>Ga0213833_1001598_pt1 | contig 15915 bp, 6 predicted proteins | sample SWATP21_FD_160575 | JGI IMG/M metagenome (GOLD analysis project Ga0213833, IMG submission 160575) | Coastal seawater microbial communities from Marineland, Florida, United States - SWA TP2 #1 | ecosystem: Environmental > Aquatic > Marine > Coastal | place: USA: Florida | collected 2016-08-14
CCATCTTCTTTTAATCTAAAAAACCCATCATAACCAACCTTATCCCAGTAATGTCGAATTCTTCCCTCAATAAACATATTATTAGTAAATATGAATCTAGTATTAATGCTATTAGTTACAATTTGTCTATCTCTTCGACCCATCATAATATCACCCGCACTTAAACCATCAATCGATTCTGGATATAATGCTTGGGAAACAAATCCAATATCATTATTCAAGATATCAAAACTAGTTGAGAAAATGATTCTGAACTTGTCATTCACTCTCACTCTAGGCTCAACTTCTAGAGAGGTAATTTCTCTCCCTTCTTGATCAAAGTAGCGGTAAGAACTTCTAATATCTACTGCAAATGTTTTTCGGTAATCTGTTGATATAAAACCTCCAAATGTTCCGTTTCTAGGATATGCCAGATATCGTGAAAAGTCGAACGTTCGTGGTTCAAAGTAATCGTAGGTTTCAATAGGCTCTACATTCAAGTTAAAACCTATGGCATTTCTTGATTTCCATAATAGAAAAGCATCACTAGAAATTGTGAGATTTGTAAATTTATCAGGCTTATATAATCTAGCATAAGATGTAGTTATCCCTACTCGCCAACGCTGTTGTTTGCTAATTTTAGGTTTGAAATCATTATAAGTAACTCTACCTTCAAAGATTTTTTCATTAGCACTTTGCAGAAATCCAACATCATTAATATTATAATCATCTGTCTCTACTAAAAAACCTAAGGTAGAACGCCAATTTCCTCCTATTTTTCCACCATTAAAACTATAAGAATATCCATCGTCAAAACCCTGAGATTTGCTTATATGAGAGCGAACCAACTTCCCTTCCATCCCATATTTTTGGGATTTATCTTTCGCTAAAAAAAATAACCCAGTAACATTGGCGTCTTCATCTTCACCTTGTCTATAAACATTTGTATTAACTAATGTCACTACAGAGTTATTTGGTAAGTTTTGATCTGCAACTAAAACATTATAATTCGTCAAACTATTCGTTTTCAATCTTCTAGATTCCCCTGTAACTACATTTCTTATCGTCGCAAATTCTTCTCCCGTTATCCCATTAAAAAATCCTAACCCAGTTCCTGATTTTGCTCTACCAGATACTTTCACTGCATTATACAATTGAGTTTGTTCAGGGTTAGACTCCACTATTTCATTTAAACCTGTTTCAGAATAGGGCTTAAAATAATTGTATGGCCTTCCACCAACACGCCTTGTATAAAATAAGTTACCCTTATTAAACAACTCGATTCCTTCAGTAAAAAACTGTCGATTTTCATTAAAAAAAACTTCAAAAGGTGAAAGATTTAAAACTTGCTGGTCACTTAAAACTTGACCAAAATCAGGAATCAAGGTCATATCCAAAGTAAAGGCATCATTAATACCATATTTTAAATCCATGCCTGCTGTATAAGCAGGTGATACTTCAGTTGTCTTCGTGATGCTATTGTAGTTAAAATTCGTGTAACCAGTCACAAAAGGTGTAAAGGAAAGCCTTACAGGAGCTTCGATATCTTTTACTCCCAGTAGTTTTCCTGTTTGATTAATAAATCCATCAATTTCTGGATCCACAGGATTCCAATATACTTCTTCCCGATGCCTTCGAATCTCTCTTCCATATTGGATTTTCCAATTCTGTTCTTCGACATTTGGAAACCGAAGTGATAAATAAGGTATAAACATTTCTACGTGCCAACCAGTTTGGTCAAATCGCACTTTACTAACCCATATTCCATCCCAACTATCATCTTCAAATCCTGCACTAATTTTAAAATCTCTTTGTATGCCAGAAGCAGTTACTATAAAGCCAAAGCCATTCAAACCATCACTGTAGGTATCTACCACAAAGCCAAACCAGTCTGCATTTCCAATATTGTCACGCTGTGAAAACTCTTTCAGAATTTTATCTGGCTCTTGATCATAAAGAGTTGCTCCTATGTACAATCCGTCATCATTGTAAAGCAACCGTACTTCTGTTTCTTGAGTTGGTTTTACTCCAAATACAGGTACATTTTGAATAAAATCGGTTGCTATTTCAGCTTGTTCCCACGCCTCTTCATTCAAAAATCCATCAACATCTATAGTTTCTTTGACCCTATTGGCTGTTGTAACTCGTACAGTTTGAGCGAATAATAAGTTGCTCATAAACAGCAGAACTACAAATTGCAAAAATTTGTGATTAGTGTATTTCATCAGCATAAAACTAGTGATAATCTCGTTAGTTTATGAAAACATTATTAACCTTTTATAAAAAAAATTTACTGTAAAACGAATTAGAATTAAAAAATCCAAATTATGAATAAGATAGTATTGTTATTTGCTTTCAGTTTGATGTCATCAATTTCATTTTCTCAAAGTATTGTTGGAACATGGAAAACCGTAGATGATAATGATGGAACTGTAAAATCAAAGGTAGAAATTACTGAAAAAGATGGAAAGTACTATGGTACAGTTGTAGAATTGGTTAACCCAAGTATTGAAATCTGTGAAAAATGTAAAGGTGACAAGAAAAATAAACCGATTAAGGATATGGAGATCCTTTGGGATGTAGAAAAAGAAAGCAAGACCTATGGAGATGATGGAAAGATTGTTGATCCATCAAGCGGTAAAATTTATTCTTGCAAACTAGAATTAAAAGAACCTAATAAATTAACGGTAAGAGGTTATTTAGGAATGTCTTTATTTGGACGATCTCAAACTTGGTTACGCGCTGAATAAGAAAAGAGGCCTGCAGTTCTTTAACTGCGGCCCCAATTCCACTCTCTAAACAAATTTATCTTAAATCTTAGTATTGATTTCTTTCAATTCAGGGTGTTTGCTATTTGTTTTTGATGCTGCACTTGCATATTCTTTTGCTTTGCTAGTATCATTCATAGCTATCATTACCTCTGCCATAGTTCTATTAACATCGATATTTTCAGGACGCTTGTTATACTCTTCTTTCGCATATTCCAGTGCTTTTTCAGGATCATCAAGTATATCCAAATAAATATGAGCGTATTCTAAATTCATATTGTGGCCACTCTGAACATCATCTTCAAGCATTACCATAATTTCCTTCATAATCTCTTTTAGCTCATCTTCCCTTCCTTGCTTTTTATATAATTCAGCCATTGAAACGTAGAAACCCACTTCAGGAATAATATTCATTGCTCTAGTTAAAGTTTCTTCAGCTTTATCAAGGTCACCTCTTTCCAACTGAACATCTCCGATTGCTCCAACAGCAAATGGGTAATCCGGTCTAGTTTCTAAAATTTCATTGTAAATTTTCTCTGCTTTATCAAGGTCTCCATACGTTTTGTACAAATCTCCTAATGTTAACATTGCCCATGCCGTTTCTTCATAACCAGGATATCCAGCGGTAGCAGCCATCTTCATTGCCTCAATGCTGCCATCAACATCACCATGAATTTCTCTTAGATATGAAACTCTAGAATATGATCTGATATCTGGTTTTAAAGTCACCATTCTATCAGCTAATTTTATTGCTCTCTCATAATTACCTAATTCAACATTAGCGTCTACAAGAACTCCGTGTATTTGTGCATTAGCCGGATTAAGTAAAACCGCTTCATTACCTGTCTCTAAAGCTTTTTGAAATTCATGTAATGATAATTGAACTCCTGCTTTTGTCGTAAGAGCAAGAAATTTCATATCGCGATCTAGATCTGTGTCCGCTAAAATTTTATCAATTGATTCTAATGCTGCTGGATAGTAATGACCATGTTCTCCAGTCACTCTTGCTTCTTTAATAAAAATCTGAGCAAGCTTTAATCTTGCTTCATGATCCTTATCATTTTTTTCAAGAGCTAGCTTTTGCTCCATATATGCATTCTGCATATAATCCCATTCTTTTCCATATTGGATTTTTGCACCTCTTTCTAGGAGTTCAGGAATATCATTACTAGACATATTTATTTTGCTAGTATCTTTTAGCTTGTCAATTTTATTTATTGAGAATGAAGCTGCAATTACAACGACTACAAGAGCAGCTATTTTGAGTAACATGTATTTGTTGGTCATAACTATTAAATTTTTATTTGATTAGAGATTATAATTAGGGTTTAAAAACCCCTTTATATATAGATATACGTGTGCTTTGCTGTAATTGGATTTTACTAGAATAAAAAAATGCAACAAAATTATTTTGCTGCATTTCCTATAAAATATAAAAAAGAAGGAGTACAAAGTTTGCACTCCTTCTTACTTAACGAGAAAGCATTATTGAACTTTTGTAAATTTCATTGAGTGTGAAATTTCATCATTTCTAAATGTCAATATAAATACTCCATTTTCTAAATCTGCAACATTCATTAAATTGTCACCAGATGTAACTATACCAGTTTTAACGCTTCTACCTGTCAAATCTGTGATGATATAGTTGAATTGAGTATTAAATTCATTCAATCCACTGATGTTTAATGTGAATACATTATTCATTGGATTAGGGAATAAATTAACTTCTACAAGATTTTCTCCAATATTAATTACATCAGATACTAAAGGACAATTTGGTTCTTTTACAATCTGTCCTCTTATTTCTCCAGCAGGGTTATTAGCAGTATGCACGTTTACATACGCTTCACCTCCCTGGATGATTGTAGCTAATCCTGCATTAAATTCATCTGTTGCATAGAAGAACATTCCATTGTTATTCCACATATCAGTAAGATTATAAACAACAGGTCCATCTTCTCCAGTCATCCCATTATGAATATGAGCACCTTGGAATTCTGAACTTAAATCGTTTGCAACTACCATCATGTGAGCCTCATCAAAATCTCTGTTGAAAGCAAACATTCCCGATCCTGAAATACTATCCGCCATCACAACATCATGTACTTCCTGATCTGTACAAAGATCATACGCATAACCATCTCTAGCTATCCTATATACTTGACCTCTTACCTCTCCTGCAGGGAAACTTTCTGTATGAACATTTAAATATAATTCACCAGCTAAATACATATCTAGGAATGATTGATCAATAGCTACTACATCATTAGTAGAAATCAAATTCCCTTCTATTAAATCTGTTAACCCAAGAACAACTGGTCCACTTTCACCCAAGTCTCCGTCATGGAAATGGGCTCCAGTAATAGGTCCTGAAAGATTATCAATTAAGATACCAACAGACATCTCAGAAAGATTAGGCCAAATTATAGCACCTCCAAGTCCAATTGCATTATTATCAACTGCTGGTGCTTCTTGACTACCTGATAACCATGTATCCATAATCAATCCTTTCTCAGATAATTCTACCTGACCTCTAATTTCTCCACCAGGATTCATAGCAGTATGAACGTTAAGATATATTTCTCCATTTCTTAACATTTCAATATAATCACCAGCTTCAATCTTTGCTGAAACTGTATTTCCAACTAGGAAAGGTGTCAAGTTTTCAACAACAGGACCATTTTCTCCTTCTACACCATTGTGGAAGTGAATACCTGTTATATTTCCAGATAGACCACTAGCTAAGAAATTAATTTCTAGCACGTTTGTATTTGATGTATAATGTACAAAGGCAAGACCTAAACCATCTGTTTCTACAGCAGGTACTTCTTCAGTCCCTTCTAAGAATACAGTGTATGATTCCGCAGCCTCTAAACCTAGGTTTCCTCTAAGCTCTCCATTTGGATTATTTGCTGTATGCACATTTAAATAATATTCACCATTGATAAATTTTGCTACATCTGATTTTTCTATAGCAAATGTTGACTGTACTCTACCTTGGATGTAATCATCTGTAAGATTAAATACAACAGGTCCGTTTTCACCAGGCATTCCTTCATGGATATGTACACCCGCAAAATCTGATGATAAGTTGCTAACTGTTGCATTAACAGTCGCTATAGAATAATCATCATTGAAAGTTACGGTTGCAACTCCAATAGCATCAGTTGTCACTGCAGGTACTTCTGCACCACCAGATAATCTTGCGCTAATTAAGAAGTCACTACTGAAATTAGGGTCAAATATATTAATGTCAGGAACGATAATATCTGCCAATTTATCATTGTAGTAAATTGCTGATACTCCTGGTTGAGTAACATTATAGAATGGTTCAATTTCTCCTGATTCCTCAGGTACATCAAAACCTAAAACTCTACCGCCATCTTTTGCTCTTTCTGCAACAAATACTTGATTTGTACTTGCATCATATGCAATATCAACAGGGTTTCCTAAGAAAGTTGATTCTCCTTCAACTCTAATTTGTTCATCTAAAGTAACTACATTATCAACTGCACTAGCATTAAATTTCTCTACAACGATAAATGCTCCATCTACAGGTGAAGAAGCTTCTCCTACGTCTGTAAGTACCATTACATCGTTTTGAACATCGTACGTAATACCATGAGTTCTTACTAAACCTTCAAAAGATATAGTTCTATCCGCAGAGATTTGACCTCCCGATCTATCAAATAAATTTGAAATAATCGCTAATTCATTAGTATTATCTTTAACTGCATATAGATTTGTTCTTTCTAAGTGAATTCCCCATAGATTGAAATCTGTAACAAACTCTTTATCATAAGTTACTGCGTCATCTTCTATAGTATAAACTACTAACTTGTTTGTCATGTCATTTGCATCATTTGCATCTTGAGCAACTACAAGTTTATCACCATACACAGCGATTTCTCTACCATTAATGAAGTCTGATGAAGAACTATATAAGAACGTGTACATTCCTGATTCAACATCACCATATACATTAATCATATTGTTTGTTCTATCCAATTCATACAGCTTATCTAACTGATCATCATAGTAAATTCCATCAGCATCAGTTCCTTGACTTTCGAAGAATTCTCTTTCAATTGATGAATCTTCTTTTATTGAATAGATATTTACAAACTGTTCAGTATTTGAAGAAGTAAAGAATTGCTTGATTGTTTCTAATTCGAAACCATCTTCCATATAATCAGAGTAATAAATAGCTGATGCTCCAGCAAATTCTCTATTATAAGTAGGAGCAACATCTCCACCGTCAGTCATTGCATCATAAACTAATATTCTTCCACCTGCATTTGCTCTTTCTGCAACGTAGATTTCTTGATTTAAATAGTCGTATGCAACATCAACTGGATTTCCTAATAATGTATTATCACCTTCGATTCTAACTTGTTCATCAGCAGAAACCATATTGTCTTCTATTGCTTCTGTAAAGTCAGTAATTATAACTACAGCTCCGTCTGTCGCTGAACTAGCTTCACCAACGTCAGTTAATACCATTACATCTCTTTCTGTATCAATTGCTATACCATGAGTTCTTACAAGGTTTTCAATTGATATTGTTCTACTAGCTTCTATTGTCATTCCATCAGTTCCGTCAAAGAAGTTTTCAAATAAAACTACATTGTTTGAATTATCTTCGATGGCATATAAAGCATCATTCACAATCTGGAGTCCCCATAAATTAATTGGAGAAATGTATTCTTTCTCATAAGTGATTTCTTCTGGAGATACATTGTAAATAACAAACTTGTTTGTCATGTCATTCGCGTCATTTGCGTCTTGCGCAACAACCAATTTGTTTCCTCTTACTGATATTTCTCTACCGTTTATAAAGTCTGATGTAGACGTTGCACTAATTACTGGTTGACTACCTTCTTCAATTGATGATAGTACATTTCTGTATGCATTAATTACATTGTCCGAACGATTCAATTGGTATAATACATCGTTTTCTCCATTGTAATAAATACCGTCAGCATCCATACCCACCGAATTAAATGTATTTAACATTACATCTTGAGTATCATCAAGGTTTAAAGCTGCAACTTTTCCAGAAGTATTTGAAGAAACAAATACGGAAGCTACAACCTCTTCTTGTTCAGGTGTAGGATTATAAATTTCTCCGCTACATCCACCTGTTCCGCTAAATGGCGTTGCTAAGTATGGAAATGTGCTTCTAAATTCTTTATCATTTTTTTCAACACCCGTAGAATAGGTTAACACACCTAATAAATCTTCTGTTACTGGACTAGGACTTGACATTGGGTCATAATCGTCATACCAAAGTCCCACAGCTGCTAATACCACCCCTGATACCGCCTGTAGTTCTATTCTTGTAACATCATCTTCTAATCTTCTACCATTAGGGAATCCATCCATATTTGGAATAAATTCGAGATCTGCACTTGTGTTAAATGGAGCAACTGTTAAACCTATAGCTGCCGCCTGAACTAAACCTAATGAACTAAAATTAGCATCATCTCTAGGTGTAGCTGGTACAGCCATATTTAATCTCAACATATCTCCACCATTTGGTAGGAAGTTGTTGATAAATGGTTTACCAGCTGCTAAAGGATTTCCATCTTTTCCAGTCGCTAATTGATAAGGAATTGCATTAGGAACACCTGTATGGAAAATCGGCCATAAATCTACAGCTCTTGGTTTTCCAGGTATTAATAATAAATCACCATAAGCCTCAAATGCTGTTCCTGTTAAGTCAGTATCTTTCAATGCAGAAACACCATCAGCTCCATTTGTAAAGTCAAACATTCCTAATGAGTTCGTTTGAATTCTCAATGGTGAAAATGCTGGTACAGCACCACCAAATTGATCATCATCCATATATAATGCTAACTCAGGATTGTAAAAATATTCATCTAATTGAGTATCCGCTAATTCATCATAAGGCGTAAGTGAATTCCAATAATCTTTATCTCCAACTGGAATTACTGCTTCATTAGTTAGGGGCATCCCTAATCTTGAAACTTGTACCCAATCACCATCATATGTTGGATCAGAATCCGATGACAATGTTGTCATTGCTGGTCTACTAGCCGAAGCCCATACACCAATTACATAATTAGGGTCTAAAATATTTGAGGGTGTAGATGGTGCGCCGTCTTTAAGTAGTGTACTAATTGGAACTTGAATTGCCAATGCACTAACGTTATAACAAGCAACACCATCTGTAGGTGTTCCATTTTGTCTTGGTGCATCTCCTAGATCAAAAATTCCTCCTAGATCAACAAAAAATGGATCATCTGTAGGTCCAGCAAATACTCTTTCACCTGTATTTGCATCGGTAATAGCATTTGTCCAAAGTGTTTCGTAGTCAGAATTTAAACCAACTGCACTTGTAATACTTCTATCTCCAATGTTATTTGGAGGTACTATTCCATTTTCTACGATAAGGTCCCACGTTTGACCTCCATCCATACTTCTTTCTAAATTATAGGTGGCTTTTTGATTTTGCTTACCTAGTCTAATATTAAAGAACGTGGTAGGGTCTTCATTTTCAATGTTGAATGTAAACCTATATGTTACTTCGTCGCCAGGTACACTAGCATCGTTGTCAACATGAATTTCATACCTAATATTTTCACCAAAAGTGTAGTAATTAGGTCCTCCATGAGGCAATTGAAAAGGTACGTAGGTTGCAATCAACGTAATCATATCCGGATTATCCGGACTTCTAAACGCATATACATCCACGTTATCCGCCAAGGGATCATTAGATATAAGTGGCGCTTCTCTGTGACTCGATGCATTTAATCCGATGCTTAACACCATCATAAATACCCACATCAGCGCGATATTTAATATGTTAAATTTCTTCATTTCTATTTTTTTAAGTTTTAAGTAATGGGGTTATTGTCTTACTTCAGTTCCTCTCCATGGCATTGCCACATATGGAAATGAACCTCTAAATGCAGCATCATTTGATTCTACACCTGTAGAGTAGGATAATACTCCAATTAAATCATCCGTCACAGGACTTGGACTTGAATTTGGATCATAGTCATCATACCAAAGTCCAACAGCTGCTAATACAACTCCTGAAACTGCTTGTAATTCAATTCTTGTAACATCATCTTCTAATCTTCTACCATTTGGAAATCCATCCATATTTGGAATAAATTCTACATTGGTATTTGTATTGTATGGTGATGTTGTTAATCCTAGCACTGCTGCTTGAACTAATCCTAATGAAGAAAACTGTGTATGATTTCTAGGTGTCGCTGGCACTGCCATATTCAATCTCAACATATCACCTCCATTCGGTAAAAAGTTGTGAATAAATGGTTTACCCATTGCAAGTGGATTTCCACCTTTTCCTGTTGCTAATTGATATGGTATCGCATTAGGTACACCTGTATGGAAAATCGGCCATAAATCAACAGCTCTTGGTTTTCCAGGTATTAGTAATAAATCTCCATAAACCTCAAATGCAGTACCTGTTAGATCAGTATCTTTCAATGCAGATACACCATCTGCTCCATTTGTAAAATCAAACATTCCTAATGAGTTAGTTTGAATTCTTAAAGGTGCAAAAGCTGGAACTGCAGCTCCAAATTGGTCATCATCCATATATAATGCTAACTCAGGATTATAAAAATATTCATCCCATGTTGTTTCATTAATTTCATTATATGGAGACATTCTGTTCCAAGCATCTTTATCACCGATTGGAATAACTGCTTCATTGGTTAAAGGCATACCAAGTCTAGAAACTTGTACCCAATCACCTGAATAATCATATTGACCGTTAGCTCCTAACGTCTTCATAGCAGGTCTGCTCGCAGAAGCCCAAACTCCAATAACATAATTTGGATCTAAAATACTTGTAGGTTCTTCAGGAGCTCCTTCTTTTAAAAGTGTTGAAATAGGTACTTGTATAGCCAATGTGTGTACATTGTATTTTGCAAGACCATCTCTAGAAGGACCATCTTGTCTTGGTGCATCTCCTAGATCAAATATACCTCCTAGGTCAACAAAAAATGGATCATCAACGGGACCAGCAAATACTCTTTCGCCAGTTGTTGCATCGGTAATAGCATTGTTAAACAATGTACTGTAAGATGAATTAAGACCAGCTCCTCCTTCAATTGATCTTGGACCAATATTAGGCGGTGCTACTACACCATCAGTGATGATCGTCTCAAAAGTTGCTCCACCATCCGTACTTCTTTCAAGCGTGTACGTTGCTTTCAAATTTTGTTGTCCTAATCGAATATTGAAGAAGGTAGTTGGGTCTTCATTTTCTATTTTAAATGAAAACCTATACGTTACTTCATCGCCAGGAATACTAGCGTCATTATCAATATGAATTTCATATCTTACATTCTCACCGAAAGTATAGTAATTAGGACCACCAAAAGGCAATTCAGCAGGAATGTAATTAGCAATAATAGTTATAGTATTGGGATCGTCTGGACTCCGAAAAGCATACAAATCTGTATTATCTGCTAATGGATCATTGGAAATCAATGGCGCCTCTCTGTGGGAAGATCCCATCAAAAGAGTTCCATTCAGAACCAGCAAAAAAACGCAGGTAATGAATTTTCTCATAATTAGATTGTTTTTTTTGTTTAATAATTTGGAATAAATCCTTTAACAATTCTAAGTACGAGGACAGCGTCCATTATGGATTTTATTTTACCTAACTTATTTAAAATTAATTGAATAGAAATCTAAATGCAGTAGAAAAGACGTATTCATTAATTAGAAACGAAAGGTGAACTTTATTCATCAAACTTTATTAATTATTCTATTCTTCTATAAACAATATTTGACCAACTATGAAAAAAGTAATTAAAACTATCGCACTAATTCTTTTTCTATTTCCGCAATTGCAAAGTCAGGAAACTATTACATTCCAATCCTATTTATTTGATGAAAATGAAAACCCAATACAAGAGGCATTTATTTACACTCAATCATCGAATAAGCACACACATAGCGACCAAGCAGGACTTTTTAAGTTAGCCAACTTGAATGAAAATGATTCACTTATAGTAAGTGCTTTAGGTTTCAATTCAATAGTTATTCCTGTTGCAGAATTTGATTATTACAACGAGAACGCTATAGTATTAATACCATTAAAAATTGATCTGAGCGAAGTTTTAGTAACACCAGGTGTACGTTTGGAACGAAAGATTAGCAAACTGGATTTGAAAACTTTTCCCGTCAATTCAAGCCAGGAAATCATGACATTAATGCCTGGTTTGTTTATCGGTCAACATGCTGGTGGAGGAAAGGCAGAACAGATATTTTTGAGAGGCTTTGATATTGACCACGGTACTGACATTGCTCTGAGTATTGATGGCATGCCTATTAATATGGTCAGTCATGCACACGGTCAAGGATATTCTGATTTACATTTTATTATTCCAGAAATCATTTCTACAATGAATTATGGAACAGGTCTATATGATGCTGAATATGGAAATTTTGCTACAGCAGGTCATATAGCTTATAAAACTTTTGATAGAATAAACCAGTCATCTTTTTCTACTGAATTAGGTCAATTTGGTACAAATAGAAATGTCGTCCAAGTTTCATTAATTGATAAAAAACAACACAGTGCTTATATAGCTGGTGAATATAGAACCTTCGATGGTCCATATGAATCACCTCAAAATTTCAGTAGAGCAAATGTTTTTGGTAAATATCTATACCACACAAGCCATGGTGGAAAATTAGGCTTATCAGCTTCCTATTTTACATCTGAATGGACTGCATCTGGTCAAATTCCATTGCGGGCAATTGAAAATGGATTGATTACTAGGTGGGGAGCAATCGATGATACTGAAGGAGGTACAACATCAAGGACTAATATTAATGTGGAATATTCAAAAGTGCTACCTTCTAATGGAAGACTGACAGCAAATGCTTTTTATTCTAGATATACTTTTGACCTTTTTTCTAATTTCACCTTTTTCTTAGATGACCCTATCAATGGCGATCAAATTCGCCAAATTGAAAATCGTGACCTTTTTGGTTTCAATACAGCGTGGAATAAAACAGCATGGACTGGTGATATAAGCCATTGGATTAATCTAGGAATAGGAAGTAGACATGATAGATCTCTAGATAATGCATTGATTGAAACTGTGAATAGATACACTAATTTAAACTATACTCAAAGAGGAAACATTAGTGAAAATAATTACTATACCTATATATCTGATAACATCTCTTTTGGTCAATTCTCTCTTTTACCAAGCTTAAGATTTGATTATTTTGACAATGCTTATCTTGATCTCTTGGAACAAAACCCCACTAAAAAGAATATTTCAGACGTATCGTTTAATCCTAAATTGACTTTAACCTATAACCCTGTTCAAAAATTACAATTGTTTGGAAAAGTTGGTTATGGATTTCATAATAATGACACAAGAATTGCACTTAATTCTTTGAATAATTCTCTCGTAACTAGCGCGTTTGGAAGTGATTTAGGTTTTGTTTTTAAACCTACTGATGACCTAATGATTAATAGTGCAATATGGCATTTAAAGTTAGATGAAGAGCTTGTTTATGTTGGCGACGAAGGAGTTGTGGAACCCAGTGGAGAAAGTGTAAGATATGGAGTTGATTTAACCATCCGAGCTCAATTTACTAAATGGTTATCTGCAAGAATTGATGGGAACTATTCTAGAGGTAGAATCAAAACCGACAATGGAGAAGAGGAGTTAATTCCACTAGCACCAAGATTTACTTCACTAGGTTTTATTCAAGCAAATCACCCTGATGGTTGGTTTGGAGGAATAAAATATAGATTTATGGGGGATCGTCCTGCAAATGAAGATAATTCAATAGTAGCAGAGGGATATTTTATAACTGATATTAATCTCGGTAAGAGTTTTGGTAAGGTAAATGCTGAAATTATTGTTGAAAATATATTTGACAGAGATTGGAAAGAAACTCAATTTGCGACAGAATCACGATTACAAAACGAAGATAATCCTGTTGAGGAAATTCATTTTATTCCTGGTACACCTTTCTTTTTGAGAGGAAAAATATCCTACAGTTTCTGATAAAAAAAAGCAGGGAGTTCAGAAAAGAACTACCCTGCATAACCCCAAAAAACCAATTGAAAACAATCTACTCTTTAATCTCCTCTTTAGGACATCTCAGATGTTTTCTTAAAATCATCTTTTTGACGTCCATTTAGAAAAAAGTCACATACAAAAATATTTGCAACTTCTAACTTTAAAAACTAAAAACTTTTTCAAGTGGTTCCTGACGTTTAACTTTATAATGTCTTGTGCGACAAAGTTAACATTTAATTAAGTGAATTGTTAATAGAGAGTGTTAAATTTATTCTTTTTCGTGTAATTATTGTCCATTACCCGCTAAAAGGACCGCAATTTACTATATTTTTTTATTTATCAATAGATATATCGAAAATTATCACCAACGCCATCAGAAAACTTAATTTAAAGTTGTTTGATGTTTCAATAGTTCCGTCATTAGCACTCTTTTACAATTTTAATTCGACATCGTAAATTCATGGCAAAGATTAAAAAGGCTTTCTTTTGTAGTAATTGTGGATATGAATCTGCAAAATGGGAAGGAAAATGTCCCTCTTGTAATGAATGGAATACTTTTCAGGAAGAAATTTTATCTAAACCAACAACTCAAGAAACGAAAAGTGCGGCTTGGAAAGAATCTAGTAAAACCTCAAAAAAGCCCAAAGAACTATATAATGTAAAAGCCGATAAATTACCAAGAGTAATAACTCCAGATAACGAATTAAACAGGGTTTTAGGTGGCGGATTAGTTCATGGTTCTTTAATACTTATTGGTGGTCAACCAGGTATTGGAAAATCTACTTTGCTACTACAATTTGCTATACGTTCCCAATTGAAAATATTATATGCTGCTGGTGAAGAGTCAGAGGAACAAATTAAAATGAGAGCAGATAGAATAGGTATATCCAATAAAAATTGCCTCATTTTTTCGGAAACGAATATTAATACGATCCTTAAAGCAAGTAAAGAAATCATGCCTGATGTACTGATTATTGATTCTATTCAAACCTTGACGTCTCCTTATATCGACAGTGCTGCTGGAAGTATTTCACAAATAAGAGAATGTACTGGTGAATTACAGCGTTTTGCAAAGGAAACCAATATATCTGTATTTATTATTGGCCATATTACGAAGGATGGAAATATTGCAGGTCCTAAGTTGCTTGAACATATTGTTGATGTTGTGTTACATTTTGAAGGAGATAGGAATTATGTGTATAGAATACTTCGTACACTGAAAAATAGATTTGGCTCAACAGATGAAATTGGTATATATGCAATGGAACATTCAGGTCTTCGAGAGGTTGAAAATCCATCAGAGTTATTACTTTCTAAAAATGAAGAAATTTTAAGCGGGAGTTCTATCGCAGCTTCTATTGAAGGGATGAGACCATTAATGATTGAAACACAAGCCTTAGTATCTCCAGCAATTTATGGAAACCCACAGAGATCTGCTACCGGTTTTGATTTACGCAGATTGTCTATGTTACTCGCTGTTCTTGAAAAAAGATCAGGATTAGCATTCGGACAACATGATGTGTTTCTCAATATCGCAGGTGGACTGAAAGTTTCAGACCCATCAATTGATTTAGCTATCGTCTCTGCATTAATTAGCTCTTTAGAAGATATTTCTGTAGATAAAAGAATTTGTTTTGCGGGTGAAATTGGCCTTTCTGGAGAAATTCGCCCTGTGAGCAGAGTAGATCAAAGAATTCAAGAAGCTTCTAGATTAGGATTCAATGAAATCTATGTTTCAAAATATAATTTTAAGAAACAACCTTCTTATGACTTACCTATCAAGGTAAATTTAATTACCAAAATAGATGATCTACTTGAAGCCATCTTTGGGTAAAGATCAAGTCTCTTTTAATGCAATTTTAATATGTTCCAGGTGATGTCTACCATGCCAAGAATACATTCCCAAGGCATGATCGAGTCGATAAACTTTGTCGTGTTCAGGATGAAAAAAAGTACGTTCAAAATCAGATGCTTGCATGGATTTATTTATTGATGTCCACCTAGCATGCAGTCCTTTTAAAATCGAGATACTGCAAGAAAGTGGTATTTCTTTGACATCACTCAACCTTGCCCATGCTGCTTCCTTGTACGGTAGGATTGTAGGGTTTTCA
>Ga0213833_1001599_pt1 | contig 15910 bp, 4 predicted proteins | sample SWATP21_FD_160575 | JGI IMG/M metagenome (GOLD analysis project Ga0213833, IMG submission 160575) | Coastal seawater microbial communities from Marineland, Florida, United States - SWA TP2 #1 | ecosystem: Environmental > Aquatic > Marine > Coastal | place: USA: Florida | collected 2016-08-14
CAAGCGCTACATGGTGTGTTGTCTCTGATTCGCCCTCGGTTTCCTATTTTCCTTCTTTTGTTTGTTTTCTTCCTTCCTTCCTTCCTTCCTTCCTTCCTTCCTTCCTTCCTTCCTTCCTTCCTTCCTGTCGTCCTTCGTTTCTTCAGATGGAGAAAACACGCCAGCAGCGCCTGCTTGCCGAAGAGTTAGAGCGCCAAAACCAGCGCATGCTGGCTGCAGCCAAGGAGGGTCGTCTTGGCGACGCCGTGTTTGGCGCCGCCACACCGGTGTCCGGGGTGGGCGGCGCACGACCAGCACCACCACCATCAGCCGCCGCAGTGCGCAATCGCGGTGTGCCCCGCACACGCCTCGCGAGTGTGACCGAGGCACCCAGTGGTGGTGACGACGGGGCCGCACAAACGTCGGGCAACGTTGCGGGAGTCGGTGCGGGGGTGGGTGCGGGTGGGAGCGGTGTGGTGGCCGACGGCATGGCTGCCTCGGCAGGCGTCACGTTCGTGGAGCCGCCTGCTCGGGCGGTTCCGGCCGCCAGTGCCCGACGCACGCCGCGCCTTCGTGACACGCCGTCACGGTCGCCAACTGCCGGGGAGGGCATGATGCACAGCAACAGCAACAGCAGAAGGAGTGAGAGTGGGAGTGGGAGTGGGAGTGGGTTCATGGCGGGCATGCACAGTGCCATCAGTAGTAATGACACCTGGATGCCCCAGACGCCACAGACACCCGCGGCAGGAGCAGCTGGTGCTGGTGGTGCCGTTGATGCTGGTGGTGGTGCCGCTGGTGGTGGTGGTATTATGGAGGGTGATGGTGACACCGCGACCTTGCGCCGCGCGATTGGGTTCGACGAGTCGCCTACGCTGCCACCAGTGGCGCCTTCGTCGGTTGCATCACGCTTGGCGCGCCGCACGCCCCGCACACCCCGCACACCCCGAACCCCCGCAGTGTTGGACCAGGATGGCACTCTCACCGTTCCCTTTGGCAACGGGGCTGCGCCGTTGGTGATTTCTCCCACCCGTTCCGCACCGTCGGCTGGACCTGCGCCGTTGCCGCAGCTGCCTGCCTCGGTTGCCAAGTACCTGTCGCCTGCGGCCATGAAGCACATCCAGGTTGCGCCTGCTGCGGGCACTCGGCCAACACCTGCCACCAGCGACAGCCCCGCAAGTGGTGAGGGTGGCCCCGAGCCTGTAAGCCACGCGCATGGTGATGACCGTGGCGGTGGCCTTGGTGACTCGGAGGCCGCGCCACCACGTTCAGGTGGCGAGGACACTGGGTCCGTTGACGCTGCCACTGTGGCTGCCGTGGGCGAGGATGAGCACGTTCAACTCATGGCCAGTCTGGATGAGCGGGAAAAGGAGCTGGAAGAGACGCTCGGTGGCATGGAAGATGCTTTCCGGTGGTGGGGGGGGGGGGGGGGGGGGGGTGTGGGGGGGGGGGGGGGGGGGGGGGTCTTCATGCTTGGGCATGGTGCCTGTGGCATGGTGTGGCTGAGGGAGCACTTGTGGAATGACGTTGCTTTGTGGTGTGCACGCATCTGGCAGGCACCAACGAGACCAAGAGATCAAAGCGCTACTTGAGAAGGCTCAGGTTGCTGCTTCGCCCTCCGAGTAGTTGTGTTGCTGTGCACCGCGTACTTTGGCAATGCGTTGGCCCAAGCAAGGCAAGGACCCCGCCTGGTGCGATGGCTCTGTGTTGGGCGTCCACACGCAGTCGTGGGCTCATCGCCTTGTTGTGGTCCTACGAGTTTGTGTGTACCGCGTGGTTGGTTGTGTGCACAATCAAGAGAAGCGGTGACGTGTTGCGTTGAATGTTACGTTTCGTGGTTTCCTCCGGCGGACACGGCAGCAGTGGCAAGCAACGCCGACACGGTGTTTATACACCCTCGCCACCCCCTCTCTCAACTCTTGGAAATGGTGCACACCACAGCGCATGCTCACCAAGAACGCACGTATCCCCCCCTCCCAAAAAAAAAAAGAAAAGAATCCCTCTGCTCATGGGTGCGCCTTTACGATGCTGTGACTGCCACTGCGCTTCTGCTCGGCTGTGTCGCAGTGCGTGGCATCCGCAGTCGCTCTTGATGTCATCACCCGAGAACGCGCCCATGACGTCATACAAGGCCGCCACTGCAACAACAGACTTCCAGTTTGCCGTGCGTAAATCTCGTTTCAGCGCTGCCAATCCAATCATGTGGTGTTTGTCGATGACACGTACAGACAAGTATTGCTGGCAGTGCTGCACCATAAGATTTTACGGTGTTGTTCGCTGGCGATGAGCCGGAAGGCACTGTGCCAATGAGCGACACAGCAACTGCCTGCTCACACTGAGCCTCACAGTGCCAGCCCGCAACGTATGCGTTGAACAACTAGACACATGACAGCAGGAACTGGCGATACCAGCACACCGAAGTTGTGTTGGAACAGCCGCAGCCTCTGCACAACCGTTTGGCTTTCATCAAGCGCGGAATGGGCGCAGTCACCATCATAACGCCACACATCCAGCCTGCCGTGAATGGCTTCATCACATGACAAACACTATCGGGCCGAGAGTCTCGGCCTCGCAGCTCCGTTCAGTGCCATCGGACATCCGTAGCAGCACCTAGCGTCTCGCAGCACGTGCATCAGGACAGTTGGTTGTCAGACCGCTTGCAATGAACCCAGGGCTGCTTCGTGGAGGGTGATGATGCCATGAAGGATGTCTTGACGACATTGTCTTCGGCGAATAGTGTGTATTGATGCCCCACCTGACAGGCCCAGGAGCGACAGCCAGCGCAGCTTTCATAAAGCAATGGTTTGTAATGAACGGCAAGCAAGCAACAGTATGGATTCCCACCGCAAGGGTTCGCTTCGTTTGTTACAAAATAAAACACGCCACACTGCAGCGGAACAACAGCGTCACAAAAGGACCTTCAATGCACACAGTCGTGGCTACACTTGGGATCTTGCTGGTAGAAGAGCTCGACGGTCACGGCTACGAGGACCGGAATGGGTGGGGAGGGTACCACCAACAAGTACGCCACCCGCAGTGAAGGTGGAAGGCGGGGGAGTGTACGCGCCACCAGCTGGCTCTTTGACATGCTCCTGTTGTTGCGCCTTCTGCTGCCCCATCAAAGGCACATGCATCATGTCATGTTTCTCACGCCCCTGCCTCTTTCGGAACGCCCAGGCGAAGACACAGCAGAGAAGCAACAGGAATACCACGGCGGCGCCCACGATCGCTGCAATCATTGTGTCGTGGGTCGATGTGTCTTCTTGAGACACGATGATACGGTACGCATGGCGTGCCTCCACAACAATGAAGGTCGTGGCGTGGTTGGGAACTTGTGCCTTGAATCTGAAAGGCGGACCATGCACGTACAAACACAAAGCACGTCAAAACGCTGCACGCTACGTGTGAACAAAGGGCATCACCGTACGTTTGGTTGAATCCCAACACATCTTCTTGCTGTTCAGTGCCCGACGAAGGGATGGTGTTCGTGCCCAGGTGCACCCTTGCCGAGTGTTGAGTATCCTTCATTGTCACCGTCACCTCAGCGTCACCCCCTCCACCCACTGCCACTTCATACAGCTGCTGGTTGGACAAGAGACCTTCATGGGCTTTCGGATTCATTGAGAACGGGCTCCCCATTGTAAGGACTGTCGGTTTGGTGGAGGAGGTGCCAACCCTAAACACCACATCTCCGACCTGGCTGCCGTCACCACAAACCTCAACTTCGCAGGATGCGCTGCAACCATCGCCGCCCAAACTGTTCGCGTCATCACACGCTTCACCAGATTGGATGATACCATCCCCACAGTACTCCACGCGGCAAGTGTGAGAGCAACCATCGTCGTCCATCGTGTTACCGTCGTCGCACTCCTCGTGGCCCTCCATGATACCATTGCCACAAATGAGTGGCTGCGCGCAAGACATCGTGTTCATGTAAAAGTACGAACCATACGCACAAGCGACAGCAGGAAGCAAGCAACTGGTTCCAATAGCGTGGAAACCAGCTGGGCAAGGTGCAAGGTCCCCTGCAATGCAACTCGAGCTGCAGCCATCGGCATCATTGAAGTTCCCGTCGTCACATTGCTCGCCGGCTTGGACGATCCCGTCACCGCAGTACTCGCGCTTGCAGGAAGAAGAGCAACCGTCGTTGTCCCTCTTGTTGCCGTCATCACATTGCTCATAAGCCTGGATGATTCCGTCGCCACAGTACTCGTGCCCGCAGGACGAATCGCCATGGGCTTGGTTGCGCTCCACATGGACGAAAACAGAAATGGTCTTGCCGAAGTACTTGGCAGGGATCTTCACGTTGGCCACGCTGTTCCCATCGGGGGTATTGACGGAGGTAGTGCTGTTGCCAACGACACACGTTGGGGGTTGGCACTGTAAGTCAGCCGTGATGGAGTTGCTGATCGTCACGGTGGCGTTTGGCAGGGTGCCATTGAATAGCACAGTAAACTCGGCCAGTCCGACATCGGCAGCAACACTTGTCTGAATGCGTCGCCACAGCAAACAACAAACCCAATGTTAGACTATGGAGGGGAATAATCACTGCTGATAGCTTTGGATGACACCCACGCACGGTAAACTGGAAGTCTGTGATGGAGGCGGTGGCGGTTTTCGCCGTCATGGCCGCGTTCTCAGAGATTTCATCCACAGTGACGACGGCCGACGCTACACAGCCCAACAGAACAAGAATCGCAGCGACCGTCATAGAGTTGAAAAAGGCCATGTTGAATGGGAGGAATCGTCGAGATCTGAGTTGTGGGGGTGTGAGGTGAAGTGTGCCAGTTTGAGCGTTGCTGGGTACTACCGCACTTCAGCCGCTGAACTTGGCTGCGAACGGCTGCGTTCGCGAGGCCGAAGAATCAAGGGCACCCCTGCAAACAAGCTCTTGGTGGGTGCAGTTGCTTCGACCAGCGTGGGTTGGGTACCAGGTTGTGACACTTCTGATGATGCCGCAAAGCATGCGTGCCAAGCAAAGGGCATGCCGCATCGGATGCGGCGCATCGGCCCCCACATTCACGACATCTTAAAAACACGGGGCCATGGCCCCGCACATTTTCATAGCAAGTTGGACCGCACATGTTCCTTCCAATGCTTCATTGTGATCACCTCCAAGGATGCTGCCAATGAAGATTCCTCAGCTTCACGAGCTACTCACGCAGCAGCATGCTGTAGGTGCAGGCCAATGCCACACAGCCTCAAATGTCGCGTGGCACGCAGGGGTGGCGATGTGGAAAACTGCAACTAGAACACAAGATGATGGGTGTCACTGGCGTGTATCAAGTGAATGGAAAAAGGCGTTGCCCAGCGACGACAACAACACGCACGCATCAACACACCCCCACAGAAAGAAAGATCGAAACGACGAGGAGCACACTGTGGTACTGCACACCGCAACCTGGAACACACGACACCCGAGGCGAAGGACACAAGCACCTCCTGCGCACATGGTTGAATGCTACGCTCGTGTTTACACCTGGGAGCCTGGTGGTGGAGGAGCCCGACGCCCACGGCTTGGAGGAGCAGACGGCATGGGGAGGGCGCCACCAACAAATGCCCCGCCCGTAGCTGCGGCGGAAGGCGGCGGGAGGGAGGACGCCGCGGCGTACGCATTGTATGGTGCAGCTGCAGGCTGAGGGTTGTACCCACCACCCACAGGCTGCTGGAACTGTTGCTGTTGGAACTGCTGCTGTTGGAACTGTTGCTGCTGGAACCGCTGCGGCTGTTGCTGTTGCATCATCGCCACTTGCTGCTGCTGGAGTGCGGCGAGCTGCTGTTGTCCGGTGGACACCTGAGGCGTAGGCGCCGGCGCAGCACGGCGGGGCGCGCGCGCAACCGTCGCCTGTCCCAACGGGTTGAGGGCTACCTTGGCCGCGGTTGCGAGGCCATTTTGGCGTGGTGTGTCTGGGTCAGCCTTGACGAGGAACGCGTTGAACTGTGGAACACGTGAACCAAAACCGCCGAAGTTGGACGACCCAGTGTCGATGGCGATGGTTCGCCCATCCATCATCCGCATGCGTCTGAAAACGTGGAACGGCACACAATGAGCACCCACGATCGAAACCATCCAACAGATCATTTGTCTCGACACAAGAGCAGTCGCACCCACACAAACGTACGCCTGGTCGGTTCTGCTCACACCATTGTTGCTGTAGGTGGTGGTTTGCAACACATAGAACTCAAGGACGTTGCTCATCTGGTACACTGTGTGGCGTGGGTACGCCACGAAGAAGTACTTGGTGATCTTGACCGTTTTCGCTCGTGCATCCAACTCCAAAGTCTTGTGCCCACAGAAGGAAAACACAACGAACAGCCACACCCCGCCTCCCACAGGCATCCAGGTGCCGATGGCAGGAGCAGTGGAGGCAAGCGCAGCGCCAACAATGATGAGAACAACGGGGCCGATGCACATCATCGCGGAGATGAAATAACACATGAACGAGTTGACTCGGATCATTTCGTTGTTGTCGCGGGCCTTTCGGAAGGTCCGTGAGAAGACACAGCAGAGAAGCAGCACGAGCACCACGACGCCGCCCACGATTGCCGCAATCATTGCGTAGTTGGGCGGGGTGCTTTGAGACACGATAATCGTGTACGCATGGCGAGCTTCCACAAGAATGTAGGTTGTGGCTTGGTTGGGAACTTTTGCCTTGTATCTGAAAGCGGGACCATTCACACACGATACAGGTGACGTGCCAACACACACAAAGCAGTCAGAAACTCGGCGCGCTCTCATCACATGAACAAGCAGGCCTCGGCGCACTTTTCGTTGAATCCCAAGTCGTCATCTGCCTGCTCAGTGAACGACTGTGGCGTCGGGATGCTGTTCGTGCCCAGATACACCGTTGCTTCGTACTGAATCTCCTTCATTGTCACGGTCATCTCAGTGCCACCGCCTCCGCCCACAACCACCTTGTAGAGCTGCTTGTTGGACAAGAGACCTTCGTGGGCTTTCGGGTTCATGGAGTACGAGTCATCCAAGGTCAGGACAGTCGGCAGGGTGGACGAGGATCCAACTTTGAAGCTCACATCGTTGGGGTTGTTGCGCTCAACGTGGACGAACACGGAAATTGTCTTGCCGAAGTAGCTAGCTGGAATCTCCACGTTGGCAACACTGATGGCTTCAGGGTTGCTGTTATCGCTGTTGCCAACAACACACGTTGGGGGTTGGCACTGTGAATCAGCTGTGACAGTATCGCTCATCTTCACGGTGGCAGATGGAATATCGCCGCTGAACAACACTGTGAACTCTGCCAAGGCGGCATCTGCCGCAATGCTTGTCTGTGCACAGCCACGAAATCAGTACGGCACGCGAGTACCGCACACACGCCTTTCCCCTTTGTACCACACCCAACCAACACAAACAGTGCATACATATAATGTACCGGCAGCAAGCCATGGCAACGTACAGTGAACTCAAAATCGTTTGTGGAACTGCTTGCGACGTATGTCGTCATTGCCGCATTCGCAGTGACTACATCCACCGCCGCGACGGGGGTAGCCAAGGAGCACAAAACAAGAATCAGAGCAGCAGCAAGCGCAACCAACCCATTGAGATGCGCCATGGTGGCAGCAAGACGCTCGGCAGGCTGCGATCCGATAGCAATGGCACAGCCGCCAGCGCAGCAGTGCCGAGATCGTGGAACCTGACGTGACGTTGCCGAGACAGATGAAGAATATGGCGTGACGAAACCAGTGTTTTCAGTTCTTGATTCAAGTGAGTCGCGGGGTCATCACACTAACCAGGCGCTGCAGCACAAACTCGGGATTGGGGCGTCTGGTTGAGAAGTACAGCCTCATCTCGCTCTCCAAGAACTCAAGTTTCTCAGCGAAAGCACGATCACACGCATCAGGAAGCAAGGAGCCAAGCTTTGCGACGCGAGCATCCACAAGTTGAACAACTGCGGCCAGCACTTCTTCTAGGTGACGCACATGATGTGGCACATCGCTTCTGGCACAGAAACTTGACCTCCCTCCACCTCTCAGCTTCATCATAGCGGCTGAGAGATTTCTTGAAGACACACGTCTGAAGTATCTCGACTCGACGTGCTTCCACAGCATGTGCGCCGGGATGAGTGGCATCAGACGGCAAGTGGCCGTTCTTGTCGCAGTTTCGGTGATCTGAGTTGGTGTTGCAGCTTCGCAAGTGGTCAAGCTCTGCAAGACATGTTCTGCCTTGGTTTTACTTTGAGAATCCCGGAGACTCTGGCATGTCTCCCGAGGATGTTAGCATGGAGAGACTGCCCGCACTGACAATGATACCCAGCGTACCGACTCACACACTTCCCCAACTCGCCGTCTCTTGGAACTCGTGCCACCTAGAACCCGACGAACGGCCAAGGGAGCTGACTTGGGCATGGATGTGCTTTGCGGCACTGGAGTAGCCCAGTGCGTCACGCACCTTGAAAGACACTGACTGAGATCTGATTGACACTGTGACTCATCTCGCCGCGAAAGAACAAACTCAGCGACTTGGAACAAAAAGTCGCTCCATGTTCCACACTACTACATGAGCTTGTGCACGGGGCTTGTTCTCTGCTTCCGCTTTCTCTGCTTCCGCTGAAGCAGAGTGGTGTCTCAGGAGTCATGTCGACAATTGTAAAAGTTTTCCCAAGTTTGGAAATTTGTCAGCGCTTTTTTTGCGTCCACCAACAGCAACACGTGCCAAGATACGCTCACGTCAGCACCGGTGTGGTGTTACCCTTGTCGCGGTTGCACGTCTCGTCTCGCGGCGAGAACGGCGCAGTACTGCAGAAAATATGACATTCCGCACTATTGGCTGGGTGGCTGCCGCGTGGATGGTCTTTGCTTGCTGCATTGGCGTGTCTGTGGCAGTCGATCCAGTGTTCGCACCGTTTGAAGCTTCTGCTGCAGCGAAGCCGTTGCATGTACGTGCCAGTCCCTTTGGAGCTGTTGGCTCGCTGGTTGTCGTTGCTACTGCATGCCTGACGTGCAAGGGCGGGGGTTGTTGTGCGCACCATTCAACGACGTGTGTCGTTTCGACAGATGTGGGATTTCGAGACCTTGGACAACAATGGCGACTATGTGGACCACGGCACCGGGACCAGCAACCCGATGATGCGTGTTGGGGGAGCCTCTGCGTACTCAGGGTCCTGCCCATCTGGCGGTTGCATGCGTGTTGCCGCCTGTGCGCAGCGGGGCAAGTCGCGGAACGCCTTTGAGTTTGACAAGCTCGGGAACTCCCACTCCAAGTCGCAAGCCATTTGGTTCAACCTGCACGCCTACAACGGCGATGGCGACGCCCATGCCAGCATTTTTGGATTTGGCTCCAACGCAGGGTCTGACTGTTCCTGCACGAGTTTTGCAACATTGGTCACCCATGACTACTCCCGGATGATCGGTTGCCACTGCGACTTTGTGGGTTCGTCGAACACGCCCGCCCGCCCCATCAAGCTGAACCAGTGGTACCACATGGCGATCACCTACGACGGTTCCACCCATGTCACGAAACTGTATGTGAACGGCATGGAGGCAGGGTCGATGACCCGAGAGCTGCGCACTCGCGGTGACGACCGCAGCTTCTTCGTCGGCACCGATTCGTGGTGGCGTGGAACGGCCCACCCCGCCTGCAACGCCGCCTTTGACGAGGCACGCGTGTATGACTACACCTTGACGGCGGAACAAGTCATGCAGCTCTTCCAAAAGCCCCGCAGTCCCGACCCCACGCCCGGCGGCAGCTACCTTCCGTTCGAGACCGCGTCGCCGGCCAAGATGCCGAAGCACTACTGGAACATGGAGAACAAAATCACGGGCGGGCGATGCGCGAGTGGCGATTTTTGTTACGAGGACCTCATCGGCGACTTCCACATGACGCGCCACCACGTCCCTGGGCACTCAGAGTACACCTCGTGCGTGTCCGGCAAGTGCGCGCAGATCGATTCCTGCTCCTCCTGGTTTGAGAGCACCAAGTGGTTTGACGGCACGTTCATGGAAGGCCGCAACGCCAAGTCCTTGTCCGTGTGGGCCAGTCTGTGGGAGGAGACGGGTGATGGCGACAGCGTGGTCACCCTCGTGTCGTTTGGGTCCTCCATTCGCGGCAACACCGGCACCTGTGACTGCAATTCGTTCGCCGCGGCTTACACGAACGGGCCGCGCTTCATCGGGTGCAACCGGTGCGACTTCCAGATCAACCCCGAAAAGAGCTACACGCACCACTGGACCCACATCGTGATCACCTTTGGCGGTGCCGGCACCAACACCGTGATGTACTCCAACGGCGTGAAGGTGGGCGAGAAGAACGGCCCAGACCTCAACATTCGTGGGGACTGGCGCCCCATTGTGTTCGGCCACGACACCTGGTGGCACGCGACTGCCCACCCCGCGTGCCGCATGCGCCTTGACGAAGTCAAGCTGTATGACTACGCCCTCAGTGCGGCAGAGGTGGCGCAGTTGTACAACCCGCCGACGGTGGTGCCACAAGACACCGCCGTGTTTTCGCCCTTTGAGGCCTCCAGCGATGCGCTGAAGCCGGTGTTTTATTGGGACATGGAGACGAGGGTGCAGGGCGGGCGGTGTGTCTCCACCCTGGGTTGCTACGCCGACCTCATGAACAGCAACCACCTGCTGCGCATCAACCCGCCGTCCGCCACGGACTACGACTCGAGCTTCGCCAACTGCCCCGTCGGTCGCTGCGCCAAGATCACATCCTGCAGCTCCTGGTTCGAGTCACTGGAAAGCGTGGAGCACCTGTTTGGACAAACCGCGCCGCGGTCGGTGGCGTTGTGGTACAACCTCGGCTCCATTGCAGGCGACGGCGACCACGTCGTGCCGTTGCTGTCCATGGGCGGCAAGACGGCCGCCGGCGTGTGCACCTGCAACTCGTGGGGACTGTCGGCGTACAGCAACGGCATTTCCTACGTCGGCTGCGGGTGCGACGTCACCCCGGGCAACGGGCTGGACACGAACCAGTGGCACCACGTGGCACTCACGTACGCCGGCGGCACCAGCCCCATCGTGATCTACCGAGACGGCGTCAAGGTGCGCGAGGCGACGGTCACGGTGCACACGCAGGGGTACTTCATGCGCATCGCGCTGGGGCGGGACTCGTGGCACTTTTACCCGGGTATGCACCCGGCGTGCAACATCCGGTTGGACGAGGTGAAGGTGTACAACTACGCGCTGGACGCGTCGCAGGTGCAGGAGCTGCACCGCCCCGTGCAGACGCTGCCCACCGTGCCCCAGTCCGTCACGGCGCAGGCAGACGACACGGCGGCGCGTGTTCGGTGGGTGGCGCCGGAGGACGACGGCGGCGGCGCCGGCATCACGGAGTACACGGTGGAGGTGTCGCCCTCCAGCGCCGGCATCGCGGCGCGCACCGTGGACGGCGGCGAGCGCAGCGTGCTCATCACGGGCCTGACGAACGGCATGGAGTACCAGTTCCGCGTCAAGGCCGCCAACGGCAAGGGCAGCAGCCCCTGGAGCGACCTGACGGAGGCGGTCATGCCGGACGAAGGCTACGGCACCCACCCCATCGACGGCGGCGAGTGGCACCGGTTCTGGTGGTTCAACCCGGGCGCCGAGGTGGACCGCATGGTGGAGTCGGACGTGCTGGGCCACGCCTTTGGCCACTGCCGCAGGTCGGACGACTACTGCTTCCAGCGCATGCCCGCCGGGCTGGCCGAGCGCGACACGGAGCTGCTGGCGATCGACAGCGCCGGAAACGTGGTGAAGTGGCAGTTCCTGCCCTACGTGCCGTCGTCCCACGCCGCGTGGCGCGCGCTGACGGCCGGCATCGACACCTCCACCATCAACAATGGCCACTGGCCGTCCACGACGCTGGCCGGCAGCGGCGTGGTGGGCACGCAGGACAGCACGTACTACGGCCTCATCGACGGCTTCAAGTCGCTGCGCGTGGACGACAACGGCGACCACTGCGCGACGGCGTTGTCGCTGGGTGTCACCACCGCCGGCGGCGACGTGGGCGTGGACCTGCTGCACGACCCGACGTGCAACGGCGCGTCGCACAACTCCAAGGCCCGCGGACTGACGCTGTACTACCGCTACACGCGGTGCCAGTGGTACCACACCATCCGCATCCGCGAGAACAACGACGCGCTGAGCTACTCCTCGTCCCACTGGGACGACGGCGTGCCGTTTTGCGACACCGCGGCGTGCCCGACCAACAAGAACGCGCTGTTCGACTCGTACCGCTCCAAGAAGGTGCGGAAGGTGAAGATCTCCATGCACTCGCGCACGTACGTGTGGGAGATGCACGCCGGCGACTACGGCAAGTACACGCTGCAGGACCTGCTGGCGGGGGGCACCAAGTCCATGCGGGCGCCGACCTCCACCGGGAACTGGGCCGGCACGCGGTCCGACTTCTTCGCGGTGGGCCAGAACGGGCACGAGAGCTACTACTGCTACGAGCTGTCGTTCAACCGCGCGTACTCGTCGTGCAGCGGCCGCGCCCGCATCGGCTTCACCATCTCGCAAGAGTACGGGTGCGGGCACCCCGGCACGTCCGAGGGCATCGGCCTCCTGGACAGTTGCCACAACGACCACCAGAACTCGGGACGCCTGCAGTGGGGCGGCGAGGCGAACTTTTACCACGACGCCGACCTGTGGGTGTGGGCGGAGGGCGAGGAGTGCCCCGCCGGCCAGTTCCGCGGCGACGGCGCCGCGGCCACCTGCCAGCCCTGCCCGGCAGGCACCTACCGCGACGCGCCCGGCGGCGTGGGCGTCTCCAGCTGCACCCCCTGCCCCGCCGGGTCGTACGGCGACGCGTCGGGCCTCACGTCGCCGTCGTGCTCCGGCCAGTGCCAGGCGGGGCACTACTGCCCCACCGGCAGCGTCACCGCCACGCAGGAGGTGTGCCCGCCCGGCACGTACGGCGCCGCGCCGGGGCTGAGCGACGTGGGGTGCACCGCGGCATGCCCCGCGGGGCACTACTGCCCCGCCGGCACCGTGGACTACACCGCGAACGTGTGCGACGACGGCTACTGGGGCGGCGAGGGCCAGGCCGTGTCCACCTGCGCCGGCACCTGCGAGCCCGGCTACCTGTGCGTCGGCGGCGCGACGTCGTCACGCCACGCGGTGTGCGGCGCCGGCAACTACTGCCCCTTCGGCGCCACCACCGCCGCCGCCATCGGCCCCGGCTTCTACGGCATCGGCGGCGACGGTGACGACACCCGCTCCGCGGTGCTGCCGTGCGAGCGCGGGCACTTCTGCGCCGCCGGCGTGCGGTCGCCGTGCCCGCCCGGCACCTTCAACTCCGCCACGGAGTCGTCCGACGTCGCGGCGTGCGACGAGTGCCGCGGCGGGTACTTTTGCCCGCCCGGCAGCACCACCGCGACGCAGCTCCCGTGTGAGCTGCCCGAGGACGACGTCCGGTCCGGCGCGGGCGCGCCGGACCTGGCGTACTGCCCCCCGGGCACCACGGAGGTGCTGGCGGCGGACGACGGGCACTACACGACGCCCCTGGCGGCGGGCAGCAACCAACGCTCCGGCCAGGCGGCGTGCGAGTCGGACTACCGCTGCGTCAACGGCACGCGGTACAAGCTCATCGACTGGACCGCCGCGTCAGGGTGCCGCGTGGACGCCGCGGCGGCGGTGGGCACGCCCAGCACCGCCTTCGCGGTCATGGACGAGTCCGCGACGCAGGGGGCGGTGCTGGGGACGTACACGGCGACGGCGGACTACCCCGACGCGCCGGAGGTGGCGTACGACCTCGTGTCGCAGACGGTGCCGGCGGCGTGCGGCGTGAGCGACCCGTTCGAGGTCGACGCCGACAGCGGCCAGGTGGCGCTGCGGGACGTGGAGTTGGACTTTGAGACGTGCGGCGAGGTGGAGGTGGTGGTGCGTGCCACGTCCGGCGCCGCGTCCGTGACGTGCACCGTGACCTCCGTCACGGCGGACGTCAACGAGCCGCCGCAGCTGGCCGCGGCGTACGCCCGTGACGTGGAGGAGGGCGTGAAGCCCGGCACCGTGGTTGCGGGCGGGGCGGTGGTGGCGTCGGACCCGGACCTGGGCCAGGAGATCTCGTACCGCATCGTGGAGGGGGAGTTGGACGCGCCGGCGGGGTTTTTCCGCATCGGGTCGTGCTCCGGGACGTTGTCGGTGGCCAAGGCGGGGCTGGACCACGAAACCAAGGCCAGCTACCAGCTGCTGGTGCGCGCCACGGACAACGGTCTCAACCCGCTGTCCGCGGACACCACGGTGACGGTGAACGTCCAGAACGTGAACGACGCGCCGGTGTTCACGGCGGACGCCTCCGCGTTCTTCTTCACCGTGGCCGAGAACTCGGGGCACGGCACCAGCGTGGGCTTTGTGGGCGCCTCCGACAACGACCCGGGCGACACGCTCACGTTCGCGCTCACCCAGAACTTTGACCACGCCTTCGCCATCAACGCCGCGACGGGCGAGGTCACCGTGTCCGCCCCCACCCCCGACGCGCCGCTGACCAACTACGAGGTCAAGAACATCTACAGCATCGAGGTCGCCGTCACGGACGACGCCGTGCCGCCCGCCACCGCCACGCGCCTCTTCGAGGTGCGCGTCACCGACGCCAACGACCCGCCGGTGCTGGCCGACGCCGCCATGTCCGTGCCCGAGTCCGCGGCGGCCGGTGCCACGGTGGGCGCGCCCATGCGCGCCACCGACGACGACGTCGGCACGACCCTCACGTACGCGCTGACGGCCGGGAACGGCGACGGCGCCTTCCGCATCGACGGCGCCGGACAGATCTCTGTGGCGGACGCGGCGGCGTTGGACTTTGAAACCACGCCGGCGTACAGCGTCACCGTCACGGTCACGGACGACGGGCTGGGGAACAGCGGCAGCGGCACGGCGTCGACCACCGCGACGGCCACCATCCAGGTGGTGAACGTGAACGAGCGCCCGGTTGTGGCGGCCGCGTCGCGCACCGTTGTCGAGAGCGCGCCCATCAACACGCTGCTGACGCCAGCGGTGCCATCGTCGGACCCGGACAACGCCAACGGCGCCTTGCAGGTGCTGACGCACACCATGACCTTCGGCGACGAGGACGTGTGGGCGGTGGAGCCTTTGAGCGGCGTGGTGAAGCTCGTCGGCGCCCTGGACTTTGAGACCCGCGCCGAGTGGATCGTCGGCGTCGACGTCACCGACACGGCGCTGGGCGACTACGCGCCGCTGAGCGCCAGTGGTGCGCCGGACCTTGCGCAGGGCATGTTCACCGACGTGGCGCCCGACGAGGACGACGACCCGGACGCCAACGCGTACCGCGGCTTCGCCGCCACACCCGCGGGCGAGCTGTTCCAGGGCCAGTCCGTCAACCTGTTCATGATGGCCACCTCCGTCACGGGCGTCGGCTCCGGCACCGGCGGCACGCAGCTGCTGCAGGCCCGCCGCCTGCGCCTGGTGTCCACGGCGACGACGGCGAAGCGGGAGGAGGCCAGCGACAACGGCGCCGACGGGTGGGTGGTCATGGCCGACCTGATCGCCTACGACGCCGGCACCTACACCCTGGACTGGCGCGGCGGCATTGACAGCGGCGTGGACTACTGGTCGTGGCGTGTCGTGGCAGCGGCCAGTGACGGCGGCGGCGGCGGCGGAGGCGGCGGCGGCGGCGGCGGTGTGGAGCTGGCGTCTGGCACCTTCGCGTCCGACTTGGCCGGCGGATTGCCGAACGCCTACGACTTCCGCGACTTCTCGGTGGCGCTGGGCGGCCTGGCGGCGGACACGGCGCTCACGCTGCAGATGCGGTCGTCCGACGTCTCCGGCGCCGCCGCCGGCTCGACCGACGACGGCCAGCTGCTGTACGCGTCCCGCGTCTCGCTGTACTCGGCCGAGTCCCTCGCCGCGGGGTCTGCCACGGAGCTGAACGCGGGGCTGTCGGAGGCGTGGGTGCCGGTGTTGGCGGCACGCGTGCCGACCACGGCGCGCTACACCGTGGCGTTTGACGCCCGCATCTCCGCGGAGGGCACGGATGTGTTCA
>Ga0213833_1001600_pt1 | contig 15909 bp, 21 predicted proteins | sample SWATP21_FD_160575 | JGI IMG/M metagenome (GOLD analysis project Ga0213833, IMG submission 160575) | Coastal seawater microbial communities from Marineland, Florida, United States - SWA TP2 #1 | ecosystem: Environmental > Aquatic > Marine > Coastal | place: USA: Florida | collected 2016-08-14
GGGGGGACTTGTTGCGTTGTTCAATTTTCTTTTTCTTTTCGGGTTTTGGGTCCGTGCTTTACCCGTGTTGTTCGTGTGCATGCAGGACCCTGGACATGCAACATGCCATGCACGACGTCATGGCATCTGCCCGCAGCGCTTCCACAAGTGGCACGTCCGCCGTCACGGGCGTCGAGTCGGTGCTGCAACGCCTGCACGCCGGTCGCGGTGATGCCTCGGCGCGCAGCGTGAACTCGTTTGCCTCCACAGCCAGCCGCGGCACTGTTGCCGGTGGGACCGGTTCCGGTGTCGTGGCGCAGCCACAACCGCGTGCCAGTGCGAGCAGCGGCCGACAACGTGACACTGGGGCCGTGCCGCAGCCGGCGTCGACAATGCAGCCGGGAGCGGGGGGAAGAACACCCGCAGCAGAGGCGGTGCAGCGTTCCCCTCGGTGGCAGGGGCACCGTGTGGCTCGCATGTTTGCTGCGGTGTGGGCGCGCGCCAAGTCTCGAGCTCGGGTGCGTGGCTTGACGTGTTGGCGCCGGTGTTCCATCCACCAAGTGTGCCTGTCGCCGTGTCGCGTCAGTGGTGCTCTCCTCACGCCCGTGGTCACTGTTGTGGGTGTTGCGTGGGCGTTGTGCGTGTGACGCGTGCATGGATTGTGTATGTACCTCCTACCACACAGGCCCAAGCGCTGCAGCAGATCCGTCAAGCCATGCAGCTGGTGGCACCTGCTGGCCAAGTGGAGCTCCGTGCTCAGTCGCTCGGAGTAGGCGTCGATCAACGCGTGAAGCCCATTGTGACACCTCGACTGCGCCACCTCGAGCCCCTGCCAGCGGAACCAGAGGCGTTAAACACGGCAAGGAGTGCTCAGAGTCGTGCAACTACTCCGGGCAAGGAGATGGAGGAACCGGTCAGCAACGGTGGTGTGCTGGGTGGCGACGACGAAGAACAAGTTGGTGGAGCCGCCACCGCCGCACCCAGCAACAACCTGTCGGACGACCAACTGCGTGACCTGGCTCGCCGCCGTGTGCACCTCGCGCACTTGTTCGGCGACGACATTGCCGACGACCTGGTGGCCATGGAAACCACTGGCTCCGGTCAGGGTGCCGTCAGCGCCGCGGCAGTCGCCGGTGCACACGAAGCGGCAGTGGCAACTGTGGCGCGCGCCAACAGTGCAGAGGCGGCACGGGCTGAGCGCGACAAGCGCGCGTTTCGACGGTGGCTCAAGGTGCACGGCCGGCACCAGTTGGATGCCGCGTCGTGGAGCACACGGCTGCTTGCGCGGCAGACCTTGCACCATCAACAAGCGCAGCCGCAGCGGCGGTCGCAGTCGCAGTCGTCGGCCATGTCGCAGTCACAGTCACAGTCACACCGCCACCGCCACCGCCGCCGCCACTACCGCGAACAGCAACGAAAGAAGAAGAAGAGGGGTGGTGGCGCACTGCATGCACCCATCAACGGCAAGCACCAACGCAAACGCAAACACCCTGGGCGTCAACGGCGCGCACAGCCTCCCTCAGCTGCGTCAGCGTTGCTGCGGAAGCAGCGTGAGGCTGTGGTGCGGTTGCTGCGCAGTTTGGACGACTCCACGCTGGCGTCCTCCCGACCATCGCTACCCATGGACACGACGTCCCTTCCGTCCCTGCCGACACTGCCAAGTCACCCGCACATGCCACCCACAGTGGATGCGGCGACCGGTGCTGCCCGTCACCACCACCACCACCACCACCATCACCCTGTCGACGAGGGCAGTGGGAGTGTCGGGGATGTCGGCGCGTTGCTACCTCCCTCACCTTCGTCTGGCTCTGCCGCGGAACGCCCGAGTATGTTGAGCTTCACCGCCGACACCACCGGGCTCACACTGCCATCCCTCACCAGCCTGGATGCCGACGACCTGATGGTCGTTGGCGGTCGACGCTCGCCGGGCTTTGACCCGTTGTTGCCCGCGCCAGCCGCCACGGCTGCGTCCGCGTCGAACACTCACGCCAAGCCGTCCGCCTCCGCCTCCTCCTCCTCCTCCTCCTTGACCTCCTCGTTCCGCGCCACCGTCAACACGTCACAGCTGCTGGACGCCGCGGACTCGTTTGTGTTGGCGCCCATCACGGAGGTGTCTGAGGGCGGCTTCCTCACTGGGCGCAGCAACGCCCGGACGCCCTCCCCACGCCCACTTGTGGCACCCACGCCGACCGATGACGCTGCCACCAGCGCCGTCGCCCCTGCTCTGGACGCATCAGCGGAGGCCGGCGCCAGCGCCAGCGCCAGCGCCGGCCCGAGTGCTGGTGTAGATGGCGATGATGAAGACGAAGGCCGCCCCCATGGCAAAGGCAAAGGCAACGGTGAGAAGGACGACCACGATGCGCACACGGCACCACGCCTGGGGTCCCCGCCACACGCCCCCAATGTGCATCATCATCCCCGTGATGCGACGACCCGGAGCACGCCTGTCGCTGCCGTGCCGTTGCCGACGACGACACCACTGGCGCAATCATCCGCGCCGCCGCAGCAAGGACAACACCGCCGTGTGTTGTCGATGTCCGCCGCACCCCATGGACGCCTGGCGACGCGTCGTGGCGGTGTGAACAGCGGGCGTGCTCGGCGGCGTGTGCCACCCTTCCAGCGACTCACACTGTCACCCCCACCACGCTCAGCCAGCAGGCACACCAGTGCGGGTGCCTCCGTTGGTGGTGGTGGTGGTGGTGGTGGTGGCCGTTTCCAGGCGTGGGGTGGTGGGAGTGTAGGTGACGGCGCCGCAGAGGTAGAGGCAGAGGAAGAGGTAGAGGAGGGGTCTGTCCATGTGCTACCCCGCTGGGTGATTGGTCTGCGCCAACCACGCCTTGAGCCCCTCATGAAGCTCACACAGCCACCACGGCACCACCACCGCCGCACGCTGACACGCCAGTCCCGAAGCGCCGGGTCGCTGCTACTGGCGCCAACAACCTCCACGTCGTCGTCCCCGTGGGTCCTGCCGAATGATGGTGGCGGTGGTGGTGGTGGCGGCTGCGGTGATGTGATGGGTGGTGGAGGGCACAGCAGGAGCAACCTGTCCGCTCGACCGTTTTCTGGTGCGATTGGCTCACTGGACAAGGCGTCCGCGCTTCGTTTTCTCATTGCCTCCGCTGAGCATGACACCTCGTCGGACTCGGACCTTGAACCAGACGTGGCGCTTCCGGTCAATGGTGGGGCGTGGAGCCGTGACAAGCGTGCTCATGGTGATGGTGGCGATGGTGATGGTGGAGACATTCCCGCCGTCGAAGTTGGTGGTGTGGTGGTGATGGTGGTGGTGGTGATGTTGATGTCGTTGGCACTGGCTCCGGTGCTGACGTCCACCGCACTGGCACGAGCACGTTGTCGCTGTTACCGCCACCGGTGCAACCGCCGGTGTCCAAGACGCAGAAGCGCAAGCAACACCGCCTGCAGCAGCGGTTCTTGGAACGGGTCGCGTCTCGCTTCGGTTTGCCACCCATGGCCGCCACAGGCCACGCAAACGCACCCCACATCGCGCCTTCCACCCCGACTCTCAGCGCTACGTCACTGTCGCTGTTGGAAGAGGCAGGGTATCAAGTGCAACCCGGCTCCCGTTCTTCGCCCGTGCGCGTGCAGCTGCGGCCACGAAGAGCCAGTCAGCACGCCGCTCCGGCGGTGGCTTCCCTAGAGGGAGGTGATGGCGCCAACGCCAACACGCCCACCCCTGCTGCTGGTGCTCCGGCGTCTATCCTGCACGACCAACACGGGCGGGGCACTCGTGTGGCACGGAAACGAAAGCCAAGGCATCGCCGGCGCCGTGCGCGTGGTGTCGCAGGAAGCGGTTCTGTAGCGTAGTGTTCTTGGGGTTTTCTTTCCTTCTCGTGTTGGTGTGTGGCACGTGGCGTTGTACGCGTAGGTGCTGTTGCTTTTTTTCTTTCCGTGCAGTGCGCTTCGAATGCGTGTGCCTTCTTGTCGCAAGTAGTGCGATGCGGCTTGCACAACAACGACCATGTGTTGCACAAAAAATTGGTGGCCCATCAAGACACGTTCCACGCGAAGTGGTCGCCATGGTCGAGAGGCCAAGAGCGGGATGGACGACGCAGATCAACGAATGCGTGTATTCGACTGCAAACGCTAGCGAACAACGAGGAAACAACGCCGGGGCGTGTATGACACATGGGGTGTCAAAACATGTTGACATGACGAGGAACCAAAACAGAAACGGGACTCGTGGGCACCTCAGTCAGAACACACGCCCACGCGCCCACGCACACACACACACAGATACTGCTGTGCCTAGCAGTAGGCACCCTTTTGGGTACTCCCTGCCTTGGAACCTGGTGGCTGGGGCTGTGTCATCGTGGAGGCAAGTGGGTGCGAGTCAGAGGAGGGGGTGTACAGCTGCGTGAGTTGCGCGTGCCCATGCTGCGTGTGTGGGTGCATTTGGTGCGTGTGTGTGTGGTGTGTGTGGTGTGTGTGGTGCAGCGGCACCTGGGTGTGCTGATGCTGGTGGTGCTGGTGCGGGTGTTGTTGATGGTGCTGGTGCTGTTGGTGTTGGTGCGGTGCAGCGTGCGGTGCGTGTGTGTGGCGCGCGTGGGGATGTGAGTGCGCGTGCAGCTGTGTGTGGTGCACATGCACCTGCTGGGGCTGACCCTGGGGCTGGTGAGCAGTCCCAGGTGTCAACAACGCGGCACTGGCTCCAGGCGCCATGAGCGACGCTTGCTGCTGCTGCTGCTGTTGTTGTTGCTGCTGCTGTTGCTGTTGTTGCTGTTGCTGCTGCTGTTGTTGTTGCTGCTGTTGTTGCTGCGACAACGACTGGGGTATGCTCGTCACCACAGATGACTGATGGGCATATGTCCCCGTGCCAGCGCCAGCGCCAGCGCCAGCACCAGCACCAGCACCCGCACCAGCACCAGCACCTGCACCCGCACCCGCACCAGCACCAGCACCAGCAGTAGCACTAGCACCAGCACCTGTTCCTGCACCTGCACCTGCACCTGTACCTGCACTTGCACCTGCACCAGCACCACTCGGTACCGGCGCAACGCTTGTCGCCGTTGAGTTTGTGGACGGTAGCACCACACCAGCACGTGCGCTGCTGTGCTGACTTGCAGCGCTAGCGCTGGGTGTGGCTACGCGTGCCATGGCGGTATCAGATGCCACACCGCTTGTAGCCGCGGACGCGGGCACAGCGTTGACACCACCCGTGCCAGTGCCAGTGCCAGTGCCAGTGCCGCCACTGACACCCGCAGCACTCGCACCTGCGGCAGCAGCGCTTGGTTTCTGCTTGGTCGTGGTGCCGTCACCACCCGCGTTTGTTGTGGTTGTGGCGGTGGTGGCACTGAGCGAGTCCACGGCTTGCAGTGGTGCGCTGATCGAGGCACCGACGCCGCCACCGCCACCCACACCGGCATCGACAGCAGCCCCACCAACACCCATGCCACCACGGGTCTGCAGATGCTGTTGCTGTTGCTGTTGCTGTTGCTGTTGCTGTTGCTGCTGTCGCTGTTGCTGTTGTTGCTGCTGCTGCTGTCGCTGTTGCTGCTGCTGCTGTGCTTGCTGTTGCTGCTGTGCTTGCTGTTGCTGTTGTTGCTGATGTTGTTGTGGCTGCTGTTGACCCTGTTGAACGACACGAGCTGGGGCGGACGGGGCGGGTACTGTGACAGCGATGGAGGTTGTTCGAACATCCGACGACGTGACGCTGGTGGCAGCTTGCGGCGCAATCGTCGCCAGCTCCGACACCATAGCGGCGGTCGCATGCGCATGCGCGTGCGCACGCCCATGCACGTGCGCGTGTGCGTGTGTGGCGAGTGCGTGGGAGTGGGAGTGAGGGTGTGCATGTGCCGCGGTCACAGTGGCCCGAACGCTGGGCACCAACGCAGGTGGCGGTGGCGGTGGTGGTGGTGGTGGCACATGCACGGCAGGCGTCGTGACAGCAGGAGAGTGTGCCGCTGCCACCGCTGCCGCTGTCGCCGCCGCTGTGGCCATGCTTGGTGCACTGGAGACGCCAGACATACCCACCACGGCGCCACTGATCCCCTTCCCACCCCCCACACCCATGGGCACACCACCAGTGGGGGTCACAGACGCAACAGAGGCTGCTGCGGCTGCTGCGGCTGCCGATGCGGCTGCCGATGCGGCTGCCGATGCAACCCCACCACCCAACGCATGACTGGCGTGACTGGCGTGACTGGCATGGCTTCGGGGCGGTGGCACCTGGGGTGCCACCGACGCCGCAGATGGCACAGCACCTGGCGGCACCACGACACCGCCATGTGCGTGCGCCACAGCATGCGAGTGCGAGTGCGGATGCGCGTGCGTGTGCGCGTGCGTGTGTGGGTGTGGATGTGGGTGTGCGGCGTGTGCGGCGTGTGCGGGGTGGCCATGCGTGTGCTGTGGGTGCGTGTGCTGTGGGTGCGCGTGCTGTGGGTGCGGGTGGGAGTGCGGGTGAGGGTGTGGGTGGGCATGCGGGTGCGCGTGGCGACTCGTCGTAGCAGCAGCAGCAGCAACAGCAGCAACAGCAGCAGTGCGATGCCGAGAGCGAGATGCAGCAGCGGAAGCAGAAGCAGCAGCACCCACACCACCGGCACCGGCACCGGCACCGGCACCGGTACCGGAACCGGAACCGTGGGCAGTGTTGTGGCTGCTGTTCTTGCGACGGCGCTTGACGCGGGAGTCTCGGCCGACGAGTGGAAACGCCCCCGGACGGTGGCCACCGGTGTGGTACACCTCAAAACAGTCCACACACAGGTACAGCAGCTCGTCAAGGCTGGGCCCGGACGCGCACTCGGGGCAGTGCCAGATGGTGCGGCGACGGCACTCGCTGTTGGCGCAGTGTCGGGTGAACCCCTGCTTCAGCGGCGAGCGCTGCGGCCAGTGCACCTCGAGAGACCCGCCCCTCGCCGGGGCTTTGCGGCGACCAGCAGAGACACGCGGCGGCGCAGAGGAGGAGGAGGAGGAGGAGGCAGTGGTGGCGGAGGTGGAGGAAGTGGCGGCAGAAACCGCGGCAGCGACGGCAGCGGCTGCTGCTGCGTTGGGGTTGGCGTTGGCGTTCACACTGGCCCTGTTGGTGCCGTTGGCGCGTGGGTTGGCGGTGGTGGCGGGGTTACCCACGTTGGCGGTGCCGCTGCTGCCTGTGGCGACCCCGGTGCTGCTGTGGTGCGATGGGTGAGCAACAGCGGCAGTGACGGAGGCAGAGGCAGAGGCGATGGTGCGGCCGGCGGCAACGGACGCTGGCGCGGCCACCCTGCCAACTGTGCCAACGGGCACGGCGGCAGAGGTGACGTTGCTGGGGTTGGAAGGCGTTCGACCGCGCTTGGACGCCCCCACACGACCGGACAGCACGTCTTTGGTGGTGGTCTCGATGCGGGTGGACTGGGTGTGCATGCAGGCGCGCACCAAACAACACACCCAACCACCAGTGTGAGGCAGGTACGGCGACGCATGCGTGCGTGCACACCGCGGAACAGCAGAACACAAAACAGGCAAAGAAAGCACATGCGCGCACACACCCACACACGCACACACACGCACACACACCCACACACACACACACACACACACACACACACACACACACACACACACCCACTACCGCCAGCACCGGAATCCGAATTGCACTCACCTCACTCGCTGCACTTGCCGCTGGGGTGGTCACACTCATGAGAGCCACCATTTGTTGCTCGGCGTGTGAGTGTGCTGTTTGTGGCTGATGCTGTGCCGGCTGCTGTTGTCTGTGTTGGCTGGTGGTCAAGCCGGCCTGGTGTGTGTTTTGCGTGTTGCCGCCTGGCGGAGCAAAGGGCGGCATCAACTGCGGCAGCGGCTCGTGCACAAGGTGAACCCTGTCCATGGTTGCCTTGTTGGCGACGGGAACACAAGCCTGGCAAACCGCGCTGGGGATGATGCGCGGTGTCAAGCCACACGAGCGTGTGGCGGCGTGAGCGTTGCTTGATTGCAACAACACCACCTGCTGACAAGCACTGTCCGAATCGGGGGTGAACAACGTTTTGTGTATGTTTGTAGTTTTGGGTTGTTTAGCTGTAGTGTTTTTTATTGTTTTCCATCATCGGACCCATTTGCGGCGTCCTTGCTGTGTAGGCAGGCAATCAACTGGCACAATCCATGGCGCACGAGTGATCGCCCAGCCTGCCTTGCCTCCCTCCACTTGAACTCTCAGTGCTGCTGCAGCGGCAGGGTTGGGTCCACCTCTTGTTTTGTCTTTCTCTGTGTTCGCCCGCCCTCTGCTGTCGTTTGACACGGGTTGGCGTTCCCGCAGCTGCGTGGCAAGCCGTCCGAACCCCAACCCCTGCGTCCACAACCAATGTCCCGCACCTCCCGTGCATCTCGAGGGCGTGTTGGGTCGGGAACCAACATGGATCCCAGCGCCCTGGGGCACCTGATGCTCATGGAACTGCCCGTGGGCACGCACTCGTACATGCTGAAGGCGTACCTGAACTGCTTCACGGGCACCGAGGCTGTGCGTTGGATGGTGTCGCGTGGTATTGCCCGAGACAACGCACACGCCGTGCGCCTGGGCAATCAGATGATGGAACACGGTGTGTTCCGGCATGTGATGCAAGAGCACACATTCAAGGTGCGTGTGTTCGTTGGTTGGTTGGTTGGTTGGTGGTTGCCACTCACTCGCGTTTCCCTTCCCTGCTCAGAACAAGCCCCTCTTCTATCGCTTCACAGTGCATGGTGGACCCGGAACAACGGGCTCTGCGCCTGGGGTACCGGTGGTTCCCCACGTGCAGCACTCCGGCACACCTGTCAAGACTTCCAGCGCACCACAATCCGGCGCCGCAGCGAGCCACAACAGCACAGCAGGCGGGAGTGCGCCCGCGGATGCGGCGCCATCACGAGTGGTGACTGGCGGTGGTGGTAGCAGCAGCGGTGGCGGCGGCGGCGACAGGAGGAGCACGTCTAGCAGTGGCAGTGGAGGCAGTGTTGGTCGCGGTGGCGGTGGTGGTGGTGGTGGTGGTGGTGGTGGTGGTGGTGGTGTCACCGAGGCACTGTTCGCCAGCCTGCAGTCGCAGCAGTCCCTGGCGCAAACGACGCACGACACCACCATGGCGCTGTCCCGAAAGTGCGACAGCTTGGCGCGGCAGGTGACAGATCTGCGACGCGAAGGCACCGAGTTGAGGCAAGCCATGCTGCTGTCTGTACAGGCACTGCAGCGCCTGCACGCAGACGTGAAGCAGCAACATGCCCAGGCGCCGGGTCAGCACCACTCCACCTTCGCCGACAGGATGCTTGCTGCGTCAGCCACCATCCCGTCCGCGGTGCCTGCGTTGCTGGTTGTAGTCGTCGTGGTGCGCCTGTTGGAACACGCCATCGCCGTCATGTCCGAGGCGCTGTTGGGGGAGACGTTGGCGGCGGCTTTCAGCGGCCTGCTTGCCACTGCGATGTGCTTGGCAACGTGCGCAGCATGGTGGTCTCCAGGCAGTCTGAGTGGGTTGTTCCCTGGTATCACGCGTGGAGGTTCACCCACGCCGCACACATCGCCGTCAGCGGTGGCACCCAGCGCTCTGGGTGGCACGGGTGCAGGTGCAGGTGCAGGTGCGGGTGCTGGGGCAGGTGCAGGTGCGGGTGCAGGCGTGGGTGCGGGTGCGGGTGCGGGTGCTGGGGCAGGTTTGGGCACTGGTGCTACGGAAGGAACCCCACGCGGTGTGTCGACCGGTTCCGCCCTTCCGCCCAAGCTCGAAGGCGCCGATCCGACGGCCCTTCGAGCAGGCGCAGGCGCCCTAACCGGCACGGAGCCTCCCCCCACCCTGCATGCTGGGGGAGTCACCGCCGCCCGTCGGGACACCACCACCGCCGCCACCATACCTCCGCCCGCCCGTGGACTTCGGCTTCGGCAGCGGCGGCGCCATCACGAGTGGCTGGCAGGCGCAGGCGCAGGCGCGGCTGCGACACGACCCCCACAGCAACGCACTCGTGACGAGTCGCAGTCGCCTTCGGCTGCAGCTGCGATGGGTCCCATGCCAAGTGTGAGTGCCACCGGTGAGACGCCGACGGCGACGGCGACGCTTGTCAGCGAGGGTCTCCCGGAAGACGACGACGATGACCTTGTGCCGTGCGTGGGTGGTGTCTGCTTTCGGGTCGTGCCGGGGTCATGGGGCGGGGGTTAGCGAGTGTGGCCTGACACGTGTGTGCCATACCATGTGGTGTGGTTGTTGGTTTGACGTGTGTACCGTGCACGCGTCGCAGGTATGCGCCCGTGTCCATGTCTCGTGTGCTGGTGATGCAGCGAGACCTGCGCCAAGAGTACCCTTCCGCGGATTGTGCGGTGCTGCTGAAGGATGCTGACTACATTGCGTCGGTGATGTCCATGCCTGACAGCCAACACCCGCAACAACAGCGCTCGTACGTCGTGTGGCACTGGTGCTGGTGCGGATCCCGGCACTTTGCTGTCAGCCTTGGGTGGTTTCGTTTCCTCTCATGTCGTTGCGTCGTGGCTTCCCCCTGGTGCCCCTGCCGCAGGTACGCTACCGCGCGTCGAAAGCTAAGTCGGGCATTGGCGTGGCGGTGTGAGTTTGGTGTGGAACGCCTCGCTGTGGACCAAATTCGAGAGCAGCTTGCATGTGGCTCGCTGTACATGTGCGTTACTTGCTTGGTGTTTGGTGGCCCGAGGACTGTGGCCGTACTTGACTTACGAAAGTACACTGCTGCACATGCACGCACACAACCGCAGGTACGGGTACGACCTCCAACAACGGCCTGTCGTGTGGGTTCGTGGAAACGTCAAGGACTACAAGCGGCTGAACGTCGCCTTGGAACTTGCCATGCACGTACTGGTGGTGGAGGCGGCCCTGTCCATGTTGCCTGATGGTGTCACGGAAGTGTCACTGGTGGCGGACGCTAGTGGGCTGGGCATTCGAACCGTCAGTCCATCGCTGATGCAGGTGAAGCGCGTGTTGGTGGTGCTGCATTGCCGCCTACGTGGAGCGCTGCGCGCCTTGACATGGAATGATGCTTGCCTCCTCTTCCGACTGTGTGCCTACACTGCAGGGCTTGTTGCGAATCCTGGGGAGTGGCTATCCTGACCGGCTTGGCTTCATCGCTGCCGGGCCTGTGAACTTGGCTGTGCGTGGTTTGTTCCGTCTGCTGAAGCCGTTCATGCCGCGCCGTTTGCCTTCCAAGATCAAGCTGATGGGGAACCCTCCCAAGAATCTGGCAGAGTTGGTGCCCCCTGACACCATCCCGACGTTCTTTGGTGGCCCTGCCAATCACGACAATGTTGTCCGTGGTGCTAGTGACGGCACATTTTCTTGGACGAAGGTGTGTTGCTACACCTGCCCCTCACCCCCCTCGCCTCTTTGTGTCGTGCTGTGTCTTCCCTCTTTTCTTGGCCAGAGATGAGTCGGTTGTCATCGTAGCATGTTGTACTAACTATGAGGAATGGTGTCACGTGGTGGGATGCGCAGATGATGGACAACCAGAGGATGTTGTTGCAGCAACTCAATCGCCGAAACGGAGGCGAGGGTGGCGACACTGTGACCTCATCGTCCACCGACAGCCGATGAAAGACCCCGAAGGTCGTCGGCGGTTGGGGCGTACTCGATGTGGGGGGCTAACTAGCTGCTTGGCAACAGTGTGTGTGTCTTCTGCTGTTGCTGTGAGTTGGTGTGGGGTGCTGGTCACTTGTGATACATTGAAATCTTAGAAAACTGCATTCCATGTTGTTCAACCGGCTGCGAGCGTGAACAATGGACCCCGAACGAAGGCTGGAAGTCACTAGCGACCACGCCAACACCCACACCCACACCCACATCCACTACACTACTTGCAACCACCCCCTTCAAAACGTAACCCATCCACTTGGTGCGGCCGCAGGCGCAGGCGCTGGTGCCGGCGCAGGTGTGGGAGCGCTGGCAGCAGGCGCAGCGGTCCCGAACCCGAACAGGTCGCCGAGTCCAGAAGAGGCCGCAGGGGCAGCGGCAGCTGGTGCTGCGGCGCCAGGGGGTGGTGCCAACCCTAACCCAAGACCACCGGAGGCAGCGCCCGACCCAGGTGGCACTGATGGCGCGTAGTCGTAGTCGTAGAAGTCCATCCATCAGAGGCGGAAACAAAAAAGAAAGGGAGGGGGAGTGGTACACGTTTTGACGCGTCCCATCGTTGCAGGTACAGGGTGGGGAACAAACACACACACAAGGTACACATGTACCACAAGGTAAGCGCACAGCTAAAAAGGCACATGAAAGGTGTCCCGCAGCACCAACAACCCGCATCACACGTACACCCGAGGCCGCCGAATCCGCTATGTGAAGAGGGAGCGGCAGCAGCTGCGACCCCCCGGGGTTTGGCACCACGATGGCGCCGAGGGACCTTGACACGAATGGTTTGCCCCTCCTGCAGTCGCATGTCCCCCAGCCCAGGGTCTTTTGCAGCCTCTTCCCGTGCCAAGCGCTCGCGTTCGAGCGACCTGCAGCAACAAACACATAAAACAACCAAAGCAAAATGAAAAGAAAACACAAGGAACAGCAACCGGGGGTGAGAGTGGTCCCTGAGTGTGGTAACTGGATGCCGCAACGAGGACGCGGCGCGTGGATTGCACACCAACACCACCCGAACAAACAGAGAACAAAACACATCACGAACACACACAGATGTGAGCGTACTTCTCGTGCTCACTCAAGGACGTCTTGAAATCGAACGCCTTGGCACGCTCACGGAAACATATCCCCAGCGTGGCTGTCTTTCCTCGTGCGTTTTCGATGCGAAGGGCAAAGTAACGGCGACTGTCGTAGGCTGTCAAGGCAAGGCAAAGAAACCCACCGTTCCACCCATCACCCCGGGAAGTCAGCTGACGTGCATGACGTGCATGCGGTCGCAGATCGGATCGCCACAACAAACGTACTGGGTTCAACAACATCACGCAACGTTCCATTGCGCACCGGGCACTGCGCGAAGAGCTTTCCTGCAACACAGCGGGGTGGGTGGGGATGGACAAAATGGAGTGGCGTGCGTGTGAGGGGTGTTGCAGTTGCAGTTGCAGTTGCGGCGCGGGCTCATCATCGACACGACACGAGTTCCATCGCACCGTTTGCATTGAACAACTTGATTGTTGCATCGTAACCCTTTGCCATCACATCCACACGTCCAGTCCACACTTGCTGCGTCCAGTCCGCAGCTCTGTTCACATCACATCACATCACATCACTCACACAAGCACGCAACGTCATTCCTGGCCAGGCGTATTCATGCATTGCCTTTGTCCACACAGAGCAGGAAGGAGTATCATAACACCATGCCAGCGTGTACTCACTTGTGACCCTGTGCCGAACTGGGCGGTGGGACACGATAGCCCACGACATCATCAATGCTGCACAGCAGGTACTCTTCGTCGTCGACGGGATCCATGTGACTCAACACCACGCTAGCCAAAGACAGCACCGACTCCTGTTTACGCCGACGAACACTCAACAATACGTCTACCTAAACTGTGTGGGCTCGTGCCTATCGGTAACGGGGCGTGAGGAGGGGAGACGAGTCGCGCGGAAAGGAAGGGGGTGGGCAACACGTGACACCACAGCCCAAGCAACGCTCGCTCTTGTTGGTGAGTATTTTCGAGAAAGAGCTGTTTGTTTCATAAGTACTCGTTGTTGTGGTGCTCAAGTCGGCCGTGCGTTCAACACCACACGACACACTTGCCTGTGGCGCAGGGTCCAGGTGTCAAGCCTTGTGACGTTGCGAGGGGTTGAGAATGAGCGGACGCAAGTCACCGCGTGTGACGTACGCTGTGGGTGAGGATGGGGCGCCGCCCAAGGTGCATGGAGCTCCGGAAGGGTTTTCGATGCATGACATCATGATGGCCTTCACCGGGGCCCCATTGCCAGACGTGCCTGCGCCTGCAAGTTCCTCTGCACCCGCACCTGCTCCGCCCGCGCCTAAGCCTGCACCTAAGCCTGCTGCTGTTCCTGTCGCTAAGCCTGCGACGTCGCCTGCACCTGCTGCTCCATCGCCAAGCTCGCCTTGTGGGGCCGCTGGTGGAGCTGGAGCTGGAGCTGGAGCTGGAGCTGGAGCTGGAGCTGGAGCTGGAGCCACTGTCGGTGCCAGCGCCGGTGTGACTCAACCACGCCTCATGGATGCCACAGGTTGCTCCATGTGGGAAGTGGCGCAGGTACGCCGTGCACGGAAGCTGTGAAGGCGAACGGCTGGCCTTCGATCGGATTGGTTGGGAGTGTCTTGACGGGTTGTGTCGCGGGCGTCGTTGTTATTGTGCATGTACACTTGATCAGAGTGCGGGTCTGGACCTCACAAGTGGCCGCGCAACGCTGTTGTCGGTGGATGCGAGCGGATGGACAAGCATGCGTCTTGTACGTGGTGGTGGTTGTCGGTCTGTGAGTTGCGCGTGGCCAGCGCGACTTGCGTGACAGCTGGTCGTGGTGGTCGGCGCTTGCGGCACTTGCAGGTGGCAACGACACTGGCACCAGTGTTTGGGTTCACACTGGGCAAAGTATCGGGCTCGCGGCTGTGGAGTGTCAACGCTGTCTTTAAACAAGCGTGGTGGTGCGTGTGCTCTGGAGGGTGCGGCTTGAGCTGTGCAGCTCGGTGAACTCACAGCACCACCCACGGTTGTGTGTACGCGCACCTCCCTCCCTCCTTTGCAGGGAAGCGCTTGGCCAAGCCTGCGTCGGCGATGCCGGCGTGTTCCATCAACCGGCGGTTGTGTACATTCACCACGCCGCCGCTCCCTCCAACGCTGCGCCAGAGACCTCCCTCGCAGCCGTGGCGTGTTGGACGCTTGTCAACGAGCTGGCCTGTGCGTGGGAGTGTGGTCCCCGGCTCCCACTGGTGGTGGCGCTGTCGTTTGCGGAGGGACGCCACCCGACCTCCGGCACCTTGGGCGTGGACGGCGTGCGCCTGCGCCTGTTGGATCCGCCGCATGGGCTGGAGGGACACGAGCGTGCGCTCGTGTACCCGTTGACGCCGTTGGTGTTGGTGTCACCACGTCCTACCGTCCACGTGACGGTGCCACAGCCGCAGCAGCAGCAGCAGCAGTCGGCGCTGCAGTCGCCCCTGCCACCACCCACCGGTCCACAGCAGGCTGCAGAGGTGCAGAACGCAGCCGTGTTTTGTTTTGATGTGGGTCCGTTTGCCACTGCCGAGCAAGTGAAGGCGGTACGTTTGGGAGTGAGGCGGTTTTTGGCTCTTGGTTTTTTTCTTGTCTGTTTGTCTTGTTTTTGTCTGTTTGGGGTGTCCCTTGACATGCATGTCGTGTGCGGTGTTCTCATATGCACTTCGGGGACTGTGTGCAGGCGTTCGACACACAAGGTGTCGTCGTGATTGACGCACGCCAGTGGACGGACGCGACGTCCATGGCGCGCCACATTTCAACGGCGTTTGGCCTGTCGCCCAGTGACCCCCCACGCACGCAAGACACAACCGCTGCCGCCATCGACGCGCTGCCGTTTTGGATCTTGCTGGAGGACCACCTGAGCACCTGCACGTCGGACGTGTTTGTGTGGATTCGCAACGCAGAAGCTGCGTCCGAGTCTGGGCCCTCGTCATTGGTACGTCGTTGGTGCTGGGTGCTGGTGACGGCGGCGGCGGTGGCGGTGGTGGTTGTGGTGTGGGTGCTCAAGCGTGCCCATATGGCTGGCCAGTCCGTAGCTTGTGCTTTCGCCTGACCTTCGGTGTGCGGGGGGGTGTCGCGTGTGGAATGTGGTGTGGTGTGTGGGGTGTCGTGGCGTGGCGTGTGCTGCGAGCAGCGCGCCATTGGCTGCTTCCTGTTGGCGAGAGACGTGTACGACAATGTACCCTCGCCCCACCGCTTTGGTGTGGCATTTTCGTTCTTCTCCGGGTCTGCCTCCTTCCGCGACCCCGACTCAGGGCGCACATTCCTTTGCCCGCCCGCGTCATTGCCGGACGAGGACCGCATCATGGAGATTCGCTCCATGGATGTCAGTGCCGCCGCGAGCCAACTGTCAGCACCTGCACCCGAGCGTGCCCCGGCGCCAC
>Ga0213833_1001602_pt1 | contig 15894 bp, 11 predicted proteins | sample SWATP21_FD_160575 | JGI IMG/M metagenome (GOLD analysis project Ga0213833, IMG submission 160575) | Coastal seawater microbial communities from Marineland, Florida, United States - SWA TP2 #1 | ecosystem: Environmental > Aquatic > Marine > Coastal | place: USA: Florida | collected 2016-08-14
CCGACGAGCCTGACGGAGACCATGGCCTCTTGGGCTTGGCCTGCCACCGACTACAACTACCCTGCGGATGGGGAACTATAGTTGTCGCCGAGGGGTGCGAATAGTTGTCGTTGCACAGGAAGCACAAGGTCGGCCACCGCCTGTGCTCCGGGCACCATCGACGCCCCCAGGCAGGCCAGCGTGAAGCCCAGTCCCCCGGCCGCACCACCCCCGGGAAGGTCAAGGGGAACCGGGTCCAGGCCGTGGCTTGCGCGCCAAGCCGTCAGCACCGCCACCACGTGGGCCCACCCTTCCGACAGGCGGGTCAGGTCGGTCACGCCCTTCTGCGGACCGAAGCGGCGGGCACCATCCCCCACCGTCGTCGACACGTCGCTCCACACCGTCCACGCGCGCCCAAGTCCAGGGGCGAGCTCGATGTGCGCCAGGCGGTGCATCTCGTCGGGTGACGGTGAGAGAGGTCGACCGCTTCCATCCCACAGCCGGCCCCCGAGCCCGACCAGCATCCCCAGCCCCATGTCGACCGTCGACGAGCCCCCCAGCCCGATGACGGCCGGCTGACCGGGGAGGCCTGCCAAGATGCGCCCCAAGCCCACAGACGTCGCCTGCCAGGGCGCAACCACGCCCGAGCTCCGCAGCCACACGCTGCTCTCGACAATCGGGCACCCGCCCATCCAGCCCACCGGTCCGGTCCGAGCCTCACCGTGCGGTCCCACACTCACCACGTCGACCATCCGCTCCAGCACCCCCGCGCGGTCCAGAGCATCCAGGAGCCCTTCGCCGCCGTCGCTCATGGGGCACCGCAGCACCTCGTGCCCCGCCTTCTCCAAGCGCTGTGCAACCCGGTCGGCCACGTCACCGGCCGTCTTCCAGCCACCAAAGGAATCGGGGGCCACCACGATGGTCATGGCGCACCCTCGAGCTCGGGCCGATCCGGCAGGCAGCTTGCCCGTTGAAAGCCCCCTGCGAGGATGGGCTCGAGCACGTCGGACAGGAGGTGGGCCAGGGCGGTGTGCCCCTCCGCGGTGGGGTGGACGTCGTCCCAGTAGAGCCCGCTGGGAGTGACGCCGTCGGGTGCGTAGGAGGACATCCATGCCTGCGCGTCGACCACCACCAGACCGTGGCTGTCACCCAGCTCCACCAGTGCATCACGAATCGGAGTGACCACCTCTCGGGGGGAGGCACTGCGGTCGATGGCTTCCTGGAACAGAAGGCGGGCCTTGCCTCCCTGTCTGGCCTGCGCGGCGGCTTCGGCCTGCTCGCGGAGGCGCTGGAGGTCGGCCTGGTCGCCCGGACCGGGGGTGTCGAAGGGCTGGAGGTGGGCGAAGCGCAGGTTGGTGGGCGGGAGCACCAGCACCATGGGAACGTCGTGTGCGTGGGCAGCGTCGGCCAGGCCGCCCAGCTGTAGGCGGAGGTGGTCGACCGCGAGGCGTGTGAGGTCAGCCACCTCTTCGCGGGATGGGGTGTCGGACCGGTAGAGGTCGGACGGCGGGGCCGCGCGCGTGTCTGGACGGGCCAGCGGCTGCGTGAGCATCCGGTAGATGGCGCTCTTGCTCAGCTGGAAGCGTGCGCGGAGGAGGGCGGGACGGGTGTGTCGATAGAGCGCGAGCCGGGTGAACTGGGCCACTTCGTTGTGGCCGTACATCACCACGAGGGCGTCGGGCTGGAGGGTGAGGGCCGTGCGACCCGCGGCTGCCACGCCGGCGGACGTGGTGCCCCCGATGCCGAAATTGATGGCTTCCACCCCCAGGCGGCTCCCAACCTTCGCGGGGAATGTGTCCTCCCAGATGTAGTGGGAGCCGTGCACCGACGACGCCCCGAGGAACACCACTCGGCGTGTGTCGGTGGGCACCCGGTCCAGCTCGGCGAAGCGCATCGAGCCGCCACCCACCACGACGCGGTGCGGGTTGTCGGTGGGACGAAGCTGGACGTCGGACTGGGCGATGAACTGGAAGAGGGGGTGTGCAGACGCGGGTGGAGCCACCGCACAGAGGTCGAGGAGGCCGTCTGTCCCTGCCATCAAGCCGAGCCCGAACATGGGTCCGGCCACTGCTCGGAGCCGACGGAACCGGCCCAAGCCCAGCGCGCCCACCAACAGGAGCAGTCCCAGCAATGTGCGGCCGGTGCCGGGCGGCAGGCGGGTCGACCGGTTCTCTGTGACCACGGAAGACGCCATCCGGTAGGCGTGGGAGTGGGCCTCCAACCCCGGAATGCGGCCGGGGGCCACCGCTGGAAGGCGAAGGGGCGGCCACGGGGAGGGCGTGCCCACGGCTGCTTTGGCTCGGTCGACCGCCGCTCGTGTGTCCGCATCCCCGGGCTGGAGGCTGTGGAGCGCGGTGGCCACAGCGGGCCCCGACAGTCCCCCGTCGACGACCACACCGGCCACGGCCCGCACGACCGCCGGACGCGCCGCAGCATCGGTCAGAAACGCCGCCAGCAGGTGGTCCTGAAGCGGACGGACGGCATCCTGCACCAGGGACCCGCCCCCGGTGGTCATCGCGAAGATGGCCTCCTGTGGGGTGTCTTCGACAATCTGGACCAGCTGGTGCGCAGGGGAGGGGAGGGCTGCGGGGGGCGACCAGTCTTCCAAGAACCGTTGGTCGGCGGACCCCAAGCCTTGGACCGCGGGTCGCAGCCAGTCGTGCCGGAGCGTGTGCCAGGCGAGGGTGGTGAGGCCGGTCCCGAGGCCCGCTTGGGCCCCTTCCGCGACCGCTTCGGGCGGCTGGTGCGACAGTGCGAGGAGCGCGCGCTCGAAGAGGTCGGGGTCTTCGGGGAGCGGCGACCAGTCTGCGGAGGGGTCGGGCACGCCGTAGCGGCTGCGCAGGAAGACGCGAAACAGCGCGGGCACGGCGGACGGGCCGTCGCAGGGAATGATCAAGGCGTTGATGGACTGCGTCAGCTGGGCGAACGCGGTGGGGTCGTTGGTGGGAAGGGGCGCGGTCAGGACGTCCAGGTGGACCGACCGCTTCTCCACCAGCTCGGGTGTGCATCGAGGCCACATGTCGGCGGCGCTCTCTGCTCCGGGGACCCACAACGACAGCGCCGCCGCGAAGGACGCGACGGCGACTGGACCCCACCGAGACCGCTGCACCGAGGGCTATTCCTCGCCAGCCGGTGCGTCGGTGTCGGCGTCTTCTTCGGGCTCTCCGCCTTCGAGGACGGTGAGCTGCGGCCGGGCCGGCGGACGGCAGGTGATGTCGAGGTCGTCGCCGTCTTCGTTGGCGTCGATGACCGCGGTGCCGCCATCCTTGAGGTCGCCGAAGAGCATGTGGTCGGCGAGGGGACGCTTGATGTGCTTGAGCACGATGCGCCCCATCTCGCGGGCCCCGAACTCGGGCTTGTACCCGGCCTTGGCCATCCACGCGCGACCGCCTTCGGTGAGCTCCAGCTCCACGCCGCGCTCGGCCACCTGTTCGCCCAGCTGGGCCACGAACTTGTCGACAATCTTGGTGACGACTTCTTCGGGCAGCGGACCGAACTTCACCAGCGCATCGAGGCGGTTGCGGAACTCGGGCGAGAAGGTGCGCGACAGGGCCGCATCCGACTTGTGTTCGCCGCCGCGGGTGCCAAACCCGACCGTGCGCACGCTGGCTTCACGGGCGCCGGCGTTGGTGGTCATGATGAGGATGACGTTGCGGAAGTCGGCCTTCTTGCCGTTGTTGTCGGTGAGCGACGCGTGGTCCATCACCTGCAGGAGCAGGTTGTAGATGTCGGGGTGGGCCTTCTCGATCTCGTCGAGCAGCAGGACACAGTGCGGGTGCCGGTTGATGACCTCGGTGAGCAGGCCGCCCTGGTCGAAGCCGACGTACCCCGGAGGCGCCCCGATGAGGCGGCTCGCGGTGTGGCGCTCCTGGTACTCCGACATGTCGAAGCGCTGGAACGACACGCCCAGCACATCGGCCAGCTGGCGGGCGAGCTCGGTCTTGCCCACACCGGTGGGGCCCGCGAACAGGAAGCTGCCGACCGGCTTGTTGGGGTCTTTGAGGCCCGCGCGGGACAGCTTGATGGCGCTGGCCACGGCCTCGACGGCGTCGTCCTGGCCGTAGATGACCTTCTTGAGCGCCACGGTGAGGTCGCCGAGCTGTTCCTTCTCCTGGTCGCTCACGCTCTTCTTGGGGATGCGGGCGATGCGGGCGATGGTGTCTTCGACATCGTCGACGGTGACCACATCTCGGCCGGCCAGGCGCACGGCGGCGCCCGTTTCGTCGAGGACGTCGATGGCTTTGTCGGGGAGGTGGTTGTCGTTGATGTGCTTGGCGGCGAGCTTGGCGGCTGCTTCGACGGCTTCGGCCTCGTAGCGCAGCTTGTGGTGCTCTTCGTAGTGCTTCTGGAGCCCCTTGAGGATGTCGACGCACTCTTCGATGGTGGGCTCACCCACCTCGACCACCTGGAAGCGACGGGCGAGGGCGCGGTCTTTGCCGAAGGCCTGCTTGTGCTCCTTGTGGGTGGTGGAGCCGATGCAGCGGAGGCGGCCACCTTGGAGGGCGGGCTTGAGCAGGTTGGATGCATCCATCGTGCCGCCGGACGTGGCGCCCGCTCCCACGATGGTGTGGATCTCGTCGATGAAGAGGATGGCGTCGTCGCGGTCTTCCAGAGCCCGGATGACGGCCTTGAGGCGCTCCTCGAAGTCGCCGCGGTACCGGGTGCCGGCGAGCAGCGCGCCCATGTCGAGCGAGTACACCTGGTTGTTCTTCAGCGGACCGGGCACCGAGTCGTCGTGGATGCGGCGGGCGAGGCCTTCCACGATGGCGGTCTTGCCCACACCGGGGTCGCCCACGAGCAGCGGGTTGTTCTTCCGCCGACGCGCGAGGATGTGCACGATGCGCTCGACCTCGTGGTCGCGGCCGATGAGGGGGTCGATGTGGCCGTCGGCGGCACGGGCGACGAGCTCTTCGGTGTAGGCGGACAGGGGGTCGTCTTCGTTGTCGACTTCGGTGTCGCCGTCGACCTCGGGACCACCGGCGCTGGCCGTCTTGCGCTGCTTCATGCCGGGGACGGCCTTGCCCTTGCCGTGCGACAAGTACGAGGTGACGTCGACGCGGCGCACACCCTGCTTGTTGAGCAGGTAGACGGCCATGCTCTCTTCTTCGCGGAGGATTTCCGTGAGGACGGTGGGGCCGTCGAGCTCGTCCTTCTTGTTGGACTGGACGAAGAACATCGCGCGCTGGAGCACGGTGCCGAACGCGATGGACTGGGCGGGCTCGACCTCTTCGCCGTCGGGGAGCTGCTCCATCTCGTCGTCGAGGAAGGCCTCGAGTTCCTTTTCGAGCTTGGAGAGCTTGACGCCCAGCGCTTCGAGGAGCGCGGCGGAGTCGGGGTCGTGGAGGAGGGCCAGCAGCAGGTGCTCGAGGGTGAGCATCTCGTGGCGACGCCGGGCGGTGTCTTCGACAGCGCGGGAGAGGGCGACGCGGAGGTTGTCGGCGACCTTGATCTTCATGGGGCTGAGTCCCGGATGGGGGGGCGGGGCGAGGCGGGCCCGTCGGCCGGCACCCCGAGTGACACGGGGAGGGGGGCGGTCACTCCGGCTCGGTGGTGAGCAGGAGGGGGTAGCCCTCGGAGCGCGCAAGGGAGACGGTGCGCGTGGCTTTGGTCTCGGCGACTTCTTTCGAGTAGACCCCGGCGATGCCGGCGCCTTCGTTGTGGACCGTGAGCATGATGCGGGTGGCTTCGGCCTTGGACCGACGGAAGATGCCCTCCAGCACGTGCACCACGAACTCCATGGGAGTGTAGTCGTCGTTGTGGAGCAACACCTTGTACCGCCGCGGACGCTCGAGCCGGTCGCGGACAAGCGTGCCGGACTCGCGCTCACGGCGGCGAGATGGAGGGGGTGGCTTCTTCTTGTCACCTGCCATGGCGACTCCTGGCGCGGGCCCCGATGGGCCGCACATCGGTAGGGACGAGCGACCGAATGACAACCACACGGGCTTCATGTAGACATGATGAATCGTGTGGGAGGGGCGGGTTCTGCACGAAAAGGTCAGTGGATGGGGGTGGGGAGGCCGACCAGACGACGGGCGCCGACGATCTTGCCCACCACGTTGGGAACAGAATGCCACGGCCAGTCGGTCGCGGGTGCGAGGGCGCCTGGACAGGTGGCGGTGATGATGGCGTCGATGGCGACAGCGAGGGCATCTTCGTTGCCGCTGTGCACCTTGATGGCCACGCCGGTGCGGCGCTCGGGCCACGCCACACAAAACACGCCGAGCGCGCCAATCTTGCCGACGAAGGGGCCGGTGGCGCGCTGGGCGACGGCGAGGTCGATGCGGCCCACACCGCTGGTGAGCTCGGGGTGTTCGGCCATGGCGTGACCGATGCGGGCGAGGAGGGGGTCGGTGTCGGGGTCGGCCATGGCGGTTGCGAGGTGGGCCCAGGCGAGGGCCATCTGGCGCATGGAGAGCCAGAAGGTGGGCACGCCGCAGCCGTCGGTGGCGGTGGGGTGGGGGTCGTCGACGAAGCGGTGGACGACGCGGGCCACGCCTTGCTGGATGGGGTGTTCGGGCGACAGGTAGTTTGCGGTGGACCAGGTGCGCGCGCGACAGGCGAGCAGCATCAGTGCGTGCTTGCCAGAGCAGTCGTTGTGGAGCGGCGACGCGGGCGCGCCGGACCGCTCGAGGCGCGCGAGGGCGGTGGGGTCGAGGGGGCGCTCGGCACCGCACTGGAGGTGTTGCGCGGTGTGGTGGCCGCGCTCGAGCAGGCTCTCGACCCGCGCGAGGTGGTGGTCGCCGCCGGAGTGGCTGCTGGCGCCGATGGCGAGGTCGGCGTCGGACAGGGAGCGCACGGTGTAGGGCGTGTTCTCGCTGTGGCCGGAGGCTTCGAGGGCTTCGAGCACGGCGAGCAGCTGGAAGGGCTTGGCTGCGCTGCGCCAGAAGGTGCGGTGGTCGCCGTCCACATCGAGGATGGTGTGGGCGTGACCGTCGGGACGGAGGGACAGGGCGACCGCGCTGACGCCATGGATGGCTTCGCGGAGGTCCCCACGGACTTGCTCGACGTGCATGCATCCCGCGTAGCGCGGTGGTCGGGCGAGGAAAGTCGGAAGTGTGGGAAAGCTGATCCGAGGGCCCCCTCCGCCGGCTTCGCCGCCACCTCCCCCTGAAGGGGGAGGACAGTTGCCGCAGCGTCTGAGGACGCATCCCCTTGAGCGGTCGCCCTACACCAACCTTGCGACTTCATTCTGTGGGAACAACGATGTCCTCCCCCTTCAGGGGGAGGTGGCCGCGAAGCGGTCGGAGGGGGCCCTCTCGGAGTCCACCGCCACAGCGTCCGAGAGAGCACTCCGTTGAGCCGTCGCCCCACTCCAACTGTGCGACTTCAATCTGTGGGCCCCTGCCGCCTACTTCGCCCGGGAGAAAAGTGAGAACGACACTATCCTCGCTCTTCATGGGTCTCGCTCCCGGACCAGTTGCCGCAGCGTCTGAGAACGCAGCCCCTTGAGCGGTCGCCCCACTCCAACTGGGCGACTTCATTCTGCGGGCCCCCTCCGCCTGCTCCGCAGGCACCTCCCCCTGAAGGGGGAGGACTGTGAGAACGACGCTGTCCTCCCCCTTCAGGGGGAGGTGGCCGCGAAGTGGTCGGAGGGGGCCCTCTCAGAGTCCTCCGCCACGGTGTCCGAGACACCACCCCGTCGAGCCGTCGCCCCACTCCAACTGGGCGACTTCAGGTCCTTGGCCCCCTCCGCCTGCTCCGCAGGCACCTCCCCCCGAAGGGGGAGGACTGTGAGAACAACGCTGTCCTCCCCCTTCAGGGGGAGGTGGCCGCGAAGCGGTCGGAGGGGGCCCTCTCGGTGTCCTCCGCCACGGTGTCCGAGACACCACCCCGTCGAGCCGTCGCCCCACTCCAACTGTGCGACTTCATTCTGTGGGAACAACGATGTCCTCCCCCTTCAGGGGGAGGTGGCCGCGAAGCGGTCGGAGGGGGACCTCTCGGAGTCCTCCGCCAGTGGGGGCCCCACATCCATCTTCACCCGTCCCTACTTCCCCACCCGCGCGAACTCCCAGTCGTCGTTGTCGGTGTCGGTGCACACCATCTGGTCGCCCTTGGCATCGCACATCAGGTCGAACAGCCCTTCCGCGGGCAGCCAGGCCTCGCCGTCCTGGAACTCCCCGTCAATAGGTGCGGACTCGGTGAGCACTTCGGGTTCATCGTCGCCCACTGTGGTGGTGCGCGTGAGGGTGGCCGTGCCGCCGATGTTGCTGCCGTCGGGCTCGAGTTCCAGCACGCCTTCAGTGGTGCGGACCGTGTTGCCCTCTTCCAGTAGCAAGGTGGTCCAGGTGGCGTCGACCAGCTCCCAGGTGCCGCCGATGTCGGGGCGGCAGCCCGTGAGGGCCAGGCCACAACCAACCAGAGCAGGGATTCCCAGCGCGCGCATGTCGTCCTCCGTTGGCACCCGCGCCAACATCACCCGGCGGTTCGCGATCGGCACGCCAAACGCGGTAGGGCCCCGGGCATGGAGGCCGCATGCAGTGGACCGAAGGCAGCGACGCACAGACTGAAGGCATCCGGGTGAAGGTGCGGTCCATCTACCTGGCCGACCGCTCCGACCCCGCGCACCACCACTGGGTCTACGCCTACCGGGTCACCATCCGCAATGAGGGCGAGGCCCCGGCCCGGCTGGTCACGCGGCACTGGATCATCACCAACTCTCACGGCGTGCAGGACCACGTGCAAGGGGCCGGCGTGGTGGGCGAGACCCCCCGCCTCGAGCCCGGCGAGGAGTTCGAGTACACCTCGGGCTGCCCCCTCGACACCGCCATGGGCGTGATGCACGGCACCTTCCAGATGGTGCGCGACGACAACACCCGCTTCGACGCCGAGGTGGCCCCGTTCACCCTCGCGCAGCCCTTCGCAGTCAACTGACCGCCGGACGTCCCATGAAGCTCGCCGACAAGTGCGCCCGCATCCACGACCAGCTCGTGGAGCTGTACCCCGAGACGCCGGTCCCCCTCGACCACACCGACGCCTACACCCTCCTGGTGGCCGTGATGCTGTCGGCCCAGACCACCGACAAGAAGGTCAATGAGGTCACGCCGGCTCTGTTTGCGCAGGCGCCCGGTCCCAAGGAGATGGCGGCCCTCGAGGTCGAGGAGATTCGGCAGCTCATCCGGGCGATTGGCCTGGCGCCCACCAAGGCCAAGAACCTCAAGCGCATGTCGGAGCTGCTGCTGGAGCGCCACGACGGTGAGGTGCCCGCCGACATGGATGCTCTGGAAGACCTCCCCGGCGTGGGCCACAAGACCGCCAGCGTGGTGATGGCCCAGGCCTTCGGTGTGCCGGCCTTCCCGGTCGACACCCACATCCACCGCCTGGCCTGGCGGTGGGGTCTCACCAGCGGAAAGAACGTCCAGCAGACCGAAAAAGACCTCAAGCGGCACTTCCCGAAGGAAAGCTGGAACGCGCTGCACCTCCAGATCATCTTCTTCGGCCGCGAGCACTGCCCCGCGCGGCACCACGACTGGGAGACCTGTCCCATCTGCTCGTGGGCCGGCCTGAAGACCCGCCGCGCCGAGGAAGCGAAGAAGCACGCCAAGAGCAAGCGACGGAAGAAGCCCACGCGATAGACGGCGCTCCCTCCCGGAGTTGCCATGGAGCTCGCTGTCTTCCAGGTCCTCGCGCTGCTGCTCATCGCCGCGATTGTCGGCATGGGTGCGCGTCGCCTCAAGCTGCCCTACACGCTGGCCCTTGTGGTGGCGGGTATCGGCCTTGGGTTCGTCCACATCCCCGAGCTGGACGGCATCCACCTCACACCCGACCTCCTCCTGGCCATCTTCCTGCCGGCGCTGCTGTTCGAGGCGGCCTACCACGTCGAGTTTTCGAAGTTCCGTCGGAACGCGGGCGCCATCCTGCTCCTCGCGGTGCCGGGTGTGGTGCTGGCGGTGGTGGTCACAGCGATGCTCAGCTGGCCGCTGCTGAAGGTGACAGGCCTCGAGCTGCCGCTGGGGGCCTGCTTCCTGCTGGCCACGATGATTGCGGCCACCGACCCCATCTCGGTGCTCGCGCTGTTCCGTAGCCTGGGCGTGAACCGGCGCCTGTACCTGCTTGTGGAGGGCGAGAGCCTGCTCAACGACGGCGTGGCGGTGGTGGCGTTCGTCATCATGGCGGCCGTGCTGGGGCTGGAGACGGGCCACGGCAACGCCCACGCAGTCCACGGTCTGCTCGATGGCATCTGGTTTGGCCTGCGCACGTTCGTGTGGATGGCCGGAGCGGGCCTGGCCATCGGGTCGGCCATGGGCTTCGCGGTGAGCGTGCTCACGCGGCAGATCAACGACCGCCTGGTCGAGACCACCCTGTCTTTCGTGCTGGCCTACGGCTCGTTCCTCATCGCCGAGCACGTGCACGCCTCCGGGGTGCTGTCGTGTGTGGCGGCGGGCATCACGCTGGGCAGCTTTGGCTCCAAGTTCGGCATGAGCCCGGCCACCCGCCTGGCCATCGCCGACTTCTGGGAGTTCCTGGCCTTCTTCAGCAACTCGATGGTGTTCTTGTTGGTGGGCCTCGAGCTCGACGTGCCCGCGCTGTTCGCGGTGGGTGTGCCGGTGCTGGTGGTGTTCCTCGCGCTGGTGGTGGGCCGCGCGGTGGCGGTCTACGGGCTGGCCCCCTTGGGCACCAGGCTCGGCAGCGAGCCCATCCCGAGCAAGTGGCGCCACGTGATGGTGTGGGGCGGCCTGCGCGGCAGCCTGAGCATGGTGCTGGTCATCGGCTTGCCGCTCGACTGGGCCCCGCGGGAGCCGATGCTGCTGCTGGTCTTTGGGGTGGTGAGCGTGTCGCTGTTCGTGCAGGGGCTCACGATGGGGCCGCTGCTGGGCCTGCTCGGTCTCCGCGGAACCGCTGCGAAACAGGACGCCTACGAGGTGGCCCGCGCCAAGGCCATGATGGCCACGAAGGCGCTGACCGAGGTGGAGTCGCAGGCCGACGCGGGCATCCTCACGCCAGCCACGGCCGACCGCCTGGCGGCGCTGTACCGGTCGCGGAAGACCGAAGAGAAGGCGAAGGCGGAGGCTCTGGCGGGCGAAGACCTGGCGGTGGAGAGGCTGCAAGACGCCGCACTCCACCTGCTGCTGGTGGAAGAGGAGTCGCTGCGCCACGCGGTGCACGAGGGCACGATTGATGGGGATGCGGCCCACGCGCTGTTCACCGACATTGCGGTGCGTCGGGAGGCGCTGCGGCATGGCGACGAGGGGCCGGAGGCGCTGCGGAAGGCCGTGGACATGGTGGTGCCGGATGTGCGGACGGCCTCGGGAGAGTAGGCGCCGGTCTCAGTTTGTGGGAGAGGCCCCCTCCGGCCCTTCGGGCCACCTCCCCCTGAGAGGGGGAGGACTATGGAGGGCCACCTGCCCTGAAAGGAAAGGACATCGTCGTTCTCACAGTCCTCCCCCTTCAGGGGGAGGTGCCTGCGCAGCAGGCGGAGGGGGCCCTCCTCGGACGCTGTGGCCACCCTCTGCGTCCCCCGAGAACCACAACGGCCTCTCCCATCCAGGAGAGGCCGCTCTCTGTCACCCGAAGGAGGAGAACCCTACTTCTTCTTCCGCTGGTACATGCCGTCGATGAGGTCGGCGTACCGGGCGTAGACCACCTTGCGCTTCACCTTGAGAGAGGCGGTGAGCAGGCCGTCTTCGACCGTCATGGGCGGAACGATCTCGAAGTACTTGATGGTCTCGTAGCTGGCGAGCTTCTGGTTGGTCTCGTTGACGTGTGCCTGGACCGCCGCCTTGACCGCTGCCGAGTTGGGGTCGGCCGGGTTGCCCGTCTGCTTGGACCACTCCGCCAGCTCTTCGGGGTCGATGGCGATGAGGGCCGTGGCGAAGTTGCGGGTGTCGGCGATGGTGACCGCTTCTTGCACGATGGTGAGGTTCTTCAGGTAGGCCTCGAGCTTGGCGGGCGCGATGTACTTGCCGCCGGAGGTCTTCATGAGCTCCTTCTTGCGGCCCGTGATCTTCACGAAGCCTTCGGAGTCCATGGAGCCGAGGTCGCCGGTGTGGAACCAGCCTTCGTCGTCGAAGGCTTCCGTGGTGGCGTCTTCGCGGTTGAGGTAGCCGCTCGTGATGTTGCCACCCTTGGCCAGGATCTCGCCGTCTTCGGCAATCTTGATCTGGACGCCCGGGAAGGCCAGGCCCACCGTGCCGAGCTTCATGCGACCGGGGAGGTTCGACGTGAGGCCGGGGCAGGTTTCCGTGAGGCCGTAGGCTTCGAGGAGGGTGAAGCCCATGCCCAGGAAGAAGCTGTGCACTTCGACCGACAGCGGTGCCGAGCCCGAGAGCATGATGGAGCAGCGCTCGAGGCCCAGGCCCTTGCGGAGCTTGCTGAAGACCAGCTTGTCCGCGAGGTTGTACTGCTTCTGCAGCATGAAGGGCATCGGCTCGTTCTTGAGCTTGTAGGGCACGCTCTTCAGGCCGGTGTTGATGGCCCAGGTGGCGAGGGTCTTCCGGATGAAGGGCGCGCCGGCCACACCGCTCTCGATGCGGGCCTTGAACTTCTCGTAGACCCGGGGGGCCGACGGGAAGAAGCCGGGCTGCGACGCGATGAGGTCTTCCTTCAGGGTGGGGATGCCTGCGATGACGATGGGGCAGTTGAAGTAGGGGCCCGCGAGCTCGATGAGGCGACCGAAGGAGTGTGCCAGCGGAAGGAAGAGGAACAGGCCGCCGTCCTTCATCTTGGCGTTGATGACGCCGCATTCCTCGACGCTCTCCAGCATGGCCAGCATGTTGCCGGAGGTCTGGATGACGCCCTTCGGCGGACCGGTGGTGCCGCTGGTGTAGGTGTAGGTGGCGATGTCGTCGCGGGCGAGGTCTTGTGTGCGCTTGTCGCGTTCGGGCTTGGTGGCCTCGAGCTGCTCGGCGCCGCGCTTCTCGAGGTCGGCGAGCGACTCCCAGTCATCGGCGGGGTCGATGCCGGTGGGGTCCATCACCACGATGTGGCGGAGCTTGACCTGGTCGGCCGTGTAGGGCTTGTCGAAGAAGGTGAAGCCGTTGCGCATCTCGCGCACCTTTTCGAGCTGGGCCTTGTCTTCGACGATGGCGACGACCGCGCCGGTGTCGACGTGCAGGTACCCGACCTCGGAGGGCAGCAGGGTGGCGTAGACCGGGACGGTCTGCAGCGAGATGGACAGCGCGGCGAAGTCGCACGTGATCCAGTCGTTGCTGGTGTTGCCGAGGATGGCGACCTTCGAGTGGTGCGGGAGGTCGTCGATGGCGGTGAGGAGGCCGGATGCGATGCGCTCCATCCGGTCGCCGAGCTGCTTCCAGCTGACATCGACATAGGTGCCGCCGGCGTTCTTGTGGCGGATGGCGATGTCGTTCGGACTCTCCTTGATCCGCTGGAGAAACATGCGGCCGAGGGTCTCGTGTTTCATCGAAGGGCTCCTGAACAGGGGATGCGAGGGATCGGATGAAGCGTCAAACGAAAAACGGGCGGTGGACGCGCCCGAAATTGCGGCGCAACCGTACGCCAATTCGGGGTGCGTTGCACGTCCGTCACGAGGTTTTTGTGGCCTCTTCGGGCGGGGAGTGCATCCTTCGCAGGCGCTGGCTGGCGGCTTCGGCATCGCGGGCGGGCCCGAGCATGACCGCCACACGGTTGCCGCCGGGGCTCACCTCGAGGAGCAGCTTCAGGACCACGGTCATGGGTACGCTGAGCAACATGCCGGTGGGTCCCCACACAAAGCCCCAGAAGAAGAGGCTGAGGATGACCACGAGGGGCGACAGGCCGAGGTGGCGGCCGAGCACGCGGGGCTCGATGACATTGCCGATGGTGACGTTGGCTGCGATGTAGCCGGCGGCGATGATGAGGGCGGGGATGGGGCCCAGCTGGACGAGGGCGAGCACCACGGGCGGGAGGGCGGCCACGATGCTGCCGATGCTGGGGATGTAGTTGAACAGGAACGCGACCACACCCCACAGCACGGCAAAGTCGAGGCCGAGCGCGGCGTTGAGCGAGCCCACGAGCACACCGGTGGCGAGGCTGGCGACGGTCTTGATGGCCAGGTAGCGCTGTACGGTGCGGGAGCCGTCGAGGAGGCTGCGGGTGACGGCGGACTCGGCCCCGAAGACCACCCGCACCTTGGTGTCGAGCTCGGCGGCTTCGAGCAGGATGAAGGCGGTGGTGATGACCACGATGACCAGCCGCGACAGCACGGTGAGCACGGCGCTGAGGGTCTGGCCGAGGGCATTCAGCAGTGCGCCGGGGTCGATGAGCGAGCTGGTGCGGTCGATGGGCGGCGGAGGCACACCCCAGCTGGTGAGGAAGGCGATGGTGCTGTCGACCAGACCATCCAGGCGGCCCTGGTACTGCGGGATGGTGGCGGTGAAGCGTCGGACGGAGTCGCCCAGCAGAGCGGTGAGCCCGAGCAGAGCGCCCGTGAGCACCAGCACCACCATCAGCACGGCCAGCACGCGTGGCACCTTCCGGTCCATCAGGACCCGCACCATGGGCTGGCACAAGATGGCCAGGAACGCGGCGAACAGCACCGGCAGCAGGATCTGACCGGCCGCCTGCAGGCCCGCGATGACCACCACGAGGCTCGCGAGGGTGAGCAGGAGCTGGAGGATGGGGGACCGGGAGGTGTCGGGCACGCGGGACTCTTGTGGGGGGACCGCTACAGGGCGAAAGCGCCGGCCATGTCGAGGGTGACGCCCCAGGTGGTGCTCACGCCGAGGCGGTCGTTCGCGACGGTACGACCGCGGAGCGCGAAGACTTGCCCATACACGCCGAGGTCGAGCCAGGTGGCGAGGGGGAGCAGCACGCGGGTGTCGCCCTGGGCGCGCAGGCGGAGGTCGGAGGCGTCGTCGTCGGGGGTGTCGGCGAACACGTGGACGTCGGCGGTGGTGGTCCACTTGACCGAGGGGCCGAAGGACTGGAAGGTCTCCCAGTCCAGGCGACCGCCGAATTCGGTGGGCTTTTCGTCGAGGCGGGCCATGTCGCGGTTGGCAAAGCCGCCGATGCGCAGGCCGCGGATGGGACCGGAGCGCTGGGCGGACAGGCCGAAGGTGAGCGAGAGGTCGGACTGGGCGATGCCTGTGCCGCCGTCGACCTCTTCGATGGCCGTGAACTCGGTGTCGTAGGCCACTTCCGAAAACGGCATCATGCGCAGCGGCGGAACGGTGGGGAAGGCCAGGCCGGGCAGGCTGTGCGACGTGGAGAAGACCAGGTCGTCGGCGAGCTCTTCGGGGTCTTCTTCGCCCGCGCGCACGCGGCTGAAGGTGGCGACGGCGCGGAGGTCGGACCAGATGGCGGTGGTGGAGTGCTCGAGGGCGAGGTCGGCTTCGCTGCCCAGGGTGTACGAGGACGGCGACGTGGCGAGGGTCTCGGGGACCTCGGCGAAGCGGTCGTCTTCCACCCCTTGGAAGGACTGGGACTGCACGCCCACGCGCCGCACACGGAAGAGCCAGAGGGGGTCGAGGGTGCTGGGACCGTCGACCAAGAGGGCCTGTGCCACGGTGTCGGGGCCGCCGGTGTCGTCGCGGACGGTGCGCATGCGGTCGATGGCCACGGCGCGGAGGGTGGCGGGTTGGTCGGGGACCTGGCTGGAGGGGAGGGGACGGACGGTGGGTTGGTCGAGCACCCGGCTGCTCTCCTGCGAGCGCAGAATCTCGCCGATGGGCGTGGTGGCCGCGGCTTTGGACGACGTGACCACGCGGTAGACGCGGTCGGGGTCGAGCCAGCGGGCGCCCACCTTGAACACGGCCTGACCCACGGGAACGCCGCAAGTGACGGGCGCGACGCCATCGAGGCGGTCGGCGAGGCGCTGGATGCGGGTGCCCTGGACCTTGTGGACTTCGAGGGTGTCGATCATGGCCAGGCTGTCGAGGGCCTGGAGCTCGGTGAGGGGGCCGGGGGATGCGGGGGGCGGAGGAAGGGCGCCCAGCACGGCGATGTCGGCGTTGGCACCGGTGCGCACGGCCTCGCAGACCA
>Ga0213833_1001603_pt1 | contig 15893 bp, 11 predicted proteins | sample SWATP21_FD_160575 | JGI IMG/M metagenome (GOLD analysis project Ga0213833, IMG submission 160575) | Coastal seawater microbial communities from Marineland, Florida, United States - SWA TP2 #1 | ecosystem: Environmental > Aquatic > Marine > Coastal | place: USA: Florida | collected 2016-08-14
GTATGAAGAAACACAAAAAGCACTAAGTGACGCTCTGGAGCACGGAGAAAGAGACCCAGATCTTCTATATAATCTTGCTTGTATACACCAAGGGTTAGGTGAGCATGATAAGGCAATAATAAGATTTGAAGAAGCAAACGCAGCTTATCACCAGAAGGGCAAATCAGATGACGAGGTATTCAACTGTTTAGCTTGGTCACATTACAAACTAGGAGCTATTGAGGCGGCAAGACATTATTGTGAGAGGGCATTGGCATCAGCTCATAGAAAACCTGCATTTTATGATACTTATGCTTGTGTTTTAAATCAGGAAGGTAGCTATTTGGAGGCATTAGAACAAATTAATACTGCAATAGAATTAGATGGTGATCATCCGTATTTCTTAGTAACAAAAATACGAATATTATCTAACTTGAGCCAGAAAATGTTTGATGAAACTAATCACAAGCTAGCACTTTCCTTTATCCTTGAAGCCATTAAATCCATAGTACAAATTTGTGATCTTATTAGACAAAAGGGAATGAAATATGATGGACTCGATGAAGAAGATCAATCTATGTTGAGAATACCAAATGCTGATTTTATTGATCACTTACAGCAATTAGTAGGAGAAAAGAGCGCTGAGGAGATTGAATTTAGAGTGATTTTTTCTGAGTTAAAGAAATTTAATACAATGAATACTGATGAAGCAGCGCGTCCAGTAGACACAACTCAAGCTCAATTAGCTAGTATTAAAACTACCTTAGATAGTTATCACAAGGTTGTAGTAGCATCTACGCAAGCTATCGAAGCAAGGCAAGATCTGGATGAAGGTGTAAGAAAGCTATTGATTACCAGAATAGAGGGTATTGGGAAGCAGAGTAGGGTATACTCAGTAAAAGACTCTAAGCTTATTAATACGATGAATGTACAACTAGCGCAGATAGCAGGCAAAACCAAATTATCAGCGAGGCAAATAGAAGATATTCTGGTGAAGATAGAGCAAATTAGTATTGAAACAGCCAAGCCCACAGCAATACACGATGCACATGTTCAGTATGCAAACCCTGCTATGCAATTACTGCAAAGTAGTTCTAAATGGCAAAAATATGGCAAAACCGCTAAGGAATTAATTAGCTTAGGTGAAGAATATGTAGGTAATCCGGATGGATTTAACGCAGTATTGCTAGGCTCTTTGCCTGATGATACAACTTTCAGTGAAGACCTTTAATTTATTTAATATTTCCCCTAGGGTTTTTTGCTGACTTATTAGTAAAATATACAAAATGTATAATTGCTGAAATATGTTTCAATTTTTATACTGTATCTTAAGGGATGGAGCATGCATACTTTAGCTGGTATTATGTATTATAGAGAGCTGTTATGAGTATTAGTGCTGAGCAATTAACTACCCTAAAGGACCAACTTCAAGACGTTTATTGCAGACAAGATACGCTTCCTAAATTGGTAGATGATGGGTCAGTTCCGGACCTATATCTTAAAGATCACTATATGAAGTTAAGGATACGTCATGATAGGCGTCATGCTAAACACCCAGAAGAAAAGAGTGATATAGAATTAGAAAATCTTTTTGAAGCCACTGATAGTAGTGATAAAGCAAGTAAAATATTGATCACTGGGGTAGCTGGTAGTGGTAAGTCTTCCTTATTGCAGTATATCAGGTGGAAATGGGCTCAGTCAGAAGGTAGCTTGTGGGGGGATAGGTTTGATTTTGTATTTAAAGTAAAATTAAGAGACTTACATAAAGCGCCTTATACTGATATTAAAGGGAGAAGGGATAGTGACATAAGTTTAATAGCTGATTTAATATATAGTAGCGAACCTTTATTAGACACAGAATGTGCGCATGTAGTAGAAAATTTAGAAAATATTATCAGTCAAACACCTAAAGAGAGAATATTATTTTTACTCGATGCTTTCGATGAAACCTTAGGGGTAACCGACCAAAGTAATACTAAGGCCTCTAAAATATATAATACAATTTTGCGCGATTACAAATATGTCATTATGACTACGCGCCCCAACGCTATAAACACTTCAAAAGTTAGATCATTAGAATTTGATAGGTTAGTTGAGAATCAAGGTTTTGAGCAAAATGATGTAGTCAAATATGTAGAGAAATTTTTTGGGGGGCCTAGTGTGAAACGAGGCACAGTTGATTCAGGTGAGGGGAAAGAAGAATCTGCACAAGTCAGATTAGGCCAAGACTTAAGAGAATATTTGTTGCTCCATCCAAATATCAAGAGTTTATGTGAAGTTCCTATTAATGCATTCATGCTATGTCTTATATGGAATGATAGAACCACTAGAGAAGCTGCTTTTTTAAGCTCGAGTACAGTAATTAACGAAAGCACACTCTATAGGAATATGCTATTTTGGTTAGGCAAAAAATACTCTTACGTAGTTAAAGAATTGAGTCAGACTCAAACTGAAAATATATCGCTGGGGCAGGCGTTAGCAAGAAAAGAGATAAAGTTTTTAGAAGAAATAGCATATGAGAGTCGTAAATCTAGCGGTGGAAATGAGGTTAGTAAGGAGTTGGTTGAATCTCTATTACTCAAGCAAGGTATTGCAAAAATATCTGATGTAACAAAGTATGGGATATTGCAATCAATAGATAAGGAAGGTATAAAAACAATAGATACAACACACAAATTCACACATGATACATTTCAAGAATATTTATGTGCAAGAAGTATAAAGGCACTGCTACAAGCGAGTGAATCTGATCAAGCAGCAACCGCAGAGCATACGAAAGAACTAGCTCAATTTATAGCTGAGCATAGACATGATCAAAAATATTTACAAGTTTTCAAGTTCCTTGCCGGTGAAGTGGCTGCGACTCAAGATTCTGGTACTACAATATTACTAGTGAAACGATTTTGGGAAGCTATGACTTGCAATATAGATGGGATAATAGAGACCTCTGTTGATGATAAAGTTAAACTTCTTATGCATCTACTAGGACAGTCTAGAAAAGCAGATGGAAAATTTGACAGCCGAATACCTAGCTTAGATGGGATAATAAACTTTATTGATGATACAATATCACATAGATTAGAAAAATGGGATGATGCAATAATTGCAAGTAGGTATAACTCATCAGCTCTGGAAGATAAAGTAAGTACATTAATTAGCAGTAATGCAGAGGTCTTGGTAAACCCCCAAATAATCCCTTCTATTTTATCGGCTTGCAAGCTTGCTGTACATCATTTGACCAATAGAGTTTATATAGAATCTATTTCAGACGGTCAGCTAATAACCTTGCTCAAGAAATTACTAATGAATGAAGAATTAAGAGTAAAGAAAACTGCCTTTCATTTATTGATTCAAATAGCAAAGATCCCTGATTCTAAAGAGGCAATTGAAGCTATAAGCTTAATATTAGATATGGTGTTTGTGACTGATGTAGATAATGTATATCAAAAAAGAGCTATTTTAGCTATATCAGATATAGTTAACACTTCGCTTGAATACCGTGATACAGTATTTAGTTACGTAGAGAGAAAAATTACCCCCTCTTTTTGCTCTGAAGAAACTCTAGAAGCATTGCGTTTAATAACAAAATCCGTACCAACATATGCACATGAGATTGTAGATAAATTACTGGATAAGTTAAAAACTTCTATTTTATATAAAATGCAAGATTTTGTAAGCACTGCTGATACTATTCTTAAAATAGTTCAGTCAAGACCTTATGAAGATTGGAAGATACGTGTGTTGGAGCAAATGTTATATTTAAAAGAAATACATTGTGCGAAGATAGCAATTGTCGGATTAGGATATGTTGTGCAAAATGATACACAATATGCAGAAGAAGTAATTAATATATTAAAAGCTGCATGTGAGAATAATAATTTACACTTTGCTGGCTATGTTGGTATTGAATCAGAAGCGGTAATTGTCATTGGGGGGATAGCAAGATATTTAACTAGTTTAGAAGATAATGCCTTAGAAGCACTAACCTCGATATCAAAATTTACAAAGGATGAATATGCAAGATCACAAGCGCAACAGTGTATTAGGCAAATTCATGCTAGGAAAAATCCGAAAAAAGAAAGCACACAAAACCCGATAAGCACTGAGTCAAGTGATAGAAAGGTACTTAATAGCATACTAGAATCTGACATAGAAAAAATTGGGCAGCTAGTGACTGAAGGTAATATCGAGGGTTTAATAGGGATGATAAAGCATTCGGACGGGCAAATAAGAAGCCAAGTCGTATCGGCAATTGGCAGAACAGTTAGAGAAAAAAACCCAAATGATGACCATCTTATAGCAATAATAACTACTTTACAGCAAATGATTATGGATAAATCTTTCTACGTAGGGCGATTCACAACAGAAGGCTTAGTCGATATAGCAGCATTGGTACCAGATCATATTTTTAAGTTAGCAAGTGCAATGATAGAAAGCGACAGCACATACATTAGAGAATATGCACCACAAATAATGTGCGCTGCAGCATTAAGTAAAATTGACTTGGTACCTTCAGCTTATCAAAAACTAAAATCAGCTGTCACTGATGATAAAAGTTTCTTAGTTGTTGTGGCGTCTATAAATCCAATGATAGCAATGGTAAGGGTTAGTCCAGAATTAATACCAGAAATACTTAGAATAATTCAAGCAAAAATTTGTTTGGGTAATGATAGCATAAGAGACACAGCTATATCTGGAATAAAAAAATTGTTTGAGATTATTTTCCAAGAAAAGCCTGAATATTACGAATATACATTAACATGCTTATCATCCCCTAATACAGTAATAAGAGCAGCTCTTATAAAAACAATAAGTATGTTTGTTAACTCCCCTTCTCCCGCGCAGGGTAACAAGCAGTTAGCTATTAAAATTTTTAGCCATATAATACAAAATAAAGGTATATTAGAACTAGATGTATTATCCGAAGAAGCCCATGGGGCAGTGGCAAAGGCTTTACTTGATAATATACCAAGTATTTTATATAATTATGCAAAGTCAGCTGATAATACATTTATAGCAGAAATTAATGATATATTTCCAGTATTAATTGAAGATTCCCCTAATTCAATATTTCTCAATGAATTACTTAGGAAAGTACTAATTTTGTGTGCTGAAGAAGGAATAGATACTATAAAACAAGAGTATATTTTAATGTGCATAGAACATAAAATACCTATGTCTTTTGGAGTCAAGCTGCAGGAAGCTACAGAAGAAACACAGCTAGTCATAGGCACTTTTATTATAACAGATGGGCAGTCATATAGCATTTGTTTAGACCCCGACAATTTGCTATCACTATTAAAATTTGAAGAACTTGTATCAAAAGCATTGGGAGCAGAGGTAGAGAATCCTTTAATAAAGCAATTAGTAACACATGAAGCATTATTCCAAAACTCAAAAACTGGTATTGGAAAGGCTGCAATAGATTATAGGAAGTTGGCTAGTTTGGGAGATGAGGGAATAGAAGTCGGCAATAGTGGTTGGCATATATCATTAGTAAGCGAATCAAATAATAGGGATGAGCTAAAAGGATCATTTCTTTTATTAGAATACAGAAGTTATTTTGGTTATGAGATTATTTGTAAAGTTTCTGATGATAGCAAAATTGATTACTATATCAAGCATCCATCTGAGCTTGAAGATCCTATTCAAAATACAGAATTTAGGAAGATTATATTTGGAGAGATGAAATATGATTTAGAAGGCTTGAAATCACCACTATATTATATAACACAGATACCAGGATATATTGAATCTGGGAAAATAAAAGATTTTATAGCGGAGCTGGCTACGAAAGGCTCAAGTGCAGAGTTAGCAGATGCATCTACGTCTCAATCTTCACAAGAAACACACAATAATAGTTTTGTTTATATGTTGCGTTTGTTGAGAGACTCGAAGATTGTAGATGATGCTGACATAGATAGCGTAATCCTTAGCGCTACTTGGGAAGAATATATAAGCCAAGCCCATAATCCTTCTTGTACTAGTGATTCTTCAAACTCAAAGATAAAAAGTTTAAGTAAAAAAGAAATGTTAGCTTTACAAGGAGAAGAATTAAAGCGATGTAAGATGGATGAAGCTCTCATTTACCACATATCACAGCATAATATAGTGAGAGAGTCCCTAAAAGCTCTTGAATCACGTATTAATGCCGGAGAGGAAAATGAATCAGAAATGAAGCAAATTTTAGATAATATTCAATTAAGTGTTCAAGGGCTAAATACAAAGCTTATAGATAAAATTAATGCTAAGGTTATACTATTATCTGCTACCATTAAGCTGACAAGAGACCAGCTTCTGGACTTACAAGATGAAATAAATAAGATAATGTTCAGCAAAGAAACAGAAGATAAAAGCTGCGCAGTGGCAGTAGAGATGCCGAGGCAAAAAATACCGTCTGATGATCATATGCCCCATGCTATAAAATTACCAATGTTGATGGGAACGGATGGAGAGCTTGATGCTAGCTCATAGCTTGTCAATATATCAGCATGCATGAGTCTATCATTTTCTTTGTGTAAGTTCATTTTTTATGCTCCAGTAAATCCTGCCTAAAATCACCACATAAAACCTCAAATTGATTTAATGCTAATTGCCAATTTCTGATGGGCATACTCCATTTTTTAGCAGCATTTCTAAGAGCTAAATATATTATTTTCTTTATTGATTCATCTGTTGGAAACACCCCCTTGTTTTTTATGATTTTTTTGATTTGACGATTGATGGATTCAAAAGTTTCAATTCTGCAAAAATCATACTTACTGGAATAGAAAATATTCGCATGATTTACAAAGGTCAAATTGAAGGAGCAAATGACAATTTATCTACATTTGAAAATTTTGCATTACTAATGGCTGCATAGTGCCCAAAATACTACTTCTTGGAGAATTTAAGAATTAACAAAAACAGATGCGACAGAACCGTCCATAAGGCTTCGTGGCAACTTATGGCTCCAACCCTTTAACAAAGGTGCTTTGAGATTTTAAATTTCTATATTTCAAAGAGAGCAAAACTCATGAAAAAAGAAAGTTTTTGAAATCTCCACAAAAATTGCTACAGTCCTTATAAAACAATGGCTTGCTTTAAAAATCACCTTTCATAAAGTGACAACTATCAAAGGCAAAAAGGAACGAGTTTCCACAAAACCTTATGGACCGTCACCGGTAGCCAGGTCAGAGGATTTTCAAATTATAGAATCATAGACTTTAGTCATAAAACTGCTTTACAAGCGTTGACCAAACTACCGGCTTTAGCCGGGTAGTAGTTGATAATCTTCATGATAACGTATAATGCGCAAAGCGCTTTCTATAGAGTATGAAGTAGAGGTCTGGGAGTATTTTATAGGTGTTATTATTGCTCCATTAATAAAAATACAACCACGTAGTGCATATCAATAAAAAAACAATAGAAAATAGGAAACGTGCCATGACACAAGAAGTATTTACAAAAGAGCAATTGCAGCAAATCATATCAAAACTTGAGAAATTAGAACAAGATAAGGCTAATATTGCAGAAGATATAAAGGAAGTATGTGGTGAGGCTAGAGCTCAAGGTTTTGATGTAGCTACGATAAAGCAGCTCATCAAGATAAGAAAAATGGATCAAGAAAAGAGAATAGAGCAAGAAGAGCTTCTCAAGCTTTATCTTGATGCAGTAGATATGTAAATTAAACAGAAGATAGATAATCTATAAGGAATAATTGCAAATAATGATAAAAATAGGATTATATAAACATTTTAAGGGTGGCCTATACCAAGTTCTTGCGATTGCAAGGCATGAAGAGACCTATAAGCCATTGGTAATATATCAGGCGCTTTATGGTGATTACAGAATTTGGGCTAGAGACCTAGATGTATTTATAGAAGAGATAAAAGTAGATGGCAAAAGGAAACCTAGGTTCGAGTTTGTAGGAGAAAATATGACAAATCTTCCTGCAATAGAAGATAGAGGGTAGATTTTTGAAATTGCTTGAGAGTAGGGAGGGGAGACCAAAAGATAGCTAGGGGTCTTTTAATATTCATTAATTATATTGACAATGAGCCTACTTTTAGTTATAAATACACATATTAAGGTAACTACAACGCCTGCCCAATATTTTAGGATACCTATAGCTGCAAGATATTGGAAAAGTATGGTCAAGGTAGGTTTTTTTTTATAATTTTGATAAGGGACAGTAGAGGAACATGAAGGTATTAATAAGAGATGGAAAGCAGGTAGAAGAAGCTGATGACGTATTAAAACAAACTGCTTTGTTTAAAGCAATTGCAACTGATGCAGCAAGGTACTCTATTACGCCTACAACTTTCGAAACTAGGGAATATGAAAAGGATCTAGATTCATGGTATCACGTAGATCAATTTCAGCATAAAGGAAGTAAGGCTACACGCTTTGGACTAAATGATAAGAGCGCGGCACTACAAGCCGCTATAAAATCAGAATGTAAAACCTTTGATGCATCTGCAAGGCCACCGAGCACGGTCAAATCTACAAAATATTTGCCAAAAGAGGCGAAATCTATCGCCTTATGCTCATTGGAGCAAAGCCTAATAGATATAGCCATAGAGCATATGATTAAATCTGATGAAAGGGCTGTAGTAGTTGATATTTTAGCAAGAGTGAATGGCGGTGGGGATAATGGTTTTGTCAAGCTTGTAGATCCAACAACTCCGGAAATACATTCAGTAGTTTTATATATGAATCCAACACCCCAAGCTACAGCTCAAGGTCAGGCTAGCTCAGTTGCGACTGCTGCTGCAACTCAGGTAGTTTCTGTAATAGACCCAAGTAATCTTTTATTTAGTGTGCATTTATCTAATTATAACCCTCAGGTTTCTGGCACAGTATATGAAATAAGCACTTTTCATAAGTCTATACGAATATACAAGCCTGGAGGGCCTATAGGCCCTAATCCTGATCAATTTAGAGATTGTATTGATGTAGCAGCAAAACTTGCTATGAATTTTAATGCGGCAACAGTACATTATGATCTAGCTAATTTGAAAAAAACTCTTTTGGCCTGTGAAGTAGTAAGAAAAGTAGCAAATCAAATTGACACAAAAATTTCTGATTCCAAGTTGCCTATTCGAGCAAAGCAAACGTCTGATATTGATTTATCAGGACAACTCTACAAAGTACTATGTATGCTAAATCAAAATTTAGGAGCGCTTGAATTTATGGTGGACCAAGCTGTTGTAGATAAGCTATTCTTAGATAGTAAAAGAATCTTGTCTCAAGTTGACAAAGCACCACTTGAGATAACTAAGGAATTGTGCTACCATAACGGCGAGTGTGTTGGTTATGTTAAAGGCTTCTCTGATCACGCAGAAGCTGAACAACACAAGTTGCTAGGTGAAGTTGATCCAACTGTATAAAGGAGGGGACTATGTCACAGACTAATATGACAAAAGATGATTTTGGTTCATTGTTAAGGTTCCGTATAAGTGCTGGCAATGTTTCAAGGACAAGGGATTTTTTGTCTAAGTATCAGAATTTAGCTGACCTATCTGACTCTGAAATCAACGAAGATGGAATACTTTTTGGTATTGCTATGCAAAAATCTCCTGAAATGCTTAAGTTATTAGTTGATACTTACGTGCAGACTAAATTACAAGGAGAACCTAGCTCAATAGAATATTTAGCTGCAAAAGTTAAACTTAAGAATATGCTTGAGGAGCAAATCGATTCTTCCCCATATGATTTTTGTGAGTTAGATGAAAAGATCCAAGCAATACTGAGCCCCTGGGTACCACAGGACATAGGGTCTGAGACAGATGAAGAAGATTTTAGAGATCTAAATGAAGTCTTTGGAGATGGCCAGTCTCACCAGGGTATTGCATATACTGAGCAGGAACACCAAATTCCAGATTTTACTTGCGGTTGGCCAGACGCTTTATTACATCACAGGCACCTAAGCGGTGATAGTACCAATGGTCCTGCGGAAGTGCACTAAGCTTCCCATAACCCCTTGATATCCAGGTAACATTTGTCAGATATTAATATATCTTATGAAAAATAGAGAGCGTCAACATCAAGGATGTAGAGGGTTTTTTAATAAAATCTACTCTAAATGTTCTTTCCTATATAGAGCTCCAAAATCTTCTGCAAACTATATGAAGTAAAAATAAAAATAGACAAGGGAGATATTTCTATCTCCCTTATGTTTTGATAGTATAATGAGTTTTATTACTAATGTTACCAGAACAAACTCTGTGTCACCTACTATCGTGGTTTCTTGAACTTGTGTATTACCTTGAGCAGAATCGCCTAGATAATCATTATCTGTTTGAGCATATTGGCTATCTCCATCATCTAAGCAATAATCATCACCATTAATATCTTCTGCATTGTTATCATCTAATAATGGCACATCATCTACTTCATTGATCAATTCTTCATATCCAGAATTTTGCATTTTTATTTCTTTTACAATTTCTTTGAAGCTATTATATGCTATACCACTTCCAAATTTTGCTACAGCAACACCAGCAGCTGGATTTACTAAAACACCTACCACTAATGAACCGGCAACTATCAATGTTATTTTAGCTGCATTAATTAATATTTTTTTTGTAATTTTGAACTTCATTTTTAAACCTATTTTTTAGTTAGTTGATTTGCCACAGTTTTGCTGTGACAACCCGTTTCTAACATTGCTTAAATTGCTTGAAATTATAGTAAGAACGACTATTGATGCCCTATATAGGAAATTCCAATAGTCAAAGAAATCTTTTCTTGGCTAAAAAAAATTAAGTAGGCTAATATGTATAATATATTATTAATAGTTGTATGAATATAAACTACAGATAAGGTATTAGTTGGAGATAAATTATGTTTATAACTCAGGAAGCAATGGACTTGTATTATGCTAATTTGAGAATTATAGGAAATATAAAATTTACTCCAAGACAAGTAGATATAATGGCTTGTAGGCGGCGTCAAGTTAAGTATGACAGGGTATAAAAAAGCTATATTCTTAGATTTCAGGTATGCAATATCCCTTGAGTAGCTTCATTCCAAATTGCTTTTGCATTTTGAAAGGCTAATCTTTGTTCAGATGCTTTGTTTGTGTATCTTCCTACATCTACAGCAAAGATATTTCTAACTTTACCCATTAATGATAATGTGTTTTGTACCCAATTAGGAGATTTGAATTTAATAGATATCTTTTCCTTTCTTCTAGTAGGTTGGTGGGAATTTTCAGCTCTATTATTTGATCCTTTGTGAGATCGATGATCCGTGCCTGAGCACATATTCTTGATTGGCTTTTTGTAGCTCTTGAGTTTGTCTGTAACAATTACTCTTGGAACAGGATAGCTGCCTAACAAGCGCGTTAAAAAACGAATGGCTGATTTCTTATTACGGCGTTTTTGAAGAAATATATATAACTCATACCCATCAGCATCAACTGCTCTCCATAATATGAAATATTCACCATTAATTCTTATGCTCATCTCATCTAAATGCCATTTATCTTTTGGACTACTCTCACGTTTATTAATTACTGCTTTAAAATGAGAGGCAAACTTATAGCACCAAGATCTTGTGGTCTCATGGCTTAAGATAATACCCCTGTAAAGCATCTGTTCCTGAATATCGCGATAACTATTATTAAATCTATGATATAGCCATACAGCGTGAGATATTATTGATACTGGAAAACGATATCTCTTTGGGGCTTTGTCCATCATACGATTCTTACTCTATTTAAATTCTTACGACCAGAATAAATTATTCCCTAATCTACAGCAACCAATTCCTTTTTTCCTATTTTAACTTGACACTGTCCCAAAAGGTACTTAATATACTCTTCTTATTTTTTTCCTTCGATTGATCTTGCTCTTGAGTCATACAATGCCTTCATTTTTAAATATATTTGTGGATTCTTATCCTAACAATTGTAACTTATAATTATTATGTAAATGAATAATTAATTATTTTACTTATATGTTTCTCAGGTACTTATAATATTTTTATCACATTATGGTATCTAGCCTAGACCCTAAATGGACATTCTCCATGTATAGATAATGCGTCAGAATAGAATCGCTTTTTGTATTACTTGACATATTCAAAATGATCTCTTTGACTTCAGCTTGACATAGTAATGGGATGCTATAATTTATAACGCGCACTTGCTAAACTTCTGTAAAATTAATCAAATAATGTAAATTTATTGAATCATACCTTTAATATGGTATAATGATCCCATGGGACTAAAAGGAGCTTTTTTATGGAAGTACGTGAATTAGATTGCAGTTTTACCGAGTCTGATAGCAATCTCCTTGCTAAGCATTTTGAAACAAGTGATGACTGTACAAGTTTTATTACACTTTATAGGAAGGAGCACCCTACACTTTTAGATGAAGAAATCTATTCCTTGATCTTAGCTGATGGTTTTTTTTCCAACAACTTAGAGTTGGTTAATTTTGTGATTTCTCTAAATCCGGATAGCAAAATTCTTACTACAAAAGACTCAGAAGGGAAATCACCTATTTCCGTGGCTCTCACTACTAACACCGATGAAGAATTGTTATATAGCCTTAGCGATTACCTTTCTACACATAAATTCGATAAAATAAGGATGGATGATGATACTATAGCATCATTCAAATTTAGTGTTTATGGTGGTGAATTTTATTCTCATGAAGATACAGTAAATACGTACCTAGCACCACTATATGATGAAGAACAAGTTGCTGAAGTTCTTGGCAGCTATTAACCAAACTTACTTTCTACCTTTAAAGGTTTGTCTGTCTTCCTTACCTTGCATTTTAGGTCTTTTTTGAACTTGACCACCATCAACACTATGTGAGGTAGGAGATGATGCTTGCTCAGAAAACATGCCTATCATAGACTTTGTAAATCTTGCACTTGCTTCAGCTTGCCTTTGTTGACGTGTAATTTCTTCTATTTTTAACCTTGTTGCTTCTTCTTGAGCATCATAACCTGCAACTCTTCTATTTAAATATCCTATTCTTTCTTGTGATTGTACTAAATCGCTCTGTCTTTCCTCTAAAAATTCTCTTTTTGTATGAAGTTCTAATCTTTTTCTAGTAAAAGTTTGTTGATTTCTTCTTTGCCTCTCTCTTCTACCAAAAAAATGTCTTTCACCTCTACTTGAAAATAAATCATCTGTCCGCTTTACCACCTCTAATCTTTCTTCTAATGTTAAATACTGAGGGAGAGGATAGCCCTGATTCGGGTAATTTTCTTCATAATCACCAGATCTATGAATTGTCAAACCTCTTGATTCTTCTATAACATTCTGGACAATAGAACAACCCGCACAACTGCCTACTTTTTTGGAAGTAAAATTTGCTAAACCAATATGTATTTCTGCTTGCCTCTCTTCTAAACCTTCATTCTGCTCTATTACCTCTCCTATACCATTTAATTCAACATGAACTTTGCTTCTTTCTGCACTTGTAGTGTCAGCAATCTCTATAAAATGGCTTAAGTCTTTACCCTCTAGAAGTTGCTTGGTATTTTCTATATCTTCCTCTGTGAAAAATATTTTTCTCGGATTTTGTCTCTCTCCAGCTTGGAACACTATGTCTATGTCATCTATTGTACATCTATCAGGATCTCGAATAATACGTCGCACTGAGCCTGCAACACCTCTATCTCTTGAATGCTCAAAAGATTTAATAAATGCTTTTGCTGCTTCATTCCCATTTTGTACAGTATCACGTAAAATCTCTCTTCGACTAATGTGATCTATTGAGCTATCTTGTATATACCTTAATGTCCTATCACTTAAATATTCCAATCTCTCCTGATATTGAGGATATGAACGCTCATCCATTGATGATAAACACAACTTGCATTTTCCATCTGCCATTTCAGTAATTGATACAAAAGGTTTAGTATAACACATAAGTTTTGCCATACTATCTAACCCTCTCGCTTTTTCTGAGGAATGACTATCATCTACTGCAACTTGCTCAGGTGGAATTATACCTCCCGACTGAAAAGCAGTTTGTGCGATTGCATCACATTCTTCTAAAGTACTACTCATTTCAGCCCTAATAGAATCTGACCTCTCCACGAGAGCAGCTAATTCCTCCATACGTCTTTGTCTTTTAGAATTAATGTTTAATAATTCTTGATGTAGCCCTTCTAATTCTTCCTGAGACATTGCCCTACGTCATTTTCTTTGGAATTCTAGTATAAATATATGCTATCTAAAAAATAAATTATAGATCCCTATGGAATCAATTTTCGTTAGATAAATTGTATATTTGTCAATTAATGATTGTAAAATGGGTACTTTAAGGATTTAGACTTCACTACTTATCTTTTACCCCAGGAATATGACCAAAGGCAACTACCGATTTTATCTTATGCTTCTTTGGTGGAAGTCCAATAGTAACCATATTACTTCCTAATTTCTTGTTTAATTCATCTATCATTCTGGACAAAAGCTGATGCTTCTTCTTATGGTGATTATATAAATCATCAAAACTCATTTGTGCTGATTCTTCTTGCAGACCACCCAGGCTAATACTAATCTTCTTTGTCTCTTTAGCTTTACTTATTCTTATTAAATTATCCCAGATTTTTAGTGCAGACTCTAAAAAGGTGTTGTTATCAGAAGATAATGACAATTTAGCTCTATCTTTGATTATCTTGCCTGAAGATAAGACTATCTCTAGGTAAATACTATTACTGAGGAGATTCTTTGCCCTTAACCTAGTAGCTACTTTTAGTGTGAGAGTAATTAATATATTTCTTGCTACTTCTACTGATTTGGAATCTGGTCCTAATACTTGACTATGACCTATCGATCTGTTCTTAGTTTCCTCTAAAGGTAAATCAGCTCCTCTTATTAAATACCAGATTTTCTCCCCCCAAACACTACCCCAGATAGACCTTAAACGCTTTGGATCTAAACTACATAATGCCTGCACAGAAGTAATTCCATGCTTCAAGATTTTTTTCTTCGTTCTTAACCCAATTCCAGGCAAATCGCTAAGCTCAAGCTGGTAGAGTTTTTCTGGTAAATCATTTGGATGGATAATAGTTAAACCATCGGGCTTTTGCATATCCGATGCTATTTTAGCCAAATATCTATTGGGGCCTATTCCTATAGAGCAACTTATATAATCCCCAACATTCTCTTTGATTTTTTCTTTTATTATATTGGCAATAGAAATTGCTTCATTTGGAGATTGGTATTTACCAGTAAGGCGGCATGCTGCTTCATCTATTGAAAATATATGATCTACTTTAAGATATTTATCAAATTCGGCAAATATTCTATTATGATATTCGACGTATAGAGAGTGATTCGCCTGAACGCAAATTAGATCAGGACATAATCTCTTGGCCTCATAGATTCTGGTGCCTGTTTTGATTCCCTTGAGCTTAGCATCATAGCTCGCAGCAATTGCGCATGTACTATCTGTCATAAGCGGAACTACAGCAACAGGCTTATCTCGCAAGTGAGGATTCACTTGCTGCTCAACGGTAGCAAAATAGCTATTAATATCCAAATAAAGCCAATTGAGTTTACTTTCTAATGCAAAACTATCCCTACTACCGCCTCTCATACCATACTAAATGCTCTACTTTAGCTAAAACTTACTGCATTTTGGCTGCTAAATCTAATTCTTTCCTTAAAAGCAAAGGATGTTAGTGTTATATACAATATCAACCTATATCCCTTCTAACAACAACTAGCGGGTCACTCCATTAATATCTATCAAACGCATTTCTAACTTAGCAAGCAATTCAGGGTATTTCGCCATAAAATCTTTCCGTGCATATAAATATTGGTCTAATTCGCTTATAACTAATTTTTGGGCAGCGTCAAGTTAAGTATGACAGGGTATAAAAAAGCTATATTCTTAGATTTCAGGTATGCAATATCCCTTGAGTAGCTTCATTCCAAATTGCTTTTGCATTTTGAAAGG
>Ga0213833_1001604_pt1 | contig 15886 bp, 22 predicted proteins | sample SWATP21_FD_160575 | JGI IMG/M metagenome (GOLD analysis project Ga0213833, IMG submission 160575) | Coastal seawater microbial communities from Marineland, Florida, United States - SWA TP2 #1 | ecosystem: Environmental > Aquatic > Marine > Coastal | place: USA: Florida | collected 2016-08-14
AGAGAGAGAGAACAAGAGAGAGAGAGAGAGAGTTCAAGAGAGTTCAAGAGAGTTCAAGAGAGTTCAAGAGAGCGAGAGAGAGAGTTCAAGAGAGAGAGAGCGTTCAAGAGAGAGTTCAAGAGAGTTCAAGAGAGAGACTTCACACCATCACCACCACACCAACCACCACCAGTGGTCCGGTCCACGACAGCCCAACGTTTCAACGCACCAACTCTGCGCAGGTACCACCAAGCGTCGCCCAAGGCACACCCCAACCAAAAATGCCAAACAGCAGCGCCTCGCCAAAGCTTGCCGAGCTGATGTCCCCACCCAACGGCAGCAAGCATGCGCTGAGGGACACAGCCAGCATGCCAAACGCAGCCATGCCAGTGGACCGCCCAAAGTGAAAAAACGGGTCCGGTGGTGGCAGCGCGTGCGGCGTTTGACTTTCCAGCACCTCCTGCACACCAAACGCGCCTGTTGCGCCTCGCGTGGTGGCAGCCTTGCCACCTGATGCGGACGCGGCGCTTTGTTGGAAGACACCCCCTCCCCGCTCCTTCTTGGTCGGCGTTGTCGCCGGTGTCAGGTTCTGGGGGGTGGCGCGCAGCGTGTCGAGGACGGCGCCATCCGAGCTCTCGCTGGAGTGGTACCGGAGGGAGGATTGCGTGCCGGGGGCACCTGGGCCCGCTCCAGCAGACGCGCGTCCACTGCTGCCCCCGCCAGTGGACCTCACGCCGGGTGACGGCCTTGGCTGTGCGTGCTCGGCACGAAACGATGCCCAACCGTCGTCGTCGCCCTCCTCCGTGTTGGCGGCGAGTTTGCGGGCACTGTCGAGCATGTGTTGGATGTCGCTTTCCGACGCTGCGGCGCCCCAACCCCGCTGGGCTTCGGCATCTCCCGCCCCCTGTCGTTTGCTGTCGTCGCCTCCGCTGGAGCGTCGGCTGTGCGGTAAGTCGGGCAGCCAGCGGCCACTTGGCGAACGATGCATGCCCTGGCGGGGCTGTTCGTCGGGGGTGGTAGAGCCCTGCCCATGCCCATGTCCATGCCCATGCCCATTGGGTTGTGAGGGCTGGCCCCACGCACTGGCATTGGCTCGGATGGGTGCCACTCGCATGCTGTGACCCGGCGCACCCAAGCTTGGCAACGACATGGTTTGTCGTCTGCCGGCCTACCTTCACCCACGTTCGGGCACCGCAGTGCTTGATACAACAGTCACAACTGCTGCACAGCAGTAGAGTGCCAGGCTGTCCGCAGCAGCAGCAGCAGCAGCAGCAGCAAGCGACGGTTACCACGGGCGCGCACACCCAGCGCTGAATGTTTCGCTGCTACCGGTGAAGCCGTGAGCAAACCAAAAACTCCGCCTGTTTTGAGCAATAATGCAATCAATCAACACACCCATCAATCCAGATCGTGTGTGCTCGAACCCCTGGCGGAACGAACATGAAGCACAGCTATTGTCATTCCATCCCACGTGTGATTTGATTGTTGCATTGCAGCGACATCTTGCGCAGTTGAGGCTGTGAACAACAGCCCATCACAGTGATGGAGCAACTTGCAAGTGTTCACGGCCGCACCCTGATCTGACCTGTGCACGCCTTCACAGCGCAGCGGCACTCCAAGTGCCGTGATCACCGCGTGCTCCCACCGCCTAGGCGCTCGCTTCCCACCATGTCGGAGTCAGAGGTTGAAGACAATGTACCGAGTGAGGATGGCAGCCAGGTTGACGACAGTGCGGCCAGCAGCGATGACGACGACGCAGGCATGGACGTGGATGGTGCTGCTGGTCCATCGTCAGCAGCTGTGTGGGCAGCCGAGGCCGGTGATGCCGCTGCGTTGGCTGCGGAAGCGGAACTGGAGCGGCAGCTGCGGGCAGTTGACACCGGCATTGATGTGAAGGCTGTGGATGATGCTGAAACGAAGGTGGAGACGGAAGCGGCAACCAGTGCGTACCACCGACAAGCAGCAGCGCAGGCGAGCAAAGCACTGGGACCACCAAAGCACAGAGGGCGACCGAAGCGACCTGTTGATCCACTGCCTCAGCCCCACATTCGACGTGGGGAAATCATGCTGAAGCGTGGCATGCTGCGAGACATGAACGTGGGGCAGGATCTAGTGGGGACTGGGCTGGTCGAGATCGTGAAGGACAAGCACGGGCAGTATGTGGTGCGGCTTCAGAGCCTGGACATTCCGAATCCGGACCACCACCAACTCGTGTGTACGTGGGGCAGGATCGTGCGCTTTTGGTTGTGTGTTGTTCAGGCGGTGTGGAGTGAATGGGATGCGGTGAGATTAGATTTGCCTTACGAAGGGTTTGCAGTGGTGTGTTGGTACGAGTCGTATCACTACGGCATTTTGGTGACGCGGAACTTGCTCAAGAAGGGAGAAATCCAAGGCTTTGATGACGGCATGAATGGATGGGTGCGTATGTGCAGTCATCAAGAGTGTTCACCGCCCCTTTTTTTTTGTGTGTGTGTGTGACCCTTCTGCTTTGTGTTTCGTGCTGACTGTTGCACGGCATGTCATGCCCGGCGCATATGTGCAGCTGTGTGGCAGTGTCCTCCATGGTGGTTCCATCAAACAAAGGTTGGAAGTCTCAGATCCCGAGCGCATCACTGCCGTGTATGTGTGCAAGCCTCCCAAGCTCAAGCCAAACAGCCGGTCAGTGATCATCCACTGCTGGGCCAAAATGGAGAACTTCTCATACACGCACGAAACGGACAAGGAACGAGCTCAAGTGGACGCACTTGTGTCCTACGTGCAAGAGTGCCAACAGCGCAAGCGTGACGAGCGCCACGAGCTGGGGCGCAAAGTCACTGTGGATCAGCTCACGAGCACGGCAGTCGGTATGAAGAACTGGCTTGGCATTCAGGGACACGAAGTGACGTTGGAGCGTACGTCCACTTTGCCTGTGCCAGCCCAAGTTGATTACGACCTCGTGAAGAACCTGAAGCGATACTGATGTTTTGTTTGTGTGTGATGTGACATGGCATGGTGTCTTGGTGCACTGGACGTGCCTGTTCCCCGGAGGCCAGAATTCTGGACGGTTGTATTCAAGGGCATCCGCCTTCCAGCTCTCAGGTCGCAAGCGCGAACAGTGTTCCAATCGCTGGATGTCAAGCGTCGCGGGTTCATTTTAGACGAGTACGTACCACCCTGGACCATAGCTGTTTTCTCCTCTTCTCTGTTCCTTCTTCTTGTTCATCCTGGCTTGTTGTGGTGTCTGTTTTTTGCCTGGCGCACACCATGCGACGTGGTGAATGCGCAGAGAACTGGGGGTGGCGGTAGCAGTACTTCGCCTTGCTCTCATCGGCCCAATGCTGTCGGTGTCACCAACCGAAGCGTTTGCAGCCATGGCGTTTCGTGCGTAGCCGAGCATGTGGATGCATGCCAGCTCATGAGTTGGGGACGGACCGTGTTCTGTTCCGGTGTGGTGACATGTCCATCATGTGCATGTGTGACGTGACAGGTGCTGCTGGGGGAGAGGGCATGTGGATGGAAATCAATCGCTTCAAGGGTGCGCTACGATTGTTGGAGCTGTCCAGTAACGAAGCTGCGCTGTCAAAGGCAGAGGACGCCTTTATTGCTGCAGATTTGTCTCACAAGGGCCGCCTTGGCCTGCAAGAATTCTTGGTGCGTGCCACCTTCTGCTTTGTGTTGCTTATTGTTGCATGTTTGTTTCTTCCTCTGTCACGTGTGTCCATGTGCTCACGGTACACCAGCATGGATGGTCCTTGTGCATCGACGTGCAAGAGGAGTTGAATCGGCGCAAGGTTCCATGCATGCAGCTTGGGTACGTGTGCTGGCGGTGAGTTGGGTGCTGACTGTACGGTGTTACCTCACAACACCACTGCGCCACCGCCGTGTTGTGTGTTGTGTCGCCACACCAGCACGGGTCTGAGTATTCCAGAACTGCGCGAACGCGACCGAAAGCGCTTGTTAGAGCTTGTTGCGTGCGTGGCTGGAGGGGTTTTCTCGGTGTGGTGATGCGCTGTCTTGCGGCGTGCCTAGACAACGTTGTCGCTCACCAACCAGGCACCTACCCCCTTGCCAACCTCTGACCACACATCCACCAGACGGGACGAGCATGATAGGTTCTTGCGTGTGCAAGCCCTGGTCTCCCACATTATGCGCCGCGTGAAGCTGCCGCCGAAGGTGTACCCCGACAAAGTGGACGATGCCATTTTGACGAAGGAAAAGCGAGCCAACCGTGTCAAGTGGGCGCGAGAGGTGTGTGACACCGTGTGTCGTCACACCGTGTGTGTCAAGGCCACACTTATCCGTGGGTACCGTGCCAACGTTTGCCTTCTTTTCGTTTTTGTTTTGTTCGTATGTGCAGCATGTACGTCGGAAGGAAGCGGCGGAGGCAAAAGCAAAGGAAGAGGAGAGGCTTGCACAGGAAGAAGCTGCCATGATTCAGCAGAGGGAAATTGTCGAAGTGCGTCGTCATGATATGCGACCCCTTGCTTTTCCTTGCTCACACCTTGTTGTGCTGCCGCCCTGTTGACTTTTTGTTTGTGTTTTGTTTCTCCCAGCAAGAACGAGCCCGCCAACGAGAGAGCCACCGAAAAGAAATCAAGGCCATCACCATCAAAGAGCTTGCCTTGGAACGGGCCATCAAGAGTACGTTGTTGTTGCCTGCAATGTAAAGATCGCGGGTCCTTGGTGTCTCTATACGCTGTGCTGTGCTGTGCTGTGCTGTGCTGTGCTGCGCTGTGCTGTGTTGTGCTGTGCTGTGCTGTGTTGTGCTGTGCTGTGCTGTGCTGTGCTGTGCTGTGCTGTGCTGCGCTGTGCTGTGCTGAATCCAGGCGTGTTTGGGTCGTTCTTGGTGTGTGGTGTGGCGCGGCGTGGTTGGTGTGTTGTGCCACCAGAGACGGACCAACTCATGCACTCGAATGAACGCTTGCGTGAGTTTCCGAGCAAGTTCTACCGTGGATCCGGTGCGCGAAAGCAACTGCGTGACTTGCTTCTCATGGACTTCTCGTTCAACTTCTTGGAGGTGCTACCGGACTCGTTTGTGGAGGCGTATGACGAGTTGGAAGAAAACCCAACGGCTGTGAGCGACATGTTGCTGCGTGTCAAACGCGCACAAGAAGATGCGCCGCCCAAAGGCACTTCCTTGTTCTACTTCTGCATGAACTTGAAGATGATTGACCTGCGCCATAACGAGTTGAAAATGCTTCCAGTGCGTTGCAACGGTTGTGTCGTGTGACAATCGATGGGCCGCGGTTGGTGATGGTCATTGCCTGACATGTGTTTCTTGCTTCACTTGCACTTCAGCGTGCCCTGGGCGATTTGCATTCCCTACGAGTGCTATTCTTGCAACACAACGAGCTTCGCTCACTACCAGCCACCCTTGGCAACCTGCAAGACTTGCGGGTGCGTCACATTCTGGTGTTGCAACGTTGGATGGGTGGCACCTTTGGCTCATGGTGCGCTCGTTCCTTGTCTTCTTACCTTCTCCCTTGTTCCAGTTGCTGGACGCGTCGTACAACCAACTCCAAGACCTCCCGCCGACGATTGGCACCATGACAAGCTTGGTCACACTGCGCCTGGAACACAACCAACTCGAAGCGTTGCCCGACATCGCCATCCCCGATGACGACGAGTGTGACCGCATCGATCGAGTCAGAGGCAAACCACCTCGTGGGCAGGTGCTCAACAATGCAGCCCAACTACACTCTGCGAGCTCACCTTCACAGAGTGCAACCAAAGATGTCTCGCCCACCACTGCCACTGCTGCTGCTCCTGCTACCACCACGGCTGCTGCTGGTGCAGTGCCTGATGACACGGGCAAGCGCACGTCGGCGAGCGACAATGGTGGTGGCAGTGGTGGTGGTGTTGCTGCTGCTGCTGCTGCTGCTGCTGCTGTTGCTGTTGCTGTTGCTGCAGCTCCGGGAATGCAGTCACGAGACACGGGCCTGCGCCGGACGCTTCATCACCCTCCTCCTTCACCATTGCGGTCTGTGCGCGACACCACTGGCGATGCCACAGCCGCAGGTTCTTCTCCCAGCAATGTCCACACCGGGCAGTCGAGGTCGACACCACTGCGTTCCATCTTGAGAGGTAGTCGACGCCAAGCTGCCTCCGCTGATGGCACCTCACAAGACCCGGGACAGTCACCATCACAGCAACCGCAACCGCGCAGCGATGACCAAGCAGTGTCGGGTGGTCAAGACGCAGGTGGTGGCACGACGGATGTACAACCGTTGGCCAGCCAGCGTTCATCGCTGTCATCCCAGTCTGTTCGTTCGGAGTCGGACTCAGACGGGAGTGTGGACACACAGAGCAGCGAGTGAGTACAATGACGCGCGCGCAAAGTGTCATGCACACGTGGGCCATACGTTGCACACCATGGCACAGTGTTGTTGTTTGCTCACGCCATGATGTTGCGTGCGTGTGCGTGTGCGTGTGCGTGTGTGTCTGGACACTGCAGGTACCTTCGCAATCGAGAGTCGGAGCTGCGCGTGCACCTGTTGAAGCAAGGTCGCGCAGAACACCGCCGCCTCATTTCGGGGTTGAAGAGCAAGCTTCGGGGCGGTCGCCCAGACATCACTTCACACGTGCGTGCCAAGGTGCGCAAGGCTCGAAAGGCGAGACGCGCGCGGAAAGCAGCGACGACACTCATTGCGCATGCCCCTTTTCGAGACCCCCACGCGGAGCTGGATGACGGTGCAGCAGCAACAGCAGCAGCAGCAGCAGCAGCCGCGTCTGACTCTGATGGCGCGAGTGTGTCGTCCATCGACTCGGAAGAACGCGAACGGCGGCGTCTGAAGAACGTGAAACGCGGCCTCAGTCTGTGGTACGACACGCACGACTACCGAGATCGCCCCAAAACGCCGCCACCGCGCTCTGTTCGAGCCCGACACGCGTACTGCCTGGAGTCACTCACGGACATCAACTTGTCCCAAAACCGGTTGGTGACCCTGCCCTCCTGGATGTCCGGCGTTACCAGCCTGCGTCGGTTGGACCTGACGTGGAACGTTCTGGAGTCTGTCCCCACTGCGGTGGGCGGATTTCCGGCGCTCGTTGAGCTGCGTTTGTGCCGCAACAGTATGAGCTTCCATGGCATGATGCAGGTGAGGCAGTGGTTGGGATGAAGGGGGGGGGGGGGGGTGTGGTGGATGTGGGGGGGTTGGTGGGGGGGGGGGGGGGGGGGGGGGGGGGGGGGGGGGGGGGGGGGGGGGGGGTTGGTTGCTTGTGTGGGTGTTTGGATGTGGCGTCGTGACTGGAGCACGCACCGCGCATGGCTGAATGTGTCGATAGGATGCGCGAGACTATGACGATGCTAGTGAATGGACCCCCGCCTTTGAGCGTCTGAGTGTGCTGGATGCCTCTCGATGTGGCATCCGCGACATGCCTCGTGTCATTGGTCGCCTTCGTTGGTACGGTGCACCACCTCAACCATGCCACCCTCATCAACTCCATCGCATAGCCGCGAGTGCGCTGTGGTGTGCTGATTGGTTGCTTGTCATGGCACTGGTGTTCCCGCAGTCTGCGCAAGCTCAACCTCCAGTGGAACGCGTTGCGTGGACTGCCTGACGAGATTGGTGACCTTGCGTCGCTGGAGACGATGGACCTCTCGAACAACGTACGTACTTGGGATCTGGAACCCAGGCCCTAGGTGTAGCTGCACCGTGACATGAAACTCATCGCGTCATGTCAACATGCGTGATGGTGCTCGTGACAGCACCTGCAAGTCCTCCCTCCAACCATGGGCTACCTCACGAGTCTGCGGACCTTGAACATGCGTGGTAACCGCCTCAAAACAGTGCCAGGCGAGCTTGCGGCCTTGGACCGGCTTTTGACGCTAAATGCGTCCGTAAACCACATCGAGCACCTGCCAGAAACCCTGCGGTACGGTTGTTGCGCCACCACGCAGCGTTTGGATTCCAAACGTTGGAACCCTGGCTCCTTCCTTCGGAAGTCCTTCCACATGCTGCTCCAGCCCCTGACGCAAGCCGATGCTGCCCATGTTCGGTGTTGGTGTGCGTGGCCTCGTGCGTGTGCAGGTTCATGACAACGCTCCGAGAACTGGATGTGTCGTTCAACAAGATTCGCGTGCTCATCCACGACCGACTGCATCGCATGCTGGGGCTGCGCACGCTCGACGCCCGCAACAACCGCCTCCAATCCCTCCCAGCCGAGTTTCTGCCCCCCAACATCCAGTACCTGAATGCGGCGCGCAACGCAGTGTCTGTGTTTCCCCAGTCGGTGTGCGGCGCCAAGCACCTGCAGCACCTGGACCTCAACCACAACATGATCCAGACCATCCCGCCTGAAACTGCGTACTGCACCTCCCTCACAACCCTTGACCTTCGGTACGGACAGCTGTAGGTGTAGCGACGGGTGGTACAACACCTGCGACCTGTGGCAATGCCACTATTGACGCCTTGCTCTTGCATTTTGTTGTCGCTTTTTTCCCTCTCTCCCTCTCTCAGGTTCAACAAGATCAACGACTTCCCGTTGGAAATGGCCGTGTTGTTTGCGCACCCCAATGAAGGCAAACTGCGCATGGCGGTAGCAGGAAACCCGTTACTACGAGTCGAGGCCGCCGCTGGCATGTGGACAGGCGGTGTGTGGCGACCCATGGACGTGCACATGCCCGATGCGCAGGTGGTGCAGTACATCTTGGAGCAAGCCACCATGCGGGTAATCGGTGAAAAGGTGTGGAAGGAGGAAGGCCCCTTTGATCGACCCCGCGATTTCTCTCAGGTGTGTCGGCCCGTGCGCTTGTGGTGCACAGTCTGTCAAGGGAGAACTGTGTTGCACGCGCGCGCGAGTCGACGGTTGTGGGGGCGGGGGAGTGATCGTGTGATGATGCACCAAGTCTGTGGTACTTCCCGCCTCACTTTCTGTGTGTGCATCGCATCAACCGTCTTGCTTTGCCGCGTGCGTGCCATGATGTTGTACAAGGCAATGCGCAAGTACTTTGGCGGGTCCTGGCACGATGGGCTTGAGGGCATCGCGCACGGAATCCACTCCTACTACCGTGTGCGAGAGGATGTGTCGCTGCCTGCTCCGAGTTTGGACCGTGTCAACGATGCTGAGCGTGCAGAGGTGTCATGGTACCACACCAACGTGACGATGATGCACCGCAAGGCAGAGGTGGTACGCAAGCAGCGACGTCGAGACGACGCGCGAGAGGAAGAAGAGGCAGAGCAGCGCACACAAGCCAAACTCGATCGCGCGGCGCAGCAGAATGGCGGTGTGCTTTCCGAGCAAGACCGTGCTGTCATTTTGCAGGTGCGAGCGTGTTCCTGGCACTGTGGCTGTTGTGGACTGGACGTTCACAAGTGTGTTCTGATTTGTTGTGTGCACCCATACTGTTGTTACTGTTGCGGCTATGGGTGTTGTTGTGGTGGGCCGGGGTCCTGGTGTGCTGGCGCGGTGCAGCAAGCGGCAGCCGAGAAAAAGGTGCGCGAGCGACGCCGACGTGTCGCACGACGCGATGTGGATCCACTTCGGCGAGCCCTGCCTGCGGGTGAATGGAAGGAGCTGTGGCGCAAGGACAAGATGCCGCCGCAAGGACGCGATTGGACATCGCTGTGGGACGTAGACTCGTCCTCGTCAGGCGAAGACGACGAGGTGCCTGCTTCGAGTGACGTGGCACAAGCGGCGACGCCAGCAGGCTCTCCCACCGACCACACTCGCCCCGTGAAGTCGTTGACCAATTCACGGGGTGCACGACCTGCTGACTTGGAGGACATGTACTGGCAGCTCCCCGTGCCAACCAAGGTCAAGGCGTTGAAGGAGCGATTGGGTCCGGATAGACAGCTGTCCGCGCCTGCGCTGCTGCAAGGCTCGGCGTTTCAACCCGATGGCTCTGTGTCTGTGGGTGCTGGGGCGGGTGCGGGTGCGGGTGTGGGTGCGGGTGCGGGTCCTCATTCGAACACGCTTGCGCACGATAGTGCAGACGACTCGGATTCGGACGATGCGGCTGTTGTGCATGACCCTGATCGGCAAAAGTACTTCCACACGCGTGACGAGGAGGGTCGGAACAAGTTCCGTGGCAAGTGGGGCTGGTCCCGCTATCGGCACTTGAGCCGCCCGCCACAAGCCCACTGGGATAAGAATAGCTGGAGCAAGAAGGGGCAAGAGAGGTGCGGACGTAGTGGAGTGCTGTCTTGATCGAGAGCTGGCGTGTGCATGCTGTCTGTTTGTGTGACCGACTACGCCCTGTTTCCTGCAGGTACGCGCGTGGTCGAGAGATGTGGAGGCCCAAGTCGCCAGGAGAATCTGCGATGGCATTGTTGCAAGAGGCAAAAACCCTCATCAAGAACCGCACACGTGGGACGGCAGGCACGGCAGGTTCAACGGCGCAGTAGGCGCGAGCGAATTGTAGACGATGAGTAGTGCGACTTGCACTGTGCAAGTCGTCGTCCCCCCGAACAAAAGAGTATTTTCGTGAATTGTAGTTCGCCTGACGACATGTTGACGTGGAACCTGCAGCTGCAGCCGCGACGCTATCAAACAAGATCCTGCCGCCGTTCCGTGTGTGATTGCTCTGTCGTGCGCCATGACGCGTTGCAGCAGCGTCCCCACAGTGGTGGTGGTTGGTGTGGTCGCGGTGCTGTGCATGTGTGCTCGCAGCCATGCTGCGCCAGACGCAGCAACCCTGAACACACAGGCTTTGGAGCTGGCATACGCAGACAAACTGTCTGACGCGCTTGTTCTCTTCCAGCAGGCCGTGGATGCCGCTCCCGGTGCCCCAGAGTACCTCAACAACCTCGGCGTCACGCACATGCGCCTTGACAACATGGCAGAAGCGAAACGGTGCTTCCTGCAAGCATTGGAGGTTGACAGAGGTCACCCAGATGCACTGCGTAATCTCGAAGAACTGCAGGTGTTGGTTGTACGTGGGTGCCTTGCTTACTGTATCTCGTGTGACCAAGGAGGTAGTCATATCAACAGTGGCTCTGGTCGAGTGGCTTTGACGTCAGGGTTGTGTGTTGGCAGGGAGAGGTGGCATCCGAACCCACCAAGATTGAGCACACGTTGTTAGAGATGCCTCGCATTCCGTTGTCAGAGCTGTTTCTGCCGAAGAACAAGGCATACCACACGTTCACCCGGCCATTCCTGCTCACTGGAGCCATGGAGCATCCCAAGTGGAAGCGTGCGATGCACACGTGGTCTGCAGCGCACTTCGCCAAGCTGTTTCCCAACGTGCGTGCAGACTTTTACCCCCACAACATGCACCAAGAGTCTGTGCGGCCATTCCTGGTGCCATGGTCCGAGGTGATGGCGGAGCTGCGTCAACCCACGAAAAAGTACCCAAGGAGGTGCGTAGGTAGTCTGGCAAGTACCAGCTGGTGCGCCGGTTGGTTGGTTGATCGTGCTTCCGTTTCGTTGCTGCGGCACTGTGGTTGACTCCGCTGTTGTTGCGCCGCCATGTACACGTACGCGCACACACACGCGCCCGTGCCAAATGCTTCGCCGCCTCTGCCGCTTCCGTGTCTGGCCAGCCCCACACATCCGGGCACGTACATCCAGTGGAACGTAGGGGAGGAAGAGTGGCATTGGATTCTTGAGAACGAAATCGGTCCCATTCCCGAGTTCTTCACGCCCGATGAGGAGTGGTTGCAAGGCTGTCTGCCGGTGAGTGTGCACAACACACCGACACCACCACAACCTGGATGTGAACGCGTCAACGCGTGCCTCACCATGACATTGATGTGGCGGTGATGACTGTGGTGGCGGTGCGACGCTGCTTGATTCCCACAGACGCCAAAGCTCCGGGATGAGTTCACACGTGAAACGCATTGGCGCATGGTGTTGATTGGCTCCCAAGGCGCAGGGATGTTCAACCACCAAGACACGCTGCGCACGTCTTCCTTCCAGGCCCAAGTGAAGGGTCGCAAGAAGTGGCACGTGTGTGGCCCCGACCAAACACGCTTCTTGTACGGCGCAGGCAAGGTGGATTTCTTCCACCCCAAGTACAACTTGTACCCCCTGGCCCGCAATGCAACGTGCTACCAGTACGTCATCGAGCCGGGAGAGATGATGTTTTACCCACGGGACTGGTGGCATCAGACGTACAACGTGGACGACGAAAACATCTCCATCACCGGCACCATTGCCGATGGACTCAACTTTGATAGCATCAGCCACGAGCTGCAGACGGATGTGAATCGACCGCTGCCCATCATCATGTCACCCTCCATGGAACTGCGTGAGGCCATGGAAGGTTGCTACGACTGGCTCGCAGAAGTGTATGGTGGCTCCCTGGCTTGATGCGCGTTGTTTCCTTTGTGTAGATGTGCAAGGCTAGGGTGTCCGTGCAAAGAGAGAGAGAGAGAGCGAGAAGCTGATCGCACTGTTTGGCACGCGAATACCAGCATGCGTGTGTCTATTACCTGGACCGGGGTGGACCAACCACCCTCTCCCCACACACGACGCACAACGAAAACGAAACCACAACGCTCCAGGGCTGTGATTGGACGTTCCATGGCACAAGCGCACATGGTCGCATGGTCACAAACCTCACACACTGATTGATTGCGCGGCGCCACGGAGCCACGGAGCCACACATCGAAACATGCTCCCCCACACACTCGCACTAACGTGCACACACCGCTGGCGGTGGTGGCTAGTGGCTGGTGGCTGGTGGCTGGTGGCTGGTGGTGTGATGCGTGTCGCGTGTCATGCCCACACACACGGAACAACTACTTCGGCAGTGGCGGAGGTGGTGCAGCCGGCAACGGTGGCGGGGGCAGTCGTCCGCCCAACACTCTGCTTTGCCCACCCCGACCACGCCCACGTCCACCACCACCACCACGACCACGCGCAGGTGGAGCACGCCCACGCGCAGGTGGAGCACGCCCACGCGCAGGCGGTGGAGCACGTCCACGCGCAGGCGGTGGAGCACGGCCACGCGCAGGCGGTGGAACACGCCCACGCGCAGGCGGTGGAGCACGTCCACGCGCAGGTGCAGGAGGTGGACCCGGTGGCCGACGGCTTGTGGTGGCGTTGCTGCCACCACGACCACCACGTGGTGGACCACGTGGCGGACCACGACCACCACGACCACCACGACCACCACGACCACTTGATGCTGCTGCTGCTGCTGTTGCCGCTGCACGCTGCGGACGAGGGGGTGGGGGTCGTGCAGGTGCTCGTGGACGACCGGGTGGCCGGCGCACACCTGCCCGCGCCGCCGCAGCGGCACCAGTGGCACCACCACCACCACCACCACCACCACCGCCGCCGCCGCCGCCGCTGCCACCAGGAGGAGGAGCAGCAGGAGCATGGGCAGCAGCGCCACGAGGGCGGGGGCGAGGTGGGGCACCTCTTGGTCGGATCCTTGCACCACCACGTGCACCACCGCGTGCACCAGCCGGGCGTGGTATGCCACGTGGAGCCCGCGAAGGGGACGATGCAGGTGCAGGCTTGGGTGCAGCCGGGGCTGGGTCGGACGGGCTGCTGTCGATGGGAAGGGACACGACGCGACGAGGCGCCGGCGCCGGTGGTCCACCGGAGGAGGAGGAGGAGGAGGAGGAGGGGGGTGACAACCCAGCCGCCGCCGACCCTGATCCGGATGCCAACCCCGCTTGCACCGCACGCGCGTCCTTCGACATGTCGCCGCCGGCCTTGCTGGCCTTGCTGCGGTTGCGCAGCTTCGACAGGCGGCGGATGCGATCTGCGGGATCCCCACCACCACCACCACCACCACCACCACCACCAGGGCTGGGGACGGGTGACAGGGGTCCAGACCGCGACCCTGGCCTCGAGCCAGTACTCGCTGGCGAGGCCGGGGCGAGTGGAGGGGGTGGCGGTGGTTGCGTCGTCGATGCGGCAGGCGTCGGCCCATGCGATGCCGGTGGTGTCTGCGGCTGTGGCTGTGGCTGCGGCGGATGGGTTGAAGTCGGTGTCGCGGTTGCGGTGGGAGCGGCCGTGGTGGTGGTGGTGGCGGTGCCAGTGGGGGTGGTGGTGGTGGTTGTGCCCGCGCGCTTTCCAGCAGCGGTGCGGCGCAGGCGTTGCATGCGGGACAGGGCGTGCATGATGGTGCCCACACGCGGGCCGGACCGAGGTGCCACGGCAGGCGCGGCGGGCGCGGCAGGCGGACCACGCACCGACGGTGGGCCGCGAGCCCGGGCGGGCATGGACGGCGGGCCACGGGCAGGAGCACGAGGAGGTGGACCACGAGCGGCGGGAGGCGCAGGTGGTGGTCCACGTGGGGCTGGTCCACGTGGGGCAGGTGCACGTGGTGGTGGTGGACCGCGTGGTGTGGTGGGCGAAGCAGCAGCTGCTGCTGCGGCTGCGGCTGCGGCTGCGGCTGCGGCGGCGGCGGCGGCAGCTTCTTCCTCCTCTGCCTTCTTGCGAGCAGTCTCAGCTGCAGCTTCTTCCTCTGCCTTTTTGCGTGCGGCTTCCGCAGCAGCTGCTTCCTCCTCTGCCTTCTTGCGGGCTGCCTCTGCAGCTGCGGCTGCTTCTTCCTCTGCCTTCTTACGAGCTGCTTCAGCAGCCGCTTCCTCTTCTGCCTTCTTGCGAGCTGCCTCTGCAGCTGCAGCCGCTTCTTCCTCTGCCTTCTTGCGAGCCGCTTCTTCCTCTTCTGCCTTTTTGCGAGCTGCCTCTGCAGCTGCGGCTGCTTCCCCCTCTGCCTTCTTGCGAGCCGCTTCTTCCTCTTCTGCCTTCTTGCGCGCTGCTTCCTCCTCCTCTGCCTTCTTCTTACGAGCGGCCTCTTCCTCCTCCGCTTTCTTGCGAGCGGCTGCTTCCTCCTCTGCCTTCTTGCGAGCTGCCTCTTCCTCTTCTGCCTTCTTGCGCGCAGCCTCGGCTGCTTCCTCCTCAGCCTTCTTGCGGGCTGCTTCGGCAGCTGCGGCTGCTTCCTCCTCTGCCTTCTTCCGTGCTGCTTCGGCAGCTGCATCCTCCTCCGCCTTCTTGCGAGCTGCCTCTGCAGCCGCTTCTTCCTCAGCCTTCTTGCGAGCTGCTTCGGCAGCCGCTTCTTCCTCAGCCTTCTTGCGGGCTTCTTCCTCAGCCGTCTTGCGTGCCGCTTCCGCCGCAGCTTCCGCCGCAGCTGCTGCTTCCTCCGCCGCCGCAGCCGCCGCAGCCGCCGCTTCCGCTGCCTCCTCTTCTGCCTTCTTCCGCGCCGCTTCCTCCTCTGCTTCGGCTTCGCGCTGGGCAGCGGCTTCCGCCGCCGCAAACTCCTCCATGTCCTTGTCACGCTGGGCCTGGTGGGCCAAGGCAGCTTCCCGCGCACGCCGCTCCGCGAGATCCAACAACGACTCGAGCCCGGCGTCTCCCTCCACCAGCATGTGGGCCGCGTGTCGCCCGACATCGTCGTCGTTGTCATCTTCCTCAGCACCGCCACCGCCTTCCCCTCCCCCTTCTTCTTCTTCTTCTTCTTCTTCCGAGTGCGTGCCGTGCGCAGATGCCGACGCCGATGGCAAGGAGCGTGGTGAGCCTGGTGCTTCCTCGGAGGCCTCCGGGGCATCACCACCAACCGCACCAGGCATGCGTGGCAAAGACTGCGTCTGCACAGTCAATACCGGTGCGGCAGCACCACCACCATTGCCACTGCCACCACCATCCGCACCACCACCATCCGTACCACCACCGACGCCACCAACAGGAGACGACGAGGGGGGTGGTGGAGGTGGTGGCTCTGCCAGCGTGACAGCCGCAGCCGCGGTGGCACCAAGCACCCGCGCCTCGACAACCTGTTGCCGCAGCAGGAACTGTTCCTGCATCGCCGTCATTTGGGCCTGGAACAGGCGCTGTTGCTCCGCCATTTGTTGGCGCATGGCCTTCAACTCGGCTGCGTGGGCGCCGTCCGTCGAGGATGGGTGGTGGGGCGTGGGCGCAGCCACTGCCACAGGCGCGGACGCTGGCGTTGGCTGCGGTACGTGGCTCGGTGGAACAGGTCGTGGGGATGCATCTGGATCACCTCCCCCATCAACACCACCACCACCACCAC
>Ga0213833_1001605_pt1 | contig 15879 bp, 18 predicted proteins | sample SWATP21_FD_160575 | JGI IMG/M metagenome (GOLD analysis project Ga0213833, IMG submission 160575) | Coastal seawater microbial communities from Marineland, Florida, United States - SWA TP2 #1 | ecosystem: Environmental > Aquatic > Marine > Coastal | place: USA: Florida | collected 2016-08-14
AGCTTTTTGCCGGCAAAATACTGTGCTGGGGAATTCAGGAAAATGGCGAGGTTGTTGCCTTGTTGCCCTGGCTGAGCAGCGTCACGCGCTGTACCGACCTGAAAGATCCGGCGTCCGGACGCTGGGAGGGTTATTACAACCCCGCCACCGGCGCGATTTTCGAAACAGCCCCTGCGCCCAAAATCGCCGAGCTGGAAGCCGCCCACCGCTACTACCACCAGAGTGACAGCCAAAAAGGAGCCAACGCCACGCCGGTACAGGAAATCGCTGACAATATTGGCAGTCACGCCGCCTGCATCATCGGCCAACACCTGGCACTGCATGAAGTTCAGAGTTGGCAGTTACTCGGCAATGGCGAGTTTCAGGCCATGCTGGCCGACCCCCAAAAGCAGACCAGCACACCGATTTTACCCGGCGACAGCTGTTTGTACGCCGCACAGAGTCAAGCGGGCTTTCGCTACTTCTTTCAGTACCATATAGCCAATCAGATCAAGGCCGGCGACCCGATTGCGGTGAGAGCCGTAGAGCGGCTGCTGGAGCACTGAATCAGCTATCGTTCAGCGCCCTTGCGAACCCTGTATACATAGCTATCACCTTCTTCGGCCTGATATAACAATTCATGGCCGAGGAAGTTGCAAAACTTGGGGATATCGCGGGTTGTTGCGGGGTCGGTGGCCAGGATTTCGACGGTTTCACCCACGGCCATATCGCGAATCTTGCTGTGCAACATCATGACCGGCTCGGGGCAAAAAAGGCCCGAGGTGTCGAGCTGGCTATCGCATTCATGCATGGCGGGTACGGTCATAACAGGCAATTATCTATACAGAAGAGTACACAGAGAGGCGTTTATTGTCCGGATTGACCAAGTGAAATCAATCCCTGGGAATCACCGACCAGGATTCGGTCTCGGGAGAAAAAGCAATGGCGGCACGTTTTTCTTCCAGCGCTTTACGCAGGTTGGCCGCCTTCTCCTCGGTAGTAAGCTCCACGTCACCGTAATCGGTGCCGTCGCGAGTCACCAGCTCTTCAATCAGGCCGTCAAGGGCTTCGGGAGTGAGTTTCTGCCAGGGGATTTCGAGCATATCGGCAGAATCGTTGGCGGAGGGCTCACTCATTCCACGGCCGGTTTAACAAATTTCAGCGTCATCCGGTCGCTTTCGCCTATGGCAAGGTATTTCATTTTGTCCTGCTCGCCCAAACGCAGGCTTGGTGGCAAAGTCCAGACCCCTTTCGGATGGTTGGCTTCATCGAGTGGATTCGCATTGATTTCCGAACGCGCAATCAAACGAAAACCTGCCCGGGTCGCCAGCTCAATCACTTTCTGCTCCGTGACGTAACCACTGCTAATCATATCGTCGAGGCTGGTACCAGGTTTTGCCCTGTGCTCAACCACGCCGAATATGCCTCCGGGCTTAAGCGCTTCAAAAGACGAGCTGAAAACTGCGTCTGCGGTACCGGCTTTCATCCAGTTGTGAACATTGCGAAAGGTCAACACACGATCCGCAGTGCCGGGTGAAATCATGCGCTTGAACTTTGGCGGCTGCAGAACAGACACAACAACCGCATCGTAAATACGCGGATATTCTGCAAGCTTTTCCTTGTAAGCCGCCAGTGACTTGCGATAGTAGGCGATATCACTGTTCGGGTCGAAATGCGCTGCATATAAAGCACCGCAAGAGCGCAGAACAGGCGCCAGAATCTCGGTATACCAACCGCCACCCGGCCAAATTTCTACCACGGTGTGACACGGCTCTACTTCAAAAAATGCCAGCGTTTCAGTGGGGTGACGATACTCATCGCGCATACGATTTGCGTGGCTGCGATGTTCAGCCGCTTCCATATCCGACCACTGCGGACGCGCAGGCTGGATACAGGCAACAAGACCCGCAACGATGGCAACGATAATACTGATCTGGATAACAGCTTTATTATTTTGATATTGCACTGTGTTATTCACTTAACACTATCCATTTAACAACGACTCAACATGACTGACTTTATCTTCCATCGACTGCTCCCGATCGGTACGGGTGGCAATCTTTACGGTACTACTGATACGCGGCGCACCCATTTCATGTACCCGCATATGGCAGCGTTTTACAACGTCCATTACGCTGTCCCACTCGCCCTCGATATTGGTTCCGAAGGCATGTAGGCTGTGCTTTAACTTGGCGTCCTGCAGCAAGCGCTGACATTCGGCAATGTATCCAGACAACGAGATGTCGGCTCCGGCGGGAATAATACAGAAATCGACTATCACTCGCATTTGGCCACCCTTTCAAATATCCCGTAAAAGAGCTTAGATATCAAGAAGTAAACCTACTATACTCGATTAGAGAATCAAGTATCAGGACCATTTTGTGAATAATTACATTGTTTTTACCTTTATTGGTCGCGACCAGCCCGGACTGGTCGAGAAGCTCTCAACGACCGTCGCCGACCACGGCGGCAACTGGCTGGAGAGCAGAATGAGTCAGCTCGCTGGCCAGTTCGCCGGTATCGTCAGGGTCACTGTCGACAGCGCAGCTCAAAGCACCCTTATCGAGGCCCTGAAGGGGCTGGAATCACAAGGGCTGACAATAGTTTGCCAGAGCAGCGATGCCGACGACATTGTGGCGGGCAGCAGCGTCTTTTTACACATTATCGGTAATGACAGACCGGGTATCGTCCGGGAAGTTTCCCGCGCCCTCGCCCGCCAACACATTAACGTGGTAGACATGCACACGGAACTGACCTCCGCGCCCATGACCGCCGAACCGCTGTTTGAGGCGAGCGCCGAAGTACAGGCGCCGGAGTCTTTTGACCGGGATGCGCTGGAAGATGCGCTCGATGAGATCGCAAATCAGCTTGGTGTAGAGATTGACCTGAAACTCGGAGAATAGGCCCGTCAGGAGCGAAAGCGCTGCAGCAGCCAGCTGGTGATAAAGGCCAGCACCATGATAATGCCGACACCCGCCACACAGACGGCCAGAAAACCCGCCACTTCCGCAAGTGGTACGTCGAATATCACAACCGTTGACCACACCAGCAGCGCGGTGGTCACAACCGCCAGAACCGGTGTTCTATAGCGCCGCCAGCGCCGCATTAACTGTCTAAAGGTCAAAATGAGGATTCATGTGTCCATTCGCAACGCATGGACATATTGGAACTGTTGGGCAGGTGAAAATCAGCGTCGGTTTCCCAGACAAAGGTATGAACGCCGTTGTAGAGCGTTTCCAGATGCACGGTTGCGGACACCCAATACATGCCCTTCAGGATGCTTTCAAACTGCTGGATCCAGGTTTTCCACTCGTGCTCTATGGCCTTATAGGAGCTGCCAAAATGGATCACATCGGTGCGAACATCGTCGTGGTCAACCGCTGATGGCGCGGGTGCGAACATCTCACGGGACAACAGCGGCCAGCTGTCAGCCGTTGGCAGCGCACTCATAACCGAGCGGTTAACCTCGCGGCGCTGCAAGGCTTCCTCGCCCCGCGCTATAACCATATCCCGGATGCAACCATAGACAATCGATTCAGACATAAAAAATGCAACCCGACTAAAAACTGCAGCCTATCTTAACCATGCCCGCCCAATCCGCCAAGTAATTCACACGCTGGCAAGCAACCCGTTCGGACAAGCCGCTATTCGCTCTGTAACTTTGCGCCGCGCAGATATACCCAGGCAATCGCCAGCGCCAGCAGTGAGGCGGCAACCGCCATCATAAAGGTGAGCCCGGCACCGGACTCCCATAGCATGCCGCTGAATATCGCGCCCAGCGCACCGCCGCCACCGAAGCTCAGGCCGCTGTAAAGCGCCATGCCCTGCCCCTGGTAGCCTACGAAATAGCGGCGCACCAGCTCGACTGCCACCGCGTGGAAACTGCCAAAGGTTGCGGCGTGCATCAACTGCGCAAAAAACAGTACAACCGGTGCGTCGGCGTAAAACCCGATCAGGTACCAACGCAAGGCCGACAGGATCAGACTCACCAGCATAATGCTCCGCAGGCTGAAGGCCGCCATCATCCTGTGCATCACCAGAAACAGAAACACCTCGGCCAGAACACCCAAAGACCAGAGCAACCCCGTGGTTGCCTTGCTATAACCCAAGGCATCAAGGTGAATACTGAAAAAAGTGTAGTACGGGCCGTGAGCGATCTGCAGCAACATACAGACCACAAAAAAAGCGATCACCGGCGGTTTGCGCAGAATGCTCCACAAACTGCTTTCGCGCTCACGACCGGCATCCCGCGAGGGGTGCTCAGAGACGCTCAGGCTGCTCACCCATATCGCAACCAGCAAGAGGGCAAAAATTATGGGCAGCACGGTGATGGGCCAATGATCAAGAAACCAGCCAATACCGGCGACGGAGGCTATAAAACCCACCGACCCCCACACTCTGATCAAGCTATAGCGGTGATACTGACCGTCGAGATGCGATAAGGTCACTACCTCAAACTGGGCAAGCACTGCGTTCCAGAAGAAGCTGTAACCCACCACAACAAGCATCAGCCACCAGAAATCGGTGCGAACAAAAATACCCAGAAAGATCAGCAAGGCGAAAAATGAGCCGTAGCGAATAATCGTGGCCCGCCGGTTGCTGCGATCGGCCAACCAGCCCCACACACTGGGAGCGACAACTTTGGTTGCCATAACCGCCGACGACAGATAACCGATAGCCACTGCGCCGTAGCCCAGATCCTGCAAATACAGGCCCCAGTAGGGAATCCAGGCACCTAACAGCCCAAAGTAGGCGAAGTAGAATGCGGACAGTCGCCAGTAAGGGAGCTGCGACATGCCTCAGTCAGACTTGGAGCGAGCAGGTACGACCGGCGTTGAACAACGCACATCGGCGTTTTGCGCGCGATGACGCAGCAAGTGATCCATCAGCACAATGGCCATCATGGCCTCGGCAATAGGCACCGCGCGAATACCCACACAGGGGTCATGGCGCCCGGTGGTAACCACTTCAACCGGGTTTCCGTCAACGTCGATCGTCTGACCCGGTACCAGAATACTCGATGTCGGCTTCAGCGCGATCGACGCTACAATATCCTGACCGGAACTGATTCCACCGAGCACACCACCGGCATTGTTGCCGGTGAAGCCGTCGGGCGTGATCTCGTCGCGATGCTCGCTGCCGCGCGCCGTCACCGCGCTAAATCCGGCGCCAATTTCAACGCCTTTAACCGCGTTAATCCCCATCAGGGCGTAAGCCAGTTCAGCGTCCAGACGGTCAAAGACCGGCTCGCCCAATCCGGGCGGCACCCCAGTAGCAACAATATTCAGTCGCGCACCGATGGAATCGCCATCCTTGCGCAATTGCTGCATGAAACTTTCCATGGACGCGATCTTGCCGGCATCGGGGCAGAAAAACGGGTTCGTTTCGACAACGTCCCAATCAACCTGCTCAATGGCAATTGGCCCTAACTGCGAGAGATAGCCGCGCACCTCTATACCGCAGTGCTCACGCAAATATTTTTTGGCGATAGCACCAGCGGCAACGCGCATGGCCGTTTCCCGCGCTGACGAGCGACCGCCACCGCGGTAGTCGCGCACGCCGTACTTCTGTGTGTAGCTATAATCGGCGTGCATGGGTCTGAAGCGATCTCTGATCTTGCTGTAGTCCTTGGAGCGCTGGTCAGTATTCTCGATCAGCAAGCCAATGGCCGTGCCCGTGGTTTGCCCTTCAAATACACCCGACAGGATACGCACCTCATCGTCCTCGCGGCGCTGGGTGGTGTAACGGGAGGTACCTGGCTTGCGGCGATCCAGGTCATGCTGTAAATCTGCCTCCGTCAATGCCAACCCGGGCGGACAGCCATCTATCACGGCACCCAATGCGGGGCCGTGGCTCTCGCCAAAGGTGGTGACGGTAAAAAGGGTTCCAATGCTGTTACCGGACATTACGCACTCGCTGAAAACGGCAAAACGGGAATTATACGTGAATCGCGGCGGCGAGTCAGAGACTGGACCGGATCATCGACCGACTGGCGAGCAAATCGTCTTTCGACATAACAAATACGCCGTGGCCGCCATGCTCAAACTCCAGCCAGGTAAGCGGTAAGTGCGGGTAGCGTTGATCCAGTGCCGCACCACTGTTACCCACTTCTACCACCAGCAAACCACCGTCAGTCAAGTGATCGGCGGCCTGCATTAGAATACGCCGGGTGATATCCAGACCGTCACTACCGGACCCCAAGCCCAGCGGCGGCTCGGCGTGAAATTCAGCAGGCATCTTTGCCAGGTCGTCTGCATCGACATAGGGCGGATTCGAGACGATCAGGTCAAACTGCTGCCCTGCCAGGTCTGCAAAAAGATCAGAGAATTGCGCCGTCACACGCTCCTGCACGCCGTGGCGCAGGATATTACTGCGGGCGACGACCAGCGCATCCTCAGAAATATCACTGAGTACAACCTGCGCATCGGGAAAGGCAAAGGCCGACGCTATACCGATGCAGCCACTGCCCGTACACAGGTCAAGAATTCGCGCCGGCTCATCACCCAGCCAAGGCTGGTAAGCCTGCTCTATCAGCTCGGCAATAGGCGAACGCGGCACCAGCACGCGTTCATCAACATAAAAAGGCAAACCGGCAAACCATGCCTCGCCGACCAAATAGGCAACGGGCACCCGCTCATTAATTCGGCGTTCCACTAGCGCAAACAATTGCTCACGCTCTTGTGCTGTAAGCACGCCATCAAGCAACCGTGCGTCGAGATCAAAAGGCAAATGCAGCGCGCCGCACACGAGATACCAGGCCTCATCCTGAGCATTGTCAGTGCCGTGACCATAGAACAGACTCGACTCACCCAGACGGGAAATAATCCAGCGGAGAAAGTCTCTAACAGTTTGCAGTTCGAAATTTGCCGGCAGCATGACCCACACCTTGATTACAGCGCGACAGTTTACCGTTTGCGATGGCCACCTGCCCAGCACAGATTAACGCGGGGTAATGGCCTCCCCCGCCGGCTTTTGCTAACATCAGTGCCCTTTGATGAGACTGGATCAGACAGTGGAAAAAGCCTTTACCGATATTATAAAAGCCGTGGGAGAAAATCCTGAAAGAGAAGGATTGCTCGACACGCCAAAGCGCGCTGCCAAAGCCTTCCAGTTTCTGACCGAGGGCTACCGCCGCTCCGTTGACGATATCGTCAACAATGCCCTGTTTGAATCTGACTGCAATGAAATGGTGATTGTGTCGGATATCGAAATGTATTCCTTGTGCGAACACCACCTGCTGCCCTTTATTGGCAAGTGCCACGTTGCCTATATCCCCTCCGGCAAAGTGTTGGGTTTGTCCAAGGTGGCCCGCATCGTTGACCTGTTTGCACGGCGCCTGCAAATTCAGGAGCAGCTCACCACGCAAATTGCCAAAACCGTACAGGAAGTCACCAGCGCAGCAGGCGTTGGTGTCATTATAGAAGCAAAACACATGTGCATGATGATGCGCGGGGTTGAAAAACAGAACTCGGTGATGCGCACCTCGGCGATGCTCGGAGAGTTTCAGAATAATCAGGCAACGAGACAGGAATTTTTGTCGCTGATTTCCCGCTAGGATGTTTTACGGCGTGGGAGATTCCATGTTCGCGTACAAGTTTTTTCACCGTAGGCCCGTATAAGCGCAGCGTTGCGGGCATCGCAGAACTGCCTGATACGCTGCGCTTAATCAGGCCTACGAATCCTGTTCAGCAGCAACCGCTCGCACCTGAGGGAGAGTCACCGTCTGTCTGCTGTATCCATAGCTCCGATTTGCTGACATCAATGCCAATCTGAAGTGGTTTGACGTGCTTTGCCATAAGACACCCTCCGCGCTACAGTAAATAAGCTTGTCGGGGCTCACCGAACGCTGGCTTGCCTAAATTGTCGGTCACCGCGAATGGGGCCGATAGATTCCTTATCGGCGTTAAGATGAGGGGTGGGACGATCTCTCCCACCGTCTGTGCCATTGGCCAGATGCCTGCCTGGTCCCTCCACCCCGACAAACCCAATGTCCCTCTTGGGCTTGCTAAAGTAAACATACAAGCGAGCCCTGCTCGCGAATAGGGCTTGCACTACAAAGAATCTCCCACAGCCAATTCGGCTCAGGCGGTCAAAAAACGCCTGATCAAGACCGCAATCTCTTCTGCGGCCTCCTCCATATGAAAATGATGACTGCCGGGCAGGCGCTTAACCGAGGCGCCCCTGACACAGTCTGCCAAGTCCAGCAGCTCGGTGTACCGCGCAAAACCCTCTTCTGCCAGTATCAGCAGAACCGGAATGCTCAAAGACGACAACAGCACCCGCAAATGGTCCTCGCCAAGCTTGAAGGCCGACGCCGCTTTCAGGCGCGGGTCGCTATTCCATATATAGCCACCTTCAGTTTGAATGGCGGCTCGCTCGGCTATTTTGCGGGCCGCGGCCTCGCCCATTGGCATCGCCTGCAATCTCGCCGCAACGACCTCATCCAGGCTTTTGAAAACCCTCGCCCGACGCTCACCAAGTCGGCGATAGTCTTTCAGAAACTTGCCCAGTTGCAGGTGTGTTTCCTCGACAGGAAGCGGACCGGGTACAAGACCATCCAGACAGACCAGTGCATTGATGCGCTCAGGGCAGGCAGCGCTCAACAGCATTGACATAATGGCGCCACGCGAATGACCCAACAACACGAAAGTGTCCCAATCCATGGCGTCGGCCACCGCCAGAATAACCAGCAGGTCGTCCCATATCTGGTAGGTAGCATGAGCGGGCTTATTGTCGCTAAGCCCGTGCCCCGGCAAATCCAACGCCAGCACGTGATAGCCGCCGAGATACTCAGCCAGGGCATCGAAACTTGCCGCATTATCCAGCCAGCCGTGTAGGGCAATAACCGGCACGCCACTCTCACCCCACTCACGGGCATGAATGCACAAACCGTCAATGTCGAATTGACGCTCGCGTGTAGTCTGCGCAGTTGTCCCGACCTCGCCTTTCATTGGCTTCTCGCATTAACAGTGTAATCCGGTGCGTGCCGCAGCCAGCGCAGGCGGCCACTATTGCGCGCGACCACAGCTAACTCGATACAGGCCATACTGGCCGGAGCCATGGCTTCGCGCAGCTCGTTACCGCAGAACCAGCTGATAGCGTTGCTGAACAGCGGATTGTGACCCACCAGAAGAACGCGCTCGCCTCGCATATCGGCGAGCGCAGCGTCCAACTCTGCCAGCGAAGTATCGGGGGTAAGAAACGGCGATGAAACCGGCGCAAGTCCGTGCATCTGCGTCATAAAAGCGGCTGCGCTTTGCTGTGCCCGTCGATACGGGCTAACGAAAAGTTGGGCCGGGCTGGCGTGCTCATCCTGCCAATAATCCGCAAGCCACAGCGCCGCAGATTGAACCTGAGCCACGCCGCGCTCGGTCAGGTCACGCTCGTGATCCGTGGCGGCCTGCATTGACGCCTCACCGTGACGAACAAGGACCAGTTCCATCAACGCAGGCTGAAATCAACGTCGCGACTTTGTTCTGCGCCCATCATGCCGGCAACAACGTCATCCAGGGATTTTCGATTGTAAATAATATCGTACAGACCGTTGACCAAAGGCATATACACATCGAGTTGCTCGGCTTGCTCCTTGAGAATACGCAAGGTATTGACGCCCTCTGCGACCTGCCCCAATTCGGCAACCACGTCATTGAGGTCGCGACCCTGCCCCAAGGCAAAGCCCACACGGTAGTTGCGGCTGAGGGGCGACGTACAGGTTGCAAACAAATCGCCCACACCCGCCAGCCCCATAAAGGTCATCGGGTCAGCACCCTTTTTAACCGCAAAGCGGCACATTTCTGCCAGGCTCCGCGTAATCAGCATGCTGATGGTATTGCTGCCTGCACCCAGTGCCGCCGCCATACCGGCACAAATCGCGTAAACGTTTTTAAGTGCACCACCGAGCTCCAGACCGTAGGTATCGCTGCTGGCATACACCCGAAAATAACTGCACTGCAGCAGGGTCTGAATCGCCTCCGTTACTCCGCTATCACTGCTGGCGATGACCGTGGCAGTGATTTCGCGTTCGGCCAGTTCCTTGGCCAGATTGGGGCCGCTCATGACACCGAGTCGCGCTCTGGGCAGCTCTTCGTGAATGACTTCACTCATGAGCTTAAAGCCGTCTGCTTCAATGCCTTTGGTGGTACTGACCAGAATGCAATTTTCAGGGAGCAAGCCGGCCAAAGTGCGTGATACCTCGCGGGACGATTTACTGGGAACGGCAACAAAGACAATATCCACACCCGCAACCGCCTGGCTCAAGTCAGTGGTTGCCTTCAAATTCGGGTTCAGGGGAACACCCGGAAGATAGGCCGGGTTTTCGTGGGTCTGATTGATTTCCAGTGCGCGCTCTTCACTGCGCAACCACAGGCTTACCGCATGACCGTTGTCTGCGACTATATTGGCAATCGCCGTTCCGAAGCTGCCGCCGCCCAATACGGCTACGCGATAACCTGCAAAAGAGTTACTGTCTGACATTATGATTTTTCTTCCACCGCTTTGCGGCGAGTCTACCACAGGCCAGCCCGCAGAGGGGGCCAAGGGAAGGGCTGCGATGGTGCCGGGCACCATCGCAATTTCAGCTATTTTTCCGGCTCTTACCTGAACTACTGGCTCAGCTCGAGCAGAAGCTTGTTGAGCTTGCGGATATACGCGGTCGGATCATCCAGTTGCGCGCCTTCCGCCAGATGAGCCTGGTCAAACAAGACTTCAACCAGATCGCCAAAGCGGTCTTCGTCGGCCTCCTTGTCGAGTTTCTGCACCAGCGGATGCCCGGGGTTAAGCTCAAAGATCGGTTTGCTGTCCGGCACTTCCTGACCCGCTTGCTCGAGGATACGCCGCATCTGGGCACCCAGATCGTGCTCGCCCACCACCAGGCAGGCAGGTGAATCGGTCAGACGGCTGGTAACCCGCACTTCTTCAACCTTGCCTTCAAGAATACCCTGCACTCGTTCGACCAGATCCTTGTGCTCTTGTTCGAGTTTTTCCTGCTGCTTCTTGTCTTCTTCACCATCAAGCTCGCCAAGATCCAGTTGGCCGCGCCCCACGTCCTTGAAGGTCTTTCCGTCAAATTCGCCGAGCTGGTTCATCAGCCAGTCATCAACGCGGTCTGACAGCAGCAGCACTTCGATGCCTTTCTTGCGGAATACCTCAAGGTGCGGACTGTTGCTGGCCATCGCATGGGATTCACCAACAACGTAGTAAATCTCTTTCTGGCTTTCCTTCATTCGCCCAACATAGTCTTCCAGCGAATGGCTTTGCTCTGATTTGTTATCCAGCGTGGTTGCAAAACGCAGCAACTTGGCAATTTTCTCGCGATTGGTGAAATCTTCGGCCGGACCTTCCTTGATTACCTGACCAAAGGTCTTCCAGAAGGTCTGGTATTTCTCCGACTCGTTTTTAGCCATCTTCGAGAGCATATCCAGAACCCGCTTGGTCAGCGCGGTCTTCATGGCATCGACATTGGGGTCACGCTGCAGAATTTCGCGAGAAACATTCAGCGACAGGTCATTGGAATCGAGCACACCTTTGACAAAGCGCAGGTACATGGGCAAAAACTGCTCGGCGTCGTCCATGATAAAGGTGCGCTGAACGTACAGTTTAACACCGCGCGTTACATCGCGATTCCACAGGTCAAAGGGCGCCTTTTCCGGAATATACAACAAGCTGCTGTATTCGAGCTTGCCCTCAACCTTGTTGTGGCTCCAGCTCAGTGGTGCATTAAAGTCATGGGAAATGTGCTTGTAGAACTCCAGGTATTCTTCATCGCTCACATCGCTGCGGTTGCGCGCCCACAATGCGGTTGCCTCGTTAATCGCCTCGTACTCCGGTGCCGCGTCGGCCTTTTCCTTGCGCTCTTCTTCCGACAGGGATTTGGCCATCATGACCGGCAGAGAGATATGGTCAGAGTATTTCTTGATTACCGAGCGGGTACGCCAGTCGTCGGCGTACTCTAAAGCATCGTCGCGCAAGTGCAGAATCACGGTGGTACCGCGTTTGGCTCGCTCCGCACTTTCAATGGAAAAATCAGCTTCGCCGGTAGACTCCCAATGTACTGCTTCGTCGGCGGGCAGGCCCGCGCGTCGGGTAATCACCTCGACTCTTTCAGCAACGATAAACGCCGAGTAAAAGCCGACACCGAACTGGCCAATAAGCTGGGAGTCCTTTTTCTGGTCACCGCTCAGATTCTTCAGGTATTCCGCTGTACCGGAGCGCGCAATGGTACCCAGGTTCTGAATCACTTCGTCGCGCGACATACCAATGCCGTTGTCGCTGATTGTCAGGGTTTTGGCTGCCTTGTCTGCATCCACCTGAATGGAGAGATTGGGGTCTTCTTCCAGCAACTCCGGGTTAGACAAGGCTTCAAAGCGCAGCTTGTCAGCAGCATCGGAGGCATTTGAAATCAGTTCTCTCAGGAAAATTTCCTTGTTGCTGTACAAGGAGTGAATCATCAATTTCAGGAGTTGCTTGGCTTCGGTCTGGAAGCCCATCGTTTCCTTTTCAGCAGTAGCAGACATAGAACCCTCTGGCTTGGTTACAGAATTATGTGATGAGAGGGATATGGGGGCTGGGTCGGGATTTTCAAGTGCGCTCGGCGCCGGACGCGGGGCAATGGGCGCCCTTCCTAAACTTTTACCTTTTCCATCAAGCGGTTAGGCCGGATTTCCAATTCATCGACCGACACGCCGGGGTCCATTCCCAGGCAAAAAACGACCGCTTCAGCCACATGCTCAACCGACATACCGAAGTCCATATAAGGCCCGCAGCGCTTGTGCCAGGCGTTGAGGGTTTCCACAAAACGATCGTGCTCCCAGCCCGCGGCAAATTCGGTTGCCGCCGCTCCCGGACGTAAGATGGTGACGCCAACGCCCTTCTCCTGCATCTCCCGGCGTAAATCACGGCTCAGGCGCTCGACGGCTGCCTTGCTGGCAGCGTAGAGCGACAGGCCCAGCATTTCGTCATGATGATAGGCACTGGCGGAGCTGATATTAATAATGCGCGGGTTCTGCGACTGTTCCAGATACGGAATGGCGACCCGACAGGCGTAGATCAAGCCCGCTATGTTGATTTGCAGCTGGGCCTGCACTTCAGCATCCGTATATTGCTCTACAAAGCCGGGCTTGGCGATGCCGGCATTATTGACGAGGCCGTCAATGCCGCCAAAATGAGCTGCAACAGCGTCCATAGCCGCCTGTACGGCGGCAGAACCCGTGATATCGGCTACCACCGCCAGCGCCTTGTCAGCGCCCAGCTTGGCTACCGCTGCGGCAAGGCGTTCTTCATCGCGCGCCAGCAATCCGACTCTCGCACCGCGTGACACCAGCTCCTGCGCAATGGCCAGACCAAAGCCCCGCGATGCGCCGGTAACGACGTACACCCTGCCGGCAATAGACTGGCTCATACAGCAATCGCCAATGTTTTAGTCTCCAGATATTCTTCAAAACCTTCCGGCCCCATTTCACGGCCCACACCACTTTGCTTGTATCCGCCAAAGGGCGCATCCGGGCCGAGAAAATTGCCGCCGTTAACGTTTATAGTACCCGTTCGCACTTTGCTGGCAAATTGCAGCGCCCGCTCTTCAGTACCTGCGTATACAGCGCCGGAGAGCCCGTAAGGCGAATCGTTGGCAATACGCAGCGCATCCGCCTCGTCTTCATACGCTATCACGGCAAGAACAGGACCAAAAATCTCTTCCCTCGCGATGGTCATACTGTTGTCTACGTCAACAAACACTGTCGGCTCAACGTAATAGCCTTTGTCCAAATGCGCAGGACGGCCACCTCCCACTAACACGCGAGCGCCCTCTTCCTTGCCTTTTTCAATATAGGCCAGCACACGGTCGCGCTGTTTGGCACTGATGAGCGGCCCCATCATATCGGCCTCACTCTCCGGGTCACCGTAACCGAGCATTCCGATATAGGATCTGAGTATTTCTTCGACCTCAGCCTGTTTGGCTTTGGGAATCAGCAAACGGGTGGTAATGGCACAGCCCTGACCGGCATTGGCGCCAATAGAAAACACCCCGAACAAGGATGACGCGAGATCGGCGTCTTCCAGAATCACCATCGCTGATTTTCCGCCCAACTCGAGAAAGACCCGCTTAACGGTATCAGCCGCATTCTTCATCACGTGCTTGCCAATTGCGGTAGAGCCGGTAAAGGACACCACATCAATCCGCGGGTCGCTGGTCAGAAAGTCACCGATCTCAGCCGGGTGCGAAGCGGTTAATACGTTAAATACACCAGAGGGTAACCCCGCCTCTTTCGCCAGCCGGCCAAACAGTGAGGCCGTCCAGGGAGTGTCCGGCGCAGCTTTCAGTACGACGGTACAACCGGCAGCAAGCGCCGGCATACATTTGGCGAGTATGATTTGAATCGGAAAATTCCAGGGCGTAATTGCTGCAACCACGCCGGCAGCTTCTTTCCATACCAGGCGCTTGCTGCGAATACCCATCACCTCGTATTCCCCAATCTCCCGCTGCCATTGAAAGTTTTCCAGATAATTCAACACCCACTCCGTCATATTAACGGGGCCGTCGCATTGCGGGCCCAGCGCAAAACACCGGGTCGCGCCAACTTCACGCATTGAGGCCTGGCGCAGGTCTTCAATATTATCCTTCATCAGGGCAACAAATCGGCGCAAGCTTTCGAGCCTCAATGCGTGATTATCTGCCCAATCCGATTCATCAAAGGCGCGTCGCGCTGCTGCCACAGCTCGCTCGGCATCCTGTAAGCTCGCATCAGCCGCGACGCCTATCACCGCCTCTGTGGCCGGGTTAACATTGTTGTATACACGAGCGTTTTCCGCTTCGGTCAGTTCACCATCAATATAAAGGCGTTGCTCGCCGTATTGCGGTTGCTGCATAACGTATTCTCCCTGCTTTTATTCCGCTGAAACGCCTTTGAGAAAAGTATTGCGAATACCCTTCCGCACTTGTCTGGTAGCTTCAAGTGCTACTTTAAGCTCATCCGCCAGATTCAGCGCGTGATCCAAATCCTTCTCGGCGAGGCCGGCAAAAGGCCCAAATATCGACTCCATTTCTTCTGCACTACAGCCTGCCAGCAAACCTTCACGGCCGCTGATAAACTGCTGCATCATGGGTGTAATCACACCGTTCGCCTGACCCACCGCGTAGAGATGCTCCGGATTCAGACCAAAGTGTTTGACCAGCGCCACGCCCTCGCTAATGGCCGTAAAGCCCGCGTAGTTAATCAGGTTGTTGGCGAGCTTGAGCGCTATACCGGCACCCACATCGCCGCCGTGAACCACCTTCTTTGAGGTACAGGCAAACATGGCTTGCGCCCGCTGCAGCACGTCGTCAGGCCCGCCCACCATAATGCATAAGGTACCGTCAGCCGCACCCTGCGCCCCACCGGTAATCGGCGCATCAATGATGTGAATGTTTTTTTCTGCACCATCTTTGGCCCAGCGCAAAGTATTGTTTTTGGTCACGGTGCTGTGAACAGCAATGATGGTTCCGTGAGCGGCCAGTGCCAGCAAACCGCCCTCGCCATACAAAAGTGAATCGACGTCGTTGTCATCACGCACACAAACACCGATCAACTCACAGCTTGCCGCGATGTCCGCAACCGATGAAGCAGCCCTGGCGCCAAGCGCCACCATTTCGGCCACAGGGTCCGGCATCACGTCGTAGACAGTCACCGCCAAGCCTGCCGCCGATGCATTCTTTATCAGGTTGGCACACATGGGCTTGCCGATATTGCCCAGACCAATGTATCCGGTGTGTATCATTGTGATTCGTCGCCTCGTTTTATAGGGATGGATTGACGTGCTGAACCGACTATTATCGTGCTCACACGCTATCATAGCGCCCAAGTTTTAGTAAATGTTTATTTTGTATTTTAGTTAATACATGTTACTTTAATTCGACCCACCACTCCCCGC
>Ga0213833_1001606_pt1 | contig 15876 bp, 14 predicted proteins | sample SWATP21_FD_160575 | JGI IMG/M metagenome (GOLD analysis project Ga0213833, IMG submission 160575) | Coastal seawater microbial communities from Marineland, Florida, United States - SWA TP2 #1 | ecosystem: Environmental > Aquatic > Marine > Coastal | place: USA: Florida | collected 2016-08-14
GGAGTGGCGGTGGGAACAACAGGTCGAGGCGAAACGCACCATGTTCACTTGGGCAAAGGCTGACACCAAAGAGCCAGCAAACATCAAGCCCATGTCATCTACCACTGGCTGTGTTTCGCGGCAAAAGTTCTCAAAACTCTCGGCGCTGTCAAAGTCAAACCCGAAGCCAAAGCGATGCATGTCGATGTGCAAATTGCCGAGAGTTTCCGGGGACTGACACCGCGAACACAGTTTCAGAGCACGCACGTTTTCAGAACCCGGAAGCACAGCAAAGCAACACAACAAAGCAAAGCAGCAGGGCGCACCTGGTCGCAAACCTTGTGGAGAAGGTATTGAACTGTCAGTAGAAGTGCAAATAGCAGCACCAGGACGAGGTTCCATGCTATGGACAAGTAGCACAGCACGGCAAACTGCACCAAACGACGCATGTCACACTTTTGTTGCATGGCTGCCCCCGCGACCCAAGCCATCACCACCACCATCCCCGCTCCACACAAACCATACATCGCCAACACACAATAACTTCCACATTCCAGGCCTGCCGTCCTGCTGCCTGGCCACGTACCACAATGCTCGCGGCGCGACCGCAACAACGCTTTCGCTTGTTTTCGCCACCAAAGATCTTCTCTCTCGTGCCACCCGTCACCACGAATGCCCAGGCAAGCAACAACAGGTCCAACGCCACTGTGGCGCCAAGTACATAACCAACATACCCTTCGACAGACCCCATCTCAAGCCCAGCGTCCTTGAACGCAGAGTCGACATGCAACCAGCGCAAATCCCAGCTGCGTACCATCAGGCCACACCACACCAAGCGCTGTCAGTGCCGTCACCAACGTCGCCACACCCCTCACCAACCCGTTCTTACCCCGGCTAGCAGTGTGGATGAAAATGATGCCAGCGGCAGGTTGCGGAGGCACTGACGGAAGCCAGGGCAGCACGGGCGTCTGCCTTGTTCCGCGTAGATGTCAATGTGCGACATTGCTGCCGGCCACTGTGCCAGCAACAATCAAGAAGACGCGTTGCCACGGGTGTTACGCAACACCACTCACTGGACAGTGCAGACAGACAGTGTGTTGGACCAACACAGCAACAGCGGCACAACACAGTGCAAACCCCCGCAGCAGTACTCAACACGCTGCTGAGTCCGATATCCAAGTCTGCTTGAGTACTTTTGTGAAAATCCGAAAGAAGGTTCTGCTTGCAAGAGCCGTGTCGCAAACCTCTTTCTGGCTGCCACGTTGTCACTTGTTGGCGTCAGGGCCTGCACCTGTCCAACCGCTTCGCGCCACAACGCCAAGCGACTCGAAACGCTCACACGACAACAGCGTGCGAGGTCGTAGTCGCGCTGCGTGTGCTCTCCGCAGGCGTGTGTTTGTGTGTGCGAGTGCTGCTCGTGTGTCATGGGGACTGGCCGCAGCAAGGCGGCGACGCCGCAGGCCACCACACAAGAAGCTGGCATCGCCCGCGCATGGAAGTCGCTGCTTCATGACTTTTCCCGCCGCGCCTCTCGTCCAGTGCACTGGAACTCCACAGATGCGTTGTTGTGGGCGCTGCAGGAGCTGGATATCGTGCCGCGTGAGCATGTGGACGCCGCGCACTGTCGCACCTGCAGCAAGCACCGACGCCACACCAAGAAACGCTCCCGCCAATGCCGTGAGTGCCAGGCGCCATCATGCTTGACATCTCCACTTGCCGCCGCTTCGACGCGTGCGCCGACAGTTGGGGACACACCGACACAGCGCCTGGCTGTGGCGCTGCGTGAGGTGATAGTTGCGCATGGCGTGGATGGCGAAGGTGTCACCACCCTGGGGCCCGACTTCATCGACCTGCTCGTCTCTCACGTGGGCGTGCCCGTTTCTGCATGTGTGCGCCGGCGATTAGTGGACGCGGTGCATGCGCTGCTGGCAGCGGCAAGGCACAAGCGTGCGGGGTTGGGACCACGCTGCGTGGAGAATCCGTTCCCACCCTACACCCACATTCCGGACGACTCCCCTCGAGGCTTTGCGTCTTTCTTTGCCATTGCCACGGCCCACACAGGGCACCTGGGGTCCCGTGCCATCCATGGCCGCGACTGGAACACCCAGCCCAGCGCCTTTCGTCGGTACTATGGCGCCCCGCAGCTTCCATTGAGGTTCTTCACCACTGCAGAGCAGGCACAGCACCATGCAAGCGCCTTGTCGCTGTCCCAAGTGGCCGACCCCGCCGTTGCCATCCCCCCCGCCCTGCTCTCTGTGCACTCTCTGGCCCAGTTGTTCTTCTACTCCCTTGCGAACTCCGCGTTCAAGGCATCCGCTCGTGGCTCCGTGCATCACAAACGCGTGAACCCGTCGTCTGGATGCCTCCACCCCGTCGAAGCCTACCTGTTGCTACCATGCCCATCCCCATCTCCGTCTCCATCACGTGCCGTGCCTGTCACCGCATCTGCTGCGACGGTGCTGCACTATGCCCCCAAAAGCAATGCGCTGGAGGTGCGTGGGGTGTTGCCGTCACAGCACTGGCGAGCACTTGCCATGGCTTGCGGGCAACACCAACACCAACACCACCACCAACAACACCACCACCAACAACAACACACGCCTGGCAGCGCAAGCAGTGCAAGCACGACAGAGCCGGGTCGCGCCACGCGCGACGCAGCACATGCTGCCCAGTGGGGCGTGGTGGTGCTCACCAACGTGGTGTGGCGGGAGGTGTGGAAGTACGGCGAGCGAGGGTGGCGGTACTCCCAACTGGACATCGGGCACGCCGCAGCGGCCCTGGCCATATCTGCCCGCATGCTGGGTTGGCGCCTGGAGTGGCAGTTGACGCCACGCGACACGCTCCCCCTCCTGGGCACCATGCTGGGCCTGCCCCACGACTTTTCCACGCGGCGGCGCCTCCACACCGCGCCGCCGTCGTCGCGCTCGGATGCCTCCTTCGAAGCGGAGGTGCCGACGCTCCTCGGGGTGCTGCACTTTCACTCTCACTCAGGGCAAGGGCAATCCTGTCCGCCCGCCGCACCCACCACCACGCTGGCGCAAGCCTGGCAACAGGTGTGCCGCACCGCGGATGCGGGGCGGTGCGCTGCTCCCGGCGTCATAAGCCCCAAACACACCGCCTTTGGTGCAGGTACAGGTGCACACACAGGTGGCAGTGGTAGCCACCATGTCCCCACTTCACTCGCGGCTGCCCGTGCGTCCATGGTGGCCGGCTGTCACTGGTGCGGCATCCCGAACAGCCTGTCGCCGCAGCATGTGCGCTGGCCGCTGGTGGAAATGGCCATTGAGCACTTTCTTCACGGTGGCAGCGGCGGTGCGCCGGCTTCTTGTGCTCCCACTGCAACCGGCGCACACAGTGCAGGGTCTGCGTCTGCGTCTGCGTCTGCGTCCGCGTCTGCGTCTGCGCCCGCATCTGCTGCCGCCGCCGGCGTGAGCGACGCGAGCCGTGGTAGTGATCGGGAAGTGAGCACTGGTGTAGCTGCCGCCGCCCCACGCCCGCACTCTCCACCGCCACCCGCGCCGCCGCTCACGCCAACCGTCGTGGGTGCCACGACCCCCTCTTCCTTGTTCACCCTGCGGGAAACCCCGTCCGACGACGGCCGCGCTGAAGGCGAGGGGGAGAGGCAGGGGTGCCATGTCCCGTCTTGCACACACGTCATCCGCACGCGGCGCTCCGCGCATGACTTCACCACTGTGACGGGCAAGCGCATGCCGGCGTCACGTTTCTCTCACATGCTCAACCACTTGCGCACGCACGCGGCGTTCACCACGGGGGCCAGCCCATCCTCTGCTTCTGCCTCTGCACCTGCCTCTGCACCTACCTCTGCCCCTTCTGGACCTCCGACACCGGCGCTGTCGCCGCACCAAGCTGGTCTTCGGGTGGTGGTGTACGTGCTGCGCGTGCAGGGTGTGAGGCCTGGTGCGTACGCCCTGGACCTCGGTGGACAGCGCGAAAGCCTGGCCAGAGCGTTTCCGCAGGCCCCGGCTGTGTTGCGTACTGCGCGTGGCACCAGTGACGGTGGCAACTGGTGCCCTGTCAGCCCCCACGTGCTGCATGGTTGCTGTGATGGCGCTACCGCCACCGCGGCGGCAGTTGGCGTGCCTGCTCGTGAAGTCGCCCGATCACCCCCACCACCAACACCGCCACCGCCACCCGCTGCAATGGCACACTCGACAAGCAACGCCCCAAGTGCTCCGTCCGTGTCGACAGCGGTGCGTGTGTGTCGCTGTCACTGTCAAATTTGCGCGGGCAGTGCCTCTCTCCCTCAGCTGTACCCCCTTCGGTACGCCACGGCGGATGAGTTGTCGAAGATGATGGTGTCTCGAGTCAGCTGCGGACAGTCCATTGTTGGGAGGTGCGCACGCGCGGCGGGGGTAGGCACCTGTGTGTGTTTGTCGTGTGTGCCGCGTGCGTGTTTGTGCCCCCCATACTGATGACTGAGTTTTTTGTATGTTTTTTTGTTTTGTGGTGTTGGGCACCCCCATGGTCTCACGTGTCGCCACTTCTACCGTTCAACTCTGGCAGGGCCTGCTTTGTGGTGGGGTTCTATGGCGACGATGCCGCCCTGGCCGACACGTATCACTACGCTGCGGCCCACTGGAATGCCGGGGCGCTGGGCCAGTCGCTGTACCTCGATGCCACGTCGGCGGGAATGGGCGTGTGTGGGTACGGCTGCTTCATTGACACTGGCATGCGCCGGTTCTTGGGCGTGCGCATGTCGACCCCGGGCGCCACTCCCACCCCTTCTTCACCGCATTCAAGGCCCGCATCACGCGGTGAGTGGGCGCACAATGGCGGGCAGCTCGCCAAAGCCTCCCTGGTCGCAATGCAGGTGCGACCTTTGTACCACGTCGCGATCGGTTGGCCGGATGGTGATCGTGGCGCCGTTCCCTTGTCGGGCGACAGTGACGGTGGCATGGACGTGCTGGGTGTTGCACGCATGGTACACGCCACCACGCAAGACCACGCCACCGCGCCTCAACCGACCCGCGACACGTCTGCGCCTGCACGCGCTGGTGTACCTGTTCCTGTCCCTGTTCCCGTCCCTGTTCCTGGCGGTGCACGATGGTCACCATCGTGCCTGCAGCCGCTGTGGGACGCGTGCCGCCGTGTGCATGGCCTCCATGGCCCGTGCATGCCACCTCCAACACCCGCGCCCAGTGTGGCGCCTCTCGTGGTGCATGGCGCAGCCGACCCGACGTGGCACCATCGTCCCTCCCTTGCACGCCTGCGAGACCGGGCCATGCAAGGCCACATGTGCTCTGCTGGCGCAGCAACGGCGGCGCACCACACGTCCAGCTGTCCGTGTAGTCGTCTCTGTGCAGGTGCAGGTGCAGGACCTGGTGCTGGTGCGGGTGCAGGTGTCGAAGTTCCCGCCACCGCCGCAACACGCTCCGCAACACGCCAAGATGACACGCTGGACGAAGACTATGGCGATCCACAGACGAGCAACCGTGTAGTCGTGCCGTTGCCCCCTCGTGTGTACGTGACAGACCTGCTGCGTTGCTTTGGGGAGTCACAACACAACAAGGGCACAACAGAGTTGGATGCGGCACGCGAAGTGGTTTCATTCGAGCTGCTCTCCTCACTACAACGCCACGGCTACGCTGTGCTGTCGCTGGGGGAGGAAGATGCGGCGTCACGTGAGGGGGCACATGCTTCTGATACTGGCACTGACGCTGGGACTGGGACTGGGACTGGGACTGGGACTCATGGCACCTGGGCAAAGAATGTGCAGGCGGCCCTGCGAGATGCACGCACGTTAACCAACGAGGTGATGGACGGTTTGACGGATGCTGCCAAGGCAGCGCTGGACACTGAAAGCAATCTTGGCTACGTCAGGTGCGGAACAGAAGGCCACACTCCTGCCACCCACCCAACAAGCTACCATGTGACACCACGTGTGACCATGTGTGACCATGTGTGTGTATGTGGCTGTGTGTGGCTGTGCTTGTGCTTTGCTGTGTTTGCTGCGGTGTGTGAGGGATATCAGGGTGGGGCAGGAGCGAGAGTACTTTCGACTGCGTCCCGCAGACGTGGACACGGTGCAGTGGCCTGACACCCCTGCATCCTTCCAGCCACGGTTCCTCGCCGCCACCCACACGCTGTACAAGGTCGCCATCTCCACGCTGCGTGCCGTGTCGTCTGCTCAGCTGCCGGTCCGGGGCAATGCCAAGCGCAGCCCAAGCCACAGGGCGGGTGGCCCCTCCTCTGTCTCGACCGTGGGTGGCGCTGGAGCATCCGTAGCGGCAACGTCTGCGATGTTGACGTCGTCAGATGCGTCTACCGCAGATAGGTCCGCCCCACCACGCACGCAGCCATTCATGGGCGCGGACACGATGGCTGCGATTGAAGAGCTCGCGCCACGGTTGTCAGGACTGAACCTGATTCGCTACTTCCCCCAGCCGCCGCCGCCGCAGCCGCCGCAGCCGCCGCAGCAGCCGCCTCGACACTCTGCTGCTCTGGTCGACGTCTGCAGTGCGCATGAAGACACGGGCTTGTTGACGTTTGCGGCCGCTGGAGAGGTGCCTGGCTTGGTCATGTTCGACCAACACCTCAAGCGGTGGATCCCGCTGGAGGAGCTGGCGCGACCCGGGTGGGACATGCTGGTGTTCATGGGCAAGAAGCTGCCCATGTTTGCGTCGCAGCCCACAGCTGTGAAGGCGTCGCCCCATGCGGTGTTGGTGCGGCCTGGTAAAGCCCGTGTCAGCACGGTGTTTTTGTTGGACATCGCCAAGTGAAGAGGTGTCGCCAAGTGAAGAGGTGGGTGGGAGGGAGGGTGGTTTCGTCCTCACGTAGTGAGCGGTTCGAGAGCAGGGGATTGGGGGAAGGCACGAACAGAACAAATACAGTATCTGATGAAAAATTGCAACAAAGAATACAGGACAAGACAAACAGGCAATCACATATCGAACCACCAAGCGAGCAGAAGCAAACAAAAAACCAAACCAAACCAAACCAAAACAAACCAAACCAAAACAAAACCAAAAAACAGTCAATGCTGCACAGAACACCGCACACGCACACACACAGGGATGGTTGGTCCAGTTTGACACTGCCAGATCCCTGTATTTGCCGAGTGCGGCCTTTGCTGTTCAAAGTTGGGAGTTCGTCTTCTTGTGTCCCTGTGCACCGCCGCATCACAAGTGTGCACACGGATCAAGGGCACGGATCAAGGGCACGGATCAAGGGCACGGATCAAGGGCACGGATCAAGGGCACGGATCAAGGGGGTTTACACGGGCGTAGACAACGCGGCAAGCAGACGCCCGAACGCTGCAGCCAAGCCCCGGCTCCATTTCCCGCGCCCCGTCGCCGCCCAGTCGTTGCGCAGGGCATTGGCCGTGGCCACGATGGTGGACTTCAGTGCCGCCCGATCGGCCGCGCTCACGTGCTCCTCCACCCCAGCAGCGACGGCGGCCGTGAGAACCTCCTGCAGCTGTTCGTGCGTCGTCGCGCGCAGCATCATCGCCCGCATGTAATCGGGCGACGCAAGCGCGGGCACCACGTCCTCCGCAACCGGTTGACGCAGCGCGCGCCCGGACGCGTGATACGTGGGCGTGGAGTGGGGGGAAGGCAGCGAGAGGTGCGTCGGTGTTGAATGCGACGAAGGCGCGAGGCTCTCTTCCCCAGGCTCGAGGGCGTCGCCATGGCAGCACAGCGGCGTGACGGCCATGCCAGTTGCCGTGCCAGTTGCACCGCCGGCACCACCACCAGAAGCCGCAGCGGCAGCAGCACCAGGAGCAGCACCAGGAGCAGCGGCAGGAGCAGCGGCAGGAGCAGGAGCCGGAGCATCAGCAGGACCAGCGCCAACGCGAACAGCACCCGCACCAGCACCCACACCCGCCCCGGCGTGAATGACAGGGAGGTCAGCGCAGTGGGAGCCGCACAACGTGGCCAGGGTGCCCTCCATGCGCGTGCTTGGAACGCCAACTGCGCGTGGAGACGGGCACATGTGCCCTGCCTCTGTCGCTCCGGCTGGTGCCGAACCTGAAGCCACGCTGCCGCCGCTGCTGGGCTGCTCGCCCACGGAGACGAATGCGTCCGCTTCCAACCGAGATGACCAGGCGCCATCCAAGTTCCGAGACGTGCCACGCAGCCGCGGTACACCATCAGGCCCCTCGACGAGCTGGAGATGGTACTCATCGAGGCCGACGAGACAAACAGTGGGCTGCAGGGAGCGATAACCGGTGAGGCGGAATGTTGCCAATGGCTGTGCCGACTCGGTGCTGTCGTTCATCTTGCAATCATTTGTCCTGCCACTGTCATCGCCACCGCCGTCGCCGCTCACGCCATCACCACCCAGGCCACGGTCGCACTCTTCGTGGATAGCAGCAGCAGCAGCAGCAGGCCCATCAACACCGTCTTCATCGCCACAACCAGCACCGTCACCACAGCCATCGCCATCAGCACCGCTGTCGATGCAACCACCTTCACCAGTGCCGCTGTCGCTGCGACAAACTCGAGCATCCGCCGCTTGGTTGCAGCTGTTGTCGCCGCCGCCGCTGATGTTGCCGCTGTGGCAGTTGGTGCGCCTTGCTTGTCGGAACTGCACCACGGTGCCAGCCACCAACTCTACGGCGCTGGCACCAAGCTGCGGACCGTTCAACGACGTCCACTCCAAGGCACCTTCCACGTAGCTCTCACCGGCATCGGCGTTCAGGCGTGGCAGTCCCGAGTCCGTGGGCGGCGCGATGCAACGCAGACGATACACCACGGAGTACACGAAGCCGCAGGATCCTTCCCACAGGCCGTAGAACATCCACGGCCACGCCCCGGAGGTGCGCAGGATGGAGTCGATGGCTTGGGCGGTGGTGTGCGCCGGCACCAGGTGCGTGGAGTCGCGGTTGCGAGTGTTCACGGCGTCAAACAGCTCAGCGCTGCTGTTCTGTCGCCGGACCAGAAATGACTCGCGCTGCTCCGCCAGCATGCCCACTGGCCAGTCGCGGCCCACAGAACGAGGGGATGCGGCGCCCATCAACCTACGCTCCTTGTCCAAGCATGTGCAGCTGGTTGTTCATAGCCCCGGGTGTCAGAGCACGGATGACCAGCATCAACCACCGTCGTGTTCGTAAACGCGTGAGGTCGCACTCACAAGCACCCAAGGCAAAGCAAACACAAAAAAAAACGCACAGGCACGGGGCTCACAGCCGGCGAATCTGCTGCAACAACACCAACCAACCACAAGCACACACGTACCCGACACGCTGCGCAGCGAACTGCAGTCCAAACTTTCCGTCGTCTTCGCGGCTGGCGCAGAACACATCACCTTGTCCCGGCGGCACCACGATGACGTACTCCCCCACACCAATGATGCACTCACCCGTGGCATCCTTCCGTGGATCGATCACCGTGTGTCCCCGCACATGAAAGGTTGTGAGGCCGTTCCGCGCACACGTGTCGGGACGTGTTGTATCATGTTCCGTGACACCGCTGCCCCAAGCTCCTCCTGTGGTCGCCCCACAGGAGCACCTACAGCGCACCCCCCTGCTCTCAACAGCATCACCACCACCTACACCACCACCTACACCACCACGTTCACCACGTACACCACCACCACCAGCGGCAGCAGCGGCAGCAGGCGTGCCAGTATCGCTTGTGGTAGAGGGTGTACATGAAGTGGGGCCGGTCGAGGGACTGTGTGGCGCTGCGGCGGACGACGCTGGGAGGCCCACAGCTGCGGCGTCGTTGGGCGTCGCCACGCGCAAGAACCCGGCCACGCGCTCCACAGCCTGTGACCCGACACACCGCTCGAACATGGGCCCTGCGGCTTGTAGAAGGGTCCAACGAAACACGCCTTCGACGTACGTGACGTGCTCACACCCGGTGGGAACGGGGGTGCCTGTGTGCATGGTGTTGGAGTCGGACGGTGGGTCCCCGAGCGCACTTCGGCTTGCTGCCGGCGCGGCGCTCTGTGTGTGTGTCGTGGCGGAAGAGGGCTCCCCCGCCGCCCCACTCCCCTCACTGTGTGTTGGAGAGTGTCCTGTGGGGGTGGCAGCGGCGTCGGGGGGTGAAGGCGGCAACGAAGGTGGGTCCGAGGCGCATCCTGTGGGGCAGGATGCGCGCAACGGGGGTGGGGCACCACTGTTCCGGGTGCCACCACCACCACCAGCGTCGGCGATGGCGCTGAGTCCCGGCGCCGGCCGCAGTAGGAACAAGAAGGAGTACACCCAGCCCTTGGAAAGACCCTGCCCCTCCCACTTTCCCTCAAAACGCCACCGCCATTGGCCGGTGGTCAAACAGCTTCGCATGCTCTCCGCGGCAGCGTGTGATGTGAGGGCCGCTGCCGCCGAGTCCGCAGCGACTTGCAGGGCCAGGTGTTGTGATGGTGATACTTCTCCATGTTGAAGAAACGGAATGAACGCCGGGGGCATGCCGCTGGTGTTCGCCATCCCAACACGCTTGTGTACACGCCGCAACGCGCAACAGTGCAACCACCCTGAGCAATATCGAAATTACACATTTTCATTTGTATAAATTATTTATTACCCAATGTGTGCTCGCCAAGGTGTCAATTTGCCTTGCTTGGCGGTGGCTGGCGGTGGCTGGCGGTGGCTGGTGCAAGGCAAGTCATCATGCGAGTGGCTGCCACCTTACCCGGCTTGCTGGGCCTTGGATCCTTCTACCACACCTGGGTTGGAGCCACGCTGATTGTGCCCCTCACTGTGTTGGCACTGCTGTGTGGCGTGTGGTGGCCGGGATGCGTGCTCGGCGTGTACTACACATACCGTGCGGTTGTCCCCAGACGGCCGTGGCCGTGGCTTCATGCCACACTGTCTCGCTTGATCCACTCGCCAAGCGGACGATACTTCAGGCAGCAGAAAACTGTGTTTGAGGCGGCGCCTGGGACGGGGGAAACCCTCCAGCCGAGGAGCAAGACGCTCCTCGCGTTCCACCCTCACGGCGTGTTGTGCGCTGGCTGGTCTGTCAACGGGTGCATGGGCCAAGAGCTGTTGGACTCGAGAATACACTGGTTGGGTACGTCGGCGCTCTTCAAGCTCCCTGTGATCTCGGACGTGCTGTCCTGGTACCGTGGGCAATCCGCTGACGGTGCCTCCATGAAGTCTCTCATGCGTACGTGAGCACACCAGGTGCAGCCGCTGTAGCGCCTGGTCGTGTGAATTGTGCACAACTTGTGCCCAACCTGTACACCCAACCTGTGGCCTCTTGGTTGCCTGCCTGCGTCGCTGACTGCCTGCTTGTCCGTCCGCCCGTCCGTCCGTCCGTCCGTCTGTCCGTCCGTCCAGGTGACAACGAAAACATTGCATTGATTCCGGGAGGGTTTGAGGAAGCGACCCTGTTCGCACGTGACAAGCATCGTGTGTACCTGCGCCGGCGCGCTGGCTTCATCAAGTATGCCCTCCGCCATGGGTACGTCGTGTGTTTGCTGGGTTGGGACACACTGCGTGCCTGCCCACGTCTGTTCTCGCTGGCTGCCACCGCTTACAACAGCAGTGGATCTCTGTCACGTTTGGTTGGCAATGTTGTTCACTGTCTGCTTTGTTGGCTGTTGCTGCAGGTACACTATTCGGCCAGTGTACACGTTTGGTGAAGAGCGCACGTACTGGGCCTTCCAAGGCTGCGCCCGACAGCGACTATGGCTCAACCGGTTCCGCCTCCCGGGTGTGGTGTTCTGTGGGAAGTATGGCCCCATCATGCCTGATGATGACATTGATTTGGTGACGGTGGTGGGGAAGCCTCTGAAGCTTCCACACATCAATGATCCCACACAGGCGCAAGTGGTGACCTGGCACAAGCGCTACATCGAAGCCCTCCAAAGCATGTTTGACGCCCACAAGGCCAAGTATGCCGCACAGGGTGCCGAAGCCACGTTGGAAATATTGTGAAGCCTGTACATCAAGAAGGTGTTTCTTGTTTGTTTCTGTCTCTTTTTTTCTCACGGCCTCCCTATGTGTGGCGGGGCTGCAAACCTAATGCCCATGCCACGTCCGTAGCCACGCATTCGCTTCATGCTTGCGCTTTCCGGCGTGGTTGCGTGACGACGCTGTAGGCGATGCGTGCCACAAGAGCCGACAACAGTGCCAGACCGAACTGCACACCCAGCCCCACCCAGGCACCCAAGCCAAGCACCGTGATCACATACCTGGCAGCAACAACACACACAGTGAGGGTGAAGACCCACACATCAGCGACAAACAAAAACACAAAACAAAAAAGCAACCAAACAACACACACAAGTGACTGGACATGGATTGCAACGCACTCTTTGATGCCTGGTGTGGCAAGGACAACAGCCAAGCCAAGTCCTGCGAACGGGGTGGAGCGTCGGGAAATCATGGACACCCACACCAGACCAGCCATGGCGATGAAAGAAATCATGCGGATGTTGGCATCAATGCCCATCTGCGCGTTGGCCCAGCTGAATTCAGTGCCACGCGCGCTCACCCACAACGGGAGAAACTTCGACAAGACAGCATCCATCAACGTCCAAGCTGCAAGCAGCAACACAGTACGTGCACAAGCACACAGTTGTCGCTCGAAGTGAATCACGAGGACTGTCATTCATCCCCACCCAACCCGTCCAATTGAGTTCATGTGACCACGTACCAAGGCCAACGCCCAGTATCTTTGACCACCGAGACGCAAACCGAGCCCGCTTCAACGCAGAAGCGATGCCGTACACGTCAACCACACCGAGCACCGTCAGTGCCACTTCCTGTCACAGGACGGCTTAGTGAGCACCACTGCTCCACACGCATGATGCCCCCTCGTACTCCCACACTACCAGACGTACCCTCGTCACAGAGAAGCCTCCATCCTCCTCTGGTAGCGGCAGGAATGTAGCTGCCAACACCATCTGATGCCCAAGCAAGCAGGGACGTCCAGCCCATTCGTGAGTACGCCAGCAGCACCAGCGCCACAAGACCAGGTACCTTGGCCAATTGGCAGCCTATGTACACGAGCAGCACCCAAAAGTACAGACGCGCCCGGTTTTCCTCCGCCCTGACATAAGGCAACAGCCAAAATAGCACACACCATGCACACACCATGCACACAACACAACAAGAGTGACGGATGATGCAACGAACGCCCTTCACCACAAGCACACGACACGTACACAACGCTGCTGCGATCCACAACAACTGTGGGCGCATATGTCAGCATTGCACAGTTCAAAAAGTGCAGAAACGTCATGGTTGACGTGCGCAGCTGCTCGAGCAGGTGCCGACAGCAACAACAGCCACAACTTGGCCCACAAGCAAGCACAGTGGGATAGACGCTATGGGTAATTTCAGACGCGATAAAATGTTGATACTGTATGCTAGTTTTGTTATGATGTCCGCATCCGAAACGCTGCAGCAACAACAACGTCCAACTCGTTGTCCACAACGAACGTCGGTGGGCGCTGCAGTGCTCAGTGGGACTGTGTTGACGTGTCAGCCAGATTAGTCATGCGTCGATGTAATCGACTGTGAGGTGGCGCCACAATACAAACTGCGGCACTGCCCCCACAGAACCCCCGCAGCACAGCCGCAGCAGTGCAGTGAGTGCAGCCATGACGCTGCAATCCCCCAGCCGATTCAAGCGCACGGTGCGAAACAAGATGAAAGAGATCCTTTCCTTGTCGGACCAGCAGTCGCCGGGATTGATGGACAAGGTGAAGCGGGCGCTCATCTCCATCCAGCGCGATGCCAAACGCCGAGCAGCGGCACCACCGTCCAGGGCGTCGGTGGTGCTCACTCGCCGAGACTTGAACGTGGTCGACTTTGGTGTCGGGGACTTTTACGCCGTGTCGCTTACCACAAAGCCGTCTGCCGAGGTGGTGGTCGCCGTGTACGACCCCATGCGGCAGGTGTCGTGCTTCCCGTCCGTGCTCTCCTTCACCGCGGTGAACTTCGACCACCCGCAGGTTGTGCGCGTCATGTGCAGTGATGCCACGGCGTACGACGAGAACTTCTCCTTCCTGGAGCACAAAGTCACCAGCACAGACCTGCGATACCACAAAGCGGACGTGGCCACGATGGTGGTCCGCATCTTCTCTGCCCCCTCCTCCTTCGCGTGGGGCTTTGGCGACGGCCACGAGGGTCAACTGGGCATGGAGGGCCCTTTTCCCACCACCAACCCCAACCAGATCCACATCTCGTACAGCCACTCTGCTGCCGCCACTGCAGCTGAGGTTAGAACCGGGGCAGGTTCTCCGCGCCGTGGGAACGGGGACGGGGACAAGCCAGCAGTGCGTGGCGGGGACGGCACGCTTGACCTTGCCTCGCAGCGCAGTCGAATTGACATCTGCAGTGTGGCCTGTGGTGAGACGCACTCCGCGTTTGTGACGTCAGAAGGTCAGTTGTTCACCTTTGGACAGCTTGTGGCGTCTGATCCACCCCCTGGAGGGTACCGTGGGACGCAAGAAGGCATGCGGCACCGAGCGACGCGGTACCCCACCCTGTGGCACGGACAGGACATCGCGCGCGACCTTCACTCTGTGATTGTGTCCGTCTCGTGTGGCCAATCACACGCCGCGGCACTCACGGACAACGGCGTGCTGCTAACATGGGGCTCCAACACCAATGGGCGACTGGGCCTGGGGCGTGAGTGCAGTGGCACCAACACCCCGATGGTGGTCCCAAACCTGAAGCAGTTCCGCATCATCCAAGTGTCCTGCGGTGCGCGACACACTGCGGCGGTGGAAAACGCTGGCGGCTTGTTCACGTGGGGCATGTCATCCACCGGCGCGCTGGGGTTGGGAGATGTACTGACCAACCCCCGGGACGAGGTGTGGGTGCCCCGCAAGGTGGAGAGCATCAAGGAGACGGTCTTCATGGTTGGGTGTGGCGCAGCCCACACGGTCGCGGTGTGCCACTCCGGCAAGGCGTACACGTGTGGGTGGAAGGACAATGGCAGGCTTGGACGACGCCCGCAGTCGTTGGACGAAGAAGCAACCTTCGCGCCCATAGCACTGCGGTGTGACCCCAAGAGCAGCCGCTGCCCGTTGTTTGTGTCGGTCGCGGTGGGTGGGGCACACACACTGCTTCTTTCCCACACACGCGCCGTGTATGCTTTCGGCAGCAACTCGTTTGGTCAGCTTGGGGTGGGAGACACCAATGATCGCGGAGTCCCGACAGAGGTACGCATGCATACAAGTGAGGCAGGTTTCCAAACCCCAAGGCTCGGCTCGGGTGTTGGTAGCGTGTTGTGTTGGCGCTGCTTTCTGTTGCTTGACGCCTGCTGGTATTGGTCGCTGTCTGGTGCACTGCACTGACAATGTTCGCAGATTGCCATGCTGGCCGGGAGAAAGGTGTTCAGCATCGCAGCGGGTACTCGTCACAGTGTGGCCGCTTCGGAGCTGGGTGTGGCCTACGCCTGGGGCAACGGCGACTCGGGCCAGCTGGGGTTGCCACAAGACTCCCTGGACTGCGTTCCCCTTCCTCGACTCATCGAGCCGTTCCTGAGTCTGGGCCCCAGTCTCATTGCGGCAGGTGGATCACACACGATCGTCACCACTGCTACAACACCCTACCTCCAACATCGCCTGGACAACTTGGACCCAGTGAACTCCGCGCTGCGCAGGAACAACGTCAAGAAGTTGAAGCAGGACGAGTACGCAGGGGTGGCTGTGCCATCGACCAACGAACTGTGCACGACTAACCTGGCCTTGATGTGTGGGTGGGTTCAGGCAAGCACACTTTACTGAAATTGACGCGCGAATACGACGTCGGATGCTGGCACGGATGCGCAGAACGACGGGATCAAGGCGAGACCGCTCGAGTCGCCGTTCTGGTGTACGTATGTGCTGGCGTGGCGCGGTACTCGTGACGGATTACTACAGTGTGGAACGTCTCACGCTCTGCTCTACCCGCTGGTGCGCTGTGGGCCACTGGACTCCCCCCCCCCCCCCCCCCCCCCCCCCCACCCCGCCCCCCCCCCCCCTTTCCTTCTC
>Ga0213833_1001607_pt1 | contig 15874 bp, 23 predicted proteins | sample SWATP21_FD_160575 | JGI IMG/M metagenome (GOLD analysis project Ga0213833, IMG submission 160575) | Coastal seawater microbial communities from Marineland, Florida, United States - SWA TP2 #1 | ecosystem: Environmental > Aquatic > Marine > Coastal | place: USA: Florida | collected 2016-08-14
GCTGCGCCAGGTGAAGGGGTTTCTTTACAAGAAACATCATGACAGGCTATCCACCCTTGATGCCGATGGAACCAGACACGAGTTGGCCTCGATGTATGAGGCCGCAGAGGCAGACATGTTGTCTGTGCTGCGTTCTGCGGGAATCGCAGTGCTCAGCTCTGACGACATTCCCCCCCGCACCCCGCGGCGGTAATTTCGTGCACATACGTCCCTGCCACATGCCCTGGACTTGAGCTGTGAGGATGTGTGCCTGGTTTGGTCCGTTGGTTTCCGTATCTGTGCGATTTCAGTAGCAACAACGATATGTAGAAGTGTAGTTGCAATGTGATGTTCATCATGCCTTTGACGTTTCGTGGAAAAGTGTGCACTTGTGTAGCTATTCTACTGCCATGCATTTCCACCTGCACTCCACAAGCACTCCACAAGCACTCGGGAGGACACCGAGAGCAGTGAGGTCTTCGTCTTCAACCGGCTCGCTCGACATGCATAGCGGTGATCAATCTTGCTGTTGCTGAACACGCGCGCGCTTGTGTGCGCCCTGACTTGCACTGGGTGTCTCGAGTCTTCGAGTGGGTGGGGACGCTACCACTGATGTTGTGGAGGCGGCTGGTGCATCTGTCTTGGCGCTGGCATGCAGCAGGGTGGAGTCGATCCAATCATCCAAAACGGCTTCGTGTTGCGCCAACCATTCGCCGAGTTTGTCCACCTGTTGCGGGGTCAATAACCCTCGAAGCTGCTGTCCCAACCGCGACGACCTGAAATGCATCACAGCATCCACATACAAGGGGCACAAGGTGAATCCAAAAGCAGGGAAGGCAGCAACAGCCGAGCGCGTCCCACGCACACAGCAAGTCCTTGGGACACGAGGCTCTGGAATCGGTTCAGCACAGCACCCAGGCGCTGCAACCATTGCATGCTGCGCTTCACACCCTCTCTATTTTGCACCATCACCCGTGCTGCACTTGCTGACAGGTGGTTTCCCAACTGCTTCAAAATCTCAGCGGAGGTCGTGGACTTGCGAGACCGGAACTCTGCGTACGTCCGTGGGTCGCACGTCTTGGAGTTGCAGCAAAACGATCCAGAGCACTGCCCGCCCGCCAGGACCACTTCCGCAGCCCACAAAAGGTACATCTGTTCGAACACTGCCGCTTGCATCACCACGGCACTCAGTTTCAGGTGTTTGATCGCGGCGGTCTGGTTCACAAAGCCCCCGTTGCGCGCCGTGAGACACGATGCCGCAAGGCTGCAATCAAGTGCGCATGTTCGCATCCCCCACTCACCATTGACGCAACGTTTTTGTCATGAGTGCGGGTAAGCGTATGACGATACTTGGCGCGCGCAACAATAAAGTCTTCATAGTTGTCGTCGTCAGGCTTGTATCTCCGCCTCGGCTGGAGCAAGGCACGCTGCAAGACAACCGAACTGTCCTCCGCCTTCATGGGGAGATCACTTGACAAATCCCCTTGAGGCGCGGACACATTCACTCCCCAACGATGGATCTCAAACGCACGCTTGCGGTCGATCAAACGAGTCAACTCCTGCGCAAGAGAGAGGGTGATTGGAAGGGAACAACAACAACAACAACAACAACAACAACAACAACAACAACAACAGCGAACCGAACGCCTCCGCCCATCCGCCCATGCCACACACCTTCTCCATGGATTGCACCCGGTGCTTATGCCGACGTCTACTTTTGGCTGCAGCCGCCCTGTTTCGAGCCAACCGCCGTTTCCGGGACTCCTCCGCCTTTTTTGCGGCGGCAGCCACGGCCGCTTCCCTCTCTCTCTGCGCAAGACGGGCACTGGGCGTGGTGGCTGCCGCAGCCCCAGCCCCAGCCCCAGCTCCAGCCCCAGCTCCAGCCCCAGCTCCAGCCCCAGCTCCAGCTCCAGCTCCAGCTCCAGCAATCTTTTTCTGGGTTGGCATTTGCACCACGGGCAGGGGGTTTTGCCGATTGGCACGCACAATGCGCAGCATTTCGGGCGCCATGCGCGAAGCAGCAGCGGCGGCTGCGGCTGCAACCACCCTGTCGTCGGCACTTGCACCACCGCTTTCCAACGCCCCAATCACAGCCTGCTGCGCGCCCACCATAGCGGCAAGCTGTGCAGCTTGAACCATGTCCTCCATGAGTTCAACGGGAGTCGCTTCGATGGATTGCGTGGCCATGTTGAATCTGCAAAGCCACGTTTAGCCCCCGCGCCAGTCCAAGTGCCAAGAAACGCACGCAGCGACGGACGTTCGAGTTGTAGTATTACCCCAATCCGCCCATTCATTTCGTACAGGTTGTGGGGGGTGCCAATTCACACCCAGGCCACCAGGATTCAGTCTCGGGTCACCATTCAACACTGGCAGGTCCGGATCTGAAACTCCGCCCGTTTGTCAAGCGACCACGGCAGGACCATTGACTCACAACACCACCGCTCCCGTACCGTAGCCAAACATGTTTTCGTCAAACTCAGCCCCTGGCGCTGCAGTGTCGGCCGGGGTGCTGGCGCGGCCGGTTCTGGGGACACCACCATCACTACCACTCAGGAGCTCGTCGAACATGGCGGTCGGACAGGCCACACACGAGAGTGGATACCACGCGTGTCCGCTACTTCGTCACTCGATGAGGCACCATACAGCCTTGTGAAGGGGCGCGAATCGAAGCCACCGTTGCCACGCGACGCGTCTGGCCACACGGTGGTTGTGAAACGGCCTGCGGAACACAAGCGTCGAACGTGCGGCACGCCGTCAAACCATTTGAGGTGTTCGATTTTGACACCCAACACTGACGTTTGTTGGTCTTGTGCTCAGCGCAAGTGTTCACAGGTCGACGCTGTGCGGGATTGTTCCAGGCTTGCACATGCTGCGATCAACTGTTTCGGGTGGCGTGCACGGCTTGGGATAAGGACGTGCTTGGCGCAGCAAGTCCAGCGTTTCATTGAGGCGTGGCACAGCGGTCACAGCAGCTAGCTGTTGCTGCTCGTGCCCGACCTCTACTAACCTGTCCCAGCAAGATGGAGTACACCGCGACGTTTCACGACGCAAGTCTGGGAGTAAACCTTGAAAGGGCCACTCTGCGAGGCCCTGCGTTTGGTTCTGGCTCCAAAGGTGTGTCGCGTCGCGCACAGCACCCCCGGGTGTTGTAAACGCGCTTGACGTTGGGCGGGTCATGTCGATGTGCTTGCAACCACAGGCGTCGAGGTGGCTGTTGTGCGTTCTGTCACGGGCCAGAACAAGCGAGACAAAGCGGCGCTGCGCAACGTGAAGATTGGCGATTTCGTCGCCTCTGTGAATGGTATGGGTGCGGTTGCATGCATCTATGTCAATTTGGCGCTCTGGCTGCGGCTGACAACTGGTGCGCGTGGCAATGCTTGTGGTGACACAGGGAAAGGCGTGTTCGGGCTAGGATTCGCAGGGGTGTGCAACCAGATCACAACTGCACCGCGGCCCGTCGTCGTTGGCTTTCAGCGGCTGGAAAAAGCAGTGAAAGCGGATTTTCGAAAGGGTGGGTGGGTGCCCCTCTTTGCAATGTGTAAGGGATCTGACAACCATCGTGCGCCTGCCTGGCGACAGCGTCGAAAGGCTTATTGTTGCGTGACATTGGTCGCATGTCAAAGGTTGTGGCGGAACTCCACACAAACCGCGAAGAACTTCGTTCCCAAGTGCAACAAATTGAGCCGGAGAAGGTGTGGCTGAGTGGTTCCACTGCCGCTTTCCGTCTTCTCAGTCATGTCGTCCCGCAGGTGTTGGACAAGGTTCACGAGTTTGAGGCTAAACTTGAGGCGTTGGCAAAAGAACGTGAGCGTGGGAGCGAAGCGACCAACCAACTGCATGAAATCGAAGAGGAGCTGCGTCAACTCAAGATCAAGAAGAAGGAATTGGTGGGGGAGGTAGGTGGCGCTTCTGGGGGCTGTTGGTGCGACTGTCCACCCTGCCACCTTCACCGCTTCTCCCTGTGCCGTCTCCAAACCACACACACACACACACACACACACACACACACAGGTAAAACAGATGAAAAAGCAGCTGAGAGCCAAGGAACGATCACATGACCTCATGTACTACGCCTCTCTGGGTGTCTACCACACACTTGTCGGTAACGCCGCGGTGCCCACCCCATCACGCGCTCCGGCTGTGGGAGGGTTGGACATGTCCGCGACTCCACATGCCCCCACGTCAACTGCCCACGTGTATAGTGCACCACCTGGTGGTGTGTCTACCCCACTGTCAAGTCAGCGTGCCTGGACCCCCCGCGAACTCCAGGTGTGGGTGTGGCGTGCGTCGTGTGTGAAGGGAAGACCGCTCCGCCGTGACCGGGTGCTGTGTGCTTGGTGACGTTCCCTAGACCTTCCAATGTGCAGTAAAGTTGCACAAACGCCTGCGTTCCGCCCGACGTCGTTCTAGTTCTCGACCGGTACGTGATTTTTTTTTATTGGTTCGCCTGTCGGTGGGCTTTTCCTTTCCTTTCGCTCCTCCTCACTGCTTCTCCTCGCAGAGCTTGGGCTCCTCTTCCATCAAGCAGTCCGTAGCAGGCTTGCACACCACCCCCACTTCCACTCCCGGTCTCATCACAGCGCCCCTGTCGCCGTGACTCACATGTGAGTTTCTGTGTCTGTTGGTTCTGTTCAGCGTTGTTCCTAAGATTCGAAATCAAGCATCCGAGCTGGCGCGGCGACTGAAGGACGTGTCTGACACCGGCGGTGACGAGGTGACACGAAAAGGTGCGCCACCACTCAACCACGCATTGCTCGGTGGGTGATTCTGTTTCACTGCCATCGTTACGTTCCCTGATGCGTGGGTTGGCTTGTTTGGTTTGTGTATGGTTCTCCAGCCCTCAAACTGGCCCTGCTGTTGGTGGAGCAAACCGCGCGGCTGCAGCACATGTTGGAAGCGCAGGCACCCCAGCAAAATACATAAAATAATAAAAACAACAAATAAAATGCAAACGTGTCACTCTTGCGTGGTGGTCGGTTTCATCCCTGTGCGCTGTTCCTACCACGCGCCCACGGGGGCTAACACGTTCCTCAAAGACGTATTGGTCCCAACATCCACACATTAACATCAACGTGGGTGGTATGCTGTAGCCAGCCGATTCAAGGCAGTGAAACAACTGCTCGGTGAGACGTTTTCGTCACGATGATGTACAGCTGGGGACGCGGCGAGGATGGGCAGCTGGGCCTGGGAGACACGAGTGATCAGTACCTGCCGGTACCGGTTGAAGTCCTCAAGGATCGTGGTGTTGTTCAAATCTGCTGCGGCTCCGGTCACACAGTCGTGCTCACAGGTGGGTGGGTGTGCGCTCTCGCTTTGGTGTGCGCGGTGTTCGTTGTTCTCAGCTAGAGGTGGTGGTGGGCGCTGTGTCTGTGGACTCCCGTGGGCGCATGCAGATGAGGGGGAGGTATACACGTGGGGACGAGGCGACGATGGGCGACTTGGACATGGAGACAATGGCTGGAAGTATGTCCCTCGAGTAGTCGAGGCGTTGCGTGGCAAGAACATTGTGCAGGTCACCTGCGGTAGCTATCACACCGCCGCGATTACCGGTGCGGAACTGTAGCAAGCAACGCTGCTCTGTCGCAATTCTTCTTCTCACTGGTGTGTGGTTGTGTGGTGGGATTGATTGCGGGGTCAATGCCATGGTACCAGACCGGGGTGAGTTGTACTCATGGGGAGGGGGCATGTATGGCAAGCTGGGCCATGGCAACGAGTCCGGACATTCAAGACCATGCCTTGTCAGTGCTCTCAAAGGAGTCGTTCTCACACAAATAGCTTGTGGTAGTCGCCACACCATTGCCCTCAGCAGTGCGTGCGGTGCATGCGGTTGGTTTCGCTTCTCCACACACAGCTGTAGTCTCACTGGTGTGTGTTCATTCTCCCTGGTGGCGTGGCATGTGCTCATGGCAGGTGACAACCACGTGTACACGTGGGGTGACCAAGAGAACGGCGTGGCTGGGCACGGCGAATTGGAAGGACACCAGTATGTACCACGCTTGGTGGAAGCGCTACGAGAGGAAAAGACTGTGCAAGTGGCAGCCTGTGGTTTCCACACCGCGGCTCTCACAGGTACGTCCACGTCGTTTGCTTTGCACAACCAGTGTGCATTTGGTGGCGTCGCTTCACTCATTCCATTTGTATATTTTGGTGCGCGTGTGTATGTGCATGTGCATATGCATGTGTATGGTATGGGCATCATTGTGTGCGTCTTCCCCCACATAGAAACGGGACGGGTGTACACCTGGGGAGAGGGCAAGTTTGGTCGCCTTGGCCACGGGGATGAGCAGAATAAGTCCGTCCCTACGCTGATCAGCTCACTGGCCTCCGTGAAAATAGCACAAGTCGCCTGCGGTGGGTTCCATTCCGCAGCCACGTCCGGTACGATAAACCTGCCCCAACAGTTCGCTCCCCCGTGCTGCGGCCCTCTTCTCACCTGTGTTGTTGCTGTGGTGTCGTTCGGACAAACGCTGTGTGATCACATCCCGTAGAGGCGGGCCGGTTATTCACGTGGGGCGGGGGTGAGCATGGACAACTTGGGCATGGAGACAAAGTGAACAAGATGTCCCCCTACCCCGTGTCTGCTCTTGCGGACAAGGTGTTATTGCAAATCACGTGTGGCTGGTCCCACTCTGTGGCCCTCACGGGTGAGTGGGTGGCCGACTGCGCGTGTGGCGCAGCATGCGTGCTCCCGCCTTCGTGTGTTTGCGCCTGTCCTCGCTTCCTGTTGTTGGTTGTGGAGCTGATGGTGTGCATGGCATGACTACCGCAGACACGGGAACTGTGTACACCTGGGGAAACGGTGATCATGGCAAACTAGGTGCGTTGTCGGCTCGCTGGCAATGCGACAGCTTTGCATGACTGTTGTATGTTTTTGCCACCCGATCGCGAGCAGGGTGTGGTGATACGAACAAAGTCACAGTCCCACGCGTGGTTGAAGCACTGGAAGGTCTCCACGTTGTCACTGTTGCGTCCTACAACGAGCATACAGCGGCGCTCACCGGTAGGTGGTTGCTTGTGAGGGCAACAGTCTTCATGGATGCGCATGGGTTGTCGACAATCTCACGCCGTCGCGTGTTGATGTGTTGTGGTAGACCCTGCCGCCACTGATCGTAAATCGGCTGCGTCAAGCTGCTTTATGTCTGACATGCAGAGGCTGATTAACAATCCTGACCACTCGGACGTCACGTTTCTTGTGGAGGGTCGTCCCGTGCACTGCCACAAGGCCATCCTCGCTATTCGCTGCGACCATTTCCGGTGAGTTGCGGTGTTGGCAGCTTGTTGGTTGCCTTGGCTTTTGTGTCTGAAGGTGTGGTGTCACTTGCGTGTGTTGTTCAGGGCCATGTTCAGCTCTGGAATGAAAGAGTCGCGCGAAACAGAAATTGTCCTCCATGATATCAGGTGCGTCTCCCCTTCTTTCCGCTGTTGAGCCGAACCATGACCTGGTTGCCTCCTGCAGCTACTCAACTTTCGTCAACCTTATCCACTTCTTGTACACTGATACGGTCGACGTCGGTGCTGATGGCGCAATTGAGCTTTTTGTCGCCGCTGACTTGTACACTATGACGCGATTGAAGGTGCGCAAGGAGATTGGTCCTGAGCGCAGTTCTTTGCTCACCTGTGCCACTGTGCAGGACCTGTGCGAGACCATCGTACGGAAGGGGATCACGGTTGACAACGCGGCGTTGTTGTTGGCCACTGCACATTCTCTTTCACACGCCCAATCCATGATGGACTTGTGCTTGAGGTGCGTGGCTCGCCCTTCATGGATGGAGCCGTTGATTGGCCATGGCTGTCTCACCTGTGTTCGAGGCCTCCCATCAGGTTTATCGTCCGCCATTTTGACGTCGTTAGCAAGACCGACGGATTCGCACACTTGAGTCGGGAGCTCATTCTTGAGATCCTCCGTGTTCGGTAGAGTGGACGTGAGTGTTCGTCGTGAGCGTTTGGGTCGGCCCTATGCAAGCGAGAACAACAACGAAAAACAAAACGAAAAGAAAAGAAAGCCACCCAACCTTGAGGCGGCACCAACAAAGAAAAACGAACACGCAGAACAAGTCGCAGGCATTGGTCAGGACCACAACGCGTTCTTCAAATTTCCAAGAGTGGAGACACTGCAGCGTACGAAACGAAAACAAAGGGCGCAAAATAAAAGGTCGATTGGTTGGATGGATTCACGACAGCGGAGGGGTTCTCCTGACGCCAGCTTGAGCCCGGGCAGCTTTTGCAGCCGCAATCGCCTTTCCCGACTGAGTCCTGACTCCCCGTTTGTACTTGCTCTGTGCGCGCTCCAAGATCTTGTTGTAGTCGCTCAACGTTCTTGAGACGTTGACAGAATCTGGGATGTGCACGTAGCGAATCTGCTTGCCACGCACAAACATGGAGTCGACATGCAAGCGCCGTCGACGCTGCAGGAAGGACGAAGCAGGTCATTCCCTGCAGCATCCCACACCACCCAGCTACTCACGAACATTGGGAACTGTGACCTGAACATCGAGAAGTGTAGTACTGTTCAGGGCAGGAAGAAGTCAGCGCCACAAGGCAGACAGGGGCGCACGCGCGCACCACCGCGTACTTCATCGCGCCATCCGCCCAATCCACAACACCAAGCACTTCCACGTCGGTCTTGAGTTCCAGCACCACTTCCATTCCACAAAATGCTTGCAGCAACACGGCGAGGCTATTGGCACCGCGCTTGCGGCGGCCCATGGCGTCCGAGAGAGGAGAAATGTCACACCCAACACGGTGTTGATGCTGCTGAGGCTCTGACACAAGCTGAATGTGGTGTTTTGAAAATAGTTATGTTGTGGCACGTTCATGGAGGCTTCCGAGTGCGCGCGGTTGGTTCTTCGACTACACTTGGACTGCAAGGATCCCATACTTTTTCCCGCTCAACGCAAGTAATCATGTCGCTACCCCTACGAATCCCTGTTGCGGACATATTAGAAGAGTTTGTGTGCAGTATTTGTGTACGTGCCACGTGTGCGTCGGTGCAGCCGTACCATGTCTTGACTTCTGTGGTCTGCTTTACAGTTCGACTCGGTGAAGCAGTGTGTACGTACCGTGTTGCGTCTTCCAAGGCATGCCTGTTGTTGTCATCGCAGAGTGTTGCTGACTTCTCTGCGGTATTCCTTGGTGTCCAGCACATGACAAAATGTGGGCACAACTTCTGTCACGGCTGCATTGAGGTACCGGCACTGGTGGTGTGAGCGCCGTCTGTTCTTCGGCTCGGCACTTGACACGCCTTGTCTCCTCCCCCCAGGAATGGTTGACACGCTCGGATGCCTGCCCCGTATGTTCTGCAACAACATCTATGGGCGACCTGACCCCCAACAAAGCGTTCGACAGTGTGCTGCGCAAGATCAATGCACAGTGCGATGAGTCTCGTGCACGGTACTTTCACGAGCTTGGTGCTTCTCCTGGCGAAGACAGTGACGCCCGCGAGCTCACAGCTGTGGAAAAGGTGTTTCAAAAGCACATGTCCCGGAGCCTTGGTCAGTTCTCGGCCTTTGAGGCCGCCGCATCCCGCACGCTCCAAACCCGGCAGCAACGTGTTAAGGTCGGGCGCTGCTCCCCTGTGCCTTCCGGTGTGTCGTTGTGCTGTTGTTGCTTAACTGTTCCGTTTCCCATCCTACTGTGTGCACCTATGCTACTGTGTGCACCTATGCTACTGTGTGCACCTATGCTACTGTGTGCACCTATGGCCGTCGTTGTGCAACAGGAGGAGTTCGCCTCAAAACTTGGAGATGCAGAAGCCGCGACCCCTGCGGAGACGCAGTCTTGGGATCGCGACCGCGATGAGCGCCTGGCCAAACTGCAGCAGGAGCATGGTGAGTTGGCCTGTGGCGTTTACAAAGGCCTTATAGCGCTTCAATGGGAGCTGTTGATTCATCCATGACCTATCCACTCGCTCAGACCACAGTCTTGAGGTGCTGGTCAAGGAGTTTGATGAGTTCCTATCCAAGGCCGTGCCACCACCGCACCTGTTGCCGGTAGGGTTGCGTCGCGGAGAGGTTGTGCATGTGCCCTCGTCACGCCCCGCCGCGACGCTTGCTGTGTGTAACAGGCACGTGTCGTAATCCGAGTTCCTGCCAAGAATTGGGAATTCCAGGCACAAGTCTTGTGCACCCACACGGTACGCACGTGGGCGAACAGCCAATCGGGCGCGGTACGTTGACAGTTCACTTTTTTCTCTGGTTGTGGGTTTGTTGTGGTTTCTGTGGCACACTGTGGCCAGGTGGAAGACCTGAACGAGCTTGTTGTCGCCGCGGGTGCCAATCTTGGGAACGAAGTTGTGTCTCTCGGCAACGATGGATACTGGCAAGTGCAAACGCAAGAGTTCATGCGTAGCACCGCAGGTGCGGGGGCAGGTGTCGGAGGCGGCGCTGGTGGTGAAGGTACAGGTGCAGGTGCAGGTGCAGGTGCAGGTGCAGGTGCAGGTGCAAGTGCACAAACTGTCAATGGCGCCGACGTGGAAGCCAGCGTAGGTGCCTTTATTCTGTCATCCACGGGTTGTGTGTTCGAGCAGTGCCCAGAAGGAAGGTCTGTTGTGGTGATTCTTGTGGGCGTGATTCCACACGCGCATGTCCCTTCCCTTGCGTTGTACCTGGGTGTCACCGTGGTAATGTGTATGTGTACATTACCCAGACTCCCACTTGGTTGCGTTTTGGTTCTGCGTGGCTCGGTTGTCTGCGCGGATGATGGTCCCAAGGTGTGTCACAAAACAAAGCAGCGCGCTTTTGTTTTCCGTGTGCATCCACACTCACCTAGCGCCGTGCTTTCGCCAGGTGTGCTTTTCGGCGCAGTTCGACAAAGCCACACCAGTTCCGGTAAACTACTTCACCTGTGTGACGTGCAAAGTGAACTGGATCTGTGAGGTGGGTCGCGTTTCACACTTGCTTCATCACTTGGCGCGATGTGACGTGCTTGTGTATTTTTGGGTTGCTTCACGCAACAGACATGTTCCGAAGAGTGTCACACCGCGAAGGGACACACAGTCAAGCCGTACTTGCAGCAACACGTTCCAACGTTTGCGTGCTGCTACTGCGTGAAGAAGAAAAAGTGCTGCATTCCCAACATCCGGAACCCGCCTCCAAGTGTCTAGCTCGCTGCTCTCTCGCTCGCTTTAGAGTTTGGATCGCCCGATCATTTTGTCAATGGCTTTGTGCCCCTGTACAGAAAGAGGAAGGAACAGACTGCTTTGTCAACACACATCTGTTGCACGCAGGGCAAACGCGCACGACGAGAACGAGGACACAGGGCAGTGCCTCTCTCTCAACATACCTCTGCAAACTCTGGCAGGCCACGCAGGCGCTGCAGCCACTGCGTCACGTTGGGGTACTGCTTCACGCTCTCTCCAACCATTGCCAACTGTGTAACCTCACATCCAAGCGACAAGTCTGCCACAGAAGGTTTCTCTGTCTTTGCAATCCAACCGGTTGCTGATAGCCACGCCTCCATCGTCTGCCCGCACAGACGAATCAGTCATGGTGAAGCCGCAGCGCGCCACCACCCACACGTGAAGCCCGCGTCACCTTGAGTGACTTCGCAAGTGTTGCTCGGATCTGCTTGAGTTGGGGCTCAGTCACTGTAATGCCACGCATTGGGGCCAGAAGAGAGCTGAACACCAGCCCTGCAGCTCCTTGGCGTAGCCATCTGAACGCGCGCGGGTTTCGTTGTGAGACCGGATCATGCACCCAAATCAACGTGCACGGCAGTCGATCGTACGTGTGGTGCCAGTCCAATACCGAGTCAACAACCACACGCTCTTTTGCGTCACTCGGGTACCAGTGGTCGGCGATTTTGCGGGTTTGACACAGGTACCGCATGATGGCATGGCTACATGTCCGGCCATCGCGCATGCAGATGTAAGTGGACGTCACAACTGGTAATCGGCGCACACAACAAGCCCATACCTCTCGAACATGTAAAAGAGTTTGCCATCCACGCCTTCATCAGATACAACGGGGACCTTCAACACATCAAGACCTGCACATACCCTCCGTCACACAGCTGTTGCACAGCTTCACAAACAACCCAACCCACCAAGTTCCTTCAGCACTTTCCGATGCTCCCCCTTCATGATTCGAAGTTCTCGAACCTTGAACTCGACATTGTTCGCACGACAAAAGATGTACAAAAACCTTGAAGGCTGTGATAGAAAGTCAATGTACAAGGTCAACACCATGGTGTCCAGGATCCAGTGTCAACAAGTCGGAACCTCGTGTCTGTGAACTTCACCACGGTTGTCTTGCAGCTGTGCCGCAGCCTGTGCGCAAGCGCCGTGTGGACAAGTTGTGCTCTTGCCTCATAGGAGACCACGAACTTAACGTCCCAAAGGGAAGTCACATATGCCCTCCAAGTGTCTTGGCACTGCTAAGACGAGGACAGAAAAAACAGCGAGACAGACACGTCACTGTTGTGGGGGATGACGGGGACGTTCAACATGGGGGAAGTTAGCGTGACGTTCTCACCCTTCCTTTGGCTGCTGCGGCTGACCCACTTGTGTTTGGGTTCGGAACCGGCGTTGCACTCCACCCAGCCTCCCGGTGCTTTTGCCGAGGTCCCTTTTCATCTTGTGCTCCATTCGTGACGTCCCTATCATCTGGTGTCCTCAGTGGTGTACCCTGATTCCTGTACTGCGCTCGGTCTGCTGTGTTGTGGTCGACTTCCCACATCACAACAGGCGCGTTGTTTCGCGACGGGGAACCTCTTCCAGACAAGTAGGTTGTGGTAAAGGAGTTGGGTTCAAAGCAGCGTTATTAGTGTTGATTTCAGTTCACTCATAACTGATGTTGGGCGCGCTGGTCCTCCTTTGTAACGGCAGGCAGTGGCGGGTCAGCCGCGTGGAGTGGCCTTGCCCCTGATCCGTTTGGGGCATCTTCAGTTTCTTTCCAAGAAGACTTTTCGCCCACTTCGGGGAGATCCAACAGCCAAGACAGTACCGGGTCCAAGTTTGCCGAAGATCAGTGGTCTCCGTGGCAGCTCCGCCAGCAGGCACATATTCGCGAGTGTGCAATCATGGGCAACTTCCGCTCAGTGCCCGTGACGACAAAGGACACGCACATAGGCGAGGGGAATGGCCTTACCTATGCTGTGACTGGTATGGAGGGCTTTCGGAAAGGCATGGAGGTTCGTGGGGCTGCACTACACGTGCCATGGAAGGCGTAAGCTGACTCTTGCTTGCCTCAGGATGCGCATTGCTGTGTCCATACGCTCCCGAAGACGGGCTACTCCTTCTTTGGTGTGTTCGACGGCCATAGTGGTGCACAGGCCGCTCAGATCGCTGCATCTCGCGTGCCAACCGTTGTGGACGAGCACTTGGCTGAGGCCAAACTGGACGTGAGCGATACCGACGGCATTTCTCGTGTGGTTCGCGCTGCATGCCTTGCGTTTGACCACGAGCTTGATGTTGATGACACAAGCGGCTGCACGGCCATCATGGCGCTCATTACCAAGTCCCACATCTTTGTTGCGAACATTGGCGACTCTCGTGCTGTTCTCTCCGTGGAAGGTGAGGCATTGGCCATGTCCTATGACCACAAGCCATCGAACACGGAGGAAAGTGAGCGGGTTGCAGCAGCCGGTGGCTACGTCCTGAACGGCCGGGTGGAGGGTTTGCTGGCTGTCAGCCGTGCCTTTGGCGATTTTCGGTTCAAGGGAACCCCAGACAAACGCCCTGAGGAGCAACCAGTGTCGCCCGAGCCGGATATACGCGTGCGCGCGCGTGGCGAGGGCGTGGAGTTCTTGGTTCTTGCCTGCGACGGTGTGTGGGACGTGATGTCAAACGACGAGGTGATTGGCTACGTGCATGACAGCATCGCAAGTGACATGGAGTCCTGGAGTGACATCTGCGAGTCCATCGTGGATCACTGCTTGGAGCTTGGCAGCAAGGACAACATGTCCATGGCCATTGTTAACCTTCCAGAATCGCCCTTCGAGCTGCCGGCCGGTTCGCCTTCCATTGAACCTGATGATGATGCCCCGAATCCGGCGTCAATGGGCGCTCTGGATGATGCTACAAACCTGGATGACGGACGTGGGTTGTCTGGCGTCCGTCCTGCTGCTGCGGGTGTTGTGGACGCTCGCACACTGCCGCCGTGGAGTGCCAAGCTCGCAGATGTGGCGCTGATGGCACAGTACATGCCCCAACTCAAAGAGGCGCGTACTGCGTCAGCCAAGAACGTCATCTTCGCCTCCAACGACTCGGAGAGTGACAAAGTATTCAAGCTCGAGGTAGACGTTTCCGGCGGGGAGCGGTTCCCCCCGAACGCGGAACTGAATGAGAAAGTGACTTTGTGGGACGGGGTTGGTCGCGGCGATCTGCTGAAGCTCGACGTGGATGCCATTGTTGTCCCTGCGGATGGTTTGCTTGAAGGCCGTGGCAGTGGTGCGTCCTCCCCCCCACACGCACACATGCTTTTTGTAGCAAGCTTCTTTCCCTCCCCGGTTGCTCATGTTGTGGTGCTGTGTTGTGTCAGGTCTCTACGGCCGTGTTCATCGCCTTGGCGGCCCCAAGATCCGTGAAGAGATTGCTGGCCGCTTTGACACCCTGGCACCAGGCGAAATCACCATCACATCGGGCTATGACCTGCACTGCAAGCACATCATCCACGCAGTTGTGCTTCGCAGCGATGATGCGGTGGCGTCTCTCCAGGATTGTGTGCGCAAGGCCCTGCTGGCTGCACGTGGCCGTCGCTTCCATACCATCGCGTTCCCACTCCTGGCTGCAGGCGAGACGGGCATGAACCCTGGTCTTGCCGCGAACATCATTTGTGAGCAGATTCGCAAGTTTTTGGATGAGAGTACGTACTGCAATGAGCACGCGATGGTGGTGGTGTCTCGTATGCTCATACAAGTGCTGCCGCAGGTTCTGTCAACCGCAAGCTTCTCGGTCGCATTGTCCTGTGTGCCGTCACTGCACACGCCAGTGAATCGTTTGAAACTGCGCTACTCCGCACATTCCCCGCAGTGCCTGCAGCTGGAGCCACTGCGGACGAGCCTCGTGACGGTGCTGGCGCAGGTGCCGGAGCTGGCGCGGGCGCGGGCGCGGGCGCAGGCTCAGGCACAGGCGCTGGTGCTGACACGGGTGCCGACCCGGGTGCCGACCCTGGTGCTGAAGCTGGCGTCAGCTCTGCGCCCCCTTCGGCGGCGCCAACTGCGAACACAGGCCCCGTGGAAACGGGTGCAGATCCTGCCGCGGTAGCTACGCCCGATGCTGGCGGAGCTGCGAGTGGAGACGATGAGGAGGATGGTAACCCGACCAGCAGCGCGTAGTGTTGACATTGATGAACATCGCTTGTGCAGCATATTACAGTAGGAGGAGCAGCACTGAATCGGACATACTGGGCACAATCCGACCCCCACGTTGTGCATCCCCCATTCATACAGTATCTAGAAGCTCCAGGAACCCTGGGAACACCACAAAGAGGCGGAATACGGGCTACAGACGCGAGCCGACATGTCGGTGGGTGCAGAATATCTCCCGAGGCGTCAAACCTTTAGCCTCGCCTCTATGCGCCGTTCCTCGCCTCACCAATGCTTCCCAAGCCTCAGCACTGCCACTCGAAGGTCCTTGCAAAGTTTTGACAACAACTGTGGACCGGTTGTAGCTGTAAGTGCCTTCGAACACAGGCACAGGGGGTGCCAACCACGACGACACGTCGCAGCGCCGCTGGACAGTGTACACGTTCGACATTTTGTATCATGTATTATCAAAAGTAGCAACCATTGTGCTGGGGGGGCGGTGGGACGGATACAACACGGATGCAACATGCCCCGCCGCCAGTGCAAGTGTCGGCGCGGCAAATGTGCTTCCTGCAAACGTTGTGTGAAGTGCCAGTGCAAGTGTGTCGGTGTGAAACGGCCAAGAGAGTCATGCAAGTGCAAGCAACGTCGG
>Ga0213833_1001608_pt1 | contig 15871 bp, 16 predicted proteins | sample SWATP21_FD_160575 | JGI IMG/M metagenome (GOLD analysis project Ga0213833, IMG submission 160575) | Coastal seawater microbial communities from Marineland, Florida, United States - SWA TP2 #1 | ecosystem: Environmental > Aquatic > Marine > Coastal | place: USA: Florida | collected 2016-08-14
GTGATGAGGTGCTGTCAAGTCTCGAGTACCGGCGCCATCTTGTCGCCCGTTCGTTGTAAAAGTCGAAACCTCTCCCCGTCTCTCCTCATCGAGCGGTAATTGCTTGGTCTGCACCACAAACATGCTGTGTGTTGAAAAATCATGTAGATGACAGATAGAGCGACGTCGATGCGCGATGCACTTGGAGCAAGACTGCCCATTATCCTTGCTCAACAATTATTGTTTGTGAGGCACACATGTCACACTGCAGGATTCTCAGTGTGGACCAAATCGCCACACACACCTCCCTTGCTATCCACACCTCCCCTGGTGATGTGGCCGGCTAGCCACACCACACTGATGCAAGGGTCCCAACAACCACCCAAGGCTCCAACTGCTAGTTCAAAGTGTCACGAGAAATTCCAACACTGGCCAACAAAGCGTCCATCTTTGCCTTCTCTTTGTTGGCCTCGGCCTGGGCTTTCTTGCCAAGCTTTGCGAGGCGCTTCAAAGATTGGTGGCGTTTCTCGCTCTTGCGAAGCGCCATCCTGGCCGAGTAGCACCCCCACAACGCAGCACACACAATACGACCACACACAATGGAGTTGGTACAAACAACCGCAGCAGAACAGGCTTTCTGACGGACGCACTTGTCTGAGAAGGACACATTGCTTTGAGCGGCGGACATGAAGGCGGCCTCCATATTCTCAGGGACATGCACAGAGGTGGCTTTCGCTCGTGTCGACTTGCGTTGCTGCCTGTACTCCGACTTTCGCAGCAGAGCTGCCGCTTGCCTGCCTTGCTCTGCCAACTTCTCGAGGTGGCTGGGGACACCACGCGAAAAGAAAACACAACGCACACAGGGTGACGGACCGCGCGAGAGAGCGACATCCATGCACGCATCAGGTGATCACAACAAAAAAGAAGGTGCATGACGTGGTAGGCCTGTCAACTACGGACCTTGGTATGCGTGGACCCCCGGTTTTGGCCGCAATGCGACCACTCATCTCGCGCACAAAATCGGCCTCGGCTTGGGTCGCAAACCCGGTGCCAGCACCAGCACCTGCAGCTGCACCACCATCGGACGACTTCCGCTCGGATTTGTGCTGTTTCTTTGACTTCTTCTTCTTCTTACTCTTCTTGCTCTTCTTGCTCTTGCTCTTGTGTTTCTTGCTCTTCTTTTTGTGTTTCTTCTTCCTCGACTTGTCGCGGCTGTGCCGTTTCTTCTTACTCTTGCTTGATCGTTTTCTTCGAGCACGTCGACGATGGTGCCCACTGGAATCTGAGCCACTACTGCTGATGTCTGAATCCGAACTCGAGCCGTCGCTGTCACTGCTGCTGCTGCTGCTGCTGCTGCCGGCTTCGCTACCACTACTGCTGCTGCTGCGACCCCGAGATCTTCGTTTGCGTGGGCTGCTTGACCGAGACGAAGAGCGCCGTCTCCTGCCGCGCTTCACCGGACTTCGACTTCGACTCCGTTTATCGCGGCGACTGCGGCTGCCGCCACTTCGCCGGCGCGGTGAGCTGCTCATTGGGCCGACGAAATGTGTGCGGTGTTTGTTGGCGCTGCAGCACCGCAAACCTAACAAGTTCACCACGGAACAGCATCGCCTTTTCTAGATAGGTACAAATGTGGAGTTTTGTCGACAAGCACCGTGTTGCATCAAGCATGCAGCCGCTCGTCGAAGCATGCCACGCAACGGGCTACTGAAAGTGTGACATGGCGTAACCATGGATGGAGAGGAGATTGCACAGCCAGCACCCGGACCAGATGTGGCCGTGGCTGCTGCTGTCCGACCTGGCGCTGGCGATGGCTCCAACGTCGGTGGAGCACCAGAGGTTGTTGTGGCTGTGCGCCGCCCGACGCAACGCGCGGAGTTGTTGGGCCACGGCGGCGACGGCATTGAAACATGCACAGCCACACCCATGAACGCGAATGACGTTGCTCGAGAAGAGGCGGCGTTAGCCCTGGTGTGTTGGTGTGTGTGGAGTGTTGGGTGTGTGCATGGTGCGGGGCTCGGTATGACACCCGACGCCCGACGTGGCAACAGCTGGAACGAGAACACGAAGAGCAGCTTGCGAAGCTCGATGAAAGCGCCCTTCGACTTCATTCGCTGTCACAACGCATTTGCAGCCAACTTGAAGAACAGCAGCGGTTCGTGTGTCTTGCATTCATGGGCATTCCGTTGGTCTGACGCCGCCATCGCGACTCTTGCAGGCTGCTTGCCAGTACCGATGATGCCTTTGACGACACATCCACAGCACAGGATAGCATCATTCATGACGTCAGGTCGCTTTGGAGTCATGTGGGTTCGTGGTATCGTGCTGTTGCGTTTCTTTTGCTGTGCTGTGGCACCTCCGTCACGGTTTTGAAACGATGTGGGTTGGCGCAGGGACAATGGAGTGCTGCTATTTAACCGCAGCGATTTTGCTCGTCATTACGTTGTTGTTGATTGTGTCGTACCGGTTTCAACTCGTCAGTTTCTTTTGATTCTATTTGAAGAGAATATTGCATATAGGATTGAACCCCAACTCAAACGCAACCAACACAACAAGCCTCTCAAGCTTCCACGCCCACACCCTCCACTTCATCGCTTGCTGGAGTGCTTGTCCCGGCAACAACCTCCGCGGTGGTCGATGTCTCGTCCACCACCACGGCGTCAGCAGGCGCGGTTGGTTCGCCCCCGGCATCACTACCTCCTGGGAGATCATTCAAACGCCCCGAGTCATCCGGTGTAGGCGCCGGGGGTGGAGCTTGTTGTTCCGTGCCACCGTCCACACTCGCGGCTGCACCCACACCTGCAGCCACGTCGGTGGTCGTCGCATCTCCTTGGGGCGCGTCTGCGTCCGGAGCAGCTGGGGCTTCGTCCGCCGGAGCGTCTTGGTCAACCAGAGGAGCCGCTGCAGTGGGAGATGCAGTCACGGGTTCCGTGACTGCCGCCACCGAGACGACGTCCGCGTCGGCGTCTTGCTGTGAACCAGGTGTATCGTCGCTTTCGCCTGCACCGCCTGGTTGACCGGCTTCGGAAGTTTCCTGGTCGGCGGCATCAACGGCTGCCTGTGCCGCAGCGCCAGATGAACCTGTGTCCTCGACATCGACGGCGCCAGTCGTGCCTTGCGCTGTGGACTCCTCGCTTGGATTTCCCTCTGCAGCGTCCTTGTCCGGCGTGTCGGCAGTTCCGAGTTCACCGTCTCCACTCTTCTGCTCGCCTTTGCTTTCATCCACATCACCACCAGCCTTTTCTTGCACCTCCACTCCCCCCTGCTTCTCTTCACTCGCAGGGCCCCCGACTTCAGCGTCAGCACTGCTGTCGTTGTCTGCTGTACCTTCCGAACCCTCCGCCTTGCTTTCCGTCACTTCGCTGCCCTTGGCATCTTGCACATCACCAGCTATTTCTGGATCGGGCCCTTTGGTTTCTTCCTCCTTTGCCGAGGCGTCGCCTTCTTGTAGGACTGTTGCCGCTGGTTCATCGTCTTGTCGCCCCACAGCCTCTCCCTCTCCTTGTTTGGCCGGCGGTGCAACATCTTCCTGAGGCGATGTCACTTTGCTTTCCTGTGGCGGTGCAGCCGCCGCGTGTTCTTGAGGTGTCACTGCCGCACGCCCGTCTTCTTGGGGTGGCGGTGCCGGGGCAGCGCCATCGTCGTGCGACGCCGGAGCCGCACCCTCTTCCTGTGACACAACCCCGACAGTCATGGCCACCGGCTGTGCCCCAACGGCCGGTGCATCGGCCTTGGCCTTCACGTCCAGCGATGACTCCGCTCGAGCCTGCTGCAACAAGGCCTCCGCAGCCTGCACCGACTCGTCATGGTGGCGCTTCACCTCGGCTTCGTTGCCCACAAACGCCTCGGCGGCCACAAACTCACACATGAGGTGCACCGTCCCCACCACCTTGCCGTGCTTCTTGCCTCTCACGTCCACGTTCACGTCCACCGGCGCTGCGCCGGCGGCGGCTGGCGTGGTGGTTTTTCCTTCCTCCGCCACCCCACCCGCACTGGCCTGCACCTGCTGTCCCGGCTGCACCAGATCCGACAGCTCCAGGCACCCGTGTCCCACCAACGACGACCCGATGAGGTCGTCGTCCCACACTTCCACACACAGCACAGACCGCGTGGGGTCGTCCAACACCACGGACGACACGCCGTCAAGGAACACCTCTAGCACTGCATGGTGTTGGTCTGGGTGGAACACGACGTGCTTGCCACCCCCGTCCACCGCGCGCGTCGCGGCGGTGTGCGGTTCCCGTGCCTTGGCCTTTGACCGGTTTTGTGGCGTGCGGTGGCGCGCGTGGTGACCACCCAACGCCCCCGCTGCCCCAGCCGCCTCCACCACCAGCACCACGTACGGATCCATGCGCCCGATGAGATCACCCCCCTTGGTGAAGTCGCCCCGCACGACTGTGACGTGCAACCCGCCCTTGGGGTGCGTCACCAACAGCTTGGACGCCGCCACCGCGTTCTCCGACTCCTGCAGCAGCTTCGTCGCCTCATCCACCACCGGGGGAGTTGCGTCGCCGCCCTTTGCCGCCGCTTCCGCCGTGGCAGCAGCCTCAGCTTCAGCCGCAGCCACAGCCGCCTCGCGCTCCTCCTGCTCAATGATGGCTGCTTGCTCCTCTGCGTGTCGCCGCAGCACATCAGCCACCGCCTCGTCGAGGTTTTGAGTGGCCTCGGTGGCCTCCATGACGGCCATGCTGAAGCGGTCCACCATTTCCTCCGTCGTGTGGTGCCCCACATCACTACTACTACCACCACCGTGGTGTGCGTGACCACCACCGTCGCCGTCACCGGACGACGCGTTGTCGCCCATCATCAGCATGGTGCGGGCGTGTGCGTGCCGGGCGTTGATCTTGGCGTCGTCGGCGCCGCACGCAGTCGTCACCAGCGCCTTCACATCCGTGCTCAAACGCACATCCTCCCCGCTGGCAGCTTGCACCCGACGGTCGGCCGCCGGCGTAACGTGTGCCTCTCGCGCCCTGCGGTGGGCCGCTGCGGCTGCTTTCAGCAACCGGCGCACGTTTTCGTCGTCCGCTGCCTTGGTCGTCGCTTTCTGGCGAAGGATGGCGAGCCGGTCGTGCGCGGCGGTGAGTGCGGCCTCTGCGTGCGCCTGTCGGTCCTCTTGGGTGGCTTGCCACACGGTGAACAGCCGGCGCATCATGGGCAGGTTGCGCAGCACGGCGTCGGCGCGCTGTGCATTGATGGCCATGGCATACTCCAACGGCATGGACGCCGTTTGTGCAAACGAGCCCAGCAGCCGCAGCAGCAGGCGATCGCGCTCCAGGTACGCCTGTGACAGCGGTACGCCGGGCGGGGCTTCGCTCTTCAACGAAATGGGCTTGGACACTTGCACCACGGCAATGACACGGTTGCGTGAATCCAGGATGGGGCAGGTGAACAGCCCCAGCGTCCGCGTGTCCAAGTCACTCTCGCCGTTGTACTTGGTGTGGGAGTACGGACTGTGGACGCTGGCGGGCGTGCCACTCTCGGCCACATCCCCGGCGATCCCGGCGCGTCCGGATACACGCACGCGGGTTTGGTTCGTGGTGCCATCAGCGCAGACGTCCCGGCCCATGTACCACATGTCACTGGCTGGCCGCACAGCCCGCACGCCATACTTGTCCCCTGGTTTCCGCATGCCAGGGAGGAGTGTGCGCATGACGTTGGGCTCGTGCGGGTCCTCGACGATGAAGACACGCGAGTGGTGGCTTCCCATCACAGCACGCGCATGGGTCTCCAAGTGGGACACGACGTCCTCGATGTTCGCGGGAACGTCTGGGTCAGCGAACGCCACCTGCGACAGCTGGCGTGGCATGGCAAGCAGAGCTTGCTGTGCGTGCACCATTTCGTCTTGCAGCACCTTGTGTTGGGAGTGCCCGACGACGATGCCGATGTGGGTGCTGAGCAGCCCCAGCATCACTTCATCAACATCCGTGAACTGCTCGCTTCCGTTCTTGTTGATCACTTGCACCACAGCCACGATCACTCCGTCTCTCCAACAGGGCATCACCAGCATGTTGTGTGTTTTGTACCTGCAGCCACACGCAAACAACAGACGTGTGAGAAGCTGAGCAACACAACACATCACACAGCACAAACCAAGCCGATATTACACGCGGGTTGAACTGCATCGCGTGTGTCGTACCCCGTGAAGCGGTCTGTTTTCTTGTTGAATCGAGGGTCCGCGTACGCATTGAAGACGTGAAGCGTTTCGCCAGACAGCGCCACATGCCCTGCAAGGCTTCCGTGCATCGGAACCTTGAGGTCCGTCACACCAACAGCTCCCTTGGACCACAGCATTTGCCGCACATGGTCCACAGCGTAAATGGTTGCTCGGTTGCAGGACACCATCTTGCACACCTGCAACGCCACTGCCTCCATCATGTCAGCCATGTCCATGCTGACGGCCACCGTCACGGATGCTCGCAGCAACTGCCGCAGCTTGACAGCCAGTTGCACAGCCTGATCTTCTGATCCCTCCATGTCTATCTGGTGCAACAGCTGCTGCATCTGCGGCTCGATGGCGTGATGCAGAGGCAAGCGGGCTTTTGTTTCCTTGCATGCAGGACCACCCCCCTCAACAGAACTCCCGTCGTCGCTGTCGCCAAGCAACCTGCTTGGTCTGACCACACCGTCATCCCCCACACCCAGCGACGCACCCTCCGGTCCAAGGGGGGCCCCGCCGGACTGTGCCACCACATGTGCCACCGTACTGGCCACCGCAGCCGCACCAGCCGTGGCACCAAGCACGCCGGGGGCCCCCAGGCTCAACGAAATGGCGGCCGCTGCGACCTGGACGGCAGAGGCTTGGGGCACCACGTCGGCGCGTGAGAAGCCATCGGCCTGCACGTTGGTGGCTGTGAAGTGCGGCTTGGCGGGCGGCATGGAGGTGAGGGACGGCGGGTACTGGGACACGCGCATGGTGGCGGTGTCGGACTCCTCGTGTTGTTGACCACCGTTCGACCGTGCGACTGACAGCTCCTCACGCAGGTGCTTCAGTTCGCGGTTCAGGCGCTTCACGCGCGCCTGTGACGTCGAGGCAAGCTTGTTGGCGTCCGACAGTTTCCGGCCCAGCTCCACCTTGTCCTGCGACAGCGCGGCGATGGAGAACTTGAAGATCTGGTCGGTGGACAACACGCGCGCACCTGCACCGGTGGCACGACCGGCCCCGCCGCCAAACTCCTCAATGCTGGCCATGGCGGCCGCGAGCTTGCCGTACCGGGAGGTGACTTTGGAGATGTGGGACTGCTGCGACGCCATCGCCGCGGCGCTGTTGCTCAACCGGCCTTTCATGTTGGCCACCTTCTCCTTCAGCGCAGAGTTTTTGACCTGCATGGCTTTCAACCGGTGCTCCATCTCCATGCGCTCGCGCTTCAGAGCGCGCACCTCCTTCCGGGCCATGTCCGCCACCTTCTTCTGGTCGGCGAGGTCCTTCTCCGGCTGATACGCCATCCACAGCTTTGCCTGCATAGATTCTGCATCCACGATGGGGCCCCCACGACTGCGCAGGGTGCTTCTGGTTCGCAGCCCTGCGCGTGAGCCACGGTCTACCGTCACGGCAGACCGTTCCCACGCCGAGATGGGGCGACTCTTGCGCCCCTTCACCTTTCGTGTGCTGGTGCTGCCGGCACCGACCACTCCCGCGTTCGCCCACCGACGTGCCATGGGGGTGGTAGGTGGCAACAAGGGAGCCGAACGAGTGAACATGGACTGGTCTCGGCTCGGTGGCGCCGACGGTGCCGGTGTGTGTAGCTCCGATGCATCACGACTCATGACAACGGGCAACGCTGTCCACAGCAGCCAAGCGGAGCACTCGGACCTGCAACGTGGCAGCCGCTGCAACGCTTGAAAGAGGGACCGCACAGCCCGCCTTGCTTGTGAGGCGGAGGTTGGGCGGGCACACGGGCGTGCCGTGCGCAGCAAGGCGTGGAAAACGAAACGTGGATTGCACTCGCGATGCTGCTGTCCGTTTGCTCGAAGACACTGGAATTTCAGAATAAAAATCCACAAAATCACGGTGTTTGCGCTGCTGGTCACTCACTGCTCTCGCTGAAGTCTCTTCGGGCCCACTGCCACCGCACCAAGGGCGAGTCAGTTGAATCGAGGCGCCCACATAGTTTGGTGGGGCAAGTTCACCATCGCGTGCATGAGAGTGTGACTGGGCTTGGGGCGCAGCTGGCTTCGCGTGTTCAAAATGGCGAGTCAACCGCAGGACGAAACTGCTGGTTTGCTGAGCACGCCACAACGACCGCAAGAAGGGCTGCGCTCAGTGCAGTCTGCTCAGTCCTTGCGACGTCACTCGCGCGGAAAACACAGACAGGATGACAGAGCCATGGCTTCCCAATCGAGCCACCGCCTTCGAGGTGCCCCGCATTCGCCAGCAGGCACATCTGGGTCACGCCGTGTGAATCTGTTTCCCAATTCCAACTCAAGATCATATCTGCCGTCGCATACCTCAGACGCCAGCATGATGTCAGAGTTCTCAGAAGCTTCGCATATGTCGGACAGGCACATGGGAGCACAGGTGTCTGGTGGTGGCCCTGCCTCAGTGTGAGTGGTTGTACCTGTTGTGGACATCACCATGGTGGCGCATCTCATACATTGCTGATCAGGCCCGACAGAGGGAACTCAGAGGCAAATCACGACTGGAAACAATCAAGCTCAGACGCTGGGAGTTTTACAGTGCATGATGCAGTTGATGTTCGATCGCTGAGCAGCCAGGATGACTTGGAGGATCCTTCGCCGTCAACACACACCGGCACGCGTCCAACTGAGTCCGACCATCACGCCATGTACACCACCTACAGCGGTATGCATTGTTAGTTACTGTCGCTGTATGGTTTTCCGTATGACAGCTGGTGTTGCAGATATGTACAACGGGTACTTGGCAAATCACCGCCACACGTTCGGCCCGCGCACAAAGCTCGCCATGTGCATCACGCTGTTCAATGAAGAAGAGGAAGAGCTGCGGAGAACACTCGAAGGGGTTGCCCAAAACCTGATCGACTTGCAAGTGGGTCAAGACGAAGTCGTGGTGTGCTTAGTGGCCGATGGTCGCGTCAACGTCACCGAGTCGCTTATCGATTTTGCATCGTCGTACGTGCCTCACTGTGTTTCCCTAGCAAGCATCCACTCGCTCATCGTGCCGTTGTCTGCATTGGAACACATCCAGGTTAAACATCATGAGCAAAGACGCACTACGCGATGCTGGAACCGAAATTGCTGCAGGAAGGCTCTCGACTGAGTTGCATTTGTTTGAGCACCCACGCGTGCAAATCTTCCCCAACAGCCTACCAGAGGACTGCCTTCAAGTTGCCTTTGCTATCAAAGAGAAGAACGCTGGCAAACTTAGCTCCCATCGTTGGTTCTTCGATGCGTTGTGCAAGAAGCTCCAGCCGGAAGTCATCTATGTTCGTCGTTTTCGCGTACTGTGTTGGCAGAAGCACTCTGACCATGCTGCTGCACGTACAGCTGATTGACGCGGGGACCCAGCCGAAAACAGGATCTTTGGAGGCGCTTCGGAGGGCATTCCAAGACTTTCCGAACCTTGGGGGTTGTTGTGGAGAACTGAAAGTGTTTCGTCCTCGGTGCCTCCAGTTCGTCAACGCCGCACAGCAGTTTGAGTACAAAATGTCACACATCTTGGACAAAGGTGGGCCACGCGTGCTTGGTGGACCAGGGCGCGAGGCTGAGCTCACTGCACCAATGGGCTTGTGTTGCAGCAATGGAGAGTGTGTTCGGATTTGTCAGTGTGCTTCCGGGCGCGTTCTCTGCGTACCGCTACAAAGCAATCCTTGGAAAACCACTGGACCGGTACTTCCATTGCGAGCACAATGCTGTGACAAGGTAGAGTTTGGGAAGAGTGCATTTCCCGTTTGCCATTTCATGGTCACTTCTTTTTCTCGTTTCCGCAGTCCTTTCATGAGCAACATGTACTTGGCCGAGGATCGCATTCTGGGCTTTGAAGTCCTGGTGAAAGACAAGTGCAAGTGGCACCTGGCCTACTTGTATGACTCGGTGGCCGACACCGATGTCCCGGAGTCGATCGTTGGGCTCGTCAAGCAACGCCGTCGATGGCTGAACGGCGCGTTCTTCACGTTGTTGTACTTTTTGTCCAACTGGTGGCGCCTCATGCTTCGAACCAATCACGGGGTGTTGCGCAAGTTCGGTTTTTTCATCCAGCTCGTGTACGTTGCTGGGACTCACCACGTGACGGTGGCTGTGGCTTTGTTTTTTGTTCGTTGCATCACCACGTTTTGTTGCAGGTACATGGCCATCAGTCTCTTGATCTACTGGTTCACGATTGGGAACATGTTTCTCAGCTTCTACATCGTGATGAGCATCACCGTCACGAACCCACAAATATTTGGGCTGTTCCAGTTCATGTACGGCTGTATGAGAACGTGTTGTACTGACATGTCCTCACGAAGCATGGTTCATAATCTGCAGCTACGCAGGCATTCTAATGATTCAGTTTGTGTACGCACTTGGCACGAAGGTGCGTTTGGCCGCGCAAACAGCGCGTTTCTTCGCCGTCACTCATTGGCTTGGCGCACAGGCTGGGGATACCAAGTATGCGTACCACGTCTTCAGTGTCTTGCATGGCATCATCATGCTAGGGGTGGTCATCGCCCTCTTCTTTTATCTGGTTGAAACCGCCTCAACCGAGCTTGTGTTCTTGATTGGAACGGCAGGAGTCGCATCGTACGTGTGGGAAGGCTTGTTGTGCCACGGTAGCGCCGCAGCTTACAGCGTGCATGGTTCCAGATACGCCGCTGTTTCTGTTCTGTATGGGGAAACATGCTTCATCATGTCCAACGCCATTCAGTGTCCGTCTGCTTCTTGTCGAGCATGGGCCACCCTTCTTTCACTCATTGCGTCTGTGTTTCATTTTGGGTCTCATCGTTTTTACAGACATCTTCATGGTGCCCACGCTCATGAACGTCATCATGGTGTTCTCGTTTTGCAACATTCATGACGTGTCATGGGGTACACGTGAAGGTACATGGCGGTGGAGAGCTGCAGTGCAAATGCCCTTGACTCTTGAATCACGGATTCGATTGGTGGTTGGTTGCAGCCAAAGAGCTGACGAGCAACAAAAACAAAGACCCCAAAGCTGTGGCAGCGCTGTTGAAGAAACAAGCCAATCAGCAAAAGTTGATGCGAAGTGCCAGGGCGGGACTTGTGGCTGCGTGGCTGATTTCCAACTGGGTGTTCGCCACAGTGTTTGTCGAAGCACAAATCACAAGGGAGTACGTCCACGTGCTGCATGCCAGTTACGCTGCGCTGTGCTGTGTCAATTGTGTAACCTGCGGAGTGGTTGCCAGATATGCATTTGGTGTGGTGCTTGCCTACGGAGCCATGCTCGCCTTTCGATTGGTCGGGTCCCTGATGTACCGCACGCACATGGCCGTGTACCACTGCTGTCGGTCATCAAAACGACGGGCCCGCGGAGCCCCTGCTGTTTCTTCCTCCCGAGCGGTGACTCCTTTGAGCGCCGTAGAAACCAGACCACACAAGTGGGTGTCAAGTGGGCGAGCCTCCCAGTCGGAGAGTGTGGAAGCAGGCTTTGCGGAGGTCTCCTCATCGCCGCAGGCGCACACCCTGTCTCGCGAGCCACCCCAACTTACTGGTGCAGGAAGGCATTCCATCCCGGGGGGTGCATCCCAAGTGCTTCCAGCTGCTGCGGACGCGTACGTTGTTCAGCAGGGCACGCCGCCGTACCATGACCACGATGGGGGTGGGTACCCTCGGTCGCGCGTGTCGACTCCAGGACGCACCATTCGCCATGGCAGCCCCCCACAATCACCAGACGTCGCACGCGGGGTGTTAGTGAGCGCCGCAGCTGGTGCAGGTGCGGGTGCGGGTGCGGGTGCGGGTTCCGGCGCTGGTCCTGGGCTTGCCCGAGTCAGCAGCGCTCGTTCGCAAGCCAGACGGGCGCGGGCGCGCAGGTCGACAAGTGAACGACGTGTACCGACCAGGTGATGCCGTGCACCAGAATGTATGACACGTGGGTGTTGGCGGTGGTGGGTGGGTGTGTGGGTATTCGTGCAGACGTGGTCAACGTGGTGAGGGGCGAAAATACACAATCCTATTGATCCGACAATAGTGCCAGGACAATTCGCCGTGACACCAACCCAACAATCGACAATAGCAACAACACCGCCAGCATGATGAGACATACATCGCCAGCTGCCGGTTGCGTTCTGATTTCAGCGGCAGCAGCAGGTACAGGCGGTGGTGCGGCATCGTTGGCCTCAATTTCATCGATGGGAGTGGCTCCCGAGTCGTAGTCATCTTGCCCCTCCGGAGTTGCGGCAGCAGGCGCAGCTGTGGCGGACTGCCTGCGACGAAGCGATGCTTGAGCGGGGAGGTTGGAGGAAGGCGAGTCGGCAGGAAGCAGGCGAGGTGACTGGTAGGCACTCGCTCTGCTGTCTGCTGCGCCGGTGCGGGGCGCCTGCGCTGATGCTGTCGCAGCGGGACTTGGCGAGCTGGATGCGACGGCAGTAGCTGGGACCCTTACAGGTGACGCGGATGGAGTTGAGGCCCCACCACCAGCGCCAGCACCAGCGCCACTCGACGATGCTGCAGCCACTGGGCCAGGCGTGGAAGCAGTTGCATCAGTCGATGACGTGGCGGAGGCGTTCCGAGCGGCAGCCGTCGGTGCCGGAACAGGTGCCACTGCTGACCGTGTGGATGGGGCGGCCACTGCGTCCACCTGTGGCGATGGCGGTGCTGCATTCGAATGGGACGCAGCACCTGGGGTGCTGGCAGACGTTCCAGGCGCTTCGCTGTTGCCACGAACTAGTGTCGCAGCGGTTGGTGCTGCGAATTTCATTTTCATGATCTCCTCCGCATATGCACGGGACTTCTTTGCCGCACTTTCGTTCACCTCGCTCGCTTCCGGCAGCAACTTCGCAGGGTCACCACACACGGGGCATCTGTACTTCAGCGACTGGCACACCGCCACCATCACCACCGCCACCACCGCAAACATCCAGACGTGATGCTCCAGGCGTGATGCTGCTGCCACCGTAATAGCCCACTTCCACGCTGCACATGCGCACGCGCACCTCTTTCGCCAACTTGCGGCGCTCTTCGTCACTGTACGTCAAGGAGCCCACGGCTCCTTCTGCAGGCGTGGGCAAAAACGTAATCAATGCCTCCAGAATCAACCGGACTGAAGGAGGAGACACACCCTAACGCATGAGGTGCAGCACCAGGCAGCAAACACAGCGCGCACCCAAACACGCGCGTGCACGAGACCACGCCACGCACTTCCCCAGGCCGGGCACCAGTATTCTGGGTGATGGGCTGAAATACTGAGACACACTTTGGTGCGCACTTTGAACCTTCCGTTGGGCTATAGCGACACAAAATCAGGCACAACACCAACAATCAATGATGCAGTGCCACCACCACCGCATAGCAGCGGCAAGTAGGGACAGGGAGGGGACACGGACCGTCAAAAACATGATGTTTGGGGGACGCAGAGGGTACTTCGCTGGCAACAAAATGCGCCCATGATATATGCCTCCCTCAAACGGGCTGTCCGGGGGGCCCCTGATGGTAAAGTGCCACTCGAATTGGTTGGACTGTGGGCGTGGGTACTCAAAGGTGAGGCGGCCAGCATGCGCGGAGGGCGAGAACAACCACAATATCAACAACAACGAACACACCCACTCACACAAACACAGCACGAACCTCAAGAGGGTGAGCACAATAATTTGGATTGGGATCCTTGCGGAGCTCTCTTACATCCTGTTCATAACGTGGCGGGGGTGAGGTGTGCGGTTCACGTTCCCACAAGCGCACGAGCGGCGGAGACGAGCACCGATGACGGAAACGCCGGCACCCACTACACCCGGCACCGCCGCACCGCGTGAATACGTCGCACGCCTTGATGCTTCGGGTTGTATCGAGCCGCCATCCTTGCGTGTGAGTGTGATACCAACCACGTCACAAATAAAGCAAACGGGCCGGCAACCCACGCAGCCAACCGCAGAAGCGACGAGAGCCCGTAGCTTATGTGACACGCGCAGCGGTGCGAAACATAATCATTTCTGTAAATTTTATGATGACTTCCGAAAATAATGGGACCGAGCGCGTGCACTTGCTCCAGCTGTGCCAGTTGTGTTGTTGTTCTTCAGCTGTGCCTGGCTACTCAATGAATGTGAGCGACCAGGCTGGCTGAGGGCTCCAGATATCATTCTTTGATAGAGCTATAGGGGGTGGCCTACCCAGCCCACGTTCCCATGGGTGAGCCTGTGTACGACGAGATCGAAATCGAGGACATGGACTACGATGAGGACGAGGAGACGTACTACTACCCTTGTCCGTGTGGTGACCGCTTCTTCATCACAAAGGTGCGGCTTGCATGTACGCGTAACTTCAGCTACAACTCCATGTGGGTGTTCACATCCGTTGGGCGTTGTGGTGCTGGCAGGAGGATCTCATGAACGGCGAAGACATCGGCACCTGTCCAAGCTGCTCTCTTCGCATTCGGATTATCTATGATGAGGTGGGTGTTGAGCTATGCTTGCTGCACCACAGTGTATTTGTTCTCATCAACTACAATGTGACGCTAGGACGACTTTTATGAGGAAGAGGACGAGGATGGGGATGCTGCACAGGATGAAGAACAGGTGGTGATCTCACTCTCTTCTGGCACCAGCACCACAACGAGCGTGCCGGCATCATCTACGCCCCCCGTTCCAGGGCCTGCCACCAAACCAACTCCAGCACGTGAGGAAACGAACACGATCGCCATCACTTCCAGTGGTGAAGAGGCTGGAAAGGTAGCACCGCGCGAAGAAGAAGAAGAGGAAGAAAGTCGCCCGGCCGGCGACGATGACGAAGAAGGCTCTGCAGAACGCCAGGGAAGTGACGGTGAGGGCAAGAGGGAAGATGTGGAATGCTGAACCGCTGCCCCGTAATGCAGGGCACCACGAATGAACGAGTGTTAGTCGTGTGTCGAAATCGATCGTTCGCTGTGCCCATTTTTGAAGGGAAGTCTGTCAACGAGGGTGCCGTTGTGGTGTTCAGAAACGAGCGAGCCGGTGTTCGCAGCACAGCGCATCATTGTAATACGTCAGCAAGTTTAGTGAGGCCTGTGCCACGCGTGCAGCTCTCGCAACTACCAGCAAGCTGCACACTCAGCACACGATGCAAACATGTCCAAACACAAGATAAACGAATGGTGACTCCACCAGCAAACAAACGTCACGCTGGGGGAACACTTTGATGGAAACACACGATCACCACAGATACATTATCACGCGCGTGTTGCTGGTCAACAGCTTGGTCCACGAGCTCCTTTGCGGCCACGTCCACACTTTGTGTGCGAAGTAGCGCCTTCTTCACGACATTCACGGCCTGTTGCTTGTTCATCACTCCCAGCAGGCCATCGGATGCGAGGATGAGAAACTCATCGGCGGGAGTAATGTCCGCCTCCCACACATGGGGATCGCACACCACTACGTTTCCCAGGTGCAATCTGTTGCCGCTCCGCTCATGCGACGCCTTCAAAGCCACGTCGCCGAACGCTCGTGACGTGTCCAACATGCCGTAGATGCGACCATTCCCGGCCACGCGACCGCCAGCCGCCTCAATGCGACGCCTCTCCTCCGGCGTGCCGGGTTTGTGGGGCTTGCACAGGGACACAGCTGCGCCCTCACGGCACAAGATGGCGGAGGAGTCTCCCACGTGCGCGATCAACAGGCGCGCCCGTGTGAAACTGCGGGCAGGCGGGGAGGACGGGGCCGTTACCGGCGCGACGGTTCGAGTTTCAAGTGCCGAGTCAGCTGCTGCTGCTGCTGCTGCTGCGGCGGCGGCGGCTGCAGCGGAAGCAGGGAGGACCAAGCGTGTCATGGGCGTTGATGAGTCGAGTGGAGGCGACACG
>Ga0213833_1001609_pt1 | contig 15869 bp, 10 predicted proteins | sample SWATP21_FD_160575 | JGI IMG/M metagenome (GOLD analysis project Ga0213833, IMG submission 160575) | Coastal seawater microbial communities from Marineland, Florida, United States - SWA TP2 #1 | ecosystem: Environmental > Aquatic > Marine > Coastal | place: USA: Florida | collected 2016-08-14
GGGGGGGGGCGCTTGACGTGGGTGGGTGAGTGGAAGGTGGGTTGTGCAGCGAGCGTCACGCGGCTTGGTGTCTTGTGCCAGCAGCTCCTTGAAAACTGAAAAACGGCTGTTTTTTTCGGCCGCATTTGAGGTGGTATTTTCGTGATGATCTTCACATGTCGGGAGGGTTGTTGAATGATGCGCGAGGGGGGGTGCCCAACTTTGTGAGCCAAAAAGTGCACGCACACAAGACAAGAAGCACAATGAAGTATAACGCGTTCGTGATCAACTGTTTGGAGCGTGGAACCGAGGGATCTGGAACGAACTTCACTGTTGCTGAATCAGCGGCCTTGACGGACCAAGAGGTCCCGCAACATCCCATGACGATCCATCGCTGTGGCATGAACACCGCCAGAGCAGTGCATTGTCGCCCGAAAGCCCGGCAGACTTGTCCGAACTGCTTGCACATCGAATTGATGCGATGTGTGGGCACTGGGGCCAGCTAAAGCGGGTGAAAGATGGCCGGTGGTATGAATTCCAACTGCACGGAGCTCGGCGCCCCCACAGTGGGCCATGTCCCAAAGGCCAAAACACAATGAACATCCTCATCTCAACAACATGTGCGATACGGCGCTGATTAAGGCACCAGTGGGGGCTCACCGAGCAGCTCAACCAAGCCCGGTTGAAGTCGACGACATTGAAGATTGCGGCATCTGAATGCCAGTCCCTGCGGAAAATTTGAACAGCTGGAAACTGTGTCGATCTTCTGCCGCAGATGTTCTGCGCTGCGCACGGCCCCACGTCTCACCGGGGGTCGAGTGACACGGTGCAGTGTGTGACCATTCAAATGCCACAAAAGTGAGCCCAGCGCCCCCAGGTTGATTCTGACAGTCAATGGTGCGTTCTTTTGCGCGCAAAGTGGGCAGCCTGGCCTGCGTGAGCCACGTCACGTGACTCACGTGACGATCCACACGCAGTTCGTCATGCAGACCAGGTGCTGAAGAGTCTGCACCCACGGCATCAGGACTGCTACAGGAGACGATTTTTTTCGGCAGTCACTCCAAACGCCTCAAATGTGAATATTTGCAGGCTCATGCAAGGAGCGTTTGCACTGTACAGTTGTGTGACAACTTGTGTCGCTGTCAAGCTCATGCGTTAGAACGTCTACCTAGAAGTTCAAAACAGCTCACTGCCCCTACAACCACAATCACGCCTGCGCAGAGTGTCTCAACGAGAAAGAAGCGTCGCCACGCCACCGAACCCTGTGGAGTACTGTTGATGTAGGGCGCCTTGGCACCTTGACTGAGCCGTAGCCGTTCGTGTCGAGCTCAATGTCCCCACCGAGCGTGTACATGCGGGCGCCGAGCTGCTGGTCTAAGCCAGACGCTTCACAAGATTCTGGTCGCGCCAAAAACGTTCGTGACACGCAATCGCGAGAAGTATCGTCTGGTATGGAGACAGCCGCTGTTCTGCCGCACATGTCCTCTGTGCGAATCTCCCAGCGCGTTCCTTCAAGGTGCATGCCTGCGTGGCATTCAAAAAATGCCCCCGCCGCCGTCACATCCTTCCACTCACACTTGGGCATGGCGACTGCATCTGCGGATGTTCCTGTAGCAGCTTGGGACACGCACGTGGCTTCAGACATCTGTTTGAGACATGCTCTGGGCCAGTGAGACGCAACCCGACGACGCACACTGCCAGCAAGCCACACCAGTGGCACACGCACGGTGGCATGAATAGCAGCCATCGTCACTATGGCGGCGAGCAAGCCACGCATTCCCCCGTTTAGTATTACAGCGAATTGTCAATGTTGGGTGAAGCGATGGAGGTGTTGCACGTTGCAACTCGCAATGATGAGGCCGAAACAACTGCAAACGCAAAGTGTGACAAGTAACTAATTTGCTCGTCTCTGTTGCTGCAAAACACGTGCATTTTTCACCGCTGTTTTCCTTTTCAATTTTCGGCAACTATGCTACGGCTCGGGTGGTCGCCGGAACTGGTTGCCAACATACAAGGCACCCTCGCCCAGCTTGTCTTCAATCCTCAAAAGGCGGTTGTACTTGACAACTCTGCCCAACGCGTTGGGAGCTCCGACCTTGAGCTGCCCGGCACGCAGCGCCACCGAAAGGTCCGCAAGAAAATCATCCTCTGTCTCAACATCCATTCCGGTGACCACAACACCCCAATTCAGTTTCTGTGCTTGCTTGCACACAGCTATGGTGTCTGTGACCGTGCCCACGCGCAAAGGTCGAAGTGTAATGGCATTGATCATGTTGGAGGCTTCGCACTCGCGAACACGTTGCGATGTGGACTCCTGCAAACTTTGTGTCAGATTCAAGACGTGCTAACGCGTGCACCGCGACGTACCACCAGTTTGTTGCCCACCACCTGCAAGTCCTCACCAAGCTTGGTGGTGAACTCTGTGTAGGTTTCGACATCTTTGTTGTAGAAAGGATCTTCCATGGACACAATGGGGAACTTCTCGATCAGTTCACCGAGCATTTTGGAAAGTTCCTCAGCCTCCATGATCTGTTCGGCGAGCCACACGCACGAGCTTCACAACGAGCCCAGACAACAGCACACTGCGCACATACCTTCGATCCATCACTATCTGGCCACCCAAGGTCATACTTCTTGGGCTCATCATCATCAGATTCATCCCCCTTCTCTTCTTCGCCTTCCTCCACCTCTGGCCGCACAAGCATCTTGTTGCCATCCAGGTTGATCGCGAAGCGGACTTGATCGGTGTACCCTGCCTTCTCAACAGCCTCTGTCATGAGTTGCAGTGCCTCTTCATATTCGTCCATGTCTAGTGCCCACCCACCGGACAAACCCTTCTCAAACACCGGCGGATCTTCTCCCTCCTCCGTCTTGGATTCCAACGTTGACCGAATTGCCGCATGCACCTCCACACCAATGCGCATCGCCTCCGAGTATGTCTCTGCCGTGGCTGGCATGATCATAAACTCAGCGAACGGCAGGTTGGAATGTGATCGACCCCCGCCTTCAATCACTGTGAACACTGGAACAGGCAGGCAAACCTCCTCAACATCTGCGAGAGCAGCAATGTGCTGGAACAACTCCAACTTCGCGTTTGCAGCGCCTGCTCGCGCAACAGCGATGCTCGTGGCCATGACCGCATTCGCCCCCAACCGTGACAGGTCGTCGGAGCCGTCAAGCTCCGACAATTTCTTGTCAACCGCCTTTTGATCGCCAGCATTCATACCAATCAACGCAGGCGAGATTTGCTCGTTTATCTGCACACGGCACCGCATCAGAAGCTGCAAACGTCACAAACAACAAGCCACCGCAGCTACACACCATTTTTACGGCCATTGTGACCCCACCACCGGCGTATCGCTCCTCGTCACCATCCTTCAACTCCTTCGCGCCCCATTCGCTCGGAGTTGCCCGTGGCACGGTCGCCGTGAACACACCGCGCGCTGTGCGAACATCAACACACACAGTGGGGCGCCCAGACTCGTCCAATACCTCCCGTCCAATCACTTGAATGATTCCACGAGTGTCCAAGTCGCGTAGACGGTGCGAAATGGCGTCCAAAGGAAACTCTGCTCTCTCCTTGATGATGGCATTGAGAATGTCGTTCATCACACCTTGGAGGTTGTGACGCCGCAGGTAGTCCTCCACCTCCTTTCGTTCTGCGTTTCCTTCAGCCATTGTGCAAACGCTCTTATGCAGCGGGACCTGCCGCAGGGGCTGAGCGTCTGCCAAAGCGATGAACGCGTTGTGCGACACTGATCAAAACGGCTCAGCTTGCATCCTTTTGGGGAAATAGTGACATCACCACGGAGATAAGTACGGTATGTGTTGGCCTAAGGCGACTGAATTATTTGCACGAAACCATGTTGACTTTTTTCTTTGGCCAGCCATCGCTCCATGCCGTGGTGAGCTGCCGACGACCTCACCTGCCAACAAGCCAACCACACCAGCCCTACGTCTCGGGTACGCATGCTTGGGCGCTTGTGCTCATACCTGCGATAGAATACGTGTTTGATGTCATGTTGGAGGACCGCGTGCGGGTCGCGGAGCTCTGCTCAACCGGTTTCCGGCCCGTTTCCATTGCTGACCGCCGTCTTTTGTGCTTGCGTTGTGGCCATCGTTCCCACAGGTTGTTCAACATGCCCAAGGTTTCCCGCCACCGCAACTGTACGTGTGCAGTGCATGTCGTTGTTCTATGGGGCTACGTCGCCATTTCGTGGCTGCTTGTCTTGTCTGTGCCGGAGGGTTGAGTGTGTGCAACGCGAGCGCTGACCGAGCTTTCGTCTCCGCAGATGGCTCCACGTCCAGCGCCCCGCGCCGGCCGTTCGAGAAGGAGCGTATCGACCAGGAGCTGAAGCTCTGCGGCGAGTACGGTCTGCGCTGCAAGCGCGAGATCTGGCGCGTCCAGCTCGCTCTGGCGAAGATCCGCAAGGTGTGTGTGCCGTGTGTGGATCACGCACGCATTCGGCGATCGATGTTGTTGACACTCGTTCGTTTTTGTCTTTCCAGGCCGCTCGTTTGTTGTTGACCCTTGACGAGAAGGACCCGAAGCGCGTGTTCGAGGGCGAGGCCCTTCTGCGCCGCATGCTGCGCTACAAGCTCCTCCCCGAAGACGAGAAGCGCCTTGACTACGTTCTGCAGCTGACCACCCAGAAGCTGTTGGAGCGCCGTTTGCAGACCCTGGTGCGTCCGCCACTCTTGCGTTTGTGTCCACCTGTTTCGTGTGCGTGAGCCTGACGTTGCTGCGCACCATCAGGTCTTCCGCTCTGGCATGGCCAAGTCCATCCACCACGCCCGCACCCTGATCCGCCAGCGCCACGTGCGCGTCGGCCAGCAGCTCGTTAACGTGCCGTCCTTCCTTGTCCGCACTGACAGCGAGGCACACATCGACTTCTCCGAGCAGTCTCCGTTCGGTGGTGGCCGCCCCGGCCGTGTCGCCCGCAAGCGCGGCCCCGTGGCTGCTGCCGCCGCTGAGGACAGCGATTAGACGCTTACTCTTCCTTGTTGAAGTGGGCGTCGGGGAGTGAAACTCGTTGCTCACTTCTATGAGAGGGTCCTCACGTGCTGTTTGGTTGTGATATCTCGGTTCACCTGGAACTCCGCCATTGGCTTGTGGCGCTGTTGTGGCTGTACCTTGGTTGGCTAGGCTAGGCTCCCTTTCCGTTCTGTGTCGTTGGGTTTCGCCCGCGGCTGGTTCGTGAAAACCAAAAACTGCATTCAATGCTTTCATAGCGTGTGTCCTTCCATCACACTCCCATCCATCACGCTTCACTACCCTTGCTGTCTGCACTTTTTTTGGTCGAATCTGCGCGAGTCCCTTCCACACCCAAGTGGCCGCGAATTTTGTGTGTGAAGCCTGATATGTGTTGCCCCCATGAGCAGCCCATTCAGCCAGTACTGCTCAGACTCATGATTCCATGCCGGCACAAACTGCTGCGACGGGGTTCATGATCTCATGCCGATGCACTGCTGCGACGAGATCATGATCTCGTGCCGGTCGATACAATGGTAGTGCTTGGAAGTGGACGGGTTCGAAAAAGAAAATGTCGCAAACCACTGTTCACCAAACGAACGGAAACATTGTACGCAACACGCTTCTATCATTGAGCTGCGTTCTTGGCAGCTGTGCGCTCAAGCTCCTCACGAAGTTGGACAGCGAAATCATCGTCCAATGCATCATCATCCCAGTCATCCTGCCACTCTGTCGCGTCTTCGTCCACGGTTGGCTTCCAGTCTGTCACACAATTCAACCAGTCCACGCATACACAACAACGTTCAGCGACATGACATGATGCAGCTCCCCAATGCAGGTCTCAAAGCAAACGCCAATACCAACGCACTCTCAGTTTCGAACTCTTCGAACGCATCGTCCTCTTCCAGGTGGTCAACAGTCGCTTCCACGGTCTTTGCAGGGACCTTCGCAGCACCCGCACCCGCTCCTGTGCCTGATCCCGCACCTGCACCTACTCCTGCTCCAGCAGCGTCAGACATGGTGGACTGTGGGATGCTCGAGACGGTCAAAAAACCAACAGATGTGGGAAGGAACCACAAGGAACACACCCCATCGAGCAGCATTCGTGGTGAAGTGATCTTTCCAACACAGGCGTGTGCTGGATCCTGCTCGCGTGCTTCCTGCGTTCCCCTGTTCCCGTGTGGGCAGGCTGCCTGGCAGTGGCCTCGGGTGTTGCTTCACACTGCAACCACGAATCAGTGGGGGGTTAAGTGACGGTAGGGGGCACGACACTCGCTGGCGGTGAGACGCCGTGGTGCTCCTCCTGCACCAACCCATCTGTTCTTCGCGGCGTCACACGGCCACTGCTGCCATGCAGCAGCGACATCAGTGTGGTGCGCCACAGCCATCCGTGGCGGCTTTCGGAACTGCCCACATTGGTCTGGACGCGTCTCAAGTGAGCTTGTTTCACAGCTCCAGCTTCCTGCTACAGTTGTCGGCGTCCCTGGGGCGATTCACGAGCACAGACGACGCAGTGCAGCTGCCACCCACTACCTCGTCCCACCATGGAGACAGCACCCCGAGCCCGACTGAGGTGGTTGTGAACACACCATTGTCGACGCTGTTGTACTCCACTTCTGCGGACTCGACGCCTGATTCCAGCGCCGGTGGCGATGGGCGCGGCTCTGGTACCTCGCCACAGCACGCAGTTCTGCCAAAGCTGCACCTGCACCCTTCCAACAGTGTCGTCGCCACCACTGGCTTGCGGCGCGGTGAAGTGATCCAAGCTCTTGTTGCCGCTGGCGCATGGCAACGTGCAAGCGCCTCCAGTGCAGGGCACGCATCGCAGGACAATTTCACGCCTGTTTCCGCTCGGCTCGCAGGCTCCATGTTCACCACCGAAGCCGCCATCATGTCGGTGTTCGCGATGTTGAAGGTGTTGAAGTCGCCTGAGCAGCAACAAGTCCGAGGATCACTGTTGGACATGTTGTTGGGGCTATTGCAGCAGTTGCCCCCTGCCGCGCTTGTGAACGCGCCTTCGTCTTCCCTCGAGGCCCTCACAGAGATGCTGCATGACATGGTTGATGAGACCGCCGCGCAGCTGCAGAAGTCACAAGAGGCAGTTTCGGCCAGTGGAATGCTTCAGCGCCTTCAAGCTCTCCGAGAGCAGGTTCCACTTGAACCACCTGCTGCGAATCGTGTGTCGTCAACTCCCGACGGCACCGCCCTCTCCGACGATGCCTGCGACGCGGCGTCTCTTGCGAGCGCCACCGCTGCAGTAAACACCCTTGGCAAAGCGTTCAGCGCCCTCTTTGCTCTGGCTGTACAACGTGGCATCCCCGCACACGTTTTGCGAGTTGTGCGTCGCCTGGTGCTGTTGCCCAACGCACTGGGTGGGGCGTCGCCAGCGCAAGTTACGCGCGCCGCCGAGTCGTTGACCCACTCAGTGCAGCTCCGTGTCATGTCGTACCTGCGCCCTTTTGGAACAAAGGGCTCCCCGATAGCTTTCACTCCGCTTGCTGCAGTGTCGCACCAACCTTTTTCCCCACGTTTGATGGCACTTCAAAGTGGGTCGTTGCCACACACAGACCCTGCCATGCCACAGCCAAAGTTCGGCAAGCGTGGTCGTGAGCAACATGCTGGCACAGACGATAGTGACAATTTGTACTCAGTGGCCTGTGATGGTCGGTTTGTGTTCCTGTTCACACCCCACGGTTTGGCAAAAATTGGTTGTGGGCGCGATGGAACGGTTCCCGGACATGTTTACGCCTACAACCCACAGTTTCACCCCAAAGAGTGCGTCTCTCCGCTGGACGTGCAGGGGTGTTGGTTTTGGTGTGGTGGTGTACGCCCGCGAGTTGTTGCTATTGTTTGGTCCAAGCGAGCATGGGTGAGTGAATGTGTACGTGCGTGTGTGCCTCACACAACTCGTGTGCTGCGCTTCAGATTCGGGAACCTGGCTATTGCGGGCGGTTTCTTGTTCTTTCGGTGCAAGTCCACGCCGGGTGATGCAGTGGCAAGTTTGGTTGATCCCACTAGCCTCAAAGAAGTGGCAATTGTGTCTTGTGAGCGCTCTACTCCGGGTACCACCTCTGGACAGCCGTCACCGCCTCCGCGGGTGCGTTCCACTGAATCCTCCTCCTCAGAGCCAAGTGCTGCCGTCGATGCGCCTTCCGAAGCGGAGCCGTCTGGAGCAGAGACGGACACAGAAGCCGAAACAGGTCGGTCAGGCCGCAAGGAGAAGGTCGCGAAGGTCAAGGACAGCACCGGCCGCATGGAGTCTCGCCTGTTCTCGGATGGGCGCCGGCTGTACTGTGTGTATGCGTACAACCCTTGCACACATTGCATGCGCGTGAGTGTCATGACACCCCACTTGGTGGATGACACGCTGCGTGGTGCCAATGCACGGGCACGATACGCGTTCGTCTCCGACGACAAACTGCCTCGCAGGGGCGAGAGAGTAACGTTGCGTCACCGGGGTAACCTGTCCCTGCGCTTCACGCCGCACCCAGACGTGCCCGAGGAGCAGCCAGAACAACGCCACCAGCCGGCCTACGTCCGATTCTCGACCCCCTCTGCATCCCAGCCGTGGTGGAGGAGCCGCGTGAGGAATGTTGCTGGTGAACCCATAGTGTTTGCGCCTTCTCTTCGGTTTTCAGACGTGCAGTTCTATGCCACCGGCCGCTGTGTGGTGATGGTGACCACATCTACCACCTCGGGTCACCGGCCAGGCGCGTCGTCTGCCACTGTGTTTTCGGCGCAGTCTGGCCACGTCATGGAAACAATACTCAACGCGCTCTCACAGACGGACGGCGTTTGCTTTGATGGCCGGCCTTCCGACCCGTGTGTGTGGTGCTACCGCGCCCGAACGTGTGAGTTGCTGCCCAACCAGTTCCATGGCGCCCTGCTGTCGAAGGACGTGCCCCACGCCGACAGCACGTGGCGTTGGGAGCTGCCACCTTCCGTGGCGCCCCGCGACAACCTCGAAGCGAGGCAGAGGGGCGTGCGGTGTGCGACTGTGGATGGGAAGACAGTCTTGGATGTTACCACCCTGCGCCACATGATGGCGTGGCCGCAGCCGCCCGTGTCTTCGGACCGAAATGCGACCTCGCCGTCTGCGCCCTCCTTTGCGTCTGCGTTGCGTGGCCCGCAAAGCGCACCAGCATGTGGCGATGACGTTGTGTATGATGCTGGAGAAGACACAGATGTTGACACGGACGCGGAGTCCGTGGGTGACGTGGTGTCCAGCGCCGAGGCACAAGCGGAGACAGTCGCCGTGTTCCGGACAGAGGAGGCCGCGGCAGCTTCAACGCTTGGTCGTGGCAGCAGTTCCCATGGCGCTGTGCCAGCGTCTCCCCAAGCGTGCCGGATCATTGGCGGGCCGGCGCTTGGCGACTCATCCGGTTCGCTGACCAGGCACGGTCGTGCTTCGCGTGCCTCTGTGCCCCACCACGCCCACGCACATGCTGATGACGTGGCGCTGCCGCCACTTGTGCTCGGCGCAGTCGCCATGCAGCTCATGTCTCGTGACGCGGAAGCGTCCATGCCGGCCCGTCCAGGTGCTTCCGGCACCGTCACGTCAAAAGCACTGCGACGCACCATGGAGCAAACCAGCGATGCCCGCAGCCCTTCCTCCGTGAAGGCGCAAGCGCAAGCGCAATCGATGGCGCAGGCCTCTGGGGGCAGGTCGACTCCACGCACCCCGGAACGTATCAGGGCGCGCAACGTCATTCCCGCGGCGTTGGACCTGATACGTGACTGCTGCGTGCTTCTTGGTGGCACCACCGCGGACCTGCCCACCCCATCCTCAGTTGCTGCAGCAAAGCGTGTGCAGGTGGAGATGGAGGTGGCCGCCACAGTAGCTCCAACGCTGGGTACTGCTCCTATTTCTAGCGCTGAGGGTACCAGTGCTGGTGCTGGTGCCGGTGCTGGTGCCGGTGCCGGTGCTGGCGCTGGTACTGGTGCCTCCTCAAGTGGTTCTTCCGCTCAGGGCACCGCGGCCACGCCAAGCGAACCTGGTGCGGCCAGTGGAGCCGAGGCGGCACCCGATTTGGGGTCGCCGACGGTGGCTCGCGTCCGCCAACGGCGCGCCTCTGTGCCGAGTCTTGCTGCCTCCAGCGACGTGGCAGCGGCTTCGGTGAACCCTTTGCGTGCCGTTGCCATGGAGTCTGTCATTTCCGGCGCCCTGAAGCAAATGGAACTGTCCTTGTTGATGGTGTCCGCAGAGGCTGTGCACTGGCCCGGTAGTGGCGACGACAGAACGAGGACCACTGACGACGTGCCGTCTCGCCGTGCATGCCTCGCTGCTCGTGAGGAGTTGCGAAGCTTGGCTGCTTCTCCCACCGCCGCCATGCTGCGTTCAACCTTGCTGCAGCTCGTGCTCGTCAATTCTCGCAGCATCCACACTGCCGCGGTGCGCGTGCTGCTTGCGGCCCGCAACGTGCTTTGGCCAACTGCGACGGCGCAAGCGGCGTGGATCATGGACCTTGTTGGTTCGTTGACAGGCCCAGCTGAGGAGCGGTTGTGCGCGCGCGCGCTGTTGCACCGTGCGCTGCTCGCGATGTGTGAGGGGTCGCTTCTGGGCGACATCTGGACGGTGGACCCCAAGGTGGGTATGGAATTGGTGGAGTCCCTGCTCGCGCATGTGCAGACCCGCATGCAGTCGATTCTCACGTCGGAAGCCAAGCCTCGGTCTGCAGCCGTCGGTGCAGATGCCTCACGAAGTGGCGCCGCCGACGATGCCGACGAAGACGAAGGGTTGGACGGTGACATGGAGGGCGTCGCGTTGCCACGTGAGTGCCCCATTCTTTCGCCGGCGATGCACTGCCTGCTGTTCCTGCAGCAGTCACTGCTGTCATCCCTGCCTGCCCTGTCTCGCGACGCCGCCCCTGCTGGCGCCTCAACACGCGTGGGTGACGTCGTCCACGCGCTGCAAACGCGGTTGGGGCGTCGTCCCACCCGTGCAGAGGTGCGTGAGGAGTCGACACGCTTGGAAGCTCAGCCCAGCGCGTCCCAACAGGTTCTGCTGGTGGTTCAATATGCCAAGGTCGTGCTGGAGGCGTGCGCTGCCACCCTGTTCCCCATGAGTGTGCACACGTCCGCTGCCACCGAGGAAAACCTCATCGGCAACTGGTTCTTTGGGCGCGGCGCCCTAGTATCGGAGGTGGAGCAACAGTGGCAGCCACTCGTGCGGTCGTCGCCAGTGGCGGTGCTGTTGCCGCCCCTGTTCACGCTTTTTTCGCACCGTGCCGCCATGTTGGCTACCACCTGTCCCTCCGCGTGTGTGGCCGCCGCAGGCACCACCACCTCCGACACCACCGCCACCTCCACCTCCAACGACCTGACCACAGCCATCCAGACGCTGGTCAACATTGTTGACCGCGTGAACTTGTCGCTGGGTGCGCCCGTGAAGGACGCTGACGATGCCGCCAGCGCCGCCGCGATGGAGCAGGAGGTCGGTAGCGCCACAGTGGCTTCGCCCCACCCCTACAACTCGTCTGGCACGTGGAAGTTGAGTGTTCCCGGTGCCGATGCACTGCTCCTGACGTTCCACCGCAAGTGCGCCACCTCGTCCGCGTCAGACTCGGTGGATCTGTTCCTTGACGCGGCACTCACGCACCCGGTGCCGGGCGTGCCCCAGCAGCGCATGTGGGGCCACGGAAAGAAGTCTACGTGGCCCAAGGAGCCGCTTCTTGTTGCGACCGACACCGTGTACGTCCGTTTGCACGACAGCAACGAGTTTGCGTTTGGCTACGGGCAGAGGAACGGCGGCGGCGGCGGCAAGTCGTGCAAGCGGTGGGGGTTTCACATCACGGCTCGAGGTCGGCGTGCGGCCGGTGGTCCGAGGTTGCCATGGTTGCTCGACATCCAGACCCTGCTGGCCTCCACCGCCGCCCGCATCGCCATGCACCAGGTTGTGGCCACCACCGCTCCCAGCAAGGTCTGCGAGCCTGGAGATGCCCCCGCCATCGGTGCAGCTGGAGCAGGAGCGGGAGCAGGAGCGGGAGCGGGAGCAGGAGCGGCAGTGGGAGCAGTTGCCGCAGGCGTGGGTGCACCCTCTGCTGAGGCGTCGCAAGGGGCCAAGCAGCGGGCAGGGGCGACTCGGTCCGTTGCAGCCGTGAGCACTTGGCTGGACTCTGTCCTGTTCCGCAACGGCTTCAAGCCCACGTTCCTTGCGGACCATGTGGCGCGCCGAGCTGGAACGGACGACGCCTCTCCCACGGCGAGCGGCAGTGGTGAGGGCACCAGTGTGCCCGTGGCGGGAGGTTCGGTCCGCGGTGTGGACAACGCTGTCGACACCGACGACGCTGACGACGCTGCAGACGTTGCGTTTTGCCAGACGCTCCTCGCTGGCAAGGACGATGTGTCACCGCTCTTGACGTGGTTGGCCCAGAACACACCCGGTGGTGTGCCCCCCGCCATTTTCTCCAAACGGCGCCGGCGCGCGTTCAACGCGGCTGTGCGTGCCGTCGGCACAGCGCTGTTGTACCATGGGGGCCTTGCACGCGTCGCGGCACAGCTCCTTGCACTGCTTTCTCCCCCCACCACCACCACCACCACGAGCGTTCCAGGCAGCAGTGGGACCAGCGCCACGGCTGATGATGGCCAGGATGTCCCCTCCACCCCTTCGCCCGGTACCACCACCATCACGACCACCACCACCAGCAGCAACAGCAGCAGCAACAGCAGCAGCAACAGCAACAGCCAAGGCGTGGTGTTGCAGTCGTTACTGCGGCGGCCGGCAGTCGTGGCGATCCGTGGTGTGTGGTGTGAGGCGGTGAACGTGGTCAAGTCGCGGTTGTTCCTGCGCGCACGGCTGCAAGCGTCTTGGGACAAGCTGGTGGCGACCGGCAAGGAGCACCACATCACGCCATGGAGTGTGGCAGAGGCGCGTGAAATGATGCGGGTGTTGGGCCTGCCCGTCGATGTGCAAGCCACCGCCGCCGTGCTGAAACAGACGCTTCTGGACCACGCAGCGACAGCGACGCGACGCGCCGCAGCAGATTCGGCCTCTTTGGTGTTACCCACAGCTCCTGCTGGTGTGGCACAGGAAGGAGCAACCGCACCTGCCGCTGCCGCTCCGTCGCAGCGCCGTCGCAGCGCGTATGAGCGTGCTGTGGTCCGCGTCATGCGTCGAGTGCGCTTGCTTCTCCATGTGCGCCCCATGCGCACCACCGCTCCTGTGGACGCTGGGCTGACGATGCAGACCCGAGCACACGTGTCCGCGTCCACGTCCACGTCCACCACAGGTGGTGCGTCGTCCGTTATGTCTCGAGGCCCCCCGCAAGCCACACCTGGTCCCCTGGTCGCGTCCATGTCCACCATGGCACCACCGTCGCCCATGCCGTTCCTGCCCTCGTCTCCACCCCTTCGCAAGTCTCGCTCGGCCATTGTCACGCCAGGTGCGCGGCCTGCGTGGTCACGGACCTTGTCCAGTGATCGCAGCGGCGGGCTGGCCACGACCACAGCAACCGGCTCTGCTAGTGCTGGCGGTGCGGATGCCGATGATGTGAACGGGCGGCAGGTGCGTGGAATCAACAGTGCCGCGGCTGCTGCTCGCAGTGTCGTGTCCATGCTGCGGTGCTTCCGGCGGTGGCGCACGTGGCAAGAGGACAACACGTCTGGTGGCGCTGCGGGAAGTCACAGCGTCGTGGCGGACTTTCTCATGGTCCCCCACCTCGATGCCCACACGCTGGTTGCGGAGTCTGTGCAACGGGGTCGATTGGCGCGCACCCGCCAGGCAGGTTTGCTGTCCATCACCCACCTCCTCGCCGCGTCGTCCTTCACAACACCGCTGCTGGCAGTCGTTGGCGGCCTTGCATCGCGCTTGCGGGATGCCTGGTCGACGCTTCACTTCTCGGATGGCATTGGCGGCACCGGACGTGCAGTGGCGGCGGCTGTGCGCGCCTCCTTTGAGGGTTTGCTGCGTGTCCTGGTTGCGCGACTGCGTGTGTTCGCGGCCGCGGCAGGTGGCTCCGCTGCCACTGCCACTGCCACTGCTGCCACGGATGAAGACGTGCCAGTGGTGAGCACGAACGCCATGCTCGCCATTGTGGACCTGTGCTGCCTTCAGTATCGCCCCGCGGATGTGGGGATGCTGCAACGCGTTGGGCTGTTGGAAGCGCTCGCTTCTGTCATGCTTGCAAGCCGCACAGCGGCCACCTCCAGTCTCGCCGATTCCAGCACGAGCACCAACGCCAACAACCCCAGTTCGGTGCTGACGCCTGAGGTGGTGAGCCACGTGCGTGGGGCGTTCCATTTCTTGGCCACACGCGTGTTTTCATGGTCCTCTTCACCGTCGGCACCCATGTCCCGTTCTTCTTCTTCTTCTTCTTCTTCTTCTTCTTCTTCATCCGCTGCCATCACCCCCGCTGCGCCGACGTCCGACGTCCAACCCCTGCTGCGCCGCGTGGTGTCCACCCTGTTCTCCGAACTTGACTTTGACGCCCAACGCATGCGGATCCGGGGCTGCGATGGCGCCCATCCGCATCATCGCGGGACTTCCACCCCCCGCGCCGGCGCTGGTGGTCCCGCCTTTCCCGCCGTCGAGTCCAAAACTGAGGCGGAAGTGGAGCTGCAGGACTCCAAGGAGTCTGGCGCCGCGGATGACGTGGTGTGTGCGGCAGGTGCTGGTGCCGCAGGTGCGCCCCAGCGGTGGGTGGACGACGGTGCGGCGTTTCACACCCTCACGCTGCTGCACCGGCTGCGAGGGTGGACGGTGCCGTTCATGGAGCAACCGGTGCGACTGCGCACCCTCCTTACACTCATGACCTGCGGCTCCCTCCGCGTGCAACGCCTGGCCATCCGCATACTGCGCGCCGTGTTGCCTCGTCACGCCCGCAGCCGCGGACGGCAGGGTGTGGACGCTGAGGTCACCCAGCCGGAGCACAGTGCTGCCACGGCTCCTCCTTCTACTGCTACTGCTGGTGCTGGTGCTGGTGCTGGTGCTGGTGCTGCGAACGGGGTGTTGCCGCTGCGGTGGCAACGCGGCGAGGACGGTGCGGGCTTGATCCGGTATTTGCTGGAGCGCATCGGCCGCCTGTTGTGCGGCTGCAGCGAGGAAGAGCAGCACGCCCGAGGCGTCATCTCCACCGTGGTGCGTGACCACAAGCTGCAACAACAACGGCGGCAGCAGCAGCCAACGGAGGGTGCCGATGGGGACGCAAGCGCCGCTGCCACTTCCGCTCCCGCTGTCACTGCCTCTGCCTCTGCTGGCTCCGGTGGCGGTGGCGGGGGCGGAGGTGGTGGCGGTGGCAGTGGGGGCGGTGGTGCATCCACGCGCACGGGTGTGCTTCGTGTGCACGTCGACAGCGCAGTCATTCCCCACATGCACTTCCTGGAGGCGTTGTTTGAGGTGCTGCCGCCGGTGTTGGACCACCTGGGCGCACGCCCCATGGACGACAACCGCATGGTGCAGAGCATCGAGCGGCAGTACATGAAGGCGGTGGGCGGCAGTCGCTCCATCGGATTGAAGTTCCACAGCGTCCCCTGGAGCCATGTTCGCACGGCAGCGCTCATGTTGGGACGTGCTGGGTTTGTGACTTCTTTGGAAGACGCCGCGGCTGCAGCAGGCAAATCGTCGGCGCATGCAGGGTGTGTGGAGCCCAACAGCCGGCGCCACCACAACGGCACGAACCCTGCATACACCGTCGACTCCACCCAGGCGCTGACCCTGGCGTCGGAGCTGGTGGCACTCGTGAGACAGCTGGCCTGCACCAACCTGGCGGTCCCGGGAGCAACAGCATCAGCAGCATCAACAACAGCAGCAACCGCAGCAACAGCAGCAACAGCAGCAGCAGCAGCTGGGCGTGCGCTGGCGCCCACGACCGACGCGGGTCCTTGGGCTGACGCAGTGCGTGAAGTGGTGCTCTCCACGGCCGAACGTGACCTGCTGTGTGCCGCCTCGTCGCCTGCTGCGCTGTGGCGCGCGTTGGCCGCG
>Ga0213833_1001610_pt1 | contig 15867 bp, 22 predicted proteins | sample SWATP21_FD_160575 | JGI IMG/M metagenome (GOLD analysis project Ga0213833, IMG submission 160575) | Coastal seawater microbial communities from Marineland, Florida, United States - SWA TP2 #1 | ecosystem: Environmental > Aquatic > Marine > Coastal | place: USA: Florida | collected 2016-08-14
CATCAGATGTTGGGGTAAGTGACGCCGCCGTGGTGGCGGCAGTGGGGAGAGGCGGTATGGAGCCACGTTGTGTGGACGTATCGCGTGCCACGGTCACCAGCGTGTCAAAATCATCAAACCCCACGTCGCTGTGCTTGCCATCATCCTGGGTGGTGGTACGCTGCTGTGCGCTGTCTCTCCCCTCCAGCTGTGTATCGCTACTGTCAACAGTGGCTACTCGCTTGCTCCTGTCGCGGTCGCCGCCTTCGTTAAGGCTGCTGTCGTCAGCACTCGTTGCGTCCGCGCCATTCAGAGGGCTCCTGTGGCGTGGATCGGCCGTCGACTTGCCAGGTTTCTTCGGGTTGACGTACACGGTGTGCACACACCGCTCAAGTTGGCGCCACACCACGCCCCACAAGGCAGGCCCCACGCCCGCTTCACACAACACCGTGCGCAGCTCCACAGGAGCGACCAACGTCAGTCGCACCAAGGCGCGTCCCAGAATAGAAACGACGACGTCACTTTCGTGGCACGCTGCAAGGGTATTCACCAAACAGCAGATTTCAGGGCCGGCGTGCAACCGCGGCGAAGCAATCGCCGCCACGCTTGCAGTTTCCAACACGCTCGCAGCAGCTGATTGCAGCGCCACCATGCAAGCCACTGCTTCGCGCACACCATACTCGGCGGCATCAACCTCCGCGACAGCGGCGGCAGTCGAAGTAGCAGTTGCAGCAGTCGTGGCAGCGGTAGTGGAACCGGTGCCAACTCCAACACCAGCAACGGCACCAGCACCACCTTCAGAGCCAACATCAGCGTCTGGGGCAGCCAGGTCCGAACCCACACTCCGCGTCTTCGACAGCACCACCGGCATGGAGTACCGCAGTCGCCTTGGCTTACGACCCTGCACCACACCGTAGGTCACACCACCAGATGGACACGTTGTGGTGGCATCACGGGCGCCGTGGCGACCACAGCGTGAGGTAACTCTACACGTGGCACCCCTGGCTCGCGATGCAGTACCAGCACTGCTGCAAGCCATGCAGGTGGCTGCGCCAAGTCGGTCAACAAACGAAAATGCCCGGGAGGACTGGTCAAAAGCATTGTTCACGCGCTGGGGCGCATGAAGTACCACGCGGTTGTCCAAGATGTGGGGCGGTAGGCTGTGGAAGAGGGGCACCAACAAGTCCCTGCAACGACGAACACCAACCACCAAAAACAAAACAAAACAAACAAAACAAAGTTCAGGCGCGGGTTCGTTGCCAGCCAGGCGCACCCAGTGCCAACAAACACCTTCACGCACCATACGCCCTGAGAACGGCACTCCAAGACCGTGCTGGGCGATGATCGCGTCAGCAGTTGCAGCAGGGTGAGGCACACGCGAAGAGTGGATACATCAACCACGTTCAACCGGTGTACCCGGGTGGATCGCCTGTCAACACCAGCACCGGCACCAGCACCGGCACCGGCACCAGCACCAGCACCAGTACCAGCACCAGCACCAGCACCGGCGCCAGAGTCCGCAGCAACACCGTCTCCTTCTTTGGCACTCGAGCACACTTCACCCATGGCGTCCACCAGCGCCGGTACGACACGACGCAATCGCGTCACGCACATCTGGATCACAGCACGAGAGGCCTCGAGAGCCGCGGCGTGTCCCGACGCTGCTCCCACCACAGCGGCGATGTACGCTGTGAGCACGCCGTCAGCAGGAGAGTGTGCGGCGTGACTTGGCCCCCAACGGGGTTGTGGGTGCAACGGGTTGTCGGGATGAGGGCTACACGAGCACGCACAACCACGTTGGCCTTGGTGCTGTGACTGGCGTAGCGGCGGCGGCGAAGGCTGTGGCGGTGGCGCAAAGGATCCCTGGTCTGTGATGCCAGCCAAGTGGAACACGCCACCACATTGGACAAACATGGCACGTTCCACATCCACCGGCGAGCCGCTGACGACGTCTGGGAGCATCACAGAACGAAGAAGGTACCTGCTCGCGCGTCGAAACCGGCAATCCAATCCAATCCAATCCAATCCAATCCAATCCAATCCAACGCACGGGGGGTGAGGAACACAACAAACACCGACGTGCGAGGCGTGAAAACAAACATAGTGCAGTCCGGCTACGATGCCCCTTGCAAACACGTCGCACGAGGCCCCCACCCAAAGACACACCCACCCACCCCACAAACCTGTCAGGGACGTCGCCGACGAGCACAGATCGTTGCGTGCACACACCCGAACGCCGAAGCACCACCCGCAGCGGGGCGACGTTGTGCATGGTGCGAATGAACAACTCGGAGAACGCCCCGTCTGCAAAGGGCGGGACCACGGACACAACCACGTCGTCCTCCACCACAGCCTTGGCGTCTTTCTCTGTGCCCGTGACACTGCCACTGCCAGCGCCAATGTCGGCGCCATCACCATCGCTCAACGAGGCCAAGGCAGCCCGGAAAGCGAGGACAGCATCCAACGTGTGTGCCAGCATGGCGTGCCCGACGTCTGCAAACCACCGACGGGCGGATGCGGGTGGACAAGTCACCATGGCCACGTGTGCCAGCCGCCACCCCATCAAGTGCCGCACGATGTGAGCCGCAGCTTGTGTGACATCGGCAGCACCGATGTCCATCGAAGGCGAGCGCGCGTTGACTCCGCGGGCACCTGCACCGGCACCTGCACCCACTCCGGCACCTGCACTGTCATCTCCAGCGTGGTGACACGGCAGATCCACCTGGGTGGACAGCAGGTGCGTCAAGAACAGCATGGGGAACGGCGGTTGTTGTGGTGGGAGTGACCCAGAGGAAGAAGCGCGTGGGGTTGGGGCGGAACCTGGTGAGGCACTGGTGGTGCCATCCGAGGTGTTGACCGCCGCACCCTTTGCTGTTGTCGCACTGCCCGTGTCAACGCCAACGCCGGTGCCGCCACGGCCATCGCCTCCAGCAGTTGCAGTTGCAGTTGCCGCCGTAGTTGCCGCCGCAGTTGCCGCCAGCGCTGTGCCCAGCGTCTCTGCACCGGTGAGGGAGCAGGCGTCGGCCAGGTGGAGGGTGTGTTCTCGCAACGTACAGCACCGCTGCCAGCCGGATTGGAGCGGCATACTCAACACCACGCCGCGCAACACATTCGCCTGCTGCAGGGCTTGCTCCAACACCCCCACCAGCCCCAGTCGGCGCACAAACTCGGGCCACAGCAGCCCTTCGCATGCCCGACACTGCTCATCGATCGAGGAAGCCACTGTGCTGCCAGCGCGCGCGCCGACACCAACGCCAACGTCAACATCCGCACCAGCACCACCGGGCGTCGTGGGCAACACCTGCCCACACTCGTCCCCCGTGTGAAGCTCGGCCGCATCACTGCCACCACCAGCGCCACCGGCTGTCGCCGTCTCCTCAACGCCGTGGGTAGCACCGGCCGACGCACAGGCACAGGCACAGGCACATGCACAGGTACAGGCACACGCACACGCAACGCGGCACGCACGTGGTGGCAGGCCCAACACGTCCTCTGCCACACCCTCACCAGCCCACGACTCGACAACAGAGCTGCAGGCACTCAACACGCGCAGCGCCGCAAGCAACAGGCGCAGGTGCACGAGGGTCGCCGTGAGACGGCCTTCGACCTGCAGTTCGGCGTCCACCACGGAGGCAGTGGAGTCACGTGGCGCTGCAGTGGGCAGCGTGGAGAGCGCTGGCACCAGCAACGCCAGCTGCGAGGTGAGAGAAGACATCAGCGCGGCGGTGATGGGCACCACGTGCCGGCGGTGCAGGCGGGCGCGGTTGAGCGGGCTGCGAGCAGCCAGCGCCAGGACGGGGAGGAGGTTGAGAAGGAACGCGTGGCGGTAGGGGAGTGGGGCCGGCGGCGGTGCCCCTGTGCATGTGACCAGCTGGGGTGGCATGAACCCCGCGAGAGACGCGAAAGATTCTGCCTGGGACACCCCGAGCACGAAAACGGAGCGGTATTGCACGGGCGAGGGCGCAGGCGAGGGCGCAGGCGAGGGCGCAGGCGAGGGCGCAGGCGAGGGCGCAGGCGAGGCACCTTCTTCTGACGCCCCTGCTGCGTCGACGACGACGACGTCAGTGTCGCCTCCTTCACCATCTTCTCCTGCGGTTGTGGCATTGGCATTGGGTTTCTCGGTGTTTCCGCTGTCAACGGTCTTCGTGGCGTCAACTCCATCGGTGGAGCGCGCACAGGGTGTGAAGGCAGCCACAGACACGGTTGGCAGGCCACACGATACAGACACGCTGGCAGCGGCCTCCGCATCGGGTGTGTCCCACATGTCTTGCGGCGGGGTCAACACTCGTGCTTGTTTGCACACCTGCTTCATGATGCTGTCAAGCACCGGTGTGGGGAGCGGCAGTTGTTGTACGCTCTTCACTTCACCCTCACCCTCACCCTCACCGTCCGCGTCCGCGCCACCACCGCTACCGTACGTGTGTGCACGAACGACCACATCAGCACGAATGCCATGGGCTGTGTGCACCTCACGCAGTCGCTGTGATACGGTGCGCAGCGCCGTGGCAAGGGCGGGTGTCACCAACGCACAGCCCGGTCGCCGGCGGCACAAAGTGGTGCTTGAGCTGCTGACGCTGTCACACGTGTCCGCGCCGGTGTTGGCCGCTTGCCGCTCCTCCAACTCCAACAATGAGCTCTGTAATGCGGCGATGCAAGGACCGCTCTGTGGAGTGGACAAGCCGACCAACCAGGTGGTGCACGGCGAACGGCAGCAGTGCATACGACGCGTTAACAGCTCGTCCCGAGATCACACGCAGGCGCAACGTCCAACCTCCCGGTGCAGCCCAGCTCATGCCACCATGCGCACGACACAGCACAGCACAGCACGCATGCAACGCAAAAGCACACAGTACAACATGGTATACAAGTGCGGAAACCACCAAAACCCGAAGCGAACGGGGACGTACCATCGGCACAGCTGGGTCCGGAATCACAGCGTCTGCCAAGCACAGTGTGCGTGGCATGGCTTCAGATACGGGCGTGGCAGACCAGCGGTTCGTCGGAAGGGAGGAGGCCGTGTCCAAGCCTCGTGGGGTTGAGCCACGGTCGTCCGACAAGGCGGGGACGCTCTGTGCTGACGTCACACTGCTGGTGGCGCCCTGCGGCGTGCCGTGAGCAGGCATCCGCGAAGCCGTGGTGGCATCCTGCTGTGGCTGGGGCGAACCCAGCAGCAGGCGCCCGAGAAAGGAGCGTCGCAGCATGGGAACACTGCCAACAACGGCACAGCACTACACCACGTCACGCCTGCTCCCAACAAGGCATCGTTTGGTAGCAGTGCTTGTTGATCCCGCGTCCAATCAGGTAGTGTTCGCGCGACAACGCACAGCGGCAGAATGAGCAGCGGGGCGTGCCGATATACACATGCAACGCCCGCGACCCCGACGTATTACACACTCGGGTTCAACCGAGTGAGAGATGCCACCGGTGTGCGGCTTGAGCCCTCAAGCCTGCACGTGTGGCGAGGTGAATCCAGACTCAGACGCACACGCTTGTGCGAGCTGCCGGTGTCGAGGTTGCGAACATACACATTGGTGTATTTGTCATTGTGCCGAACTTGACCAGCTACTTCACACACCATCCTCTGCCTTCGCTTCTTTTTTTCAGACGCGCTACGCAGTCGACTCTGCGGCAGCAGCGGCGGCCTTTTTTGCAGCTTTTTGTTTGGCCCGCCAGGTCTTGCTGGCTGCTCTGTCTCGCGAGCGCACCTCGCCAATGATGTCACGAAGGCACTCCTTCACGACAAGTGGAGCGTCGCCACGCTCCACACTCGAGCTGAGTGTGGCGCCGAGCTTGGCAGTGGTCTGCATCACGCACATTCAAGAAGTTCATGAGTGAACCACTTGCAACACAGGCACACGACCGTGGGGACACAGACACACATCCACTCCACAAACGCACATCATTGAACGGGAAGATCTGCTCAAAGTTCCCGAGTGAGCCATCCACAAGGCCGCCAAACGCGCCAGGCATGGCCAGGCCAAAATCTCGTGCCACACTGTTCACTTCCTCTTCCTCCTTCGCAGACCCTTCGTTATCTGCCTCCTTTTCCCCTTCCGCCTCTCCTGCGGCTGTGGTCCCCTCGCCTGCTGGTACACCTGCCCCCGCCCCAACGTCTTCGCAAGACGCCATGGCAGCAGCGGCACTGCCGTCGCCACTGCCACCGGCATTGCCACTGTTTCCTCCGCTGCCTGCCGCGGCGCCCGTTCCTGTGTTGGCCAGCGCACCACTGTCCTCAGTGGAGTCGGCACCGGCACCGGCACCGGCACCGGCACCGCCGCTGGTGACGTTCCCGCTACCATCGCCCCCACTCTCAACAGTGGCCACCTCTCCCCCCTTGTGCTCCGCACGCGCCCGGCCTTGTGACGGAGACCGCCTTGCCCCACCGCGCACAACACGCGCATTGCTGTTGTTGCCACTGCCACTGCCACTGCCACTACCACTGCCACTGCCACCGCTTCCAGCCGCCAGCCCGCTGCCAGAGCCGGACGCAGATCGCGACCGAGACCGAGACCGCGACCGGCCCATCGCGGAGTTGGTGGGTGCGGGTCCCCCCGACGGACCACGCTTCTTCGCGTTGCGCACACCGCGTGCCCCTGCGGGCCGGAACGCCGCGGCGCGAGGGTGGGAGGGCTTGATGTTGCGGCGTGAGGCGGGGGGTGGCACGCGTCGCGCGCCGGCCCCTGTGCGAGACCGAGACCGGGACGAGTCACTCCCCGCTCCGGCTCGACCACCACGGCCGCGGCCACGACCATGGCCACGACCATGGCCACGACCACGACTGCGGCCGCGTTGTGGGATGCGACGTGCCGCCAGCTGCCACACCAACGAGCTGTCAGACGGCGCGTGGATGAACGCACCCAGACACGACACCGCAGCGAAAGCAGCGCGAGGAAAACAATGCAGACGGCGATGGGAACACGCACCTGCTCCCCTTGGACACGCAGGTGCTGCGCAGCTTCTGCTTGCAAGACGTCGACCATGTCTCCAATGAGGGGAATTTTAATCTCGCGGTCGGTGGGGCAGTCCTGGGGAAGGGGAGGGAAGGGAAGGGAAGGGAGGGATGTCAGAGACACACATGCATGCACACGCAGCATGGCGTCACACAATCATGCTGGGCTACTCACCATGCCAAGAGCAGGTGAGCAGTTCACTTCGACAAGCCAAGGCTTGAGAGACTTGTCCAACATGATGTCAAAACCCAGAAGCTCGAAGCAAGACGGGTTTGGAGGCACGACATCCGACAGCATAACTGTTGCGCACGAGTCGCACTCTTTGAGAGACCACACAACGCAAAGAATCAGCACAGCGCCCGACGTACGCAGAGTGCAGTTGATCAAGGTTACAATATGCGGCCACACCGCATCGAGGTCAATGCCTTCATGCTCACGCATGTAGTCCACGAACTGCGTGTACTTCCACTTGCTGCCCGCCCCAATCACGTCCTTGTCATTGGCGTAGGTATCCGAAAACTTGTTGATCGAGCTGCAAGACAGACAAGCATGCACAGTGTTTCACGTTTCCAGTTCAATTTTGTGTGTTCTGAAGTGTGCGTGTGTGGTGCAGGCGTACGCGTTGGTGAGATGGGAGTACAGGTTCGACAGGTCGGTGTCGGGGGTGTACTTTTCTGTCCCAAACCGCACCATGCCCTCCTTGTACAGGAATGCTTTCTGCGCCCGCACGCAAAGTCAAGACAGCAATGCCAGCCCCAAGCCAATAACGTGTCACGCATGTGCATCACAAGCACGGCACACAGCCCGCTGGGAAGTGCCCTCACTGGCACACACGCACCAGTGGGTGGCAAGACGTCACCAGGACATACAGACGCAAATCCAACTTGTACCCTCCCACGGTGAGTGGGTCGGCAATGTACTGCAAAGGGAGGGCAAAACACCCAGGCGTGCATGTGGTACCAAAGCAATCGTGAATACGATGAGTGCCATGACAACGCCCTCTCTGTTCGTACGCGTTGGATGATTGTGCTATGGTCGTATCGAAGCTCGCTGATGTTGCGGATGAGAAAGATTTTGCGCCCCCGGCTCAGGTCAGTGGGCTTGCAAATCCACACAGGTTGCTCCTCCTCTGAATGTGCATTTCGTCGTGAGTGCGTGCAAACAGACTACATGCAGCTCGCATACCCGCAAAGGCGTGCGCAACCACACGCAGATGATGCAAAGCAGCTGCAACACCCAACGCCCAGCCCACAATTGCCAATCGCACCTGTGGTACGATACTCGCGCAAAAACTTTGTGTACTCTGTCGGGAGGATGAAGCCCTGCGGATAAAAGTCGTACACGCTGCCGTACACACCATGATACCGCCGCAAGCTCTTCTGAAGGCTATCCTTCTTCGTGATGATACTGCTGCGTGGAAGGTGGTTAAGACGCTGGTAAGGCACTGCAATGCGGTAATTCGATGGCTTGAAGCGTCCACTCCGCCAGTGTAGGTGCCATTCCAGGGTACTGTGTTCTTCTTCGCTCCACTCCTCCCAGTTGCGATTCTCAAGCAGCACCAAACGCAACACCTGCGGCCCACCGCCGTCAAATCGAACAACCAACGGGCCCGCCTCCTTCACACCAACTTCGAAGTCTGCAGCTTCATCTGGAACCAGGTTCTTGCTCGACATGGTCGGGGCGCGAGTGGCAACGCACAGCGTGGGCGCCGGCGTGTCCGGCCGCACAGCAACAGCTCCGCAGCTCAAAATTGCGAGATCAAAACACACTAACATCCGTGGTGAAGTGATCACCGGGAGGCTGCCAGGGTACAGTGGTGTTGCCACGCACGCAGTCGCACCGCAACATGAGCTCGTCAGATCGCGCCCAGGATGGGAGGCACCCAGTTGGCGGTAGCAACCCGGATCGGCACCAGCGACGTGCGCACCTTGACAAAGACAGGCAGGCCTTGAAAGCAGTGCAAACCAAGATGAAAGCGATCATGGCGTGCGTGTTTGTTGTGCAGACGCAAACCAAGGGTGTGAGCGCTGACTACGCACTGCACACGACTGTATGTTGTTTCCTTCAGCAAAGATGGGCTGAGTGACGAGGAAAAGGCATTGCTGGGAAAATGTGCCAAGTCTGGTTTCACCACAACGCTGGTGATGGATTCGGTGCTGGGTGCTGGTCTCTACTTCGGTGCGTTGTGTTGCTATTTCTTCCCGTCTTGCCGTTCTGTCTGCGTGCTCACACTCTCAAATTGTCACCATGGCCGTGTATCCGTCAGCGCTGGGGGCAGTGGGGAAGCGCGTGCCAGTTCTTTTGCGTCAGCGCACCACCATTAGTTTTCTCGGTGCGTGTGTTCGACGCTGCACCTACCTGGACAAACAGGCAGTAACCATATGATGTATGTTCGTTTATGTTTGATGTATGTCACCCACAGGGGCGTTGATGGCGCATGATTACTTCCAGCGGAGGAATGGAGACATTTGCACTCAGGTCTTCCTGGCCAGCAACCTACCGAACGCGGTCGCCCTGCGCGAAGAGTACGTTCGTGGCTGTGCCCTACCCGTCCACCTGGACCTGTCGGAGTCAGCCAGACTCACGGGTGGGTGGTAACAGGTACCGAAAAGTTGCGCCTGACAGTGAAACCTTGAAGTTCATGGAGCGCATGGCAAATCGCTCAAAGTGCGTGCCTGGTGAGTTTCCAAGAGGTTTTTGCGGCTGACAACATTGTGTTGCTTTGTGATATCAGCGACTCCGTGCCATTTGTTGGAAAGAGGAACACCCTTTCTCCAACCACCAACGACAGCGGCAGCAGCAGTGCGCAAGGGCAGAAACGAGTGTCACGTCCCGCATACCCCAGCAGCAACGTGGATGGCCACAGCGCCACCGCTGCAGTTCCCAGTGCGGCGTTCTCCGACCCAGACAGATCATCTGTGGACTCAATTTCTTCTCCTGCTGACGATGCAGTTGATGGTTTTCAGTTTGGTGGTGGCAGTGCCGGTACGCAGCTTGCAAGTTGTCTGGGTGAAGGCTGGTTGAATGACAGCGTTTCTGTACGGCAGATACCGATGACGGTTCATTCAACCCTGACGAGTACTTTCGAGCGAGCGAGACATCCGCCACAAGTCAAGACGCTTCCCCTTTCTCAGAGAGCGACGCTGGTTATGACGATGACGTGAACGATTACCGCTCAGACGCGGGATACACGCAGCGTGAACCCAGTCACCGCACCTACGAGAGCGATCGGGACAGCGAAACGTTTCGGCAAGACGGTGGCCGCTTCACAGATGAGGAGGATGATGACTTGGGTGATGCGTATGTGGGCCGTGTTCCGTCATACGAGCGGCGGTACGACGAACGCCGGCGGCGTCGCTTCACACGGCGTTCTCGACACCGGGAGCGCGATTCTGGCGCTTCCGCCAGCTCTTCACAGTTTGATGGCTCCTCCCACCATATTTCTCGTGGCCGCCGCAATGAACGCGTCATGGTTGATCCCTATGACACCGGTCGTCGCTAGGTGCCACCACTTTGACAGCGGGGGTCGTGCCAGAGATGTGTGTGAACATGGCGTGACATATGCACTGATAAGATTGGCCGCTGGATGCGTCATCGCTTGCGGATCTGCTGCAGTTGCTGCCCGCCGTGTCACAACTTCTTTCTCACTCGGCTGCGCCCTGTGTCGAAGCAAGTTGCTCCTCCTCTAGCCAAACATGTTGTCGAGCCCAATGAACACTGCTGTGCGTGTAGCCCGCCACACAGCAGCGGTTCTCCGCCGTCCCACTGTGCGCAGCACGGTGCGGTCCTTCCACGCGACAGGAAGTGTCGCGCTGTACAAGGCGCCACTCAACGAAGTCAACTTCCTCGCCAATGATGTGTATGTCGCGCGTCTGCGCTTGTACTGCCCCTGCTGATTGTGCCATGTGGTGCTCATTGTGCGGTGGTGATGTGGTGCGTGCGCAGCTATGAACTGCAGGAGCACTACAAGAAGCTGAAAGTCACGGGTGGTGAGGCTGCCACGGAGGACATGGTGGACATGGTGTTGCAGGAGATGGCTCGCTTCTGCGAGGCAGAGTTGGCGCCGTTGAATGAAGTTGGCGATCGCGAGGGCTGCACGTACGTCCGCAAGTTGTTGTGCCTCCCTTTGCTGCCTGTTCACGGGCTTCCATGCCCGCAGTCATGTCGATGAACACACTGTGACAACACCCACTGGCTTCAAGGCTGCCTACGACACGTTCACAGAAGGCGGTTGGCAAGGCTTGAGCTACCCAGAAGAGTGCGTGGTGTGTGTGCATGATCTGTGGTTGCGGTGACCACTGCGCCTTACACCTCTCTCGCCTTCTGGTTTGGTTTGCTGCGCATCGGATCTGGGTGTTCGCAGGTATGGCGGCCAAGGGATGCCGTACTCGCTGGCACTCATGTCCACCGAAATGGCTGCCACCGCGAACTGGACCTGGGCCATGTACCCTGGCCTCTCGAAGGGCGCCATCAACACCATTCTTTCTCACTGCACGGACGAGCTGAAGGAGAAGTGCGTCTCCCTCACTCTTCTACTGTTGTCCTGCGCGTACAGTCTCACACTGTTGCCTCGTCACCTGCGCTTTGATTGGCCAGGTACCTCCCTCCTCTGGTGTCTGGTGAATGGACGGGCACCATGTGCTTGACGGAGCCCCAGTGTGGCTCTGACCTGGCGCAAGTCACCACGAAGGCGGAGCCTCAGGGCGATGGCACGTACAAGATCACCGGCACCAAGATCTTCATCTCTTGTGGTGAGCATGACATGACGGACAACATCATCCACTGCGTCCTCGCTCGTCTTCCAGGCGCGCCAGAGGGCACCAAGGGCATCTCCCTGTTCCTTGTCCCCAAGCGCAAGGTTGCGGATGACATGACCCTTGGCGAGCTCAACGGTGCCAACATTGGTCGTATTGAGGACAAGATGGGCTGCCATGGCTCGTCCACTTGCGAGATCAACTTTGAGGATGCGGAAGGGTACGAGGCCATCCCTCCCTGTGGTGTCTTTTCCCTCGCTTGTCGTTCATTGTCTATCATGCACGTCCATCAGGTACCTGATCGGCACCGAGAACCGGGGTTTGAACCACATGTTCACCTTTATCAACACCTCTCGCCTCGGGACCGCTGTTCAAGGTGTTGCCGCTGCGGAGAACTCGTACCAAAACGCACTGGTGTACGTGGTGTGTCCAAATGGGGGCGTTGGCACGTTCTGTAACTGTCTTGGTGGGGTCACACTGTCCCAGGTACGCCAAGGACCGCCTCGCAATGCGCTCTTTGAGCGGCGTGAAGAACCCAGATGGTCCCGCCGACCCCATCATCGTCCACCCCGATGTCCGCCGCATGTTGCTGACCATGAAGGCCATTGCAGAGGGCGGTCGCGCCATGGTTTTCGAGTGCGCCCTACTGAACGATGACATGATGGAGGCTGAGTTTTCCGGCAACCCAAGCGGTGTCAAGGCTGCTGATGACAAGATGGGCTTCCTGACGCCGATCTTGAAGGGGTTCTTGACAGAAGCTGGTATCGAGGCTGCTAACATGGGCATCCAGGTCTATGGTGGACACGGGTACGTACATGGGCGCCACAGGCTTCGGCTATGGGGGTGGTTCTGACTGTTGCGAATGGGGTGTTGCAGCTACATCAAGCAGAACGGCCAGGAGCAGATCGCACGGGACGTGCGTATTGCGGCCTTGTGGGAAGGCACGACGGGCATCCAGGCGTTGGACCTGCTTGGACGCAAGATCATGATGCATGGCAAGATGCGCCCCATCAAGGAGCACTGCTCTCGCCTGTGCGTGTTGTGTTTCGTCCGTCTGCCAAAGGAAACGGGAGCATGCTTGGGTCTGACGTGGGTTGTGCACACAGCTTCAAGGAGTGCACAGCCTTGCTCACGAGTGGTTCCAGCACGGAGGTTAAGCTGCATGCGTTCCGGTTGTTGAAGCACGTGGTTCAGTGGCAAGCTATGACGTACCGCATTGGTATGATGGCGATGAAGAACCGTGATGCCATTGGCGTGGCGTCATACGACTACTTGATGTTCGTAGCTGTTGGTTTTGTGTACTGCTCGCCGCGTGCCTGACGCTTGTGTCTCTTTGATCCGGGGTTTTCCGCCGTGTCAGGTTCTCCGGCTACGTTCAACTCGCGTACCACTGGCTGCGCATGGAGGAAACCGCGGCCAAGAAGCTTGGCTCAAAGGACGGCCGTGCCGTGGGTGATGATGAGTTCTACAAGGCCAAGATTCAGACCTCCCAATTTGTGTTCGACCACTTGCTCCCGCGCACCAAGTCACATGCGAAGACCATGTTCACTCCCATCGACTCCATCATGGGCTTGAAGGAGGACCACTTCAGCTTTGACTACTAGACATAGTTGTGGGTTGTGCATCTCAAAAGAAAAACAACTGAATGTCGTCGCGGCGGGATCCCGCCTGCCAGTTTTCTGAACTTACCCATGAAATTTGGGCTGGCTGCGCTCGCCTCGCACGACGAAAAGACGCAATGCTGGATGAGTGATGGTGCCCACATGAGGAGCCCGGGTGGCTGGTGTGGTGACGACGAAAGTGCAACAAGTGACCAGCACAGTTGGCAAGCCCACACAATGTCGTCCCGTCGACGAGTTGGCGCAGTGCATGTGGCTTCGTCGCCCAGCGCTCTCAGCCGAACCGGCCGTCTCCAAACCATGGACGACCTCCGCATGCTGAACGCCACTGTGCAAGCACAGCACGTGGTTGCGTCCGTGCAAGAGGTGGAGTCCAAACTCACAGGCGGACGGGTGGGAACGCGAGCTGCTTCGCTGTCTGCGGCGCTGCGCGGGAGGGGGTGCACATCCGCTGCAAGCGGGTCGTCAAGCCACGACCGTCACGCCGCCCAGCCCCGACTCCATCTTCGCCCGCACCCAATGTCGTCTGCCAGAGGCCGGCGCCTCAGCGTGCTTGGGTCTCGCCCCGAGATGGCCGTCGTCACCAAGGCACTGGCGGCGGCGGCGGCGGCGGCGGCGAATGCTTCGCCGTCAGCAGCAGCTGCTCCGCGAGCAGCCACTTCACGTGGAAGTGGAAGCGGCGCCGCAGCGTCTGCTCCCGCGGCAAGTGTTGGTGTGGCCCTATCCGCGCGTGGCGGTGGCTGTGTGAGAGCGTCCCCGGAGGAGAGCTTGGGGAGTGGTGGGTGGATGTTGGAAACGTGCACGGGTGGTGTGTTGGCCAGCTTGGGAGGGCTGCCGGACTTTGGCTTGCAGATGATTGCCGAGTTCCTGGAGCCATACGATTGGCGCATGCTGTCACGTGTCAATCGGACGCTCAGGCGAGTGCTGTCGCCCGCGTTCACCATGGCAGCTTTGGTGACCCGTGTTGCGGAGAATGGACGCGTACGGCTCCTTCGCACACGCGTGATGGTCCCATTAATTGCGCGCCTGAGCGGCGTCACCCATTTAAAGGTATGGTGGCAGTGTCAACTCGGCATTTGTGTGTGGTTGTACGGGTGTGGTAGGGGCGGCGCTGGCGTGGTTGGTCCGGGTGCACGCCTGCGTATCAAGTTGTGAGACAGCTTGTGACCAACAACCGGCTGCAGGTCGTCGGTGGAGTGCTTCAGCCGCAGTCTGTGCCGGTATTTCAGCGCACCCTTCCTTTGTGGTCACGCCTGGAGGTGCTCGAGCTGCGCTCGTGTATGGTTGACGACACGTGCCTCGCCGTCCTGGTGCAAGCCTTCCCCCAACTCCCCCACCTCGGTGTGTTGGATCTCCGCCGCAACCTGCTTGGTGACACTGGGGCTGAGCACCTAGCGCGCACAATGCCCCTATGCAAGGCACTGGAGGCATTGGACGTGTCCAACAATTACATTGGCGATAAAGGAGTCGCCCTCCTGGCACGTGGGGCAGAGGCGTCGCCGTGTGTATGGTCGTTGCGCCTCGCCGGAAACAAGCTTTCTCCAGAGGGTGCTCGGTGGGTTTCGAGCGCTGTGCTGCACACTCAGGGCCGCCTGTGTGATGTGTCCATGTGAGCACTGTAATGCTCTCGTCGCACCATGTGGGTGTTCGCGCTGGGCAGCGATCAGGGAGTTGCTTGGTGTGCTGGTCCGTGCGGAACTCGAACAAAAGCGTTTGCCGTGACGTGGAAAAACAGTAAAACTACCATCTGCTGTGTCATCCCGACCTGTGTTTTTCGTGGTCGACTCGCCAGGTGTTGTTGATGTTGCTCACCCAGCGCCGCCATGTATCGGCGTCCGTCCCCGGCGCCCACATGGAGCATCAGTTGTTTGTGCCTCTTGCCTCTTTTCTTTGTAACGAGTGCGGCGCAAACGTCTGTTGCCCGGGACCCGGACTCTGACCTGTGGCTGTCACTTGATGTGTTTGACACGCTGGCGCTGTCACCGGCGTGGCGCACGCACTTCGTGTTGGCCGGCAGCGCCCCTCACACTCTTGTCGCCGACGTGAAACATTGCAATGGATCGTCTTTCAATGGTGGCGGTCTTTTGTTCTCCGTGTCGGCGGGCAACACCGCGCTTCCGCTTGTGCTCAACAAGTTGCGGGCCACCCATGTTTTCGAGCCAGCGAACACAACGTCGGCTACCGATGCCGTCGCGTCCATGACCTTCCAGTCTACAAGTGGCATGGGCGGGTGCGCAGAAATATCGCTGACAGCGCAACGCAGTACTGGTGACGTAGAGGGTCACGCAAGTGTGCTTGTGGCCATAAACAAGCCTTTGGGAAACAGGACGTCAGCCATCAGTGCGCTCACGCAGTCCTTCTCGTCAATTTCAGTGGGTACGTGCTGCTGCGTGGCTGTAGTGTGCGCAGCGTGGCACATACTTATATTGAACAACGTTCCTGTGGAACCTGTTCGCTTGTGCAGACCACGTTGCCTGGATCCACGCGTTCGGGGCTCACTCCACTGCGGTGCTGAAGCGCGTTTCAGATGGAAACCCGTTCATGGGTGTCGGTACCTTGGGAGCT
>Ga0213833_1001611_pt1 | contig 15865 bp, 16 predicted proteins | sample SWATP21_FD_160575 | JGI IMG/M metagenome (GOLD analysis project Ga0213833, IMG submission 160575) | Coastal seawater microbial communities from Marineland, Florida, United States - SWA TP2 #1 | ecosystem: Environmental > Aquatic > Marine > Coastal | place: USA: Florida | collected 2016-08-14
AGGAAGCCGCCCCCCCCCCCCCTCCCCTCAAAGCCAAAACAGACAACGCACCACAGCAACCCACAACACCGACACAAGCAACAGCAACGCAACAAAAACAACAGCAACAGCAGCAGCAACAACAACCAAGAGCCGCTGAACCAGCAAAACCACTACGCACTCTGTTCGTCATCTGTGTGCTCACACACGGTGAGGTCGTACGTGCAGAACCGCACACGGCTCGGGCTCCGGTCCAATGTCACGTTGCTCGACGTGTCCCCCCTCGCCACCACCTCTCCACGGCACAAGGCCGTGAACATGTTGCACAAGGGCAACAACACGCGACACGCACCCGGTGGGGTGATGTCCCGTGCCACATACGCTCGTGCCAGCCTGTCCGTTGCCACAAAGCCCTCCAGGATGGGCGACAGCAAGCACGCGGCGACGGCATCCGTGCTCCGCATTTCGGCGACGGCGGGAGTGATCATGGACATCATGGCGGTCTTGACGCCGGCCACACGGTGCCGATGGGCCTGCTGCTGCTGTTCTGCCTGCCGGTCCTTAGCACGCTGTGCCTCTCGCTGTTGTTGTTGTTGTTGTTGCTGTTGTTGTTGTTGTGCCGTCGTGCGGCCGGACGCTGTGTGGATGGAGGTGGCGGTGGTGGCGGTGCGATGCCGGCGCCTGCTCCTCTCTGTCGTGGACCGGGTGCGTGAGCGCGTGGAGCGACGGGGGCGAGTGACAACGTCACTGTCGTCACTGTCACCACCGCCGCTGACGTCGACGCTGGTGGCACCGTTGGCGGTGTCCCCACCACCAGGGCTGGAGGGCGGCGACGTGGACGTGGACGTGGATGTGGATGTGGCACCGAGGATGTCCTCGAGTGGGTCACGCACATCCGTGTTCTCCCCTTCCCCTTCCTCTTCCTCCTGGTCGTCGGAACCGTCGCCCCTACCGCTGGCGGACCCACTGGGTGATGACTGTGGTGCACTTCGCCGCCGGGTGGCAGCGGGAACGGGCGCACCGTCTTCGGCCAGCGCGGAGTCGTCTGCACACACGTACGCGGCGCACTGTCTGGGGGACTTGGTGGCCACCCGCTCCGAGACCGTCGCCCAGTCGGATGCGCCTTCGCGCAGGGCGCGCAACAAGCGGTTGTGTTCACCCTTCGACCACGACACACCACCGCACACCGCTCCACGCTTCCACCCCCGTTCGCCCAACGCCTCCGCCGCGTGGGGTGGAACATGGTGCCACGAGCAGTTGCCGGCGGGTGGTACTGCGTCCGTTGTGGCGGCGGGGGAAGAAGCAGGTGGGGCAGAGGGAGAAGGCGAGGTTGAGACGGAGGAGGGAGGAGGGGGCGGCGGAGGTGTGGCACCCCGACGACGACGTGTAGCACGTTGGTTGGTCCGCTGGAGTTGGGCGGGTGGCGCCTGCGGCGGCGGCGGCGGCGGCACAGCAGTGTTTGTGGCAGCCGCCGAAGCGCCACGACGACGGGGTGGTGCCACAGGTGGGGCAGTTGGCTGCGACAACACGGCAACCTTTGGTGCCCGGAACAAGCGGCGCTGTTTTCGTTTCTCGGGTCCCGTGTTGCGGACATCTGGGCAGGCAGCCGCGTGGTGTGTGAGACACGCACATTCAGCGGCACCAACACTCGAACCGAAACAGCAGCGTTTCTTACCAGTACTGTTCAATCGCACATCAGCAAGAGGGGCGGAAGCATTCAGGGTGGAACCGCGGCCGCAGTCACCTTGGCGCTTGCGGACTGTGCCACGTGGGTCGTTCTCGCTGTTGACACCACGTGCCACCCCGCAACGTTTTCCCGCCGCCCGTGTGGGGCTAAGGGCCTTCTCTGCCTTTTGCTTTGCCACAGATTTAAGTTGAAGCGGTTTGCTGGCCATGCATCGAAAAATGCGAGACTTCACGCCACCCTCCAGCACACCACCAGCGCTGCGGCGGCGGCGGGTTGCCGGGGACTGGCACGCTGGGCTTGGTGGGGCCGCGCACCGAGACCGTCGGCGTGGTGACGCGGAAGGGGTTGCTTCATGCACGACCGCCCGGGTGTTGTGGACACGGGCTGGGGGGCAGGCCTTTGGGCTGGGCGGAGACTGCTGCTGTCGTACTTGCTGCTCTGCTTCCAGGCTCGCCTGGTAGTTCAGCTCCAGCTCCTCCATGATGTCCATCGTGACGCTCCCCACTGCTGAACACCAACACTCTTCACTCAACACACCAAACTGTTGCGCTGCATGCGCCGTGAACAAAGTGTGCGCGGCGAAGGTCCAGCTGCAGTGCCCGTGTGAGTGTGTGACACGTTCGCTTGATGTGCGTGCCCACTCAAACCCACTCACGCCCGTTGTTTGAGCGACACCAATTCCCCAAATATCAAAATTGGAAATTGGAAGACACTTTTGCGGTTGTTTTGTCACGCCAACTGAATGAGAGCATCTCGGTGCGTGTGACGAGCGAGGTGAGGTGATTTTGTCACGTCAACAGCACTTCATGCGAGACACATGACTTCATGCGACACTTGCTTCGCGTGCAGAACTGCCTTCCAGCCTTCGCGACTGATTCACCGTTTGTAGGCTTTGGTGCATCATACTTACTTCATCAGCCTCCTCCTCGTCCTCCTCCGTAACTGCGAAGTGTGCTGTCGCGTACTGAGACGCTTTCCCTGTCGCACAGGTGGTGAGTCAACTTGTGAGTCACAAGTTGTGACCCGCCTACCTCCCACCTTTCTGTCTGTCTGCCTGTCTGCCTGTCTGCCTGCCTCTTACCCTCCCACTTTCTCTCTTCAGCACCCTCATGGGCAAGCTCAAAAAACTCCTCGGCATGGAGGGGAACCGCGTGTTCGGCATCAAGGACAAAACGATTGTGGGTCGCATTCTGAAGCGCATCGTGGCAGGCGGCGTGGAGGTTGGGGTGGGGACCGACCATCCCCGGGTGCACGTGAAGGTGAACGGACAAGACTTGCGGCCACCTGTGCCGCCCACAGCCACCCCCGCACCGACGCGACGTGCGTGCGCCACCGCCCCAGACCGGAACAAGGCCGTCATCGCACTTCCCGACGCGCGTCCCACGGAACCCAATGACACCACGTCGAACGTGCGCCCGCCAGGTCAGTCCCAAGCGGCGTGGGAGCATTTGTCGCGTCGCGGGGCGGCAAAAATGGGGCGGGTGAATCAGCAGCACCTGGCTGCGTACGCCCAGGCCGCTACGATGGAGGAGCTGCAAGCCGACATGAAGTACTACAACAGGCGGCGCTGTTTGGACCTTCTGGCAGAGGGCGTGTCCAGTGCGGCAAAGTGCGAGATGGCGGACCACAGCGAGCAGTTTGTGAACTGGGACTACCTGTGTGGGCAACTGGGGGACATCGTCCAGGCACGGGAGATGCGACGGTCGAAGCTGTAGGCGCGGTGCACAGGCGCCTTTAGAGTGTTTGAGAGCGTGTATGTGTCGGGAGTGTTAACGAAACTTACTGCACCTGTCAATGAACGCATGAGAGCTTATGGTGCATGGTACACCCCAAGGGGGTGCTGCGCGCGACAGTCACCGTGTTCGTAGCACCACTCACAGTTATTGATTGACGTGCCGTGCCAACATGGCGTGTGACGGGACGCCTCCCCAAACTCTTGTTGCAGAAACGTGTGTCAATTGCGAGACTCAACAAACAAACTGCCACTCACACACGGGTCGCATCATGGGCGCTGCATCGCATCATGGGCCCTCTACCATTCCCGGGGTCGCTTGGTGCCACGCGGTCCGCCACGCGCGCCTCGCCCACCGCCACGACCTCGACCACGACCACGTCCTCGGCCACGGAAGCTTCGACCACGACCACGACCACGGCCGCGACCACCACGACCGCCGCCTTCCTCGCGCTGCTGCTTGAACCAACTCTGCCCTGTCGACATCTTGAAACTGCGACGCGGGGCGCCGGTTTCAAAGTCGAGGCGCAAGCATCGGCCTTCCAACTGCGCAGGGGCATCGTGAGTGCGTGATGTTGCAGCAACAAACGGACACCCCCACCACAAGCAACAACACCGCCACCGCCACCACGCCGACATACCGACAAGCCTTGTTGGGCGGCTTTCATTACTTTTGCAGCTGTTCCAGGGTGATCAAACTCGATGTATCCAAACCCCTTCAGCTGTTGCGTGTGATTCCACCTCGCCAAGCGTACGTTTTCCACACGACCAAACTTGCTGTGTGCATGCACCCGAAACCAAAGGCGTTACAAACTGCAGCTAGCATTCAACCAAGCGTACGACCTACGAACCCAAACAACCGATACAGGCTGTCTTCTTCTGTTGTGTACGGCAAGTTCTTCACAAACAACGTCTTGCAGTTCTTCGGTTGCTTGCGAGCCATGGCACCTGCACAATACATCTCACAGCCCCAGTCAGCTTGGACCAACGAAGAGCCCGTTGGTTGGCACGCGGTACCTTCTTGACCATGGCGAATGTTTGCAGCAGAAATTCGCAAGAAGCGAGAACCAAGGTACTCGCCACTCTTTTCGATTGCGGCTTCCTGTCCTTGCTTGTTGCCAAACTCGACGTGGCCATACCCGAGCAGACGGCCCGAATCCTGGAAACTGTGATGTACAGCACACTAATGACAAATGCGGCCACATGTGGCGCCACCATCAACCTTGCGTACCGTGGTAGCCGCAACGATACGATGGAGCCGCATGAAGCAAAGAACGCGCGGACATCGGCCTCTGACGAGTCGAACGGCAGGCCTTCCACATACACAGTGCATTCGTCCCCACCGCTGCCACTGGGGGTTGATTTCACTTCTTCTTCTGCTTCGCTGTGATCTTCAGCGACGGAGCTATCATCACTGCTACTCTCATCGTCTGAACTGCTGTCACTGCTGCCGCTGTCGCTGTCGCTGTCGCTGTCACTTCCACTCTCCCCAGATGAGCTGGAGTCGGAGCCACTGTCACCACCTGCCGGGGTTTTGGCCGTCTCAGTGGCTACGGCCTCGCTGGATGGAGACGCCGCGTCGGAATCAGACCCCGAGTCACTGTCAGAGTCCGATCCGCTGGATGATGCGGCTGCAGGCGCGGGGGCAGCCACAGGCCGCTGCGCGCGTCCGTCACTGCTGTCGCTGCTGGTACCGTCGCTGTCGCTGCTCGAGGCATCGCTATCACTTGGAGGCGGAACCTCGACCGCCTTCTCTTGCGTACGTTGCCGCTTCTTGCTACGAGGCATGGCTGAAGACTCAACAAGGTTGGCACTGTGGAGTGGCACAAGGTGCCGCACATGATGAACATTTGTCACGTCATTTTCGCACATGTTGCTACCCTGACCGAGACAACACAACCACTTGTGCAGCGGCTAAAGACCGAAGCGCCTCACACACATCGGCATCCGTTACTACAGCCTTTTCGTCTTCAGCAGTGTCATCCTTTGCCTTCCAAGGAAGGGACAGCGCTGCAACCGGCTCCGACGCCCGGACTAGGGCCTGGATGGCTGGCAACACTGCCGCGGGCAGCTCAACGCGAGTTTCTGGTGCGTCCTTGTGGATTCGAGAATTTTTCACGGCAGAATACCTGGGAATTGTGTGACCACATGTGAGAGGGGCGTACGCGCAATATCAGCGACATGTCCGCGCATAGCGTACACGCAACAATGTTTTCCTTCTTCCGTGACCCTGACCAGCTCGGGTCGTAGCAGTTGAACTCGGATGTTCGGCAGGCACAGTTTGGTCTCGGCGACAGCAGCGCAATTCGACAACGATGCCTTCTCAGCATCGTTCAGAAACGGCGGCAGGCGACCGTGCACGAAGCCTCGAGCCATTTGATCGGCGGCAGCGTGCAGTGCCTCGTCGAAAGCAGTACTTTCAAGGATGTTGGTGACGTGCTGGAACGCAGCAGCGAAAGCCCGCTGTCGATCGGGTGTCTCCATGTCGCTGCGCGTGACTCCCAAGCAGGAACGCGCTGACCGTGGGAGTGAGGCGCGCATCGACGGCAAGGCAGCTGTCACCTTGTGCATCAACGTCGGAACCATGTCCTCAAAGAGATCACTCCTGGCACATGAACACAACATGAGACGCAAGCCCGCATCATGGTGCACTGCACACATCATGCATGGGGGACGTCCGGGCGACGAACCAATTCTGGTGGAGCGCCGTGGACAGGGTGATGTGGAAGGAGTACTCGCTGTCTGCACAGCACACGCCTTGGTGGATCCAACCTCGAGGAAAGTACAGCATGTCTCCCGGGTGAAGTTCCACATCCATGAAAGGCTCGCCGATTGCGCTCTGGTGCAAGCAACACCAGGCATGAGGCCCCGCGAGATGCTGCTCAGCACGCCCACCCAAACCACCAGTGGTCCAACGTCGGTCGTACCTCATCGAACTGCTTGGCAGCGCGTGGAAGCACATGCTCGGCCCGAGACGGCGGGTAAACTCGCCACCGCTTCGACCCTTCCACCTGCAGCAAGAAAGCCTCGATGTCGTCGACGTGGGGCGGAAATCCTTGGGTTTCGTGCGGCGTGAGGTATCTGGTTGGCCGCAGCGCAGTGGGTGTCATCACGCCATACAGTTGGTCAGAGCAATAGACACAAGCTGTGTCATGGGTGTCAACTTGGCATCACGAACGTGTTGCAACCAACAAAGCAGTTGAAGTGGTTCTCCAAGCGCGTCATGAGACGTCGCAGTGGCGCGACATGGCGATGTGGGCACAGCATCCTCACGGAGTACCCCTGCTTGGTGAACTGCGGCCACACCACATCCACGTTGGCGACGCCTTCTGCAAGTTGAGACTCGCGCTTTCCGTCCTTGTATCGAGTCACGTCAACATCCTGGGCGTATGTGAGGCGACCATCTTGCAGCAGCTCTGTATCACAATTTCGGCGAGTGAGGACAGATCCACGCACGCACTCCCGGAACTCAGCCCACCACGTACTCTTGATTGTTGCAGTAGTCATGAGATGGCGATAGTATTCCTTGCGACCATCACGTCGAATCAGCAGTGGTTTCTTCTCCCAGTGCTCTTTGTAGAACTGGGCCTTTGTCATGGGGTGGATGAGCCACTCGAACGCTGCATCGCCGTCGCTTTTCGCGGCAACTACAGCTCCCACCACACCCCCACTCTTCGACTCATTGGCTGTGCGTCGCGCCTTGCGCGGGCGAAAGCTGGAGTCATGTGATGCACTCATGACGACGCAACACGTGTCCACGCTCGCACGTGTGCCACTGCACCCGCAGTGCGCACGCAACATGCAAGTTGGCGTGACACACCAACACACTTACTCGGCCACGCAACGGGATCATCCCAGGCACACCAATCTGAATCGCAGCTCAGTACGTTCACAAACAGGTCGTAGCAGTCACCGTGCGTCATGTGTGTGCCACGTGTCGGTGCTAGTGTGTTCATACAAAACACAGTATTTTCAGACAAGATGCAACGACAAGAGAAAGACTACAAGCAAGACACAACGAGAACGGGGTCCACCATGAGGAGTCCACAACACACAGACTCACTCGCGTGGGTGGGACGTGCTACAACACACCATTTGCAGCCGCGATGTCGTCCAGGCACTTGGCATACGCAGCCATATCACGCATGAACGGGGGGAGCTTCACTGGAGGCAGGCATGACTCCTTGGTCGGGGCGCAGTCCCAACTGCGCCCCGCGGAAGCGCCCATGGGCCGTGTGGGCGACGCGAGCGGCACCTGCATGCGTGCAACGTCGGATACAACGATCCCGCGTCGCGGACGCACGCGGTGCTTTTTTCTGCGCTCCGCACGCGGTCGCACAGTGTGATGGGGGTGGCGGGTGTGGTGGGTGTGGCGGGGTGGCGGGTGTGACACGACCCCACCACCGCGACTGCCCGTGCCTACGTTGTTGTTGTGGGTGGGCACCACCTGGGCAAGATCAGCTGACATGGTGGACACTGGTGGTTGCAACTCACCGCCACCGCTATCGCCACTGGCACCGACCACGCCGATTGCGCCGCCGTCGCTCACACGCCTTCTCTCACGCGCGATCGGTCTCGCACGTGAGGCCATGTGCCTACTGATGCAACTCGTCGACTGTCGGTGCCGGCTCACCTGAATAGGGCTGCCCACAACCAATGCAGCCTCGCCAGGCAACAGGAATGCTGTGCGAGGGGTGGGTGGAGCAGCGCTGCCATCGCCAACACCAACACCAACACCAACACCAACACCAACACCAACACCAACACCAACACCAACACCGTGGGTCCGGGTGGCGCGCACAAGCTCCGTTAAAGTCGCGCTCGTCGCCTTGGCGGTCGCAGCACTTCTGGTGCCAGCAGTATCGTGCCGAAAGCCGCGCGCCTCCACACTGCCATCAGGCGTGCTACGCGCGCCTTGCGCCGAGGCACTTCGAAAGCGGTGGCTCGCAGTGCGACCCTCCTGGTTGCTGGTGCGGCGATGGCGATGGGTGTACTGCAGCTGGCGTGGCTGTCCACGCTGTCGCTGCTGCTGTCGCTGCTGCTGTCGCGGTCGCTGTCGCTGTCGCTGTCGCAGGTTGCGGGCGGTCGAGGGCTCACGGTGATGGTGCAAGCGCGACGCACCAGGGGGCGCCGGGCGCGAGGTGGGTGCCAGGGCCACGATTCCACCACGGTGCGCAGCGCCACGGCTGCCAATCACGAGGTCCTGGTCGGCGCGATGATGGGCTGTGCTGCGACGGTGGGTGGTGTGCGTGGTGGACGGTGCGGGGGCAGCCGTGGTGACCGATGGCAACGGCGACGACGACGCGGGGTCGCAGGCATGCGGGGGAAGGGGTGTGGGCGGCAAAGGGAAGCCGCGAGGGACCTCCTCGCAAGCCGCGGAAGACGCGGTCGGGCGCGGCGGCACAGGCTCGCTCACGTCTGCCACCGACTCCTCCTCCTCCTCCTCGTCCGACAACACAACCGCGGAAGCAGCGGCCGGCACAACCTCGGCGCCGCCAGCGCCAGCGCCACTGCCCTCCTCACCCTCGCCCTCGTCGCTCATGGAAGCTGGGGACGGGTGTCGGGGTGGTGGCAGCAGCGGGGCGTCGCTGCCGTCTCTGCGCCCGGCCCCGCGTCGCTGCCGCCGCTGGCGTCGTTGACGTCGATGGCGACGCTGCGTACGTCGGCGACCGCCACGAACGACATGGCGCGGCGACTGCAGCGGCGATGACGGCTGCGACGGCGACTGCGGTGGCTGCCTTTGTGCGACGACCAAGTCGCGCGTGGCGCGACTGTTGCGGAGCCGCGTGCACTGGCGCAGGGACTCCACGGGAATGCGTCCGGCGTACAACTCTCGGAAATCAATGGAGTGCCGGTTGCGGAGCAGTCGCACTGCACCCACCAGGTACACTTGGTCCTTGGCATACACACCCGCAGTGTGTTGGTGGGCCAACCCGCGTTTCACGCGCAAGCACGTGGCCCAGCGCTTGTCGGGGCTGTCGATGTACGAGGCCAGGTGCTGGAACAGCTGCACAAACGGCATGTCTGCAGCCCACACTGCCGCGGCGTAGTTCAACGCGGCGTAGAAGAGGGACTTGTCGGGTGCATGCAGGTGGGAGTGCAAGCATGCCAGCCCTTCCTCTGTGGTCAGGCACGGCTCCCGAATGCCAAGCGCCGCACGCGACACGCCCCGGCCACTCCACGGCTGGAACTGGTCGTTGTACCGCCGCAGGTAGTGCGTACCCAACTCATGATCACACGTCGAACGCAGGCGAAGGGCACGCTGCGTGCACGGTTCTTGCAGTGTGACGTAGCGCTTACCCACAGAGGTGCTTGCGGCAGCGGTGCGCGAGAACCGCACCTCAAGCTGCGAGTCCAGCCCCAACGCGGCCAGGTACTGCCGGAAAAACGCGGCGGCAGTGTCCGAGGACACCACCTCCCCCCACACCTTGTTGGTGTAGGCAGAGTAGGAACCGTGGCGGGCGAGTGTGCGCTGGATGATGGCGAGCGCGAGTTGCATGTGGGCGCGGTGCACTGGGAACAGCCGCAGGCGTCGGGCTCGCCTCTTGGCACCAGACTTGTACTCAAAACGAGGCGGACGAGAGGGGTCAGCAAGAAACGCCTCGCGAGCGGTCGCCGTGTTCAGTGGGTTCATTTTGTGCGGCGTCAGGCAACGACAACAACAGTGCAACTCGGTTGCGTGTGTGCGGTGGTGACAAGCAGCGGCCCTGGCACGGACACAGGGAGGGCGAGTCCGCTCGCGTCCACTTCGCACTGTTTTACCTCTTCAATGTGTACAACACCGCATGGTTGCGTTCATGCCGGACGCCGTGTGGTGCGTGCCGACAGTGAAAGAAGTAGAACACGGAGCAAGAAGCGCGATGTCAGCGGCTGGCGGAACACAAGCCGACACAGCGTGAGTGGATATTTCGCCCACCGGAAATGGACATAACCGAAGCCATAAGATGTTTCGACGAGATATTTCTAACAGTGGTAAGTGTCTTCGCTATGTGTGCGCGTGTTGTGCCACCGTGTCCAGTGTGGCCTCGTCGTTGACAGGCTTGTTCACAGTCGCCACACGTGCTGTGGTAAGAATGGCCAGTGTGAATGTTGCAAAGGCCGTGAAGGTGGCTGTGCCAGGGTTGGATGAGGACTTGAGTGACTACATTGTCGCGATGCTGGAAGAAGCCATCAGCAGCACCGGCATTGATGAGGACACCGAGGAGGCAGTGCTTGGCTTCGTGCAGAGCGCCGGTGTGACCGACGATGACGACGAAGCAACAGGAATGGTGACAAAGCTGCTTTCCATGCTGAAGCTGGGCGGCAACGGCACGGCCTCGGCCGGTGGTGGTGGGCGTGGTGGCCGCGGTGGCCGTGGTGGTCGCGGTGGTGCAGCAACGACGGGCGTGCCCCGCAAGCTCGAGAACGCCGTGACGCTCGGCCAGGTCGTGGATGACGGCCGACCACTGCCACCGGACCAAACGGGGGCCTACCACGCCCTGGGTTCGCGCCCCGCTCGGGAACGCGGCGCGGCGGGCAACTACGTGACGCCACGCGGCCCCGCACTGGACAAGGCCGCGCGCAAGGCCGCGCGCCGCGCGGCCCGTGAGATGGCACGCGCCGCCGCAGCCGCAGAGCGTGCCGCGGCTGCCGCGGCGGAGGTGGAGCGCCAAATCGCGACGGCGGCGGGGGTGTTCTTGGCCGCGGAGGGGGACATGATGGGGGGTGACGGCACGGACGCCATGTTTGCGGACGTGCGCCTGGAGCGGTTTGACCTGCCGTCCAAGGGCGCCTCGGGTGTGCTGCTGGACAACGCCAACCTCACCCTGGCCCACGGGCGGCGGTACGGCTTGGTTGGACTGAACGGGTGCGGCAAGAGTACGCTGCTGCAGGCCATCGCGCGCCGGGCCATCCCCGGGGTGCCCGCGAAAATGCGCATGACGCTGGTGAAGCAGGAAATCGTGGGCGGCACCGCGTCTGCCCTGGAAAGCGTGCTGGCGTCGGACATGACCAAGGAGGTGCTGTTGTTGCGCCAGGAGCGAGTGACAGGCGCGCTGGCGCAGCGCAAGGCCGGGTCGACGCACAAGAGCGGTGGCGCAGCAGGCGGAGACGGCGGCGCCGGCGTCAACGGCGACGGCGACAGCAGTGGCGCCGCCGGGCAGCGGGGTGGGTTGGCGGGCATGTCGGTGGAGGAGTTGGAGGCACAGTTGGAGGACATCGAGGACCAGTTGGCGATGTGTGCGGACGGGGAGGGGGAGGCTCGCGCCCGCGCCGGCCGCATCCTCCACGGCCTGGGGTTCACCACCGAAAGCCGCGCGAAGCCGACACGGGAGTTGAGCGGTGGGTGGCGCATGCGTGTGGCCATTGCCAGTGCGTTGTTCTCGGAGCCGGACCTGTTGTTGATGGATGAGCCGACGAACCACTTGGACCTGGAGTCCGTCATGTGGCTGGCGCACTACCTGACCACCAAGTTCTCTGGCACGCTCCTGGTGGTGTCCCACGACCGCGCGTTCCTCGACTCGGTCGTCACCGATGTCGTGCACTTCCATCGTGGCACCCTCGCCACGTACCGTGGTGACATTGCGTCGTTCGACGAAGTGCGCCGCGCGAAAGCCCTGGCACAAACCCGTGCGCGCCAGGCGCAGGAGATGCGCCGCAAGCACCTGCAGGAGTTCATCACCAAGCACGCCGAGGCCGGCAACAACGGTCCCAAGGCGGCGGCCCAACGCAAGTCGCGCATGAAAAAAATGAAGCGGCTTGGTGTGGAGTCCGCGGGGAGTGGTCGGCGGTACAAAATGAGCTACGACGCGCCGGTGGAAGACGTCGCGGAAGTGGAGGAGGAGGAGGAGGTGACGCTGGCGTTTCCGGACCCGGGCACCTTGATGGCGCCGGACACCCTGCTGCTGTCGCTGGACTCGGCATCCTTTTCGTACCCCACCAAAACCACCACTCGCACCACCACCAGCGACGGCGGCGCCAGTGGTGATGCCACCGGCTCGGGTGGGGGTGCTGCGGCAGCTGGTGCTGGTGCTGGTGGCGCTGGCGCCGGCGCCGGCTCCGGTTCCGGCTCCGGCTCTGGCTCCGGCTCCGGCTCTGGCTCCGGCTCTGGTGCCGCGGCGAGGCGTCGAAGTGCGCGCCGGTCGAGGAGAAGGCGGGGGCGTGGTGGGGACGATGACGGTGGGGCTTCTTCGTCGTCGTCTGGCGGCGGCACCCGGCGTGTGCGTGGGGCGGCGAAGCTTCGACACCTGCTGAACGACGTGAACTTTGGTGTGACGCAGTGTTCGCGTGTGGCGCTGTTGGGCCGGAACGGATGCGGCAAGTCCACGCTCATCAAGCTCTTGGTGGGCGATCTGGAGCCGGTGCAGGGCGCCGCGTCGCGCAATCGCCACTGCCGTGTGGAGTACATCGCCCAGCACCAGGTGGAGCAGCTGGAGCTGCACTCCACGCCGCTGGCCTTCATCAACAAGTTGTACCCAGGCAACGGTGGGCGAGAGCACAAGCAGGCGTTGCGGAACCACCTTGCAAGCTTTGGGCTTGGTGGAAGCGTGTTGCCCAAGCAGCGGATTCACACGCTGAGCGGTGGGCAGAAATGTCGCCTGTGCCTTGCTTGTGCCATGTGGCGGAAGCCACATGTGTTGGTGCTGGGTACGTCTCGCCAGCCGTAGTGTTTCTTTGTTTTTCTGTGTCTTTGCTGCGTGGAAGCAGCGCGGTGTAACTCTCGTGCTGTGTGCTGCCCCATCTGGGATGTGCTCTGGGATGTGCGGTTGTGGGGTGTGTGTGTCGGGCTTGATGGTGACACAGATGAGCCTACGAACCACCTTGACGTGGAAACAATTGATGGTGCGCGCACGGGTTTGGTGGCGCGCATACAGGTCGTGTGCAGCGAGCGCCTGACCGTCTGACCGCCTGGCATGTGGCTGTGCTTCGTCACCAGCGCTCATCCAAGCAATCAAGGACTTCCGTGGGGGCGTCCTTGTCGTGTCGCACGACCAACACCTTCTCAGCGCCGTGTGCCAGGACTTGTGGGTCGTGGAGAATGGCGAAGTGAAAAAGTTCCGAGGCTCGTTCAAGGACTACAAGAAGGCCGTGCTGAAGGGCATCGAGTAGCGGTAGGGTTTGGGTTGGGCTCAGCGTCAGAGGACGCGCGCGCGTCGAATCCAACACGTGATGTTCGTTGCAGTTGTTGCTGTTGCTGAAGCCGACACATATGCACACACGAAGAAACACACACGCACACACAGGGCATCGCAAACCCAGCCTTCCAAGCACTACCCTTGAAACCGCAGCGTACGAGCCAGAGGCATGCTGGCGCGCTCATGTCCATCCCCACCAACCCCACCACCAGCTTCTGTTTGCCGACCTCTCGCACCATCCACAGGTTCCACTGCACGCGTGCCTTCCACTCCCACGGCACCGACTTCCTCGTGCTCATCGAACGACGGGAGCACATCCATGGCACCGCGTCCATTGTCACGACGACCGTGCTGGCGGTAGTGGTGCGGTTGCCGCCGCTGCTGCTGCTGCTGCTGTTGTTGATGTTCACTATGTGGCCATCGACGGCGCACAGGGGGTCGTAATACCGTGGTGAGACCTGCTCCGGCACCAGCACCGCCACCTGCACCAGCACCAGCGCCAGCGCCAGCGGTAGCGCCACTGCCTGTGGCACCTACACCACGCGCTTCACCCCCACACGGATCCAACCGCGCCGGTCCGTACAGGCCAGCAGGAGTGGGTTGCACCACGTACTCGGAACCTGGGGCACGGCGAGGGGTGGTGGGGGTGCCTGCAAGCAACGCCGACGACGCCGACGCCGACGCCGACGCAGGCGAAGAACAAGTCGCCGACACTGCGTGTGAGGGTTGCGACGGGGACGCGGTTTCGACACGCAGGCGGTCAACCTGCGCCTGCACCTCGCCCAGCGCCTGCACCACCTCCGCCACCAGCAACCGTGCGCTGTTCACGCGGTCAGACAGCGCGTCGGTGTGCTGGGCTAGTGGCGGGATCCACGCCGCCAGTGCTGGAAACGTAAACGTCGCGGGCGTGGCGGGGGCGGCTGCGGAACTGCCCGCGGCGGGCACGTGTGCCGTCTGTCGGCTGTGCCGTGCGGCCAATAACGCCGTGACCAGCCGCCGCAGGCAGATGGACCACTCGCGCACCACCGCAACCAGGTCAATGGCCGAGGCACTGCCGCCGGCACCGGCACCGGCACCGGCACCGGCACCGGCACCGGCGCCGCCGTTCCCAGCGCCAGCGGTGAGGCCTTCGGTTGCACGCCGCGGGTCGTCCAACACGCAGACAGACCGCAGCGAGGACATGAACACCTCGTCCTCTGGGTAAGTGGTGGGCCGTGACAGCTTCGCGTGCATCACACCGCCGTCCACCCGATGCGACAACGCCAGTTCGTGGCGGGCCTGGAAGTCATTCATGCGAGCGCCACTCTGTGCACCCGCCACAACGCAAACGCAAACGCAAACGCAACGCAACGCACGACCCCCCACGCAGCAACATGCACAGGCACGGGCACCACCACAGGTGTGAGGTGAGAGGTGAGAGGAGGGGGGTCAATGGCGACACGTGCCCACCCTCCAACCAAAAACAACAAGAAGAAAAACGCGCGCGCGTGTGTGCACGTACATCAGCGAATTTTTGGCTTGTCATGTGTTCTTGCAGTGCAGTCCATGCTGCACGCAACTTGGGGATGAGCACAGAGCGACGCGAAGCGGCTTGGGGGAGCGTTGCCGAGGTGTCCACACTGCCCTCCCACGCGGCTTCTTCAGCACGATACGCGTCCTGTCATGTCATGCAGCGTCCATCATGCCAAAGCCCCCCCCCCCCCCCCCCCTCCCAACACACGCATGCAACAAGCAAGCAACCGTCCCACGACGGAGTGACACGCACCCGCTCTGCGACTGCAGCGGCGTAGCTTTGTCGCAGCTGCTCGGCTTTCGCCTTCCACTTTTCCTGCATGGACAGTATGCTGCGAGCACGGTGGCGAAAGTCCCTGGCTGCAACCAAGATGCGGGCTTGGCATGCGAGCGCTAGACGTGAGTACTCCTGCCGCTGTAGGGATGGTGCGGCGGCTGCGACGGGTCGGGATCGTTTGCGGCTTGGGAACACTCGCCGCATCGACGCCGACCGCAGACGCTGGGAGACGGCATGGCATGAAATGTGCAACAGAAGCTCGTACAACCTGGGTGGGCACGCAAAGGCGAGGCGAAGGCGGAGGGTGAAAAGACAGCTTTGTGTGTGATCACGTGTGACACCCATGTACGTGAGCACTCGACAAACGTACCTGTCTCCACTGGCGGCGTTGAGGAGCGAGGAACGACACAAGGCACGTGGCACGACGCCAGCTGACTCAAGCTCTTGAATGATACCGTGAGCAGTGGTGCGAAATTGGCGCTTACTGCTACTATCGTAAGGAGGGTAGCAGCCGCGGAACCGCTGGTCACACAAACACCGCCGTTGTCAAAGCCAAGCACCCCCCC
>Ga0213833_1001612_pt1 | contig 15864 bp, 20 predicted proteins | sample SWATP21_FD_160575 | JGI IMG/M metagenome (GOLD analysis project Ga0213833, IMG submission 160575) | Coastal seawater microbial communities from Marineland, Florida, United States - SWA TP2 #1 | ecosystem: Environmental > Aquatic > Marine > Coastal | place: USA: Florida | collected 2016-08-14
CACACACACACACACACACACACACACACACACACACACACACACACACACCGCACGCGCGCGCACCTCGTCACGGAGATGGTCGACGACAGCATCAATGGCGCCACCTGTGTTCATGACAGGGCTAACACCCTCCACTTCACCATTAGCCACAGCCAAAGAGGCGGCGAGGATGGCCTGGGGCACGCAACGTTGTGTGAGCAGGTGTGCCGTGACCACAAGCGTGGAATGAATCGTAGTCCCAGCGGCATGTGCACATCACGTTGCACGCACATTGTCCAATTCCACAGCCGCAGCTAGAGCAGGACTGTTGGACAGATTGTACGCAGCTTCTGGGTGGTCTACCAACCACGGGGAATTGCTGTTGGGGAGCAAGGTGTGTGCGTGCGTGCGTGCGTGCGTGCGTGCGTGCGTGCGTGCGCCCGAAGGAGGGTGAGCAAAGGGGGGAAAGGCATGGGTGGCAAAAGCGTGAGAGCAGTACGTACGAAGCTGTATGGTTCAGCACGACATCCACCATGCTGAGCATGCCAAGCCTGCGAGCAAGAAACCGGCAACAGCAAGGGTCAACACGCCATGCAATTAGCATACTGCTGCGGCAGGAGGACGAATGGAGTCGAAACGAGACAGGCACACCATCCCCTCGCCCACCGTGCACATACTTGTTTTCGATCTCAGCAACCGCTTGTTGCATGAACGCAATCTTGACCTCCTGCATGCAGAGGAATTTGCGTGAGCACGTGTTGCTGCCTGGTGCACCAACCCATACAGCGCAAAAAAACTAAACACATACCTCGCCAGCACCATCACCAGCTGCGCCGGCACAGGCACCAGATGCACGCCGCAGCACCGTGTCTGAGAACAGGGTTGGTTCCAACACCAACTGGCGCGCGATGCTGTAGCAGCTTCCGGACTCGCCCAACTGTTGCACTGGGGTGAAATGGATCATGTTGTACCTTTTGTTGACAGCAGCAGTCGTCCGTCGGGGGTGAGACACAAAGGCAGGGAACATGGGTATGGGTGTGGGTATGGGTGTGGGTGTGGGTGTGGGTGTGGGTGTGGGAAGCAACGCACTCGCTGAGACTCGACACCTCCAAGCCCTCCAGCCACTCATCCACACGCCCAACACATCGCGTCAAGACAGTTTGGACGTATACCGCCTCAAGTGGCAGCGGCTCACGGTTCAGCACAAGGTGTGGGTCAACCATGAAGTACGAGATGGGCCCGGTGACGACACCGGTTCGACGTCGCGCCGGCTTCACAAGGTGTGGCCCCCAGTCCAGCATGCGGTACTCAAAGAAAAACTCAAACGCGCCTGGCTGTGTGATGTCAATGTCCGTGTCCCAGTGCTCGTCGCCGGGCCGAAACCCAGTGTGCTGATCTCCGGCGCAGGCGACGCGCTGAAACTGGGTGCGAATGAACTTTCCGCCTCGAACAGGGAAGTTCGTCCAGAGGGTGACGGTGGACTGGCGGGACAAAAACAAAGCCACCACAGCAATACCATACAGTGCAACGCATGTGAGTGGTGCTGTGCAACGAAGTTGCAAGCAAAAGTTTTGAGAGAAGAGTGCAAAGAGAGACAGTTGGTTGCAGAGCGAGACGCAGGCTCGGCATCGGTGTTGCGCGCCTTCGAGCACGAATGCAAGCTCGATTTTGAGAGAGGTAGTGTGGAGAGATGGAGGTGGAGTGCTGGCAGAGTCAGAGAGAACGTGGTGAGCATGTGGTGACTCACCAAATCCATGCATCCCACGTCCAAGCGGAATCGCAGCTTCGAACCCAGCGGCACCTTCAACAGCCCATCCTCCTTGGGTGCGCCGTCACTATTCAGGTACAGCACACACACAGACGGAGAAGCCGTCGCTGCCATGCTCATGGCGCACGCTCAGGGGTGCCACGATGCGAGGGCCGCAAAGTGAAGTTGTGCAGCACCGGCGCAACAGTGCAAGTGTCATTGTCACGCCAACTTCCACAAATATGATGAGAGCAGCACACAATGCACAGATTGGGCCGCCCCACACCTGTGCCTCGCCTGGCGTGGTTTGTGAGCCGCCATGGCGCATCGCGTGATTGTGTATGTAGCAGAAGGCAGGCATTTGTTGGCCGGGGACGTTGGGGGCTCGAGTGACCCGTACTGCGAGCTGTCACTGGGACCGACTGTGCTGCGAACAGAGACATGTCACGGCACTCTCAACCCGGATTGGCACGAGGCCCTCGTGTTTGCACTGCCCCTCGTGCCCTGCCGCGATGGCAGGCGTCTTGTGTCCCGTGACAACATGACACTGACGGTGCGCATCATGGACTCGGATGCGTACAAATGGGATGACCCCCTGGGGTTCACGACGGTGGACTTGGCGAGCGCGTTGGGCCTGGTGCCGCCGGCTGCAGCAGAGGCAGAGCGGGGCTCAGTCGAAGACCCAGTGGAGTTGGAGGAGGGAAAGCTGTGGCTGTCATGGCTTCGTCTGGCACGCGGTGGCAACGGCGTGTTGCACCTTGCGGTGTTCGTGCCGGATGCGTCGCTGGCACACTCGGATGCCGTTGCCCCACCGGAGCCGCAAGCCAAAAGGAAACTGGCCGCTGCTCTTTCGGATGCCCTTCGCCATCACACCCCTGTATGTGCATGCGTGTGTGAATGTGTGTGTGTCTGCGTGTGTGTGTGCGGCGCGAGGGTCGCGTTTTTGTGACGTGTGGTGTTGTGATGTCAACTCTCATGTTTCCTGCTGCCTGCTGGTGGCTGATGTGTGTGTGTGTGTGTTTGTTGTCGATTCTCTGCGTCTACGCAGACGCGACCTTGTCGCTATGGCAATGGATTTCCGACCGAAGGCGCTGACCCTGTGTCTGACGACACTCTGGCCAAGATGCGCAGCACGTGGGATTCCGTTCATTCCCTGGACCTGTGCACGGAAGCACGTCAAGTGACGCAGTGGGCGCCTGCGCTGGCGCAGCATGGTTGGCAAGCTCTCCTGCATGCTAGCACTCACCCCGCTCACCGTATGGCCCCCGCCACCGAGGTAACGCCACCCCGCGCTCGCTTGCCGTGTGTGGTTGGGAACCTGACACGACTGTACTCACACGTGTGAGGGCACGCCTTGCTGGACAGGCCGACCTGCGACTGAAGCATGCCGGTGCTGTCGCTCGTGTGCGCAAGCTCTGCCGTGGGGGCATCCCCCACTCGGTGTGCCTAGCGCCGACGGTGACCATGGGTCGCGCCTCCACAACAACAGGCAAGGCCGCTTGTGTGCACATCCGCCTGCTCCGGCACCGCCGCATGCCGAGCGACAAGTCAGTGGTGCAGTACGAAACGTGCCTTCGAGTCTCATGCACCGCCGCTGCATTACCGCCAGCTGCCCGTGCCACCCTCCTGGCCACCGGCTTCCACACGCTGCACAATGGGCACGCCGTGTGTGTTGCGCGCGCGTGGCACCGCTTCAACGACTTTCGCGCCCTGCATGCCGAGTTGTTGCGTGTGTCGGCGGCGTCGGGTCGTGACATGGCGCTGCCTCCTTTGCCCCGCAAGACCCTGTTTCGTTCGTACGGTGACAAGTTCTTGGATGCTCGCCAGCGGGCGCTGAGTGAGTGGCTTCAAACCGTCGTGGAGTCGTACCCAGAGTTGTTGGCCACGCCGCATGTGTGCGCCTTTTTCAACGCACCCTTCGCGATCCCTACCCTCATGCCACAGCTGTCTCTGCGCTCGCTGGCGTGGAGCATCCTGTCCGGTGCTGCTGCCATCCGCGAGGCGAGTCTCGGCAGCTTCACGACGCCTGCTGGCGTCGAGGGGCCGGGAGCTGGAGCAGTCAAGGCGCCAGCTGTGGCGGGAGCTCGTGTGGGTTCTGGTGCAGGTGCAGGTGCAGGTGCGGGTGCGGGCGCAGGTGCAGGTGCGGGAGTTGGTAGTGGTGGTGGTCGCGCGACAACGGAAGGAGAAGGGTCAGGCCATGGTAGCGGTGAAGCGGCTGCTGCAGGTGCTGCTGATGTGCCTGGCAGCGGAGGCGGTGCAAGGAAGAAGATGCGCGAAGGGAAGGAGTATGTACACGTCGGGGTGGATATGGCCACTCTTCGGGAGCTTGGGCTGGATTACGCTGCAAAGAGTCCATCGCATTTGTACCACGCGCTTACCAGCACCACCATGGAGGCGTGGACGTCTGCTGGTGGCATGGCACATGTCTTCTTCCAGCTGGACGCCACGTTTGAGCAAATCCGTCAGGATGTTGTGCGCCAGGACACGTCTTCACCCAACGAAGAAGCTGCGGTGGAGCGAGTGCGTGCTTTTTTGGACGATTTTGTTTGTTTTTCGTTTTTGTGTTGGGTGGGGCTGCTTTGGTTGTTCGCTGATGTTGCTTGGTTGTGCCGCCAGATTTGCCGAGCCTTTGCCTTGTTTCGACCTGGTGTCGGGTACTGTCAAGGGATGGACCGTGTCGCTCTCATGTTGTTGCGCGTCCTGCGAGTCGAGGAAGATGCATTCTGGTTTGTGTCTGTGTCTCTGTCTGTGTCTCTAGTGTGCGTGTATGCGTGCGTGGGACAATGTCTTGCTGAGGCAAGCTCTGCGTTTTGCGTGCGTGCTTGGCCTTTTTCTTGTTTCGCAGGGTGTTTGTTGGGACCCTTGACAACGTCGCGCAGGATTACTTCACCGACTCGCTGTTTGGCACTCGCGTACGATGCAAAATTGTGTGGACCTGCCCGAGCTACCCCATCTCAACACAATGTTTGCCCTTTGTCGTTGTGAACAGGTTGACGCCGGCTTGGTGTCTCAACTCATGCAGGAGCACCTATCCGACTTGTCCATCCACCTGGACTCGCAAGGCGTGTCGCCTCTGCTCGCGTGCAACACGTGGTTGCTGACGCTGTTCTGTGGCACCTTTCCTGGGCCTACCGTGGTGCGATTTTGGGACTGGCTGCTGTGCGAGGTACGCCGTGTTGTGCTTGCTTTGTGTGAGTCTACATGGTTTTGTTGTGTTGGCTTTGGCTGGCGCACATCACTCACGTGCCACGCGTTGCTTGTTTTGTTTTGTTTTGTTTTTGTTTTTCTGTTTTTAGGGCCGCGGTGCCCTGCCGTTCTTGGTGCTGGGTGTGTTTTCCCACTGGGAGACTGCCTTGAAGGGCGTCGCGGGCGCGGTTCTGTTCCGACTTGTCAAGGATTTGTCCTGTGCGTCTAGTGTGTGTGTGAGTGTGTGTGTGTGTGTGTGTGTGTGTGTAGTGTGGGTGGATGTTGTGGAGACACAGCCTTACCGAGCCTGGTGCTCGATGCATCAGACATGACCGTTGACGCGGACGATGTCATTGCGAAAGCACATCACTACATGACCACGACAGACCCTCGGTGCGTGCTTTTGCATGCATGTGTTTGTTTGGTTGTGTGGCTGATGTCTTTGCCTCCCCAGCAACTTGCAAGCCAAGCGTGACAGGCTCGAGCACGAACTATCACAGGTGGACCAAGATCGGCAACTCAGCAAGTTTTCTGGACGCGGCATGGACGTCATCGCTGCACATGCACTGCAAGCGCGGTTGGTCGAAACAACCACGGATGTGGAACGCGTGGATGGCGAACTACCGGTCGCGGATGTGGACCTGGCCATGTTCCATCATATCATTGGTGACATGGCGCCTCATTTGAAGGGTTGGTTTCGTTGTGTGGGGGATGGGAGTGAGGTCAATGGACATGGACACTGACACACAGTATCTTGTTGTTCGTGCCGCCTTGCGTTGCCTACTTCACAGAGACGCCGGGGATGATCGACAGAATGTTCCGCGTCTTTGATCGTGACGGCAGCGGATCAGTGTGCCTGAGGGTTCGTGATGTTTCAATGTGGACGCTGTGAATACTGCAAATCCGCGCTCTGCTGGTCAGCCAACTCACACCACCACACACTTGCTTCCTATCCCAGGAGTTGACAGCTGGCGTCGCGGCCATGGTGGATGACAATGAGGGCGACAGTGCAGATGCGACCCTTGCTGCTCGTCTCAAGCTGGCCTTCGTGGTGTTTGATAGCAGTGACAAGTGCGTGTGCGCGCGCCTGGTGTTGTAGCTTCTCGGTTCGGTTTGGTGTTCCCTTGTGTTCTGTTCCTGACTTGTGGTGGTGGGAATGTGTACCGTGGTATGTGGCAGCGGGTACATTGAACTGGATGAGTTCAAGGCGTTCATGCGTGGCGCGTTCAAGCTTGTTCTTCCCGCGTGCCCACGAACGCATGTGCGTGATTCCTGACGCGGGTTGGCGGTTCTTTTTGGGTTTTGGTTTTCGCGTGTGCGTTTGTGTTGTTCTTTCGCCCTTGTTCCTCACACGGCACGGTTGGGTTGTGACAGATCGACCTCGAGTCGGAACTGTTGTTCAATGCGCTTGACAGGGACGGGTCGGGTGACATATCGTTCAGCGAGTTTCAGGCCATTGTAGCCTTGCAGCCCCTCATTGTGAACTACTTCCGCTTGAAGCCTGGATCCGGATCAGCGGCGTTTATCGATAGTGACGAAGAGGATGACATGTGCCACAGTGGTGGAAGCGCAAGTGTGTAAGGTGGCGTGGCAGTGATAAACACACAGGGTACAGTTTCAAAGAGCATCAACATATTGTGTTGTCGTGCATGTGCTAGTCCATCTCGTCCGCCGCATGACCACCACCGTCCGCACGGAAGAACAGAGCGTCATCATGGCATAGGAGACTCGCTACACGAGGTGTGGTCAGCACTGGCATCGCAGCCACCGACGGACCATGGCGACCAGCGACTGCGGCCGCGTTGGTGTGACACGCACCACCTCCACCCCAACCTCCATCTCCACTTTCACTAGCACCAGCCATGGTACCACCATCATCAGCAGCTCCAGCAGCTTCAGTAGCAGCAACCGAAGCATTGTCGTCGGAGATGCTGCCGTCTGACTCTGACAGGTCATGTGGAAGGCTGGCATACGGGCCATGGTGTTGCCGCTTGCGATGCCGCGTCCGTTTTCGGCGATGCGGGTGCTGGTATGTGCAGCCTGAAGAGGTACCTTCACACGTGGTTTGAGCCCCTGTCGCAATCGCAGACGACGTCCCCACAAGAATTGCTGCGCCTTGATTCGCGGCGCCTTGATTCGTGACGCCGAGTGCCTGGTGTCTCTCTGGTGGGCGACCAACGAGGCTCGTAGTTGGCCCCCCAAGCTCGAGGTCGCCATCGCCATCGCCATCGCTCTGAGCTTCGTCGTCTGGAACATCGGGGTTGTCGCTGTGTAGCTTCCGAGCTTGCCGTTCCATGGCCTGCTCAGCGAGACGGCACCAGTCGCTTCGATACACACCCCACGCCGCAATAATAGTGACAACAGTGTAGCCCGCCACAATGCCAAACCAAATGCCGCGCAAACCCTGCAAGCAACGCGCGGGACCATCAACAAACACGAAAACAACAGGGCATCCAAGGTAAGGCGATTCCATTCAAGAAGCGGAGCACGCAACATAACACAAGCAGGCCCCTCCTGTGGTGGGGGCCAAAGGAAGCCAAACCAAGTTGCGCGCACGCACAAGTTGCACAAGGTGGCTGAGTATGTACGACGCCGGGACTGACACCAACCAACCGCCCACGAGAAAGGCGACTGCTATGTCGGTCGGGCGACCTTGGCCGGATAGTACAGCCACAGAAGTGTAGAATATGCATAGGCCTGTGCATGGAGCGAAACGGGTGAAGGTGCAAGGCAAACATTGAAGCATCGCACCATGCCCAAAGACATCACACATTCACACAACACACTGGCGCGGGTGCACGTGTACACACACTAACGCACCACCACCACACGACATAGCACCTCCACTGCACGTACTCAGGTACGCCGCGGCAAGAAGGGGAGCTATTTCAGCAGCAGCCGCCCACACCTCTCTGTCGTCTGTGAAGAGGGCGCCGATGCGATGACTCATGGCCACAAGGACGGTAGCGATGGCAAAGCCTGATGGGAGATGGGAAAGCACCAAACATATGGACATGGGAAAAGGTCACTCTACCGCCAGCAACAAGGGTACGCCGGCGTAGTGCTACGTACCAAAAAACACGGAGACTCCCAACATGATGCGCGACGTGCGTTGTGCACCTGACACATTGCCTGCACCAAGGTGGTACCTGCGCAATGCGCACACATCAACCAGGGTTGCAACAAGGGAAGTGGTGGAATGTGGTGACCGCGCCCAGCAATACAAAGGCGAGCGAGGCGAGGAGGGATGAACAACGTACGCCACTCGGATGGACGTGGAATCCACGAAAGCAAACATCACAGCAGACAGCATGATGAAAAACTGCAGCACTGTGTTGTGAGTGGCAATTTCCACTTCACCCAGACTCGCAGCAAACACTGCAATGAGTTGCAACTGAAAAAGCGCCATTGGTCGGAGTCAATGCACATAGCATCCCCCCAACCGAATCAACAACAACAAGACCACAAGTAAGATACCCATGTGTGAGTGAGTGCGCGTGGAACGAAGGCAACGATGCCTTCAGCATACAAACCTGCCACTCTTCCAACCCCATAGCCAACATCTGGGGGAGTGCTTGCTCCACTGCAAACGTCTTCCACAAGCGAAGGGACAACAAATCCCTCGAGATGCGACGACCAGCAGTCGGTGGCGATGACGAACGAGGCGGGTTTTGCCGCCACTGACACGTACACAAGCCAAGCACGCAACCGAATTACGTTGGTGCTGCACGCGGTGGAACCAGTGAACTCCCCCCCCACACACACAACGTACAGCATAAATGGCAAGCACAACACACATGCATGTGTGGGTCGTAGCTGTAGCAATGGGGCTACCAGTAAACCCAAACCCTCTCCAACTTGCCACACCCTTCACCAATAGCTGGTTGGCAGCAGCGTTCACAACTGCGCCAACCAACGCCGCAAACAGTGCAGGGTACACGTTTTGTTGGGCTTGCAGAAATACCTTCAGTTGGTGAAAGCACTGCATGGGCAAGATGGAGAGAATGCTCCAGCGTGCAAACGTGGTCGCGAGTTCAAGCTCACTGTTGGCGAAGCCAACAGCTCGCAAGACAGACGGGGTGCACCAGTACCCCACGGCAATGGGGACACATGTCACCACTGTGAAGATCAACCCCATCTGGCATAAGCACAAGCATCAAAGGAACGGCACACGGCAATGCACCACACCACACCATGTCACTGAGTGCATGTAAAGCAAGCCAGCTGCAAACCTCCACCATGGTGCCAGCCAGCAAGGGGCGCAAGGCCACACAACAATTACCTGGAACCACAGCACAAGCAGGGGGTAGTTCTTTGCACCAAACGCCTGAGAACACAGCGTGTTCACCGCTTCTGAGACTCCACGGCGAACGAATGCGGACAGTGTCCACATCCAGACCTGAGCAGCAACGAGATGCGCATCCGTGTGAGCAACAGAACGCAGCGAAAACCTGATGTGGACGTACAATGGCGAGGGAAGCACCTGCTAGCTCGTCCCTTCCAAGATGTCCAACATACATCATGTCAACCACCGGCATCTGATCCACATAGCATGCACAGAGTGTAAGCGGCACCAGGCACGGACACCACTCGAGGCTACACCACACACCGTCATGCGTGCAAACATGCCAATCGCAACAGGCCACGCGATGGAAAACCACTCCCGAAGCTCGACTTGATACATGTGAGGAAGTGAAAGGCAGGGGCAGCGGCGGCGGGTTGTGTGTGGCACATCATGGCGTGTGCCACCGTGTGTGAGACAATCGACATCCGACGCCAGAGTCTGACTTGCGACACCCCCAACCCCACGACGCTGGGACATCTCCACTTCCATGGATAACGGGTACGCAGATACTGCCACACCACGCCCAGAATCTACCAGGTCCGCCACAGCATCGTAGTGACCCGTATGACACCAAGCGAAGATCAGACCGCATGCATGACGTGCGTCACGCCGCGAACCGTGCAGGAGTCCTGCAGCTGCAGGACCCAGAATTTCATGTTACACACACTATTTGTTTGCATGACACGATCCTGGGGAAGTTGGAGTGACTATCAATCCCGCGGCACGCCGCGGCGGCCGCGCCTGGTTCTTGTGTGACAAACAAACCCGTGGCTGGTCTGGGTGTGTGATGAGCGCTGTGTCGGCACGCTCTGGGATGTCGTCCCGTCGCATGTTCCTAGGAGTGCTTGTACTGGTGGCACTGTTGTTGGCAGCTTCGGGTTCGTGTTTGTGGTGGTGGTGGCATGGTGACAGACGGTTGACATCTTGTGGCGGAACGCGCAGGCATTGTCATGGGCTCCACGGCTGCCAGCTCCACCAGCAAGTGCGTGGAGTTGTGTGCCCCGTTTCGCCATTGCTTGGAACCCACTCGTTGTAATCCGTGGGTGATGGCTGCGTGCCCTGTGTGCCCTGGGTTGTGCCTGGTGCGCTGTGTGTGTGTGTGTGTGTGTGTGCGTGTGTGCTGCAGAGCTGGTGCCATCTCCCAAATCGTTCGAGCTCAAGCCCAGCCCGTTCGTAGCAATGCGGACCAGTCTCTGCGCACTCACTCTGCACCAGCGTTAGGTGTTGATGGTTCAAGCGTGGCACCAAGCGTGACGCCGCCCGCGGTGCCACCTACCACCCCGCCCGCTGCCACCATACACCCGTCTCCAGGTGCCCGCACGCTGCTTTCGGCAGCAGGTTCCCGTGCTCAAGACGCCAACCCCTTTGCCCACGAGGCTCGCCTCAGCAGCAAGGACTGGGACATCGTGGGCGAGCTGGAGCACGTGTTGAAGCACGGTCGGTGCAAGCGACACGATGCGTGGTCGTTGCCTCGTGTTTCGGACGGTAGCGGCTCCGCGCTGAAGGAGGAGGGGGACATGCCTGAGCGTGTGACACCAAAGACACTGTTGAAGTCCATGAACGACGACACTGAGGCCCAACAGCAAGCAGCGTTGCTCGTGCGCGAGGTCATGCCCTCTCGTACAACCGCAACAGCAGCCCAGGTAGAGAAGCTGCGTCGGGCGGGTGCGGCTGATCAGGAACTTTCCGAAGCTGCTGCAGACGCGCTGCCACTGCACAGTTCGGATGTTGATCAGCTGCTGTCCAGCGAGGGGTTCAACCTGCAGGTGAGGGCATGCGCTGTCTCTTCGACAACTTGGTGTGCGTGGCGGGGCGGGGGCGTGTGGTGTGGTAATGACACTGCACCCGTGTGTTAACAACCACCGCAGATCGACAATGCAACCATCTTGTCTGTAGGTGGGTCTGAGGATCACTTGGGGTTCCTTCTGGCCGCCCAGTTGCCTTCCACCACCGTCGTTAGCATCGTGGCTGCTCCGTCGTCGCCTCCATCACCTGCGTCCCGTGCCCGTGGTCTGCATCGAATTGCGTTGCGCGAAGCTGCGGGTGTGCCCAACCTTGCCGTGGCTGTTTCTCGTCTCGACGCAGTGACGCGTCTCCATCAGCAAGGCATGCGTGTTGGGCTTGTGGTGGTGGATGACCTGGCCTCGGTTGTGGGTGGCCGCTTGCCGCATGAACTCGAGGTGCGTCTGCCCTGGTGTTGCCTGGCGTTGTGAGTGGGCTGTAGGTGTGTGCCTGTGTGTGGTTGTGTGCCTGTGTGTCTGTGACATGTGAAGAAGATGGGGGTCTTTGCTCTTGCGCTGTGCTGCTGTGGCACCCTGTTTCCATGTCTTCACCACACATCTCACCGCGCATGGCGTCACAGGCCTGGATGGGGGATCTCATGACAATGTCAGACTACCTCGCGATCTCATCGGAGCTTCCGAACACCCGCTTCTTTTCATACTGGCCTTCAGCATCCGCCTTCGTTCGCCAGTGTGCGACACGAAGTGGCCTGGTGCCCCGATCTCGCGAGCTGCGTGGTCGTTCGTGTACGTGATCGCAATCACCGTCTTCGTCTTCTTTGTTTTGTTTTGTTTTTTTTCGTGTGTTCCGTCTCGTTCCTACCTGTGGTCGTCCATCTCAACCCCTTTGCACCGTGTCTGTGTGCTTGTTGTGCCCGTACCGCCTTTTGGACCTTGTGCGCGTGCACAACTCCCTCAGCTGGCTACGGTCAGTCTTCTGCAGGTGGAATGCTGCTGGTTGGTCTGCGCAACGCCTCAGCCACCGCAGCCTTGGAGGATCTCCGGGTTGCGTCCAAGCAAATCGAGGTGGCCGCAACGCCAAAGGAAGACGAAGAAGTGGACCCTGAAGATGTTCGCGCCCGTATCGACCGCCACCTTGTGCGCCAGGGCTCGGTGCAGTCCAAGTTGGACGTGTTTGACACGCCGCCGAAGGCCGTACGTGACTACCATACGAACCATTGGCTTGTGCTTGCACGCTCGCGCGTTTGTGTGTGGGTGAGCTGTGTGACCTGTGTGTGCTTGAGAACTTATGTGTCTGTCTTGCCTGACGCGTTGGGTTTGTCCGTACTGCTGCATGGTGCTGTGTTGTGTCGTTGCCCAGGGCGTGCGCTTGTCCTGGCTCCAAGCTTTGGGGCTGCACCCAGTGGCTGCTCGCCGTTTGTTCCGTCAGTTGATGCGCACACCCGACATCCCTGCCTCGGCCACATCTGAACACACGGTGTTCAACGCTGGCCGGTTTGTGTTTCACGCTCCGCCGCCACCCCCACCTGAGCCAGCCGCAGTGGACGATGGTGCTGACGATGTCGTTGGGGACGGGGTGTTCGATGAGGACGGCACGAAGGGTGCTGACACGCGTAATGGTGCGACGCCGGACGCACCAGCCCTCTCGTTTCACCCCACCTCGCGTGGGCGTCACGCTGCGCCGAACTGGGACGATCATTTGGAGGCGCGCCAACCGGCACTGGATGACGCGGCGCGGCGTGTACAGGCAACCAAGCAGCAGGGCGCGGCGGATTGGGACATGGGGCTTGACACACCACGTGTGACACCACGCCTCCGTGGTGGTGCGAGCACCCGACGCACGGCTGCGGATGTGTGGGATGCGGAGGGCGTGCACAGGACAACACGTCGTGAAGACGGCACGCAGAACCCGAACCTGAACATGCCGTTTGGCGACAATGGCAATGACGGCCAAGCTCAGGCTGGAACAGACGAAGAAGACGAGGAAGGGGACGAGGACGAGGAAGGGGACGAGGACGAGGAAGGGGACGAGGAAGAGGGAGATGAAGAGGAAGGGGACGAGGAAGAGGGAGATGAAGAGGAGGACGAAGAGGAAGGAGGTGATGGGGGAGATGGCGAAGGAAACACGGCAGGAGGAGACAACGCGCCGCCATCTCTCACTCCGGCCGGGCAACAAGCAGTGGGTGACGACGCAGGAAAGGCCGCGGGGTTTTCGCGTCGTCGGTTGCTGGGCTTGTTGGATGCCCCGTCTGGAAACGGTGTCGCGCGACAGACCTCTGTTGCTGCTGCCACACGGGGCAACCCCGACACCGCACGGCGCGTGCGAGAACAGGTGGCGCGTCATCAACGTGGCCGGCGTCAGAGAGACTGGGCGGGGTCTTCGGTGCGTGGGCAGTGCTCGCGTGCTGGGGCACGCGCACCAGGTTGTTGTCGTGCTGGCTGTGTGTGGTTGCCTGCGGTGTGAAAGCAAACAATGCGCGGGCGGGTTTCGTGGCTTTGTGGCTCCGTGGCTTCGTGGTGATGTCCTTGCTTGCTAGGTGTCCTTACTTGCTGCGCGTGTGGTGGTGGTGGTGTGCCACTCACAACACAACAGGGCCAAAGTGCGGGACAAAGCATGTTTGTGGACAGTGAGGACGCCTTCTTTTCTGCCTGGTGGCCGAGCCTTCACCGCGAAGTGGAAGCATCCCATGGGCGACCTGGCGCTGGCGCAAGTGAACAAGCATGGTCTGCCATAGCGTACGTCAGGTGGAGTGTGTCACCGAGAGTGGTGGCTTCTGCTCCATGCGATGCGGTGGTCAGCGATCTCACTCGACATGCCGACACCCACGTGTGTTTTGGATTGTGTGTGTCGATGACGTGCTTGTGTGTGTGGTACGTGTGGTTGTGTGCTCGTGCAACAGGTATGGCTCTCAGCAGGGCTTGATGTCTGTGAAACTCGCCCAAGCTTTCCCTTCGTCAACAGTTGTGTCTGTGGCTCGTGACTTCGCGTTTGTACCGTCTCAGTACAACCTGATGGAGCTACTCGGCGTATCCAACTGCATCCTTGCCAGTGGTCGTTTGTCACGCCCTCAGTTGAAGGCTTTGAATGCCGCCAACGACCCTGCTCGATTTGCATTCATTGGTGCAGACATCTTCGAGGACATGCTGCAGCACACTGAGTCCTTGTGGTGAGTTGTGATGGGGTGAACACAACCGTTGGTGTTGGTGTGCTGTCTGCCACAGCTCGGTTGGAGGGGTTCTTTCGGGACGGTGTTCCGTTTGTCATTCCTTCCGCATTCTTTGTAACGCCTTGGGAGTTGTGCTCTTGTGTTTGTGTGTGTATCTGCCTGTCTTTGGTGCATCCACTGTTCTTGTCGTTGTTTACCTCGGCGCAGGAGGTTTGAAGAGTATCTGGGCGAAGTATTGCAGATGGCAAGCACCACTTTCTTGGAGATCCCCGACTGGACGTCACTGTTGATGGCACTGGACATGGTTGCACCTGCTGCTGCATCTGACGCCAAGCCTACTGATGGTGATGATGAAGCGGCGCTACCAAGTCACTGGTGAGCTGCACACACTGTTGCAGGCGCGACCAACAAGCATGGCTCACTGTCCTGTCCATCATGTGACGTTGTGCACTGAACAGGTCGAAGGTGGATGGGGCAGATGACGCTTCCTCCCTGGCTTCCATGCTCAACGAAGGCGCCCGTGTTAGTGTCGCATCCAGGTGCGGCGGTGTTTGGATCGTCCACAAGCTAGTCGTGTGCACGGTGCACGTACACATCGTGACTGGGGTTGTGGACATGCGTGCGCGTTGTTGCGGCAGGTACTCTGGCCACGGCTTCGAACCCGTCGCAGCACTGCTCGAGAACGCTGCCAAGGCGGTAGGCCTAAAGGATTTCCGTGTCCGGCCGCTGCGCCGCAGTGCCAGCAGTGCTGGCGCGACCACAGTGTTGCGGTTTGACGCACACCCATGGGCCATGCGTGAAGGAAAGGCCTCCTCCACGGGTGGCAGTGTCGCGGGACAGACACCTCGCAAGGGCGTGAGCCTGCACACGTTGATGACCCTGGGTGTCGTGGACAGCATGAAAGCCGACCTGTTCCGATTGTACAGCTACCTGCCGACACTGCCTTCCTCAGACGAGGCGCTGGCACCTTGGAATGTTCGCCTGCACCACGACGCGTCGCAGGCGAAACTTGGGTTGCCACAAGTGTGGCTGGCCATCACGGTGACGGTGGACGGGCTTCCTGTTACCATTCGCTCCTCAGACCGCGTCACAGCAGCTGCGAAGGACGCCACTGGAGACAACATCCAGCCCGGTCCATCACCGGGAGCCGTTGATGCGCGTTGGTCGTTGCTGCACCGCGAGCTTTCACCGGAAGATACTTCGTCTGGTGGTGGTGCAGGGTTGTTTTCGTTCATTGAGTTCAACAGCGGGGCTGGTGTGTTGAGTATCAACCTTGCGCAGGCCTTCCCCAAGGTAGGTCGTTGCCCATGTGGCTGGTTGGTTGGCTGGCGGGTTGGTTGGTTGTTAGGTTCCCTTTCGTAACGCCACCGATGGTGTATGGACGCGCCACAGGCCACTGTGATATCTGTGGAGGACTCGGAGATGCTCTCCGATGCTCATCTTGCATCCACCATTCGTCAAAACGTGTCCAACGTCGCCGTGTGTCGACGCCATGTCGACGCCGCTCTCATGCGCAAGTTTTGGGAATCGCCTGAGTTTGTGCGCTACCAAGTGCTGACGGGCAACATGCTTGACTTGCTCGTGGAGCACGGTGGTGAAGAGCTCAAGCACCTTGTCGGCACCATGACAGGCATTGCCATGACGTCCTTTGTGGAGGTATGGGCGTCGAGGGTGGCTGGTTGCTTTTGTGGGGTT
>Ga0213833_1001615_pt1 | contig 15823 bp, 24 predicted proteins | sample SWATP21_FD_160575 | JGI IMG/M metagenome (GOLD analysis project Ga0213833, IMG submission 160575) | Coastal seawater microbial communities from Marineland, Florida, United States - SWA TP2 #1 | ecosystem: Environmental > Aquatic > Marine > Coastal | place: USA: Florida | collected 2016-08-14
CCCCCGGGCGCACCTTGAAGCACCTGTGCGTTTGCTGCATCTTGCCTGGAGAGCTCCTCGAGCAGCCTGCGCCGCCAAGTGTCCATACCCAACGTGACGAGCAGCACTCCTTCGAGAAACGGTACACACGTCAACGTACAATCCCGTGTAAGCAACTAATAGAAGTGAAGCATCTGAGAACCGCTTGCAGTGTGAACGCGCCATGTCCAGCACCATGGCGGCGGCCGCACTTGTTGGCTTTCTGTGCACCACGTAACAGGTTAGGCGAGTTAGTAACAGGTTAGGCGAGATGACGATGGGGAAGGAGGATAGTCGAAGGAAAGAACATGGCCAAGGCTGACAACAGAGGCACTGCAATCACTATCAATCCGCACCGAGCCATGCTCCACAAACGCGTCCCGCAAGACGTAGAGAACACTGCTGCATCTTGAATGGTACGCCCCGTGAGCTTCAGCTGGCCCTGACCCGCCGCACCTCGACAACGAAGTGCGACACGCGCCAAGCGAAGCACGTCTTTGTGCAAAACGGGGTGGGCAGCCTCGCCTTGGTGGTGCTTGCTCATCGCGCGCATCGCATGTGCTCGTTTTTGTTGGTGCAGCCCATCAAAAACACAAAACATTTCAAAACAATGCAAACAACAAAGCGCTTCCAAGCAACCACAACGAGGAAGGGGTCGCAATCGTGGTTCCTTCCGTCTGGGCGCACGTTCGACACCATGGCGGGTATGGGTGAGTCGCGTCACGGACGAGTTGCTTGCGCACGTGGTTGGTGTGTTGTACCTGCGCTTTCGATTGGTAATGGTGAGCGCTCTCGTAGGCTCTGACGGTTGGGTTGCGCGCCTCTTGCGTTTTGGCTCGCACGCATGATGTCAACACATTACACAGGGGAACGATCCCCGTCGTCCTTTACAGCCTCTGCTGTTGTACGTGTGTTTACACTGTAAGTTGTGTGTTGTACGGCAGCCGAGCTCACCAATGCTTTGTTTCGTTTCATGGCAGCTGCCTCCGGTTGACGCACCACACATGGCTGCGCGCGCCTCATCGTTCAAGGTGACGGAGTCCACGATGCCCACCGTGAAGGTGGGCCAGAACCGTTCTGTGTGGCAGCGCCTTGCGAAATGGGTGCACCGGGTAAGCTTGTAGCGTCAGTCCATACCAATGGGTGTTGTGTTGATGCCGTGCGTGTGCTTCCTGTGCCAGGTGATCGTACAAACGCAAGTCGGCTTCATCATCGATTGCGTACAAACGTCCGTTGGCCCGCCCGTCCTGTTTGGCTTGCTTGATTGGCCCTCGTATTCACTCACATATTGTGACGAGTTCTTCCTCGCCAGGATGTTAAGCTTCGTGGCGTGCTTGGTGTATGTTGCGGGCACCTACCTTGGTAACCACCCAACCCCGCCGGGTACGTTGTTCCGCACGTGCTAGTTTCTGCCAGTGGAGGTGTCACTTCCCTGCTTGCCATCCCATCCCATTCTGTCGTCTTGTCTTGTCTTCTTGCCAACCTTGCGTCGTGTCACTCCTCTCGCTTCTATGTTCTGGTCAGCGATCGTGTGGTGTGAGTACATCTTCGGGATCGCCTTCGCGCTGGACTATTTGCTCCATCTGTTCATCTCAGAGAACAAGATGGTGTACGTCTTCAGCTGGGGGGCTGCAGTTGACCTTCTTGCAATTCTGCCGGTGCTTGCGATCAACACCGACACTTCCATAGGCTTTTTGGTGAGTTGCAAGTGTTGCAAGTGCGGTGCGTCGCACTAACGAGGTGCATTGTCAGCGCGTCTTTCGTGTATTTCGTGTTCTCCGCATTCTGCGAGGGTACCGTATGTTCGCTTCTGCCGACTCCTCCGAGGCCGGGGTTTCTCGACAAGTGGCCGTTCTCGTGCGTTGGCAATTGTTGTGCATCATCTCTGGGCGTTGTTTGACCCCGCTCTCTGCAGGCCTTCTACATTGTCAGCTTTGTGTTTGTGGCATCAGGTTTCGCACACAGGTACACAATTTACCCTACCATCCCTGTTTTCGTGCCTCATTTTGCGTTGGATGTTCTCGAACACATTGCTTGTGAGTTTCTTTCAACAGTCTCGAAATGCTGCGACCTGGCAGCTTTATCCGTCCTTTCACGGACGGGTGCCAGTGGGAACGGTATCGGTGCGTGTCACCTGCTTTATGCGTCCACCAACATAGTTCTCAGCACTGGTGTCGGTTGCAGACAAGATCTTGATGTGGAGATTCCCGAGGACTGCGGCTTAACTTTCTTCACCACGGTCTATCTTGTTCTTCTCACAGCAACCACGTTGGGTCTTGGTGACATTTTCCCGTCTGACGACGTGGCCAGGTGCGCGTGAGGTTGGCGTTTTTCGTGGTGGCGAGTGGGTGGTTACTTATGTCTCACTCTCTCCCTTGTTGTCCCAGGGCGATGACGTTGGGTATCTTGCTTCCGTTGTTCTACATCATTCCGCGGGAGATCGCCAAGTTATCTGAGTTGTTGAGCAAACAATCAAAGTACAGCAAGAGGTTTCAAGGGTCGGTTGGTGGCCACGTCATCGTGTGCGGGTACGGTTTACGTTGAAGGCGCCACCGTGTGCGCGTGGGGAGCCATGCGTAACTGTTTGGTTGTTGCTACACCTTGTCTTCCTCGCAGCTCACATATTCGACGCGCTGCCGCCGAGGGGTTCTTGTCTGAGTTCTACCATTCCGATCATGGGGAACAGAAGCGCAAGGTGCCATGATTTGCAAGTGTTTCTTTCACCTTGCCTCTCATCATTGCGTTGGAAACAGGTCGTGTTTGTGTGCCCGGTCGAGCCAGCACCTGAGCTCGAAGCGCTCTTGTTGTCCGCTCGATTCGAGAACAACGTGCAGTACATCACGGGATCTCCGCTTGTCAGCGCTCAGTTCGCGAAGGCCCGTCCGTACGACGCCGATGCCGTGTTTACCCTGACGTCTCAGTTTGAGGAGGATTCCCTTGCGACGGACGCCTCAGCTGTTCTAACCGTGAAGGGTCCGTTTGGTGGGAGTGTGTCGGTGATGGTGTGCTTCCATTCTGATACGCACGCCGGGGCATGCCACAGCCGTCACCAGCACTGTGCCATGGGTTCCTGTTTACTGCCAACTTGTAAATCCCATGAGCAAAATCCACGCAAGCTGGGCCGAGTGGAGCCACCTTGTCTGCACCGATGAGTTGAAGATGAACATTTTGGCCAAGTCGTGTCTTTGTCCGGTTCGTATGTGCTTCATATTCGGCGCGCGCGTGTTGCTCCGCTACTCTAACGCTCAACGCTTGCAGGGATTCTCAACACTTGTTGCCAACTTGATCACCTCGTCGTCGGACTATGACGTTGGCAACCTTGGTTCCTTGGACAAGGAATGGGTCGAGGAGTACCTGGACGGCTACGGCCAAGAGGTTTGCAGTGTGCAAGGGTCTGACCAATGCTTGTTCCGTCCTTTTCACCACTCTCTGGAATGTGCAGGTGTATCTCGTGGAGCTGTCCAAAGCGTTTGTTGGAAAGCTATTCTGTGTGGCCGCAAATATATGCTTTAAGTTCGTTGGAGGGCGTTTGTTTGGAATTTGTGCCATTACAGCGGGTCGCTCACATGTGTGTGTGTGTGTGCGCAGCGAGTTTCGCGTGTGCCTGTTCGGCGTGGAAACGCGCGCCTCTTTCGGGCCGCCAGTGCGGGAGCAAGTACCACCGGATTCTGACTCATCTTTGTCCGACTCGGCGTCTGAAGCAAGCACATCTGATGTGAATCCAATCAGGGCGCCTGTTGATGTACGTGTGGTTGGTTGGTGGCTGTAGCGGTCGAATGCTTTGTGGGTGGGAGCTTAGATGGGTGCTGGTCCTGTCCGTCAGCGAGGTGCGGCCCAGAAGAAGCGGATCCTAATCAATCCCAAGGTCACCATCCACGTAGATTGCGGTGCTGTGTGGGACAGATGGTGCTCACGCTCCTTGTTGGTCGTTACAGGACTATCTCATTCGCTCAAATGACAGAGCATTTGTAATCGCGGAAGACCACCGCTCTGCTATGGCCGCTTCGACGTGGAGATGTACGTTCGTAGTGCTGTGCCAATGCCTCATGCCTCCCCTTACTGTGCCCAACCTTGTTGAACAAGCAGCCTTCAACCCCCGTACCGACCCAGAAGTGTTAGATATCACGCCTGCAGACAAACGGACATTCACCCGCCTGAACAATGGGCATGGCAGGCTTCTCAAAGGCGCACAGTCGGTACGCAGACGTTTGTTTTCCCTTTCTATCGATAAGACCTTACAAGCAACGACTACGCAGCGTATTTCAAGCTCTGCGCACTCGGAGCCCCACACGGTGACGCGAGGGAGTCGTGTATGGAGTGCACGCGACGAAGACGTCATGCCGGGGTCTGGTTCCCGCCCTCTCAGCTCTCCTTCGCCCATGGCTGGTACGGAGCCTGCAGAAGCCAAGGCATTGTCCCCTGACGACAGGCGCACATCGTCGCCAGCGGGGCTCGCGGAGACAAGTGCCACATCAACGGTTGGCATGATTCCCACCCTTGAGGTGGCGACGTTTCTTCGTGGCCACATCATAATATGCGGAGCACCCAGTGGCTTGCAGCACTTCATCACCCCACTGCGCACGTCAACCAGTGTCGTACGTGGCACGGTTGCTGTGCTGGTCACAACGCTGGCTAACCCGCGGCGTCGTTCTGGTTCGTGCAGCCGATTGTCATCCTCGATGTCGAACCACCGGAAGTTAGACGCAGCGCTGTCTTCCGCAACGTCTTCTTCGTTCCTGGGTCATCGCTCAACGTTGACGACTTGGTCAGGGCCGGTATGCTGCTTTGCGAGCAGTTACCTTGCATGGGCAGATCCTCACGCTGCTTCTCATGGTGCAGGCATCGAAACTGCTTCCATGGCCGTGGTTCTCTCGCACCAGTCACAAGTGGGGTTCGTGACAGCAATCACTTGTGTACGCAAGCAAGTGTGATTGATAACCACAATGTCGTGTGCCATCAGAGATGATTCCGACGGTGAAGGTGTCAGCATAGGGCGTGACGTGGACTCTGTGTTCACGGTGAGTCGTGTCTGTCGTTTCTTGGGCGCGTGTAGTCACGATTAACCTGTTCCGGTTCCAGGTATGCGTTATCACCGCCACATTCGGATGTCGCACTCTTGTTGAACTGGCGGAGCATGAATCCATGAAGTTCCTGCCGCACCGCCCACAGGTGCGTCACACTGCTGCTTCAACTGCTGCTTGTGGTCACCCTGTTTGGTTGTGGAGTCAGGACGACAAAGTCCCGGCTGCTCTTTGGCCACAGTTCTGTGGCGGATTCGTCTACTCATCCACAACGCTAGACACTTTGCTTTGTCAGGTGAGTTGCCGTTGTTTTCGTCGAATTGTGCACCTCTGACATGTCCATGCAGGCATACTACAACAAGAGTCTGCTCCCTGTGTTGTCGCATCTCATCACACCGTATGCCGCACTGCGGGACGAGGAGGGTGCCGAGTCCAGAATCCGATTTGTGGAGAACAAACATGTGGTTCAGATGCGCGTGCCCAAACCATACATTGACAGAGAGTACAGGGTAAGATCTATGCCGCTTGACCGTCACGACTTGGCACTCACTCTTCTCGGTTCAGATGTTGTGGATGGAGTTGGTGTTGACTCGCGGCGAGCTCCCAATCGCCATTTATCGTTGTTGTGAGGTGCGTTGCGCAATTTTAATCATTGTGATCGAGACTGGAAGTTCTCACGCGCTGTGGCGCAGGCGAAGAACGCCCCTCTTCCCTACGTCATTGCGAATCCACGACCCTCGACGCGATTGCATGCTGGCGATCGGATATTTGTTTTGTGTGGTGAATCATTGATGGCCGACGCTTCTCGGTGAATATACAATTTGTGTTTTGAGTTCAACAACATGCCATGCTATCTGGCAAATGTCGATGCCACTCGGCGCCCGCGTCGCGAATGCTTGTGCAGCCGTTGGCCGCCAACACTCATGCGCCTTCTGTTCAGGGTTCCCATGGCGAGACCAGTAGTCATCATCGCAACCCAACTCTGTGACAAGGAGAGGTGACGCAATCACACAACAACGAGACACTCAAGCACTCGATGCACGTGCCTGGACGGCCGGGTCGTCACACGTCAGGATGTTCTCAACCCACTCTTCCTCATCTGCTCCACAGTGACATGCGAACGTAAAAACAAACAGAGACAACAAGCTCGAACACAACCATACGCACCCAACTCCCCACTGCCATCTGTGTCTAGGACTTGAAACAGGCGAATTACTTTCATCGGCTGAGATCGCAGGGAGCATTTCGGCCCACGTCTGAGAGAAGCGACAAACACAGTGGGATGACAGGCACAGTACTGGGTAATGAAGAAGCAAGCACGTACGTGACGGCTTTCGTCAGCTCCGCAGCTGAAACAGTACCTCCTCCATCCGTATCGACCCATCTGATGCAACACGTGATGACAATACACAGCCCAACTTCTTTACGCTTTGGGCAACATACCTGAACAAGTCGTGTAGATGCTGCTTTTGTTGTGCTAAGGCTCTTCGTCGCGAAAGCTCTTCACGCCGAAGCAGGTCTGGGTCACTGCGAGCAGTAGATGACGCGACCTGTGCTTTCTTGGCCTTGTTCCTGTTCTTCACAAGAACCGTCTGCAGCGTGGCAAGATGTGAGCATGATGCTGGTATGGCCACCTCAGTGCGACACAACGAACTGCCATCCACTCGCAAAAGGGCTTGTTATCAGTGTGAAGAAGTCCACTGACAAATTCTTCAGTGTCGATTTGCCCGCTGTTATCTTTGTCCAGTGTCCTGTTGCATGTATGTAATGTAAGGGATAGCAATGTCATAGCGGTGAAGCAAGCAGCCAGTTGCAAATGGGCTTACCGAAACAGCGCCAGTTTGTCTTGCAGGCTCATGGTGCTGATGGATCATGCATGTAATGTGTGAGCTACTCATTCACTTGTAGTCAGCAACGCACAAGATACCCACCGAGATTTGTGCGCGACCATGAACTCCGGGAGCGACACTTCGCCGTCACCGCTTGCGTCAATCAGACGGAACAGCTGATACATTGCACGACAAGCCGTGAGCAAAGAACAGGGCCTGCCACGACTAGCAAAACAAACCGAAAGCAAGTTGTCGTGTGTTGGTTTCCTGAACCTGGCCCTGGTAAGTTCCTTCCGCTGTGACTGCACAGCGGCTCTGGTGCGTTTACCCCTCCACAGCCTCTGCACCTCCAGAGCAGCCCGAATACGCTGCTTCAGGTCTCTCCAACGCTGCAAGGTACGCTTCATCCGCCACCAGCGCTGAGAGAAGACAACAACAAGAATGAGCAACAGAACACACACAAACCACTCAATCAGCGCCCCGTGCCTGAACGCGTGTGGTGCTTTGCACCAGTTTGTAGTGCACTCTCCATGTTCGCTGCACCCTGGTGGCACATGCGTTCTGCTTGCACCGAAGCACGCAATGCCGTTGTCGTTGGCCCCGAGCACGCCTGACTTGCAGTCGTAGCCACGCTGTGGCATGTCGAAGTCGTTTGGCTTTCGTGTGCGCGATCCAGTTTCTGTACACGGGTTGAATTTGCAGAGCAGCTTGTGTACGCCTCCTCTCCCTGTGAAGCGTGGAGCGCAGCAGTCGTGCGGGGCGGCAAGACCGGAAGCGACGAGCGCTACGAACAATGACTTGCGCGGCCTGAGCGCGCTTTGCTCTGGCCACAGCCATTTCCGTTTTTACCCGTGCCTTTCGGGCAGCTTCCTGCTGTGCAACAAGCGCCGCCTGCCGGCGATCATTTTGCATTGTCTCCCATTCCCGGAGAAGGCGCTCCTCCTCAGCAGCTTGAAGAAGCTGTTGCTGTTGCCAAGTTCGCTCTTCTGCCCGGAAGCGACGCGCTGCTGCTCGGCGCTGTGCAAAGCGCCACGCCCTCTGAATGGTGGATGACGAAAGCCTTGCTTGTCGTGCGATCATCAACTTGCGACGTTGGCGCCACGTTCGACCGATAATCCCAGCTGCACGATGTGCAATGAAACGCGGTCTGTACACATGCCGCACTCGTGCTGCACGCCAAGCACTTTGAAAGCGAGTTGCAGCAGAAACCTGACTTGCTACCAGCTCCGCCAAGCGAGCTCGTGCAGCCCGTGTTAGTCGTCTGCGGCCATGTGATGGAAGTGGCGGCGGATGTGGTTTTGCTTTGACACGGTGGGTCAGCCACGAGCGGCGGATACTGCCTGCTGCGACCAGCTGCTCGGCCGGTGATGTCGGTGCCCCGCCAAAGCTGGCATGGCCGCTCCAGGCTTCGATCTGCGATGCTAGGCACCGAGCTGTTTCCACAAAATGTGTCACACCGTCGTGATGAGTTGGTTCTGTCGCTGGCTTTGGCTTCGTCTTGGATTGCTTCTTGCTGTCCTCACGTGTTGCAAGGCTGCTTAGTCTCTGCTCAAGCCCTTTTCTCTGTGAACGCCGCCGGTGAGTGTCACCATGTACGCAAGAAGCACTCTGAAGATGAAGCAACTCGTACCCGGGTGCTCAAAACTCGAAGTTTTTCAGCAAGAAGGCTCTTTTCTGTCGGTTCGTGCGTGTCTGCGTCCTCAGCCATCCCAGGCGCGTGTGTGTGTGTGGCAGCAAGGGTGATCGAAACGGTCTCTGATACATAAACCCCAGAAATGTACTGATGTTGTTGCGACTTCAACCACGCTGTGGAGTCTGTAAGCGAAGCAGTGCCGCCACAAGAGCCTGTTGAACGTCGTCGAGAGCAATGGGCACTAAACGACCAATAACTGGCCGCACCAACTGCGTTTGAATCCCATCCACTCCCTGCCCGTTGCTTGTGTGAGTGCACGAATTATTGCAGCTCAGAGCCGACGCACCTGGTGAAGAACCATGGCGTCAACAAGCATCCCAAGCACCTCGCCATCAGGCAATGGGCTCGGCAGGAAGAGCTTGAGCATGGACAGTGACATGCGAAAACTCTGATGGCCGCGGAGAGTAAGGTGGCAGGCGCGTATGAATCCCGCCCAGCCAAGAGTCAGAATGCGACAACCAACTGCGTAGGCGCGCCACACACCTGCTGAGAATACCACGACCATGACATCGGCTGGCGAGCCCAGTAGCCAAGCAACAGCGAGGGCAAAACACCATGCTTGACCAACGCTTGCTGAATTGTGTTCCATGTCGCATTCTGTGTCCTGGCGCGGGCTTGGTCGCGAGGATACAGGACCCTGTGCAGAAGCGTGAGGGTCGAGGGTCGAGGCTTGCGCAGCAAGGAACAAGCGCCTACGTACATGCGCTCGTCGCTTTCGTGAGCTTGGAGCTGTTCGAGGCACCACTGAGGAACCAAGTCCCACCAGCTGAACCACCCAGCAACAGGAAGCCATGGGACCCATGCTTGTGGAGCCGCTTGAGCGCATCTCCCAGCTTGTGCCACCCGGTGACTGAGACGGTGCTTGCGGCGAGACTCAATCGACAGCGACAAAGCACGACGTGCTAACCAGTTCGGTTGGAACAAAAGCAGGTCCAAGAGCAACGCCTGTACATCAGCCTGCACATGCGCATAATCAGTGCTGTTGAACCCACAAGTGTTCAAGAAAGCGCACATTACCTGAAACTCGGGAACTGAACGGTCGGCCACAGAAGATCCTGGGTGCACACAACGTCGACGTTAAACCACACATTCCCCGGACCTGTCACACACACAGTGTACGTTTGTTTACCAAAGAAGGCGATCATGTCACGCGGCATGACAACACATTGAGCGCAAAGCACCGGCGACAGTGAGCCTTGTCGGATGAACTTCGCAAGCCCGTGCAAGGAATCCACAATGCGCACAACACCCTCGAGAGAAGTAGACACATCCGTGGGGATGGTGAAGAGCCACGAAGCCAGCGCGGCTAAGCCAGCTTCCTCAGATGCATCCCACGCTGCCTGCCCATGCTTTTCAAGTGCTGAGTGCAGTCGGTCCCACCACGCGTACGTCAACACTGGCACCTTGAGGACCGCACGCAAGATGTTTGGGGTGTTCCTGGCGACTCGATGCTGGCGCTGCTCATTTAAGGCTGGCAGCTGCATGGCGTGCCAAATCACGGAGGACAGTCGTGCACGCACACTTCCCTTCACATGCGTACGTACACACACACAGACACAGACACGAATCAACAACACAAAACGGGCATTCGTTGATGCGAAAAAAACGTACTTGCAGAGATGAGCGCCAGCGAAGAAAAGCAGAGTCTTCACGCACACATGCCATTAGGTGGCTCCGCGTCGACAGCACAGATGGCTGTTGGGGGGAGTTCTTATTCTCCACAACCTGCGTTCCAGGGCGCTCATCCCCAGCTGTAACGAATTGATCTGGCTTGCCAGGTGCAGGTGTGGTGGGCATGGGCACGGGGCAAAGGTGCTCCATCAGTCTCACAGGGATCAAGTGGTGGCTGTCAATGGCAGCAAGTGGACACGGGAGTGAAGGAGGGCCGCCACGTGGGCACAGCAGGTGCCCAATGCTGGCATTGACGCCATGCCCGTGCATTGCATCTGTGATGATCACATGAGGGCGGCGTGAAGATACGAACTGACGAATCGCGTCCACCCCTTCCTGAAGCTCGCCGAGAACACCATAGAGCGGCACATGGTGGCGCTTCAAAGACATCGCCAACGAACACAATGCGGTAGCATGGGCAGTAGTCCCTGCGCTCGGCGGTGTGGATGCAGACTCACTACGAGTACTGGAATAGTGCGACCCAAGCTCTGCAACACCTGGCGGAACAATGACCACCGCCTCGAGAGGCAGGGACAGCCTTGAGGCTAGCCACATGGCCTGGTACAACGCCAAGTTGTCTTGAACACGAAACGTGGCTTGCACCCAAAGTAGCACCGAGCGCCCCATCGAGCGCCTGTCGGACGGCGGCATGAAACACATGTAGTGTCGGCGGCGAACTGCTGCAGGCCACTCGGGCAGTAGGCATGGATGAGGTGCACCGGCGACCGAAAGACGCCTCAGGAATCGATGTGGAGATGGCGGACGCAAGTCCGCTCCTTTGAACTGATTGGGGCCACGAGCAGCATTTGGTACCACGCTTCGTTCGGCTGAAGGGGTCGTGGTGGGCCTGTTTCTGTGTGTCAACAGCGCTTTCATATCGTCCCCCTCTTTCCTCGTGCTGCGGGCGGAAATCAGGGCACGCCGCTTGCCCGCAAGCTCTGGATCTGGGACGAAAGGTGCCATTCCTTTCACCAAACGCGGCCCTGAAACCAGCACCACGAGAACACACGAAGCACACACACGAAAAGCACACAAAAAACAAACAAACAACACACGAAACACACACACACACACACGCGCGGGCACACACACACACGGTGCATGCAACGGTTAGCGAGTGAAATCACGAAAAAGTAACGCGGGGAGGCCTAACGCGTACTCAAAGTGACACGGACACCAGAGGGTGGGTTGTCAAATGTACGTTTTCTCTTTGGTCGTGGGGCAGACCCGCGAATCCACATGGACACCCATTCGGCAGAGCCCTCTCGTGGACCGCGCATATCCGAGAGAGAATGTGACCGTGTGACACGAGGTGTGGAACCATGGACAACACCAGCACCACTATCATCACTAGCACCACTACGACCACCATCATGAGCGCCAACGCCAGCAACACCTGCACCTGCACCAGCACCAGCACCAGCACCAGCACCAGCACCAGCACCAGCAGCAGCACCAGCGCCAGCATCAGCAGACAAGGCACCAACATTGACACCCGCTCCTGCAGCAGTGCTGCCACATGCAGCACCTGTGCTGGTTTGCACTACAGACTCCCTGTCTCTCTCATGGCGACCTCCAATAGTGGTACCTTTGGCGGAGCCCCCTGTACAAACCCGTGCTCCCTTGACCGCCTCGCCAGTGTTGCTAAGGGTCTCTGTCAAGCACGCCCACTGCAGCAAACAGCTGTAACAACACAACCGTCCACACCTCCCTCAAACTTCGCCCAACACGAAGCACACACGCACCAACTCGCGGGGAATGCCCAATGGAGTTGCGTGCAATACACGATAACACTGTCCATCTGGGGCCAAGCACACCTTCAGCGGCGGGGTGTTTGGGGCATGGTGCTGCAGGTACTTCCGCGCCCCTTCGTAGGAGTGATTGACGCACGCCCTGCCAAAGTGCCACAGGGGTCACCAACCACGCCATCCGCAGAAGACATTGACACGTACGATAGGACCTGTCGCAATTGAGTTTGCTGGGTGTGGGAAAGGTGAGGACACGTGCCACCTTGTCGTGGAGTGGATGATGGTGCTGACGGATGATGAGACGGGGAAGGAGGGTGCGGGGAAGGAGAAAGAGGGGACGAAGAACACATTAACAGAGACGCAGCAGGGGAAGGAAGAGAGCTGGAATCACCTTCGGTGCCCATCCCGCTGCCACTTGCGGGCGGTCGACGTGCACACTCGCGCTCCATGCCGTGCGGTTCAAAAGGGCAAGAGGCAACTCAGCGAACGCAGGCCCGCTCTGCCGGCTTCATGCGACGACTGTGAAGTATGCTACATGCCCACACAAAGGAACGAAAGGAGAAAAACAAAAGGGTCACCCAGATGCGCCTCCGAAGGCGGCTAGAATACAAAAAGTGCTGCCGCCACGCGAACGCGCCGGCGCCGTCGTGCTTGTGAGACTTGACGTAGGTTGACGTGACGAATCGTCACGGGTGCAGTCAAGTTGTGCCACGTCCGACTGCTCTGCTCACCTTCAGCACAAGCAGGCGAGGGTGCGTCACTGTGGCGATGTTGCGGCCACGTATGATACGTGGCATTCGTGTTGCGGGCGCTTCATGGGCGCGCAGCGGGGTCGGGTCGACTCGTAGCCTCATGCTTCATGCCAAGCGGTACCAGAGGCACGGAACCACGGCACAGTGCGTCGCGGCGGGTGTGGGCGTGGCTTTGGCTGTGCTGTTCGGCCAGCGGCTGGTGGCACTTTGTACTGCGTGTTTGATTGTGTTCATGGTGTATGTGCGCATATGTGCTTGCTCCAGAGAGCCAGTGCTATATCTGCATGGCTTGATGGGCAACGCCACATCGCTGGGCATGCTTGCCAGAGACGAGGACGTACGTGCCTGACTGGGTGTGCACATGGCACTCCGGCCCTCACGCGATCATGTGTTGGACAGGTGAATCACTTTGCTGACAGTGTTGCAGTGGACATGCGCAATCATGGTTCTAGCCCGCACTCCGCGTCGATGGAGTGGGTTGATGTTGCCGGGTGCGTGCCCACATCGTATCACAGGGACGCAATGAGGAACGCATGCTCACGTGCACTCCTTGTCCAGGGATATCATTGAAACAATGGACTCTGTTTTTGGCCGAGGAGCGGTGTTCAATGTTGTGGGACACAGCTTGGGTAGGTGCGATACCTTCGAGCAACCGCGACCAACGCTAAGCGGGTGCCATGTGCGCAGGTGGAAAAGTAGCTGTGGCTTTGGCATGCCTCCACCCCAGCCGGGTGCAAAGCATTTGTGCAATCGACGTTGCACCTGCAACGTACACCTGGGATGATTCAGACATTCTCTCTGTTCGCAACGTGATGCGAGTCATCAGCACCACCGATCCGACCATCTTCCAGAACCGCGCCGAAGCCACTCGCGCGTTGCTGGAGCACATTCCGGTGCGTTCGGTGTCGTCGGCGTCGGTATCGGTGCTTCTTGTACTCCGGTGGCACAGTTGTGGGTGCGTGTGTATGAGGTGGGGTTGAGCATCTCAGTTGATGGCGCAAACAGAACGAGGCGATTGTGCACTTCGTGGCGCAGAATTTGGTGTTTGCGCGCGACACCACAGGGAAGCGGAGGTGCGTTTGGAACTGCTGTTTCTGGTTCATGAATTGGGCACACGAGGTGCCAACGAGACTGACACGGCGTTGCAGGTTGAAGTGGCGCTTGAATATTGAGGCCCTGGAAGAGCAGATGAGCGTGATGGGCGGCTTCTTCGATCCCCCCCACATGCCACTAGATACCCCTGCCACGTTCATAGCTGGTGGCCGTTCGGCATACTTGGAGGATAGGCACCATGCGCTTATCCATTCTTTTTTCCGTGATGCATTGATCCATACAATACCAGGCGCAGGTGCGTTGGATGTGGGTGCTGTGCTGTTGGGTGTGGTGATGAATTGAAGTGCTTGGCGTTGGGTGTGATATCGCACAACAGGGCATTGGGTTCATGCAGAGAAGCCACAAATCGTGAAAGACCTTGTGATGGACCACCTGGCCTTGCACGGCTAGCCGAGAGACAGCTCTCTGTGCTTGGGCAAGGCGATGTAACTCTTACGGTTTTAACACTGTGCCCCCGTTCCATTCCACATCCCAGCGTGTGCCGTTTCATACAACATTAGCAACGTGCTGGTCGCGCGCAGCGCGCCAAACATCTCTTACGCTTGTAGGACACGCTCAACCAAGTAGCGCAATGAGTTGACTAACAACGCCAAGTTTTCCTTCTTCAAAGAGCTGTTGGGAGCGACACCACGTCAAGCAAGGTCGCCACAACGCGAGAAATGGCGCACGACAACGAACGAACGAACCTAACTTCAATAACAGGTAGCATGGTCTCTGAACGCAGTGCCGCCACATTGTCCTCACAGTCACCCAAATCCGTTTTCGAAGCAACAACAGCAGCAGGGCTCGAGCGAAGGTCGGGATTGTACATGTCAAGTTCATGTTGAAGAGCTCTACGAAACACCCGGTGGGACAGGCACCAGAGAATGCAGAAACGAAACTGTCAGAACAACGTGGCAAGCACAGTTCAGGAGCGCACGCAACGTACCGGAGCTGCTCCACAGGGCCCCTTTCGGCGACAGGAGAAACGTCTATCACATACAGCAGGACTTTCGTCCGTTCAATGTGTCTGAGGAAGTCATGGCCGAGACCACGATTTTCGTGGGCGCCTTCAATCAAGCCTGCGGCCACGGCGCGTGCATGGTCAAGCCAGAGTCGGGGGAGTAGCTCAAGGCAAGATGCTTCGCTACCTACCGGGGATGTCCGCCACAGTGATTCGGAATTCATCCTGCACACGCAAAGGAAGGAGGCTTGCCGTCAGGCAGGTTGGAACACGTCGCACAGCCTCCGACAAACACACCGCAGACGCGCAGGCGTACAGCACGCAGACACCACAATACTAGGCACACAACCGAGCACCTTGAAACGCAAATGGCCCACCGTCGGGTGGAGCGTCGTAAACGGATAGTCTGCCACAGTGGGGGCGGCGCGAGAAATTGCGCCGAGCAAAGTGGACTTGCCGGCGTTTGGAAATCCAACGAGCCCCACGTCGGCGATTAACTTCAGCTCCAGTTCCAGGAAGCGGCGCTCCCCAGGAAGTCCAGCGATGTGGGGTGTCTGGATGTGTCAACATGTGTCAACATGTGTCAACACAGCCGCCCGTCAGTCGCACACGTGGCAGCACGGGGTCACATGCATGCATATGCGCTCAGAACAGCCATCCCCACAGCACATCCGTCTCGCACACGCTCCACACAACAACGCACGTCGGGCTTTTGCTCCCAACGCGGCATCGAACGATTGCCCATGCCCGGGTCGCCACCCCGAGCCGCGATAAACTGCTGTCCATGCTTGTCCAGGTCTGTCAGGACTTCAAGACGATCCACATACCTGCGATATGATTTTGCCGTTGTGGTGAGAAACCGGTGCTTCGCGAACACACACAATGATGACACCACACCGCTCACGCACTCGTTCTGCGCCGCCAGGGCAGTTTCGAAGCTGTCCTCATCCCACATCATGGGCTCATCCAAAATGGCTTGGTCACTGTCATCAGAGTCGGAGCCATCGCTGTCACCCCACGGATTGCGCCAGTTTT
>Ga0213833_1001616_pt1 | contig 15820 bp, 9 predicted proteins | sample SWATP21_FD_160575 | JGI IMG/M metagenome (GOLD analysis project Ga0213833, IMG submission 160575) | Coastal seawater microbial communities from Marineland, Florida, United States - SWA TP2 #1 | ecosystem: Environmental > Aquatic > Marine > Coastal | place: USA: Florida | collected 2016-08-14
TATTTCTGATGATGATACGGTGAAGAATTCATATATTGCTGCGAGTAAGTGTGCGCTATTAAAGTCTGGTACATGCACTTTGGAGGTGGCGGCTCTTGGTGTGCCTATAATTTGTTTTTACAGAGTGTCCTGGTTTACAGCGCTCTTTTTTAGGAAAGAACGTGTTAATACACGCTTTTTTGCATTACCAAACATTCTATTACAAAAGAGAGTAGTAGCTGAGCTAATTCAGAATGACTTTAATGTTGAGAAATTATCAAGTGAGGTGATATCAATATTAGAGAATAAAGATGTGGCGGAGAACCAGATAAGGGCTTTCAAAGAGCTTTTTGCGATAACAAGTGTGAAGAATGATAGATATAGTAAAGCTAGTGATATTGCTGCTAGTGTGCTATTGGATTATTTGGAGCTGTAGTAGTGATTAATTGTATTGAGATTATGGTATGATAAAGAAGATTTTTGGTACAGATGGTATTAGGGGAAGAATTAATGGATATAAGATGAATCCTGGTACTGTTGCTGAGATAGGTATAGCAATAGCGCATTATTTTAGGCATTATTCTTCCTATGAATCTGGTGTAATCAGGGTAATAATAGCAAAGGATACCAGATTATCCGGTTATATGGTGGAGTCTGCTTTAGTATCTGGGTTAGTTGCGTCTGGCATAGATGTAACATTGGTTGGTCCATTACCTACTGCATCCATTCCCTCTTTAATACATTCATTAAGGGCAAATTTTGGCGTTATGATTACAGCATCTCACAATCCTCATTATGACAATGGGTTGAAGATCTTTGATCATAATGGTTGTAAGATCAGTGATGTGCAACAAATGCGTATTGCTGATATCATTACTGATATTAGGAGCGGTAAGATAGAGAATGTTTTGTCTGAACCGGAAGATTTGGGTAAGGTGAGGCGTATGGATGATGCGGCAGGGCGCTACATAGAGTATGTGAAGAGTGTATATTCTAGAGAACGGCGCCTATCTGGGATGAAAATAGTGCTAGACTGTGCTAATGGTGCTGCGTATAAGGTGGCGCCAATTATATTCTGGGAATTAGGTGCAGAGGTGGTATCTATTAATAATGAGCCGAATGGGAAGAATATTAATGAGAACGCCGGCTCTATCTTTCCAGAGAGTCTTTCAGATGAAGTAAAAAAGCATAGTGCTGATATAGGTATAGCCTTTGATGGAGATGCTGATAGAGTGTTGATGTGTGACGAAGTTGGTAATGTAATAGATAGTGACCATGTTATTGCTTTTATTGCAAAGTATATGCATGAGACAGAGCAATTAACAGGAGGAGGGATTGTAGTAACTAGCGCGTCTAATCATGCTTTAGTGGATTATATGAAGAGTATTGGATTAGGTGTGTGGATCGCTGAGATTGGTGATAGGAATGTATTTTCAACAATGCAGGAGCTGAATTGTAATTTTGGTGGTGAGAAATCGGGTCACATAATATTAGGAGACTATACAACTACTGGCGATGGTATATTGGCAGCACTACAGGTTATTAATATTATGATAGAGACTAAGCAGAAGTTGAGTGATATCTCATCATTGTTCGATCTATATCCGCAGGTTATGCATAATCATAAGTTTGATGGTGGTAATCCGCTTGATAATGCATCGGTGATGCAGCGTGTAGAGATGGTAGTTTCGCGGAATGCTGATTGTCGTATTGTTGTGCGTAAATCTGGAACAGAAAATGTTGTGCGTATTATGATAGAGAGCAAGGATCGTGAGAAGATTAGTGGCATCTTGGATAATATTGTTGCTGCTCTTGCTATGTAAAGGGGGGTAGAGTGAGGGGGGAATGTGTATAATTCTCTACCTTCTTCATTAGCTTCTTTTGTGGTGCATAGTTATAAATATCAATAGCATATTGGTTGTGGATGTTATGAGAATAATTGTCCTATACTTATTTTTTTTTCTATGCTAAGGTTACTCCTATATGTTTTATTTTGATCTAGAATAAGATGGCTAGAGGTTGTATGATGTTTTTTACATACTTTATATCTTTGATTTTGTTTATGTGCAGTAGCGTTATGCCTGTTATGGCTGATTCTGATGCAAGTAAAAGTAATGGTAGCGCTGTTGTTGATCATGAAGGCAGTTCATCTAATGCTGAGAAGGGTAATATTGCAGCTAATAGTAAAAGCAGTGGTGATGGTGGTAGTAGCAGCAGTAGCAGCAGCAGTGGTGGTAGTAGCGGCACATCAAATAAACCAGAAGAAATGAGGTTGATGGCTCTATCTGATAATTATTTAACGCAACAAGAATCTATGAGTATGTGTATTGCTGCCAATAGAGGATTATACCATAGTGGTTATAGATGTTACGCTTTAGAGAGTCAGTCATATAATGAGAGCGTGTCACAGTTGCATGATGGTAAAGTAGAGTGTATATTTCTACCGGCTAATCTGCAGAAATTTCTTATATCTAGTAATGATGATGGTGATAGTAATGGCGCTGTTGGTGGTGCAGCTAATGTAGCGGATGGTGTTGGCACAACAGGTATGGGCGGGAAGAGCTCCATAAGCTATGATAGATTTCGCTTTGTGTTATCCCTACAAAATGAGTTTCTGTTACTCATAGTGAGAGCGGATAGCAAAATAGATTCGCTAGATCAGATCAAAGGTAAAAAGATTGGTATTGGGCACGGCAATTCACCAACCAGGTTGGCGTTGGATATGATCAGAAAGGCGAAGAAATGGTATAGTAGTGGCTATCTTTCTAATGTTGTTGCTATGGACGTTGATGATCAGGTCACTGCTCTCTGTAGTGGTGAGATAGATGTGATGTCAGTGATGTCTGCACAACCGAATCCAGCAGTGCAAGAGGTGAGTAAGAGGTGTCATGTGAAGATTATTGATATAAACGATACTGATGTGCAGGAGTATTTGCGGTCTGATAAGAGCTATGTCCAATCTCAGTTGGACTCAGGGATATACTTAGGCAATCCATTTCCTGTTAATACAATTGCTAGTACTATGATGCTTGTATCTTCTGCCGATGTATCGGATAGTGTGATATACCAGTTTGTGCAGCAGGTGATGAGTAACTTGGATGTTTTGCGCAATCTGCATCCTTCACTGAAGCATATAACGAAGCAGAGTATAGTGAAAAATGTTGATGGTGGCATTCATATGCATAGCGGTGTGAGGCGTTATTTGCGTGACATGAGGGAGAATACAAAAATTGCAATTGCTGCTGATACTGCTAATGCTAAGTCAGCGACATGATGGTATAATTTCTAATGGTGCAAAATTTATAAATGTAAAGCTATGTATATACGATCTTTTCTACAGTGTTTATTTGTTTTGTGCTGGATGTTAGCGCTTTATCCGCAGCATAGTCATTCTATAATAGTGCCAAGGCCATTAGGTGGTGAGAGGAGGATTAAGCTGATTAATTATATGCCTAATTCAGTTATCAAGTTTACAGGGCATTATCTATATCAATCCATAATAGAGTTTGGTAATGATGAAGAGATTGAAACAATCACTATGGGTACGTCTGGTGGATGGCAAATGCATCCAGCGGGGAATAGGATTTTCCTGAAGCCAATAAACAATGATGCTATGACTAATATGACTGTGATTACAAACAAGAGAATGTATTTCTTTGAGATGCATGCTGAGGAAGCAAGTGGGATTAGTGATGAAGATCTTGCTTTCATGACTAAGTTTGTGTATCCGGAATCTCTCGAATCTCATGTGAAGAACTATGATGCGGACGATGCCCCTGATTTATCTCAGCCTAATCTTTATAATTTTCGTTACACTATATCAGGTCCACCGTCTGAAATAGAACCAATAATGATTTTTGATGATGGAGAATTTACATACTTTAAATTCAGAGAAGTGAATGGTGAATTACCTGCATTTTTTCTTGTTGATTTCCAAGGGAATGAATCTATAATAAACTACCGTGTTGCTAATGATTACTTGATTGTTGAGAGGGTGAGTGGCAAATTTACTCTGCGTAGTGGTCATAAGGTACTGTGTGTGTTTAATGAGAGCTATGATCATCTCAAAGGGCGCAATTTCGAAAGATAGTAGCTTTTTGAATAGGGAGAATTACAATGATACTAAAGAATAGGATTGATGCGTTAAAGAATAAGGCTGATGCGTTATATCGCTTCGCTTCTTCGCGTAAACAATTGCTTATTATATTGTCTATTGTGTTATTTGTTATTTTATGGATGTTATCCGGTATTGGTGCTAACCACGAGCATGGTGGATCCGAGTTGTCTGAGCGTAAGGCGAATAGCAATAGACAGGACGATCAGGATTACTTCAAGCTACAGCATTCTAAGGGGCAACCGTATACGAAAGTGTTGAAGGCGAACGCTGTTACTGCTGCGCATAACAGGGTGACGTTGCCGTTCAGAGGTTCAGGTAAGGTTGTGAAAATAGATAAAAGTGTTGGTGATAGTGTAAAACAGGGTGATGTTATAGCGCGGTTAGATCCAGAGGAGAGTGAGATTCTATTGAAGCAGCAGAAGGTAATGTTAGAGAATGCTCGGATCTTCCATGATTCTACGAAGGAATTATACGATAAGAACATGAGCTCGATATATAATATGAAGGAGGCGAAATATAAGTTGCATGAAGCACAATCAGGGCTAGAGCATGCTGAGCAGCAGTATCAAAATACTATGATTACTGCACCATTTGATGGATATATTGATCGTATTCTGGTGAAAGAAGGTGATGTTGTGAGTATGTTCCATAAAGCTGTGGAAGTAGTGGATTTGCGTGATATGCGTGTACGTGCGTATGTTTCGCCTAATGATATTCTGAAGGTGCAGGAAGGTGCTGCTTGTACCATTTATGCTGGAAGTAGCGGTGGTGGTGGTGGTGGTAGCGGTGCTGTCGTTGATCGTGTTGTTGAGTCAGAAGTAACATTTGTGAGTAAAGTAGCGGATGTAGCGAGTGGTGGTATGTTTTTGATTGAGATGCCACTTGATAATGCCGATGCAAGTGTGATGGGTGGTTATGATGTGAAGGTGGAGGTGCATGTGGGTGATGTAGTTGCTCATAATATAGCACAGTCCACGTTGCTCTTGAATCAGGACGGAGTGCTCGGTGTTAATGCAGTCGAGAAGGATCCGGATGATGGGAAGTATGGTAAAGTTGTTTTTTATAGTGTGGAGATTGTTGGCGAAGATAATGACTCTGTATGGGTGGAGGGTCTTCCTGATGAAGCGGATGTTGTTGTGCTTGGGCAGTCGTTTTTATCAGATGGTCAGCGTATTGCAGTGAAGAGTGGTGATGTTGCTGCTGCTGGTGGTAATACAGAAGGATGATGCAGGTGGACACAATAGCTCAGATGTTATAATTGTTTCCTAGCAGTAATTGCGTATTCGCGTTATATTTTATTGCATTTATATCTTTTGTTTTCTGATGATCTCATAGATAGTGCAGGACTTTAGTACTATTAGCGATATAAAGTATACTATGGCGGAGCATGCTATTAGTAACAGTATTATTGGTGCTTTATATGAGAAATATAGTGTAGGTAGATGGTGAGTTACAGAGTATTGAGTGATAAAGATGAAGAGCATCAATATCGCAGAAGCAACAGCTTGTTTACAGATTTCTGTGGTGATGTACCGTAGATCAAAATGGGCTAAAGAGTATCGTAATATGCAGTATATTGCCGCTATGATGTAAAACCACGCGGATGCAATTGACGCATATGCTATGGCTATGTAGTTTGTCCCTGTAAATGTGAGTGTGAGTATGAGTAGTTGTAGTAATATTGTACATAACGCTATAATCATTGGGGTGGTAGTTCTTTTACTCGCGTAGAATGCAGTAGTGAGCATCTTCTGTAACATGAATGCTGGTAATCCGAATGATAAAACTCTAATAGTGTTTGCTGTGTTATGTAGGGAAGTATGGTCGAATTTGCCATGCATGAACAATATTTCAACAATCTCTTCAGTGAGTTGTAGTAATCCCACTAGCGATGGTAAGGCAAGTAGCGTAATAATACAGATGCTGTGTGTGATGATATACGATACTTTACTATTATCGTTAACCGCAAAGGCTTTAGAGAGGTTTGGCAGCGTGATGATGGATATAGTTGTTCCCACAAGCGCCATTGGTAGCTGAATTATGCGATCTGCGAAATAGAAGTACGATACAGCCCCCACTATTGAGGATGCGTATATTGTATTGATCCATAGCATAATTTGTGTGATGCTTGAGCTGATGACATTGGGTATCATGAGGCACAGCATTTTCTTTGTGGTAGGAGAGAGGTGTATTTTGGCGATTGGTAATCGGAGTCCTGCGAGATTCGCGCTGTATGTCATCCACAGTAGCTCTAGTAAGCCTGCAAGTATCACAGCATATGAGAGTGCGTGTGCGGGGGTTTCGAAGAAGTGGCTTAGCGCTATTGCGATAATCATCGATACATTGAGTATGATAGGGGTGGAGGAAAATGCGCTAAATTTATTCACACTAGCTAGCATACAACCGTAGAATGATACGAGCGTTATAAAGAATAGGTATGGGAATATGATGCGTGCGAGATGTACGGCGAGCTGGAAGTATTGCGGGGATGAGTCTGATAATCCCGGTGCAATTATTCTAATGACTGACGGCATGAATATCATCATCACTGCAATAAAAGATAGGAGTGATACAGTAAGTATAGAGCGTAGCGATGCAGCAAATTCTATGGCATCTTTACGCCCATTCTTTGTTAATAATGATGTGAAGGTTGGGGTAAATACATTATTGAGGCCGCCTTCTGCAAATAGCGAGCGGAAGATATTTGCTAATCTGAATGCAATGATGAAGATATCGTTAAGCATGCTTGTGCCCATTGTAGCGGCAATCATAATATCTCGCACATAGCCGAAGAGTCGTGAGATGAGGGTGATGCTTCCGACGGAGATGGCGCTACGTACCATTTGATAGGTATTCATGTGTGGTAGTGTATTGTCATATAGTATTGTGCGATGATCAACTTTCGGCGGATTGTATATGATTGTATATTGGAAAGCTACTGCATAAAGATGCTACGTGTGATTTGACACTGCTTTCTATTGCAATAATATTGTCTGATTCTTGCAAATGATCTAGCACATCTGCAATTAAGTTTGCAATAATCTTGAACTCGCTTTCCCTAAATCCGCGAGTTGTTCCGGCCGGTGTGCCTATCCTGATGCCAGATGTTTTGAACGGTCCGTTTGCGTCGTATGGTATTGTGTTTTTATTGCAAGTTAGTCCAACCTTGTCTAGTGCATTAGACGCATCTTTTCCTGTGATGTTATTTGGTGTTAAGTCTAGTAGCACGAAGTGACAATCTGTGCCTCCTGTAACAATGCGGTAACCCCTCTTTTGTAACGTACTGGATAATGCATTAGCGTTTTGGACGACATTCAGCATATACTGCTTGTAGTGATCTGATAGAGCCTCACCAAAAGCAACTGCCTTACCAGCTATTGCGTGCATTAGTGGTCCTCCTTGCATTCCTGGAAACACTGCTTTATCTATCATTTTTGCTATATCTTCGTTATTAGTTATGATAAACCCTCCTCTAGTGCCTCTAAGCGTTTTATGCGTGGTACTAGTGACAACATCTGCGTGGGGGACAGGATTATCATATGCACCAACAGCAACTAATCCTGCGAAATGTGCCATATCCACCATTAAGTACGCTCCTACGGAATCGGCTATTTTCCTGAATCTCATAAAATCAAGCTTTCTTGGGTATGCTGAGCATCCAGCTATAATCAATTTTGGTGCATGCTTTTGAGCTAGTTCTTCGACTTCATCATAATCGATCAGGGATGTTTGTTTATTCACGCCGTAGTGATGCACATTAAACCATTTGCCTGATTGATTAACATGACTACCATGAGTAAGATGACCTCCACATTCGAGAGATAGGCCAAGTATTGTATCACCTGGCTTAAGCAGAGCAAGTAGCACTGCCTGGTTTGCCTGTGAACCAGAGTGAGGCTGAACGTTTGCAAAATTGCATGAGAATAGCTTTTTAACTCTGTCTATGGCAATGGTCTCTATTTGATCAACATGAGTACAACCTGCATAATATCTTTTTCTTGGATAGCCTTCTGCATACTTATTAGTTAGAATGGAGCCCTGTGCTTCTAATACGGCTTTGCTCACTATATTTTCAGATGCTATAAGTTCTATATTATTTTGCTGCCTCTCCAATTCATTATGAATCGCATCATAAATTAATGGATCTGTTTGAGATAGGGTATTCTGGAAGAAGTCTGATATATGGTGGCTGTTTGTCATGGCGATTTTAGGGATCAGATAATTTGCTAGTCAACAGGGGCGATTCTAACATTTTTGATAGCTGAAAGTCTAACAATATTATCGAAAAGAATGTATGTGGAGCCAACTTGTTGATTAAATGTGAAGTGTATACTACCTTCATCTTCAAGATGCAGTATGACACGACAATGCTTTAACATTTCACCGGATGCTGGATCTGTTTCTCTTGTCTCGATGGTGGAGCGCAGTATGTCAATTACTGGTTGAATAGCTGATACATCATCTATGTGTATATCATAATTAGAGTGGACATTTTGTATGACCTTTTCTACAGGTTGCAAGTTATTTGCTATTATTCTTAGGCCACCATTATCACGATGTAAGGATATATCGAAAAATAGCAGAGCACCTTCATTGAGTATGTCTTCTGTTTTGCTTAATAATGCATCATCAAAAATTGATACATCAAGGAGGCCAGATTGATCAGAGACCTGGAGGAAGGCAAACTTATTTCTTTTACCTGAACGAATCTTTTTTGATATTAGTACCCCTGCTATGCTCAGCGTTTGTACCTGTGTGGTGGCATAAGATTCAACTTTTGCTAGCGGTACTATAGAGAGTGTTTGTAATTTCGAATGGAATGGCTCTAGTGGATGGTTAGTGAGGTAGAACCCTAGGCTTGAATATTCTGCCTGCGTTTTTTCTTGGAAAGACCATGGATTGCAATCTTTGAGCTGCTTGACATCGCTAATTTCAGCATTAGGGAATCCCAACAGTGTTATTTGTTGGGTATTAGCGGGGTTTGCAGTGCTATTACTATATCGAAGTAGGGTATCGATATTTTGCATCAATCTCGCTGAGTTATCGTATATCTCAGTTAGAGCACCGCTATTAATGAGAGCCTCTAGAATGCGTTTATTTAGACCAATGGTTGATGTACGTTTAATGAAATCGAATATATCCTTGAACTTCCCATTATTTTCTCTTTCTTCTACGATTGCTTGCAATACCTTGATTCCAGCTGATTTAATTGCTAGAAGGCCGAACCTCACTGCGTGATCATTTTCGATAGAGAAGTATATACCAGATTTATTAATAGATGGAGGTAATATCTTAATATTAAATTTATTCAGCTCTACAATCAGAATATGTACTTTATCTGTATCATGGATATCCAAATTAATTAAGGCTGACAAAAATTCCATCGGGTAATTTGCCTTGAGATAGGCTGTTTGATATGAGATGACAGAGTATGCTGCTGCATGTGACTTATTAAAGCCATAGCTAGCAAATTTCTCCACTAAATTGAATATTTCCTCTGCATCTTGTTTATCAATACCATTTGCTGCTGCTTTTTCAATGAAGTTAATTTTTTGACTGCGCATTTCTTCTTTGTTCTTTTTCCCCATAGCTCGTCTCAGTATATCTGCTTCTCCTAGTGTGTAGTTAGCTAGTATTTGAGCTATTTGCATCACCTGCTCTTGATATACAATAATACCGTATGTTTCTTTTAGTGTGTCGGTGAGCAGTGGGTGTATGTAGTCTATTTCTTCAGTGCCATGTTTACGATTAATATAGTGTGGGATATTATCCATTGGTCCCGGGCGATAGAGTGAAGCTAATGCAATAAGATCTTCGATGCAATCTGGTTTAAGTAACTTTATTGCATCACGCATACCAAAGCCTTCGAACTGGAACACGCCCACTGTGAGGCCATCTGAAAGCATTTTGTAAGTCTTTTCGTCTGTGAGTTCCAATTCATTTGGTTTAATTTCAATGTTATGTCTCCTTTTGATTGAGTTACATGTATTTACTATAACTGTTAGGGTTTTTAATCCAAGGAAATCAAACTTCATTAATCCGGCTGCCTCTGCATACTTCATACTGTATTGTGAGATCATCATATCTGATTCACCATCGTGATATAGTGGTACCAGCTCTTCTATATCTCTATCTGCAATGAGTATTCCTGCTGCGTGTGTAGAGACATGTCTATTGACTCCTTCTAGATCGAGACTAATATTGAGTAATGTTTCTATTTCTTTATTATCAGAGCGCATCCTGCGTAGTTCTTTATCAACATCTATTGCTTCTTGCAGTGTGATAGGGTGTGCAGGGTTATGTGGTATCATTTTGGATATTTTATCCACTAGATAGTATGGCATTTGTAGTACGCGTCCAACATCTCTCACTACAGCTCTGGCCTGTAATTTTCCGAATGTGATGATATGAGCTACCTTCGTTTCTCCATATTTCTGTTTAATATATTCTATGACATCATCTCGATGGAATTGGCAGAAGTCTATATCGAAATCTGGCAGAGACACACGATCAGGATTTAGGAATCTTTCAAATAGAAGATCAAATTGCAGTGGGTTAATATCAGTGATTTCGAGAGCCCATGCGACTATGGACCCTGCACCTGAGCCACGACCTGGTCCTACAGCTACATTATGTAGTTTGCTCCATTTTACAAAATCAGAAACAATTAGAAAATATCCTGGATATCCCATATTTTTTATAACATTGAGTTCGAACTCAAGTCTATCTCTATATTGCGTGTGTAATTGCTGATCTATGTTGATGCTTGTTATTCTTTTTTCTAATCCAGCTTTTGCTTCCTTTTGTAGTAGCTCGAACTCATCCTCTTTTTGGTCGAATTTCGGCAGGAGTGGTGTGCGCATTTCTGGCATAAAGGAGCATTTCTGTGCTATTAATGCAGTGTTGTCTATGGCTTCTGGCATATCTGCGAAGAGCGCGCGCATTTCATCTGCTGATTTATAATATTCTTCTGGATGGGAGAATTCTCTGCTCTCTTCCATCACATATGTATTATTTGCGATGCATAGTAGGGCATCATGAGACCTATGCATTTCGCGTGTTAAGTACTTCACTGGATTAGTCGCTACAAGATCTATATTATGTGTCAGTGCGAAATGTATTAATTTGCCTTCGATATTCTTTTTGTCTCTATGCCTATGTATTTCAATAAATACATTACCTTGTGTTGCATCAGATAGTTGTTGTACAAAATTGCTTGCTGCATTGTCGTTGTCGTTGTTGTTGTTGTGTTGGATCTGCTCTGACGAGAGCAACTGTGCTAATGGTGATGAGTAATTCAACAATACTATAAGCCCATTCATATTTTGGAGCAGATAGCTCAGGTCAATAGATAGGCCTTGTTTTTCTTTACGGCCTTTGTATACAGCACTTATAATGCGCAATAAGTTCAGATATCCTGTTTGATTGCGTACTAGAAGTGTTATGATGGCAGTATCATCTGCACTAGATGGGTCGTAATTTCTCACAACAATTTTTGTACCAGTTATTGGTTGTATGCCGGCTGCGGCGCATTTGAGTGAAAATTCGAGAGATGCAAAGAGATTGTTATGGTCATTGAGGGCGACTGCTGGCATATTATGGCTCAGGCAGTGCTGTATTAATTTATCTATTTTGATGCTGCTTTTACCGATGGAGTAGTCAGAATAGGTATTGAGATGTACGAACGGCAGCTTATCCATTAGATTGTAGATAGATTATGAGTGATTCCAGCGCATTTTACTTGGGCGCAGGGCCATGTAGTATACGATTGTGATGATACATATCATTTGGATTTTGTCTAGTATTTTATCCGTGTATCCGTGCTCTGGTGCTGCTGGCCTGTCTCATAGCGAGATGGAGATGGATATGGGTGATGGAGGTGAGGTGCAGTGTGGGCTTATAAGCCGGGTTCTGTAGAATACAACTATCACTTTATGCTATTCTGTGATCATTTATCTAGTTGCAATATCACTATTGCAATCGTGCGATCTACCCATATGTAACTGCGGAGCGCAGCGGAACATGTAGCAGCAGTGTTCCAACATATCTATTCGATCTTGCTTCTGGTGGGGTTTATCAAGCGACAACTATTGCTAGTTGCCCGGTGGGCTCTTACCCCACCTTTTCACCTTTTCTTATTATGGAATATAATTCCTAATAAGTAGTTTATTTTCTGTGACACTTTCCCTGGAGCGCTTGTAACAACATGCATACCTAATATACTTACCACAAGTTGTTGCAAAGCGCCCCGCCAGATGTTATCTGGCACCATTGCTCCGTGAAGCCCGGACTTTCCTCCATCTCACATTACCCATGCTATAATAGAGATGGCGATCACCAAGCACACACAAACAACCTCGGTCGCCATTATTGCAGTTATTTAGTGATTTGTAAACATAATATTGTTATTTTATTATTTATTTATTGAAATATAGAGTTTTTTTGGGAATAATCTTAGGTCATATATATGCGGTTTATCCTGATTATCTTTGCGATGAACTAGCACTTTTTCTAGCAATATCAGTGCATTGAGCATCAATGTACCATCCGTGGAATGGTCTTCTGGCAATTTTATGATAGTGCCATCATGAAGGAATATATTCCACCTTCGTTCATTGACGAAGTACAACCCAGATATTGCATGATGATATTTTAATTGAGTGATAATTTTATTTATTCTATGAAGATTATGGTCAGCATTTTTACCAAATAGTAGCATAGTATGCATTCTTTCTTGTTTAAGTGGTTTGCGGATTTTATTTCCTTCGTTATCTATTACTATTAACTCATCGTCTGTGTTACGAAATATAGCGGCTGCTTTCTTTTCTGAGATTCTGATGATAACTTTATTAGGTAATTGTAGTATTACTGTGGCCTTAGAAATTTGTGGATTTGCTTGAATATCCTTGGCAATGCTGATTGCAGATTTTTTGTATATGAATTGTTGTAGATTGGCTTGTTGTATAATTTCATCGTGCGGTATGAGCTCGCTTCCTTCAATTATAATATCACCAATTTTGAAGTGATTATGCATCTTGTCGTATACATTGGCATTTTTGCAGTATAGATGTAGGATATAGGCGGAGCAGAGCAGGAGTAGTACTGTGGATATTGTGACGAAGCGCAGTATTACCCTCAGTTTATTTGTACGTCTCGTAGGATTGCTTAGAGCTATGGACTTTTTATTGTAGCTTACATATTTAAGATGGTGCATATTGGTATGCCTATCGTGTACTATTTTTAGGTATTGCTAAGTGGTTATCACTTATATCTTATACGGATTATTTTATGCTTCTATTCAGGTTGGAGGCAAACATTATTTGCTCTATCTCTGTGGATTTTGCCTTCTATTTCTAGCTCTATCAGTGCTAGGTGGATGACGCGTGTGGGGATGTCATTAATGGACTCGATAAGCTGGGTTACGTTAATGGGAGAATATGATAGATGGTCTAGGATTATTTCGTAATGTTTTGGGTGAATGTTAGACATTTGTGTTCCACCTTCATATGGTTTGCTATCTCCATCTGAGCAGTAATATGTTGATTCAGCTGATTCGGCTGATCCGGATTTCTTATGCGCATCAATTTTGGCGAGCTGTTCAATTAGTGGTTCAGCAATATTTATAATATCTTCGGCTGATTCAACTAGGTACGCACCGTTCTTGATTAATGCATTTGTTCCATGATACCTACTATCTAGTGGCGATCCTGGTATAGCAAACACTTCTCTATTATATTCTAGAGCAAGTCTTGTGGTGATGAGAGTACCTGATTTAATTGCTGCTTCTATCACCATTGTGCCTATGGATAGTCCGGCGATGATTCTGTTGCGTTGAGGGAAGTATTGAGCTATTGGAGGTTTTCTGATTGGGTATTCTGTTATTATTAGATGCTTTTCATACATTTGTTCGTATAGGCTTCTATTTTCTTTAGGATATATGCTATCTATTCCGCCTGCAATGACACCAATTGTACCGTGGTTTATGGCAGCCTGATGTGCTACGGTGTCAATACCGCGCGCTAATCCAGATACCACGATATATCCCGCTTCTCCGAGATCATTGGATATCTTTTTTGCTATTGATTTTCCTTGAATAGATGCGTTGCGCGCACCCACGATCGATATAGATTTTTTTGATAGTAGCGAACTGTCGCCCTTGACTATAATAACTGGAGGTGCATCGCATATTTGTTTAAGAAGTTTCGGATAACATTCATGGTAATATGGCAGTATTTCAGCACCAAATGCTTCTGTTAATTCTATTTCCTTTTCTATTTCTGCTATGCTAGCTGGCTGTATTTGTTTTTTTCCGCTTATTTTATGTTTTGCGTTGATTTCCTTGACGTATTCTAGTGCATCTTGTGGATTAGGGAATAGTTCTAGTAGATTATGGAATGATTTTGCCCCTAGCTTGCTCGCTCTAGCAAGTCTCATCCATGCTATATAGTGTTCGTGAGAGTACTGTTGTGGGTTATTATTACTCATAATTCCTTAGTTATTTAGTTGAATTTATTTCGGATCATGTTTACTAATTGTTCGTCATTTTCTAATGATACGCTACCAATTTGTGCGATATTTGCGTTACCTCCTCCTTTGCCATTGATAGAGGATGTGATGTACTGCGTGATTTCATTAGCCTTAAGTATTTTTGAGTCTTGTTTATCTATTTGTACTACTATTGTGGAGGAGTTTTGGCTATTGGTGGCGAAAGCTATGCAGCTTTTAGCGTGATTTTTGATACACATACTGACTAACGATCTGAGTTGGCCATGATCTTCAGCGTAGAATCTATTGCAGTTTATGATAATGATTTTCTCTTCATTTGCTATTTGTTTTATTGTGTCTTGTGAATAAATTAATGCTTCTATCTTTAGTTGGGAGATTTCATGCAGATAGGTTTTTCCATTGTTAATTAATTCTTCGATCTTAGTTAGAATATCGTGATCCTGGCATTTCAGGCGATTTGTAATTTCATTACATATTGTGATTTGGTTATTGCAGTATGTAATTGCTGCATCTCCTGTATATGCTTCTATGCGTCGGATACCAGATGCTATGGATTTATCGGAGATTATTTTGAAGGTGCCTATTTCACCTGTTCTTTTCACATGGGTACCGCCACACAGCTCCTTAGATTGTCCCATAGTGACCATTCTGACATTATCATCATATTTCTCGTCGAACAGAGCCATTGCCCCGCCATCTATAGCTGCATTATAGTCTGTGATAATCGATTCACATTGCAGATTCTGCATTATCATTTCATTTACATGCTGCTCAATATCATTCACATCTCGATGATCTATTTTTTTATGATAGATAAAGTCAAAACGAAGCTTTTTATCATCTAGGTATGATCCTTTTTGTGTAACATTATCTCTAAGATGGCTGCGCAGTGAGAGGTGCAGTAGGTGTGTAGCGGAGTGGTTCGCAGCTATTCTGCGTCTTTTGTTGGTATCGACAGATGCGCTAAATATATCACCAACAGAGATGGATTGTTGTAGAACCACATGATGACCGAATAATTGTTCTCCATATTTTTTGGTATCATAGACGTAGTGAGTGCCTATATATCCAGTATCACCTACCTGTCCTCCGGATTCAGCATAGAATGGTGTGCGATTGAGTAGCACAATGACGTCTTCTCCTTCTGCTGCCTCTTTTACTTCAGCATTGCAACGTATAATGGAAACTATAGTGCAGTTGTCGCATGCTAATTGGTCG
>Ga0213833_1001617_pt1 | contig 15819 bp, 15 predicted proteins | sample SWATP21_FD_160575 | JGI IMG/M metagenome (GOLD analysis project Ga0213833, IMG submission 160575) | Coastal seawater microbial communities from Marineland, Florida, United States - SWA TP2 #1 | ecosystem: Environmental > Aquatic > Marine > Coastal | place: USA: Florida | collected 2016-08-14
CGTCGGTGAGCACCTCGGGGGCGCAGGTGTCGATGGTCTGGAGGAAGACCATGGCGTCGTTGGGTGCGAGGTGCTGGGGCTCGATCTCTTCGGGGTCTTCGCTGTACTCCTCGCCGGAGAAGCGGACGATCTCGAAGCCGGGTGGCAGGTCGAGGCGCACCTGGACGTCGCGGGCGGCTACGTCCATGGTGTTGATGAAGTTGGTGCCCATCGACTTCCAGGCTTCATTGGGGGAGTCGGCGAAGAGCGAGGCACCACGGCCCACGTCGGTGACGGTGTCCATCATCCCCGGGTAGTACGTCTCGGCAGACCCCACGCCCAAGCCAACGAGGTAGATGCCGTCTTCGTCGCGGTTGCCCGCATAGTTGGCGATGATGTCGGCTTCGGTGACGCCCACGTTGGCCCCGCCGTCGCTCACGAGCACGAGGCGGTTGACGAGGTCGTCGGAGCGGTTGGTGTCGGCGTAGTAGTAGCCGTAGGTGAGGCCGGCGTTGAGGTCGGTGCCTCCGCCTGCGCGCATGTTCTCGAAGGCGCGCACGACCTCGGGGTCGTTGGGACGGGTGACCACATGGCCGTCCAGGATGACGTCGCGTTCGGTGGACCAGGTGACCATGGAGACGATGTCGCCGGCCTTGAGCTGGGACGCGGCGGCGAGTCCGGCGTCACGGGCGACGTCGATGGGGGTGCCGTCCATGGAACACGAGGTGTCCATCACGAAGGTGAGGTTGAGGTTGGCGCGGTCTTCGGCGGTGACCTGCGGTGCGGCGACGCCAAGCTGAAGTGCGTACGCTGACTCGCCGTGTTCGGGCTGGGGCACCATGGCGGCGTACACGGCGACGGAGTCGGCCTCGGCGGCGGGGTAGTCGAAGGTGTAGTAGTTGAAGAACTCCCACGTTCGGATGGGAACGTTGGTGAGGCGGTGCCAGTCTTCCAACACTGCGAGACGGGCCAGCACGGGCGAGGCCATCGAGTTGGAGTCGTCTGGGGAGATGTAGAGGGCCACGGGCGTTTCGTCGTCACACTCGTCGTCGTCGTGGTGGTCGTCGGGCGGCTCGGGGGCGTCCTCGTCGAGCGCGTGCTCGGCCTCACCCTCGCCCCCACCGCCATCGTCGAGGTCGGTGTAGCGGTAGGCGTCTGCCTTGTGGCTGCCGGAGCAGGCCTGGAGGGTGGTCGCAAGCACGAGGAATGCTGGAGCGTGACGCATGGAGTCTCCCAAGAGCGCTCCCCTGGAGGGGCTCCCGTGCAACGTGGCAGGAGAACGGTCCACCCACAACCAGAAGATGGCTTGCCTGTGGTGGCTACTCGAGGTTGTCGAGGATGACTTGGATCTCGGCGAGGTCGAGGTCGTCGGGGTCGAGGGCCAGGGCGGTGTCGACGGCGTCGGCCGCAGCGAGGATGGCGGCTGCTCGCTCGGTGGTGGGCAGAGATGTGTTGCGCCAGTCCTTCAGCGCTTCGGCGTACTCGTAGACTGCTTGGCCCTTGCGAAGGAGGGTGGGGTCGGCGTCGAGGAGCTCGGACAGGGAGGTGGTGAGGGTGGCTTCCTGCTCCTCGAAGGTGACGGGGTGCTTCCAGGTCACGTGGACGTCGAACTGCGTGTCGTCGACGAGCAGCTCGGGGGCGCAGGTGTCGATGGTCTGGAGGAAGACCATGGTGTCGTTGGGCGCGAGGTGCTGGGGCTCGATCTCTTCGGGGTCTTCGCTGTACTCCTCGCCGGAGAAGCGGATGATCTCGAAGCCGGGCGGCAGGTCGAGGCGCACCTGGACGTCGCGGGCGGCCACATCCATGGTGTTGATGAAGTCGGAGCCCATGGACTTCCAGACTTCCGACGAGTCGTTGGCGTACAGCGATGCGCCACGGCCAAGGTCGGTGACGGTGTCCATGAGCTCGGGGTCGTAGGTCCATGCGTTGCCCACGCCCAGGCCCACCATGTAGATGCCGTCCTCGTCGCGGTTGCCGGCGTAGTTGGCGATGATGTCGGCGTCGGTGATGCCTACGTTGGCGCCGCCATCGCTCACGAGCACGAGGCGGTTGACCATGGCATCGGAGCGGTTGATGTCGGCGTAGTAGTAGCCGTAGGTGAGGCCGGCGTTGAGGTCGGTGCCGCCGCCGGCGCTCAGGTCTTCGAACGCCTCGATGACGACGGGGTCGTTGGGGCGGGTGACGACATGACCGTCGAGGACGACGTCGCGGGCGGTGGACCAGGTGACCATGGAGACGATGTCGCCAGCCTTGAGCTGAGACGCAGCGGCGATGCCGGCCTCACGGGCCTTGTCCATGGGGGCTCCGTCCATGGAGCAGGAGGTGTCCATGACCCAGGTGAGGTTGAGGTTGGCGCGGTCTTCGGCGGTGACCTCGGGTGCGGCGACGCCAATCTGGAGGGCGTACGCGGTGTCGCTGATCTCGGGCTGGGGGACCATGGCGGCGTACAGGGCGACGGAGTCGGCCTCGGCGGCGGGGTAGTCGAAGGTGTAGTAGTTCATGTAGTCCCACTCAGACCACGGAATCCCACCAGATGGGGGTTTTCGGCAGTCGTGTAGGGGTTGAACCCCCCTCGTGTAGCCTCGAAGAGACGGCGGCCCCTACACGAATCCCTACACGTCTGCTGGACCCCGGCGCCGACCCGGTTGGCTTCGGGCTCGCTTCCATCTTCGGCATCTCGGGGCAGGATCGACGTGCAGGACGCCCCTCTCTTGAGCCCCCCATCGTTCGCTACTCCGGGAGCCTGGCCCACGAGCTGGGGCTCCGCGGCCTCGCGGAGGTGGGCCAATGAGGGGCTCCTTCTTCGCTGTCGCCATGGCCCAACTGGCCGCCGCATTCCATGCCGACGTCTCGGGGGACTCGCCCCCCTGGATGCCCAACCACTACCGCTCGACCACCCGTGCGGCCCTTCGCCCCCGGTCCTACGAACGCCACTGGAACCGCGACGAGCCCGACCACGTCTTCCCGGGCCATGTCGACTGCCCCACCTGCAAGGCCAAGGCGGGGCGCCCATGTGATGCACGCACGCTCGGTCGCTACCCCTTCCACCGGTCCCGCGTCGAAGCAGCCAAGAAGGCCAGTGCCCCCTGTTCGCCGGAGGCACCATGACCCTCCGCGTGGTCGAGCTGTTCGCGGGCGGCGGAGGCGCACACCTGGGCATCCAACGCGCTGGCCTCCAGCACAGCCTGAGCGTCGAGCGTGACCCCCACGCCGTCGCCACCCTCCGCGCAGCTCAACGAGATGGACTCCTGCATGACTCCCCGGTCTTCCAGGGAGACGTGGCCGACGTGGACCGGATTGTGGGCTTGGTCGGCTCGGATGCCATCTACGGTCTCTGGGCCTCACCACCGTGCCAGCCACACAGCAAGGCCGGACCCCGCGGGGCAGGCATGGACACCGAGCGCGACGGGTGGCCACCCACGCTCAACCTCATCGACTGGTTGAAGCCGCGGTGGGTGTGGGTGGAGAACGTCACCGGCCTCCTCACGCACAGCTGGCCGAAGGGAGAGCCCAAGAAGGCCTGTCTCGGAGCCGGGGACTTCCGCGCCTGTCCGCGCTGCTACCTCGAGCATGGAATCCTGGCCGACCTCCGGATGCGGTACAGCCACGTCGGGTTCTTCGTGGTGGATGCCGCCAGCTTCGGCTCCCCACAAAACCGGCGCAGGGTCATCATCTGGGCGGGTCCCTCCGAGCTGGCGCGCCCCACCGGCACCCACATGGACCCCAAGCGGATGACCGGTCCCATGGGCCTGCTCGGCCTGGCCTTCAAGCCGTGGGTGTCGATGGGCGAGGGGCTCGGCCTCTCGGAAGCCGACCTGCTCGACCCATCCAACCGCGAGCTCTTCGAGCGACCGAGCCCCACCGTCACGGCCTCCGAGGTCAAGGGCACCCGTCGATGCGCGGCCAACAACTGGTCCCCCTCTGGTGGCCACGGTCGTGCGTCGGACCTCCTCCACGCCAGCACCGGCGTCCGGCGGGTCACCATCGCCCAGGCCACGAAGCTCCAGTTCATGCCCGACGACTGGCCATGGCAGGGCCCGAAGAAGGCGCAGTACCGGCAGGTCGGCAACGCCGTGCCCCCGTTGCTTTCCGAGGCCGTGGTCCGTGCGAGCCTGGAGGCCGACGGCATCGAGTGCCTGCGGGGGGTGGCATGACCGACACCCTCAAGTCGCTTGTCTGCGCATCGGCCGACTGCAACCGCCCCATCCCATCGCTGCGCGCGATGTTCTGCTCGCCCTACTGCCGGAAGCGGGAGTGGGACCGGGTGAACCGCGCGCCACCGCTTCGCGCACCACCCTGGTCGACGAAAAGCACGGCCAACCAGCTGTCGTGGGAGACAGCCTCCTGGCTGCGGGTATGCGTGAGCTGCGGCGAATCCCTCCGCGGACTGCGCCACGGAAGCGTCTCGTGCGGTCCCACCTGCCGCCAGCGACTGCGCCGAAAGGGACCGCTCTCGCGCTCGGAGCTGCTGAACCGCGTGTTCGGACTCCCTCCGAAGGACTTCTGGCGCACCCCGCCGTGGTTCGTCGACGAGCTCGTCAGTCGACTGGGTCCGTTCGACCTCGACGCAGCGGCAACGCCACAGGATGCGCTCGCTCCTGCGTGGATCGACCCCACCGAGGATGCGCTCACCGTCGACTGGTCGACGCGCGGCGCGAACGTCATCGTGAACCCGCCCTACTCCCGATTGGGTGGTGATGGGTATGGCCTGCTTGCTTGGGCCGAGGCAGCGGTGCGGGCCCGGAACGGCGGGGCGACCGTCGCGATGATTGTCCCTCCAGCGCCGTCGACCCGCTACCACCAGCTGCTCAAGGCCGAGGGCGATCTCCTGCTCCATCCGCCGCACCGGCTAGCCTTCCTCGACCCCGACACAGGGGAGCCGGTTCGGGGAAACCGTGGGGACACCATGGCGGCCGTCCTCCGACCGGGTGTCCGTGGCCCAGCGCGTGACCTCTACATCGAGGGTCGGCGATGACGCGGAGACGTTCCCGCCGCCCGATGCACGAGCGTGGAGAGGACATCGCTGGAGCGCTCGCGAAGGCGAAGCGGGCCTTGCTCAGCCAGGTGCCGCGGTCCGAGCCGAAGAAGCCGGTCCATGACTGGTGGAGCGCCAACCAGGCGCGGTTGGCGATGTCCGCCCATCAGCAGATTGCACCCACCGCACCGCTCGTGTCGACCTTCCAGGCCGTTGCTGCTCCCCGACCGGGCCAGCGAAAGGTTCGGCCGGAGCAGTCGATGCTCCGGCAGTGGGTAGACGCTGCGCAAGACACCATGAGCAGCGCTCGGGCGATGTTCGACGAGTACGAGACGTTCGTCGCGTGGCAGGGGTGGGCGCTCGGCGGGCTTCGCTCCGAAGACGGGGACCCGCGCCCGGATGACGACTGGGGCTTCGACGATGGAGTTTCGAGCTGGCTGTTGCACGAACTGGTGCCCACGCCCTCATTGCTTCCCGACATCGGGCCGCTGTCCCCCATCGACCAGGACCTCATCGCGGCCTACGCGCTGCGCCTTGTTGGACACGAGCGAGGCGTCTGGCTCGGCGAAGACCAGGTGCCAGAGCTGGGCGGCCACGGCTCACCGGACGAGGGCTGCCTTCCCGAGTGGGCATCCGAGGCGTGCCTGGCGGACCGCTTCCAGGGAAGTGAGGCGCGCATGAACCTTGTGCCGGTCGCTCCCGACGCCGCTGAGGCGTACATCGCCCGACACCACAGCCACCTTCCAGTGATGAACCGACGGGGCCTGCTCTACGCGCTCGGCGTGCGGTACGGCGGTCGACTCGTGTGCGTGGGTGCGGTGAACACGCCCACGGGTCGGTGGAGCCAGCCCGAACGTGTCGTTGAGCTCACGCGTGTCGCGAGCGACGGCACGATGCGTGGCTCGGCCTCGATGCTGGTGTCGCGGGTGATTGATGCCCTTCCGATGGTGGCGCCTCGGGGGGCGACCACGGCGCCGCCGTTGTTGGTCACGTATTCGTTGACGTCGGAGGAAGGTGCGACCTACCGGGCGCTGCGAGACAAGGGACTGCGACCGGTAAGGGCGGTGGGTGGGCGGGCGCCGGCAGGGGCTCGATCGGGAAGCGACGTGTCGCTGGCGCAGGTGGAAAAGGTGCGGTGGGAGGCTGGGCCGGGAGCGGGCAGCGCGGACTGGTCTCTGGTCTAGGCCCGACGATGCGCCACGGCCGTCGGAGAGCCGTGACAGTCTCACATGCTCCTGTCACGCTCATCCGACACCAAATGCAGTGCCGTGGGAGAGTGACACCGGGAGTGTCGGACGATTGACGTCGGGAACCTGGGGCGTTTGCGATCCCTGAGGGGAACGGTGCGTGTGTGGGCCTCCTACTCGTTGGTTCCGGCGCCGTGGTCGTCAGGTCCGAGGTGCTCGCTGTTCATACCGTTGGCAGGCGACAAACGGCCTGCCAGAGACCTGCCTCCCGTTCTGGGCGAGGACCCCTCTCAATCACCATACTTGCCCCCAGTCAATCTGGTCAGGTGAAGTGGCGGGAATGGGCTCACTGGCCCCCGCGGACATCCTGCAACTTCATCCACGTTCCGAGTGCCGGAGTGACAAGAAGCAGCGCCACCGGGATGACTTTGTTGAGGTCGGACGTGAGCCCGACGTACGCCGCGAGCGCGAAGGACCAAACCGCCATGGCCAGCGCGATTCGCCTGAGCCACGGCCCCATCAGCAGGTGATGGAAGGCGACCGCTGCCACGGAGTAGGCCACGAGGACCGGCACAAGTGCGATGAGGAGCATGGAGTACCCTGTTCCGAAACCCGCCAATTCAAGCTCCGCGGCAACGGCCCAGGCGAAGGAACACCGTCCCCAGGATGGTCGCCACCGGCTCTGCCCAAAGGCTCGCAAGGGGGAGGCCAGAGTCCAGGCACACGGGCGCGATACATGTCCCGAACGCTCAACCTTCAGGGGGGGGATTCCGTGTAAGGAGTACAGCCCCGGAGTACACATGTCCTCATCCGCCAACAACGCCGAACGAAGGCTCGCTCGAGACCTCCAGCGCTACGGATTCTCGGAGGGCGGAGGCATCCTGCGGCCGTCACCTGCAGAGCCGATGCTCGACTTCATCGTCGCATGGGGGACAGGCTCCAATCCCTTGGGCCCGGTCTACCGTCCGCCGACGAGCGACTTGGCATGGCGGGCAGTCACGTCGAGGCGGGCACTCGGCTTCATCGAGGCCCGGAGCATCGGCCTGAAGTCCACTGGGAGGGTCACAAGCCCGCTGCGAGGTGAAGCGCGCCGGGTCCTTGCACTCCCCTTCGCGCGGCAGGAAGGTGGTTCCCTGGAGATGCGTGTCCTGAAGCTGGTCACGCCGAGCCGGTCGCTTGACCTCCGCCAGGTCAGCGACCTGATGCGGCAGTGGGGGTGCCATCCTGTCGGGTGGGGAGACACAGCGGGGGTGCCTCAGGCCCGGTGACTCCGTGCTCGGCCGACCCCAACATCCATCGTGCGGACACATTGGTCTACAAATGTCGCACCTCAATCAGGGCTCCCCCGGATGGTGCGAACACGGTATAGCGGGTGGGGCCCAACCAAGGACCAATCATCGATGGACGCTCCTGCCCCTGTCAACTCGCATCAGGTCGCCGCGCTGTTTGGTGTCAGCCAACGCACAGTGCTGAGATGGATTGAAAAGGGCCTCCTGGAGGGCGTCCGGGGAAGGCGTGGCTGGTACTCTATTCCAGTCGCAAGCATCCGACAGCTCGCGGAAAGGCGCGGGATTCCCCTCCCCCAAGGGCTCAAAAGGCCCAGTTCCGTCCTCATTGTCGACCCACTCCTGGGTACCAGGCAGAAGGCCGAGCGGCTATTCGGAAGGCCGCGGTCCGAGCTCAGGGTGTGGTCCGTGGCCGACGCATTCGATGCAGGACGGGTTCTCGCCCAGTCGGCGCCAAGAGTCGTGGTGTTCGACCCCCTCACACCAGGGCTGAGCAGTGAGGACATCTGCGGCTTCGTTCGGTCCGACGAGCATGGGTTCCCCACAGCCCTGGTAGCCATGCTCGACACCCAGCTCCGTCGCCGCACAACCGGCCTGCTCGAAGGCGGGTGCGACATGGTGGTCCCGAAGCCGATGCGGCCGAGCGACGTGTCAGCCATCATCGAGCAATGGCTGTAATGCCAAGCGCAGAGTGTCCGCCTCTGCAGTGAGCCATTCCGCCCCCCTCCGAAGTGAGCATGTCCGGTTCACTGCGGAAGGGGGAGGAGGTACAGAATACCCGTCGGCCTGGGGGGCCCACGAGTGACACGCTTCTCCGCGCGGACCAAACAATAGCCCAGTCCGGCCAATCGAAAGCAGCCAAACCGGTCACCCCATCGTCCCTGTGACCTAAGAAGTGGGAGGCCCCCAATCACCTCGAGGTTGCGAGACCTTTGGGAGCGAGTGGGGACCTCCTGAGCCAGAAGCGTACCGGAGCGCACGGCGATTCCGTCCACCCCTTCGACGAGGCGCCCGAGGCGATTCGGAGACGGGAGCAGCCGGCTCCCTCGCGCAGCTCACCCAGAGCAATGAACTGGACTGTGGGTGGGAGAAGGATGCCTCGCCCGAAAGTGGCTTCGTCGCGCGTGTACTCGGTGACAGGGCGAGGCGCCTCCCATATCTCTTTCGAACTCGGCGCGCGTTGCAGCACATCGCCTCGAGCTCGGTGGGCAGGACGCCTCATGGGAGCTTCTGCACCTGACTCATGTGCGTCAGTCCTCCGACTTCCAGTGGCGCGCTGAGTCGGAATCCAGCCAGGGACGGCGATCCCCCCCCTGTCCAGTCCGGCACGAGCCGGGAAACGCGTGGCGTGCCACAGCATCAACCTACTGAGTACGCCAGACCGCTTGTGGATCTCGATCATCTGCTGGACATGAGTGCCTACGCATATACGCCCACGGTAGACCCGAAGCGGTGGGAGCCGAAGTGCCAGCACGACCCTTGGCGAAGGATGAGTGGATCCCCCTCAGGATGGGATGGAGCGAGACCCTCAGCATCGCACAGCTGCCGGGCGGTGAGGCTGTAGTGCTCGACGGCACCGAGCTTCAGCCCTCCTACGTCCTCCAGCTATTCAGCGGTGGCTACTGGCACGACGCTCGGGTCGTGGTCGACGACGGCGGGCGGATGGTTCTTGAGGTCGCGCCATCTTGGCCAGGCCGAATCCGCTGTCTACGAGTTGACCGGGGCGGATTCGGCCTCGCCAGGTGGAAGCAGCGCCCCTCCCGTCCAGGGTTCAGCACATGAACCATGGGAGAAAGGGGCGGACGGGAGGGGCCGGCACTCACCCTTCGATGTCCTGAGCGTCAACCTGACACGAATTCGTCAGACAGATGCGCGTCTGGTTGGCTCCAAGGGAAATGCCCCTTTGGACTACAGGCGATGTGGTTCGGGACCGAAGAGGTCGCCCCAGGAATTGTGTATGGCTTGGCACACGCATACCCGAAGCACGCCCTCCACGGAGCCACTGTGACTGTCCGGCGCCGGTGGGTACCACCTCTCCGTCTATGCCTTGTTCGCTACCCGCGGATGCTCACCGTCGAAGCTCTCATCAGCTACGACCGGGAGACCATCGAATCCCATACAGGTCCCCACCTGAAGCTGCTGCTGGACCTGCGGGCCGTGGATATGGACTCCCTGGGAATCGGCGATGCTGGAACCTGGGGGACATGGGCGAGAAGCATGAGCATCGGGTCGTCTCACCCATCGCTCCGCACCGCGACGCTGGTCAGCGGCCCCCGCGGGACCGCGATAGCGATGCTGTTGAGGGAGTTTTCAGCGAACGCCATGAACATGGAAATCTTCAACTCGGCTGCGATGGCCTACAGGTACCTGATGGTCGAATCGACCACGGCCGAACTCCATCAGGACATCATTCCCGCATAGCCGAGCCGAGCCCTCCACCCCGAGGACACCAGGCCTCCGACCAGACACCCTCGCCCCATCACCGTCTCCCGGAGTGGCGACCGGGTCCCGTGGCTTCATCACTCCCTCTAGTGTCGCCACGCGGAATGGGTGTCACTCCCCTCCGGCCCCCACCATACGTCCGCGCTCGACGTTGAGGGTATGGAACCCGTAGCGAGCGCGCCGGAATGGCCGAAGGGCACGCTGGACTACCTCTACAGGCACCCATAGTCCTCTGGCGACCTGCCCACCGAGGCGGACGGGCTCGCCGAGCGCGGAAAAAGGTCGTCTCGACGGACGAGGAGAGCGGGATGCTGGCGCTACAGCCGATTGGCTGGTCCGGGACTGGAGGTGCCTGCCCCTCTGGGTACCCGAACGCGCGCCGGCCGCACAGCGTCCATCGCCCGCAACTCCACCATCATGACCAGGGGCGTGCTTTGGTCCCATCTTCAACAATCAGGCGAGATGCAGTGACACCGTTTGAGCGCGCCAGTGTTGTGGACGCAAACCTCAAGCATTGACCCCTTTGAGGCCCCCCATGCCCTTCCGGTTCCTGCGTTTCGTCTTGTGTGCGTCGACTAGTGCCGCGCTCGCGTCCCCCACGGCGGCCGAGTCCGCCCCCCACTTCCTCCGTGCCACAGTCTTGAACGAGGCCATCGCGGTCCCCTTCACCCGTCTCTTCCCCACACCGGTCCATCCCGGAATGCTCGTGGGTACGTCGCTTTGGGCCCGTGAGCTCGACGGTGTTCGGTTTCCGCGGACGCACAGGATGCAGCTCGACCTGAGCCTGTACCGCCACCCCCTCATCGAGATGGCGGTGGTGGCCTTGCCCACTTGGCAGACTACCTGGAGGCCGTGGAAACTGGCGGGCCTCAGCCTGTTGGGTGGGATTGGCTACAAACATTCCATCTATCCCGGCGAAACCTACGCGCGAAATGAGGATACGGGGGTATACGAGCCGTCTACCCATTGGGGACACCCAGAGGCCACCGCTGTGGTGGGCTTCGGGTTGGATGTGTCCGTGTCGGACGGCTGGTCGGTAATCGCGCAGTACCGGGGGTCGGTCGATGGTCCCTTCTCCTCGACTCTCGGAATGCCAGTGATGACCCACTTGACCACCCACCTGGGTGTGGAGTACCGACGATGAACCGCCCCAATTCCCGCCGCTTGTCCGTGTACCTCGCGTGGCTTGGGTCGATGTCCGCCGGGTGTGTCGATACCGACCTCCCCGCCCCGGCGTGGTATGCCTGTGACCCCGACGATGCGCTGGGTGGGGTCGACCCGGCAGCCCATCCCCACGCTGGCAGGTACCAGCGCATCGTGGACAACGGCCTCGAGTTGGGTGTTCCCGCCGTGTCTGCTGCGGTGATCTCCCCAGAGGGCACATGGGTGTCGGCGGGTGGTCAGGTCGACATCGCCCAGAACATCTCCGCGGAGACGTGTCACCGGTTCCACATTGCCAGCGTGACCAAGATGTACACGGCGGCATCGACTCTTCGCTTGGTGGACCGGGGCCCGCTCTCGCTCGACCACGCGGCTCGGCGGTACCTTCCCAACCAGGTGGTCGACGAAATCCCCAACCTGAGCGGCCAAGACGGGGACGGTGAAGCCACCCTCCGTCAGCTCCTCCAACACACCTCCGGCATCCCCGACTATCTGCGGATGTCCTACTTCACCGATGCGTTCAACCTGGCCCTGGAGCAGGGGACCGCCGCCGAGGAGCTGGAGTGGGTCTATGGCGACTCTGCACTCTTTCCGCCCGGCACCGACCTCCAGTACTCCAACTCCAACTACTTGCTGCTCTCCCTCATTCTCGGCGATGTCACGGGCCGGTCTGCCTATGGGGTGGTGCACAAAGAGGTGTCGGCCCCGCTCGGACTGAACGACACCCTTGGGCGCAGCGAGGCCCCTCGTGCGGTCGCCCGCGGCTATGCCGACCTCCACGGAACCGGCCAGGTGGTCGACCACACCGAACTCACCACCTCTGTCATGGGCGGCGCAGGCAAGCTCGATGGTGGACTCGTCAGCACCCCCCTCGACACCGCTCGGTTCCTCGATGCATTGATGCATGGCGATGTGGTGGACGACACGCTGCTCGAGTCGGAAATGATGAACGCCCGGAGCTACCCGAGGTCCGATGACCTCGAGACCGGCTATGGGTTGGGGCTCGCTCGACTCGACACCCCGTATGGCGAAGCATGGGGACACTACGGCTCAGTCTATCCATACCAGGCGCTCGCCTTTTACTTCCCAGACCACGACACAACGGTGGTGGTCTTTCTCAATGGCATTGTCGAGGGATGGGATGCGTGGTTCTTGGGCCCCGCGGTGTTTGCTCCCGCGCTCGAATAGGCGTGCACCCCGTCTGTGTCCTCCCCTCTCCCCTTAATCGGCGGAAGCTGGCTCTTCCCGGCAGACATCCGCGCTGGCACGGTGGACTTTGACCAGCCCGGAGTCAGCGGGCAGTGGTTCGAGTGGAGCGGAGAGCTGTGGGGCGCCACGATGGCACCAGTAGACCGCTCCTCGGACAGCCGCGACAGCATTCCTGCCCTGGTGCGCGCTTCTCGGTGGATTGAGCCCCGCAGCGAGCTGGAGGAAGGTCCGGAACGGCGGGGCGGAGCGGGGCGACTGTTGCGATGATTGTCCCTTCAAAGCCGTCGACTCGCCTACTACCTGCGCATTTGGGGATAGCTCCGGTTTCAACGCTCCATCAGGCGGGTTTAGAGGCATATTCCGGGCTGAAGGACCTCTTGGGGCACATCGGACAGGGAAGTCGCGGTCGACGCTCATGAGACCGCCCCGACCTCGGCCCACACCGCCGTCCACGCCCTCGCATCCCCTACGGGAGTCAGCAACTTTCCAACCCCATGCCGCCCTCCCACAACGAGGATGTAGCCGTTGGAGAACACCCGGTAGACGTACCCACCGGAGCCCCGACGAAGGAAGCCCGTCCCCAGGATGGCCGCAAGCGACACCCGCTGGGCCTGCGCCACCGACACCGAGTGTCGAGTTGGGGGCGGCCTTCACGGCCTTGAGGTCGGAGGCGTCGAAGGTCAGCGGGGTCCACGCGGCGGGCATCACGCTGTCGATGGTGAGCACGCGCTTCCACCACCGACGACCGAGGCGGCGTAGCGGGACGTAGACCTGCTGGAAGTCGCGGCGGATGTCGCGCAGCACTTTGCTCGAGGTCTTCACCTCGGCGGCGACGGTGGCCCGGCAGGCGTCCACCCACAGCACCCATCCGTCGCGGTTGGGCGCGAGGAGTCGAGACCTGGGAGGCAGCACCTTGGCCGTCGACGGCACGAGCCCGGCGCGTCCGTTGGCGATGATGACGGGCAGCTCGACGTCGAAGCGCCAGTGCAGCACGTTGGCGATGGATGCCTCCCCGCTCTCGTTCCAACGGTGGCTCCGTGCGGGCTCGGTCAGCCGCATGGCCCACGCACCTTCTTGCCCAGCTTGCGTGCCCTCGCGCAGTCCCAGCCCACCGACCGCAGGGCAGGACGTCGCTCTCGGGAATGAGGCTGAAGGCACCCCACCTGCACGAGCCCGTTGCGTTCGAGGAAGACACGCTCGCCCTGCACCAGGGGCGGGCTTCGCTTGGTGCTGCGGACCGGGACCTCTTCCAGCCGCGCGATGCGTTCGGCCAGGTCGGGGACGTCCGGGTAGACCGAGGTGCCTTCGGAGGTCGATGCGGCGACGCGCTGGACGAGCTCGTCGGTCTTCCGTCGCACCTGCTCGTACCGGGCGATGCGGGCCGACTGGTCGGGCTCGCGCTCGTAGAGACGCCACTGGCGGTTCAGCTCGTTGACGGAACGGGACAGGGCGAACTGGCCCACCACACGGGCGCGCTCCGCCTCCTGTCGCTTGCGCTCGGCAATCGAGGCCCGGATGCTGGCGGCGGTCTCGGGGTCGGCGTTCGCGAGGAAGCGCTCGATGCTGTTCAGGTCCTCGTTGGCCTCTTGTGTTGTGTTGGTGGCGCGGGCGGCCCCTTCGAAGGGTTCGTCCATCCACCCGCGCTTGCGCTGGAGCCCGCACGAAGTAGTAGTAAATGCTCACGTCGCCGAAGGTGTTGCCTTGGCGCACGCCCCGGCCGTTGCGCTGCTGGAGGGTGGCGGGCTCCCAGGGCACGTCGAGGTGGTGAATCGCGCAGGTGCGGCGCTGGAGGTCCATGCCCTCGTAGGCGACCTGGTTGGCGATGACGATGTCGTACTGCGGGGGGATGTGGTCGTCGTCGCCGGGACAGCCCGAGCCGTTGAAGGCCTCGGCAATCTGCTGGCGCAGCTTGAAGTCCTTGGTGTCCTCGGCGTTGAGGATGGCGATGCGGGCCGGGTCCACGCCGCGTTCCACCAGCAGGTCCCGCATCCAGTGGTGGCCCGGCCTGGACCCGGCCTCCCACATGCGAGCCCTTGGGTGGTCGGCAACTGAGCCGACCGAGTCTGTTCGATTTCGGTGTGGCGCCGCGAAGCGGATGACCAACCATGCTGTCGTTGACCGCGCACCAGTAAACTACGTCGAGCGAACCGGTCGTGTTGACCTTCCAGGCTGTTGCTGCTCCCGACCGGCCCAGTGAAACATGCCCAGCCCCGTGGTCCCAATCCAGCCGGGAACCAAGTTCAGGCAGATGCCTGGAGCATTGGCTCGGCCAGACCAAACGATGCCCCCGGCAGAGGGTGGACGCTGTGCAGCACACCATGAGTGAGCAGAGCCCAAGCGATAGTCGAAGGTCTCCCAGATGGGTCATGCTACCGCAGGTGACTCTATTTGTTCGATAGTGAGGTGACTCGTTTGAAATCCACTTGAAATTCTGGTCCGGATCGGTCAACATTCTCAGCAACGACTATTGAGAGGAGCCCACACTGTGAATTGTTGATACCACCGAACCGAGCACTCGTGGCGGCCAACCAGGCCCGCTGGACCGCTCACCCGATGAGGCTAAGGCGAATTCTGTCGATGTAGCTCACCGAGACTCGGGCCGCTGCCCCCTGTGTACTATGTTGCAGCGGTACGAAGAGGTCGTGTGGGCGGTGGCACGCACCAAATTCTCGATGGCTTTGCGAAGATACTCTGAGGAGTCCACAATGGCACGGGTTCTATTTATTGATCCATGCTCGAAGTACCTTACGTTCTACAGGCGGATAGCTGCACGGGCTCGAATACGGGCCAGCTACCATAGCTCCTTGGCGGAGGCGGAATCCTCGTGGAGGTCGCTATGCTCTCGGAGTGATGTTGTCGTTTGTGATGCTCAGCTTCTGAAGGGACGGTGGCGCTGGCTCTCGGTTGCACGGCAGGGGGAGCTTCCGGCCACCCGACTTGTCGTCCTTTGCTCCATGCCGATAGCGCCTGGCAATCTGCAGTTCCTCCGTCCCACAGATCAAACTCTACTTCGCCCGTTTGGGGTTCGTGACATCACGGCTGCACTCGCAGCTTCAGGCTCAGCGAGCAAAGCAAGCAGCCCAACTTGAAGAACAGGGCCGGCAGCTCGCCAAGCAGAGCGAGCAGCTGGGGTCTCTGATTTCCCAGCTGGACACCCTCTCCAAGATGCTCCGCCGGCGAGAGGAGCAGATTGCCCGTCGGGGGCGGGAGAACCGGCGACTCCGTCGCAGGTTGAGGCTCGACGAGCCCGGCCCCGACCCCGAGCCGGACCCGTCGTCACCGTCGCCTCCCCCTTCGGACCCGCCAGCGGGCCCATTGGGCACATCTGAAGGCTGGTCTGTACATCGCCTTCGATGGGACCGGGCTCAAGACCCTCATCCCAGGCCAGAGCAAGGCATGGGACGGCTACCTCGAGGTCTACACTCGTGGTGAGGTCGGTCTTCCGCTACGGCCTCACCAAACACGCCGATGGACTCCAGACCCGCCTCGACGGCTATACCGGCACCCTGGTGTGCGACGCGGAGAGCCGGAACCGTGCAGCCGCCCCCGACAACGACCTGGCCCACTGCCTTGCCCCCCC
>Ga0213833_1001618_pt1 | contig 15805 bp, 17 predicted proteins | sample SWATP21_FD_160575 | JGI IMG/M metagenome (GOLD analysis project Ga0213833, IMG submission 160575) | Coastal seawater microbial communities from Marineland, Florida, United States - SWA TP2 #1 | ecosystem: Environmental > Aquatic > Marine > Coastal | place: USA: Florida | collected 2016-08-14
GTCGTTTGCGTCTGTGGAGTCCGTGAAGGCTGCGAGCGATGTGTACGCTCCCATCAGCGGAACCGTCGTGGAAGTGAACGAGGCGCTGGAAGACCAACCCGATCTTGTGAATGAAGATGCTGAGGGCAAGGGCTGGTTGGCAAAGCTCGAGGTGAGTTGGCAGCGCGGTGCTGTTTGTCGCATGCTCCGTGTTGGTGCCTGTTCGTTCGCGCTGGGGAGGCGTGCCCGCTTACTCTGCACGCTGTCGCATGCAGGTGGCTGACACATCTGAGGAATTGGACGACCTCCTCACGCGCGAACAGTACGAGGACCTCTTGGCGGAGGAAGACGGAAACTGAAGCGTGGTGTGATTGCAGAGTGTTATGTGTTGCGACAACACACCAGGCCATGAAAACGTAGAGAAGGAAGAAACTAATTTCTTTCTTCGGGCGGGCCTCTCAGGTACAACACAACTAGCATGATTGCACCGATGGCAACAACAAACTCCTACACACGGCTCTTGACGCTGTAGCTGCTGCTGGGGAGCTTGACATAAGAGTCAGCATCACAGCCATACAAGTCGCTGGGGCACTCATCCAACTTCAGGTCCTTGCTGAAGCAAATGGCCAACGTGTTGATCTTCTCATCACTGCAACCGAAAACGGGAGCGTATCCGAACTTGGACTTCAGGGCATCCACCATGTCTGACACTTTGTATGTCTGGTCGTTGGAAGGCACAATGTTGCTGGCCTTGAGCGTGCGCATGATGTCAAGGTTGGTCCAGATCGTCAAAGTGGTGTTGAAGAAGTCGAACTCGCTTCCCATGCCCGGTGCACCGCCCTCCATCGCGCAGGTGCCGTGCTTCAACCACTCGTGGGACCAGAAGCTGTCGTCCTCACCCTGCACAAAGCCCAGGCACACGAACACGTGCAACGTCGGTGAAACAACAAGTACACCAAGCTAAAATCAACACAAGAGAAGAAGAAACAAGCTACACCACCACCAGCGCTGAACAGCCACACAAACCTGGTAGCTCGGCCATGCCGTCTGCAGCTCGCTGAGGATCGGCTCCAGCACGTTAGGGTCGAACTGGCCGCCGCAGAACGAAGGGCCGGAGGTGCCGACGCTGGGCCACATGCCTGGCAGGAAACACGCACACAAAAAGGTCACAGAGAGTTGAGAACACCAAGTAGAACTGCGACCGATGGTGCACACGCCAAAGCAATGCAGCTGCACAGTACCCACCATGAATCGTGAACATGGGCTTGCAGTTGTCGGAGCAGCCGCTGGTGAAGGGCCACTGCAGGTTCAAAGAGATGTAGTTGTAGTCATCAGATGCGAAAGCACCAACCACAACGCATGATGCAACAAGAAGAAGGGCAACGGCTTTGGTGGAGGCCATGGTGTCTACTAAGTGTCGAAGCGGTTGTTGTGAAAAAGGGTGGACCACGCACGTGACAAAACCCGCCCCGCACTAACACTTTTTATGTCGTGATTTTATGTACAATCAAACACGCATTTTTTTTCTTTTTTCTTTTCCACGCAGCTGAGGTTTTGCTTGGTTTGTGTTGTGGTGTTGCGCCTTGTGCAGTGCGTTCATCCATTGAAGTTGCTCCTGCCAGAAGCATGGCCAGCACCAATGGGGATGGCGCTGCGCCTGAGGCAGATGGTGTGAGTGCACAAGTGGGTGGTGGTGGTGATGGAGTTGCCGCCGAAGATGCCGTGCAGGTTGACATCGCGTATCTGAACACGGTTGAGCTGATGCCTGGCGAAGACAACTACTTGTACAACGCCGGCATGTCTGTTATCATGCGGCCTGGCATGCGAACCATCGCTGTTGGAAAGCCCAGCACGGCGCTGGCGGAGCGTGCCCGTGTGGTTGCCGAAGTGAAAGCTCAGCGCGCACGATTGGCGGCTCAAAAACAGTTTGGCACCTTCGATGGTGTGGTTGTGCGATGCCTGCTCAACATTTGGGGCGTGATCATGTTCCTGCGCATGGGTTTTGTGGTCGCCCATGCTGGCATTTGGCAAGCAACGCTCATTGTGGCAGCTTCCCTGGCGCTGACTGTGCTGACTGCCACGTCACTGTCCGCCATCGCGACAAACGGCGAGGTGGAGGGTGGTGGTGCTTACTTTCTCATTTCCCGCAGCCTGGGTGCCGAAAGTGGGGGCTCCATTGGGCTGGTGTTCGCCATTGCAAATGCTGTGAGCGTATCCATGTACCTGGTGGGTTTTGCGGAGACGGTGGTGGGCCTGTACGGCTTTGACTCGAGTGTGGAGAACGGCGTGGTCACGACGACGGAGGACTACTTCGTCAACCGCGCGTGGGACATCCGCTTAGTGGCGTTCGCAGGGCTGCTGCTCATCACGGTCGTGGCGTGCATGGGCGCCAGCTGGGTGGTGAAGATCGACGTGGGGCAGCTGGTGGTGCTGTGCATCGGCATCGCTGCCTTCGTGATCGGCACCTTCACCACCGGCGCCGACGTCGCGGACATGGCGTTCACGGGGTACTCCAGCAGCACTTTTTCTGCGAACTGGGACTCCGACTACCGGCCTACCGACACCAATCCGGGTGGGGAGAGCTTCATGTCCGTGTTCTCGGTGTTTTTCCCCGCCGTGACCGGCATGATGGCTGGGGCCAACATCTCCGGCGAGTTGAAGGATGCCCAAAAGTCGCTTCCCTTTGGCACCATGTTCGCCGTGATTCTCAGCAACCTCGTCTACATCGCCATTGCCGTGTTGTTGGGCGCCACCTGCCTGCGTGACGGCGGTCAGGGGGGCCTGTTCAACGACTCCATCATCATGATCCGCATTGCCGTGTGAGGACCCCTCGTGATTGTGGGCATCTTTGCCTCAACCCTGTCCTCCGCCCTGGCCACTCTGGTTGGTGCCCCGCGCATTCTGAAGGCCGTGTGTGAGGACGGTCTGTTCCCGCCGCTGCAGTACTTCGCGAAGGGGCGTGCCAAGGACAACGAGCCCATCCGGGGCTACGGCTTGACGTTTGTGGTGGCCGTCGCTGGCATCCTGATCGGAGACCTGAACGCCATCGCGCCGCTGATCACGAACTTTTTCCTCGCCACGCGCGCGTTGATTAACTTTGCCTGCTTCCTTGCCTCGTACTCGCGCTCGCCCGGCTGGCGTCCGTCCTACACCATGTACAACAAGTGGGTGTCGCTGGTCACCTCCATCCTGTGTGTCGCCGTCATGTTCGCCATCTCCTGGTGGCAAGCTCTCCTCACGGGTGGAGTGGGTCTCGCGCTGTACTTCTACATCCGCCGCTCCGCCCCGTCGGTGAACTGGGGTGCCGCTGAAATTGGCCTCGAGTGGCTCAACGCCCGCAACTCGCTCCTGCGACTCAACCGTGTGCAGCTGGTGCACCACGTGAAAACGTGGCGCCCCATCCTGCTGGCGGTCCCCTTCGAGTTCCACCGCGACGCAGAGTACCTGGTGCGCTACACCCAGCAGCTGCACCAAGGCAACGGCTTTGCGTTCCTCGGCGACCTGCTTGTGGGCGACTTCATGGACCTCACCGGGCACTACCGCCAACGCCTGGACGCCCGCCGCCACGGCATCGCGCCCGACACCCCCAAGCCCAAAGCGCTTGCCGACGGCACTGTGCAAGGTGGCGCGGATGGCGCGGGTGGCGAAGATGGCGACGGCGCCGCCGGTGGCGCTACAACTGGCGCTGGCGCCGGTGCCACTGACAGCACCGCCGCCATGGATGTGGCCCAGTTGGCGGCGGCCGCGGCCGCTCGCACTGGTGGCCGTGGTGGCAGCACCGGTGCGTCCGCCACCCCTGGCGCCGATGCCGATGCCGACGCCAACGCCAACGCCGATGCGCGTGACCGCACCGCGTCCACTGCCTCCGCCGGCATCGACGGCGTCTCCATCGAGCTCCCGTCCATGCGGGACGGCGACGCCAGCACCACGCGCCGGCGCCGCCTTGGGCGGCAGCGCATGCTGTCCGCGTTCGAGATCTTTGCCTCGCCCGACGCCAAGCCGTCTGCCGCGGGTGCGGGTGCCGGGGGCAGCGCGGGGGGTGTCGGGGGTGCCGCGGGCGCTGCGTCCAACAAGCAGCCCACGCCCGAGGAGCAGGAGCTGGAGGTGAACCGGCGGGCGAGCCTGGCCATGATGGCCAAGTCGCACCACCTGAAGGCCAAGAACGTGTTGGTGGAAACGCTGATTGCCCCCAGTCTGGCCGAGGGCGTGCGCACCATGCTGCAGATGTGTGGCGTGGGGCAGATGCGCCCCAACATGCTGGTGCTCCCGCTGGTGGACGGGATTGTGCACGGGGTGGAGGGTGCCAAGGACGAGGACCTGGCCTCGCAGCTGTTCGACATCGTGCTGTCTGGCATCGAGTTCGAGTTTGGCATCGCCCTGCTGTCCGTGGGCAAGGGCCAGCAGCACTGGGGCCACGACTTCATCATGTCACCGAACGCGGGCAGGTGCTGGCCGTTCGGGGCGGGCAGTGACTCGTCGGCTCGGCACGGCGTGGCGGGGCAGCCCGTGGCGTCGTCATCCGCCGCGTCCACGTCCTCTGGACCCGTCATCGACGTGTACTGGTTGGCGGACACGGGCGGGGCGCTGCTGCTGGTGGCGTACCTGCACAGCGTGTGGAACCGGTGGTCGCAGGCGTGCAAGCTGCGCGTGTTCGTGCACAGCAACGAAGCGGACAGCGTCACCATGACCGCGAAGATGATGAACATGATCCGCAAGTTCCGCATCACGGTGTCCGAGGTGATTGCGTTCGACATGCACCTGGCCCCCAGCGGTCGCGCAGAGCTGATGTACCCCACCGTGTTTGGCGGCAAGGAAGGTGACATCCCCGCCGTGTCTTCCGGGTGGAACCGCTCCAAGATGAGGCGCCAGCTGCGTGTTGGCGAGGTCATCCGCAAGCGCAGCCGCAAGAGCACCTTCGTGTACGTCACGCTGCCGTTCCCGAACCACAAGAAGATCCACCCTGCTGGCTGGCTGATGTGGGCAGACGCCATCACAGGCGGCACAGAAAGGGCCATGGCTCGTGCAGCGGTTGCAGCAAATGCGCCTGCGACTGCTGGTGCTGGTGCTGGTGCTGGTGCTGGCGCTGGCGCTGGTGCCGGTGCTGGTGGGAAGGAGGCAGCAGAAGCTGCTGTGCGCCTTGCTCAGCTGGAGAACATGCCGCCCATTTGCTTGCTCCGCGGTAACCAACGCAACGTGTTGACGTACTATGCATAAGCGAAAGATGGCTACGTTATTGCTGACTGCAGAGGGGCGTGTGTGCACACAGTGCGCACGTGCCATGGAGGTGTGTGTTTGCTTGGTTGTATTTCGTGCTGTTCGTGTGTAGTAGCGCAGCAAGCGCAGTGTGATACGCATTGACAAAGAGTACTTTGTGTGCCCAACACGCCGGCCTTGGGCCACTGAAATGCAACCCACGGCCCTCTGCGTAGAACATTGCATTGTATGTGGGGTGTTTGCTGGGAGGAGTAGTGTTTGAAGACGATCGATGCAAAGCGACGAAGGCCACACGCTCAGACACACCCGACCCAGGCAGTGGGGATAGATCACACTACTCTTCATCATCCAATGACACGGAAGTCTCCGGGAATCCCTCCGGATTCTGTGATTGCCACTTCCACGAGGAGGCGCACATTTCGTCCAACCCCAGGGAAGCTTTCCAGCCCAGCATTTCGTTGGCCTGTGGCGACACCCACCCACGCTCAACGCACGCACGAAAGCGCGCACGACAGGCACTGCAACCCGACGCCAGGTCGCATGTTGACGCACCTTCGTGGGGACACAAACAACCTTCGCCAAGTCGCCAGGGCGCCGGTCACCGATGGCGTACTTGATGTCAACGCCACTAGCCTTCTTCATCGCCGCGATCATTTCCAGCACGGAGTAGCCGGTGCCGGTGCCTGTGGTACCCAACCCAACACGGGACATCCGAGGAGCATGCATGATGGGTGAGCAGCGACAAGCGTGCACAGCAGCAGCATACGAATTCTCCTCGTGCGCACCGAGGTTGAAAACTTCGCAGCCCTTGCCGTCGTTGGCAGCCAGGTACTCCAAGGCTTTCAAGTGTCCCGCGCCAAGGTCCATGACGTGGATGTAGTCACGCACGCCGGTGCCTGCAGCCCAGTGCCACCCCCGCCATCAGTCGCGCAGCAACCCTGCTGCAAGCGACGGGACACTCACCGTCCTTTGTGTCGTAGTCGTTGCCAAACACGGTGACCTTCTCACGCTTGCCAATGGCAACTTGTTGCACGTAGGGCATGAGGTTGTTCGGGATGCCGGACGGATCTTCGCCGATTTGGCCACTGAGAACGAGCGACACCAGACACAACAAGCAGCAGGCATTGGTGAACGCACCCCATGTACACCCACCACCGCCTCGCTGCTTCAAAAAGGTACACACAAGGGTACACTCAAGCCTATAATCGATACCTTGGATGAGCACCAACAGGGTTGAAGTACCGCAACAGAACCACTCCCCACTCCGGATCGCTCTTGTACAAGTCACGGAGCACGCACTCGATCATGTACTTGGACTGGCCGTACGGGTTGGTGATGCCCTGATGCCACCAGTGCATGCAACACAAAGGAAGCGGTCACGGGGTGCCTGGGTTTTGCCACACGATGCACAAGGGCCAGGCCCCAAAACGCGAGCGGAACGTACCACCCCCACTTGAGAATCTTCCGTAACCGGCGGCGGCGCGGTGCCATACACAGTGGCAGAGGAGGAGAACACGATTTGCTTCACGTTGTGGCGGTTCATGGCATTGATCAGCTCCAGAGTGCCGTACACATTGTTGGCGTAGTACAACAACGGCTTCTGCACAGACTCACCCACAGCCTGGCAGCCACAAACCCACATGACATGACACGACAAAAACCCACATGGACGACTGTCACCGCTGGGACACGACACCGCGACACAGCGACGCTGCACAGTCAGACGGGCCCCGATCGAACCTTCAGCGCGGCAAAGTGAATGACGGCAGTGAAGGTGCCGCTCTCGAAAGCACGGTCGAGGTCGGCTGGCTTGGTGACGTCGCCGCTGATGAACTTGAGCTGCTCGCGAGGGCATCCGGCAAGCTTGCGCACACGAACAAGCGAGTGGAGGCTGCATGACGAGCAACAACAGCATTTTTGTGGGTGAGTGTTAGGTGTTGCAAGCACGGAACATGGCAACGTGGCAGCGAGGCAGGGACGCACGAGCTGTTGCACAGGTTGTCAAACACGGTGACTTTGTAGCCGGCTTGCAGCAGCAAAAACACGGTGTGGCTGCCGATATAACCAGCACCGCCAGTCACCAAAATCGCGGCATCAACAGATGCAGACTTGCTTTCGTCGGCCATGCTGGAAACAACTCAGGCGAGGAAGCAGGGGGGGGGCACGGGGGTGGAGGGATTTGCAAGAGGGGGCGGAATGAGTTGCACCGCAGCCCGACGACGTTCATAACAAATCTACCATAACGCATGCCGCGGTCACTGAAAGCGTCCCACAGCCCAGCCCGCCGTGGCCGCAGCACAAGAGATCATGTCCGTCGAGGCGCTGGGTTCGGGCGCAACGGATGTGGGTCACCATGTCGAAGGTGGCGCAGAAGGGAAAGGGCTAAGTGTGGCCCAGCTGTCAGCCCTGGCCCGGCGACACAGGCAGCACGAGCAAGAAGGCGCCGGCACGAGCACACCACTCGAGTCCGATGGAGAGTGCAAAAGCACGGCGCAGCCGCCACCACGTGAAAGAAGGCCCCATGTGCTTCCTTCTACGACTCCTGTAGATAGTGGCAGCAGTGCCAGTGCCGCGCCTCCAGCCCACACCAGTCCACCTGGTGGTGCCAACCGCACCGAGGACTCAGCTGGTGATGGCGCGCGTGCGGTGACAAGCACACTCGCCCGTGCCACATCTAGTGCCATTGCCAAGGTAAAGCCCTCTGCGTACTCACTGTTGAGCCACGTGGGAGCGCTTGCACCGCAGCCGTTGCGCCGAATCGCGCATGGCTCGCTGGGAACCGTGCGTTCGCACGTGGACAGTGTGCAAGCGCCGGTCAGAAGGCAGTGGAGGGTCATGCAGCGCGCTGTCGAGAGGGAAGGAGCAGCACTGAAGGATGTACGTTAAATTGCTTTGGGGGAGTTGCGTTTGCTGCGCGGCTTGTGGGATGTGCGGCCTGTTGTGGGCAGCATTGTGGTGCTGTGTTATGTGCAAGTGGCTGACGGTTGAGCCTCGGACAGACCGGGCGCCAAGCCTTTGCTCGAGGTTTTTCGTGGTGCATGCTGTTGGCCAAGGTATTCTTGGTCATGTGTGTTTGTTTTGGCTTCGCGGCCAGCTCGTACGTGATCGTCTACTACTACACCATCCCCACAAAGACGTTCACCTATCCGATGTTTTTCGAGTTTCGGTACGCTGGTTGCCCGGCACTGGTCTTATTTCTCGTCTCCCAAACGAAGCTCACCACCCACCCCCCCACTGGTGTCCATCATGGTGTGACTGCAGGGAACATGACGGTGTGGCTCTTCCTCCGACTGCCTTGGTTCCCATTCAGTCCGCCGAGATTGGGTGGTCACCAACACAGCTGGCAGCCGGGCCAACCGCACCAAACCAGCAACACATTCTCGAGCCAGACCAGCCATATGACGTAGTGGTGTCACTGAGAATGCCGGATTCGAAGGCGAACCTTGACGCAGGTGTGTTCAGCAGCAGTGTGTGCCCACTGCTTGTGCGGATGTGCCCACACGCTCGCTGACCAAGTCGGTGGCTGCGATGCAGGCATGTTCATGGTAGACGTAGAGCTGTTGGACGAAAGCGAAGCAGTGTTAGCGCACGGTGCCCGTCCATCAGTTCTAACCCACAAGTCTGCAGCCGTATGGCTGCTTCAAACCGCAGTGAGTGCGGTCCCGCTGGCGCTGGGACTAAGGCAGGAGGAGGAGTATCACACCTTTCGGTATGTGCCTGCGGTGGTTCGCTGTCTGCCACCGTGTTGTTGCTTCACGCATATGTTTGGTGTTTGCGCGCAGTGCAATCAATGGCTTCACAGCACATCCTGAGCATGCAGTGGCTTGTACGTGCGCCCTTGGCGTGCTTGTTTTGTGTTGTTTGCATGGTGTTCACTCTGGACTCAATCCGGGCGGTGGTGTTCCCCAGACATTCGTGTGACGCTGTCAAACCCGTCGCTGCAAGTGTACAGCGCAGAGGCGTCTGTGCACGCGCAGTTGTCTGGCATAAGGTTTGTGGTGCAAAACGTGGTTGAGGTGTGCGTGGTGTGTGGGTGTTTACGTTGTGCGTTGGCCTTCGTGCACTAGGTACTACATGTATCACTGGTGGCTCCCGTCCTTTTTCGTCGGGACATCCTACATGGCGCTGTTCAACATTGTGGTTGTCGGCGTTGCATACGCTCTGCTCAAGCTCCAAGCTTCTGACACTGCCATGGTACAGTTGTTGTGTGTTATGTGGGCCCGTTTTGGGAAGCTGCGTTGTTTGACGGCGATAATGCTTGTGCAGGGGTACGACGGTGCTGTCCAACAAATGCTTCCACCGCGTAGTGGTCCCTCTAGAGGTGGGCGACATCGACGCGTGACAACGCACAGGCGGGCTTCTCCAAGTGCAGAATCCGCCGAGTCTCTTCGCAGACCGCGTTTAGGTCAGGCTGTTGCTTCGACGGCACCCGTAGTGCCATCCCAACACGCGTTGCGGTTGCAGCCAGCCGCGCTCGCGACGTCGGCTGTTGAAGCCCCAGCACCAAGCGCCACCGCGCCCGAACCTGAAGACGAGCCACGTGTGGAGCCTTCTGCAGACGAGCGACGTACTTCAGGGACCACGCACGTTGTTGACGAGTCTGACGAGTCGGCACCATTGTTGGCATCAGGGTTGCGGCAGCGTGTCGTGCCTGGTGGTGGTGGAACGGAGTGACCCGTTTCCCCCACAAATGTGGGAAGTGCTCAACCATCATTCTAGTCGGTGTTTAGTCGTTTTCTGTAGATGTTATTGGGCGTGCAACGCGACCCACGCTCGCTTTGCTTTGGATACCTGGCGTATGAGATCCCAGTCTATTTCACTTTCTCCGTACGGGTTGGCCTCGCGGCTTGGGTCGATAACATCACCAGAACGGGGCCCCGGCTGCTGCTGGGAGTCCGTTTCCTCACCCAAGGCAGCTTCCAACTCACACACGCCGAGCAAAACGCGTTCCGTGTTGATGGGAAGGTGCACCCACGCACTCTGTGAAATGAACTGGCACCATTGTGTCAAGGACGATGAACGCTTCAGCGCGAGATGAAACAGAAGTGGGAGCATGGAGTCAGCACCCTGCCCACAGGTGCGCCAGGCTAAGCCCCAGCAGTCTGGACACTGGAGCACAGCGTTCACAGTGGACGAGCGCAACGGCTGAGGCGAAAGGAACTCCGCAAGTAGACGCAAGGACGCCATTGCCTGTAACACCAAGCATGCAGATCAAACTGGGAGCCCACATAGTTCCACAGGCACGACGCACGTCGATCGGCGAATGAAACGCATCTGGTTCAGTAGCGCCAACTTCAACAGACGTGGTTTGAGTCTGCTCAGTTGCTGCACCACGCAGGCCCCACTCGCACTGTGTGTGAGCCAAGCCAATCGACGCAAGCCTGCCAGCAGCAACCACAGCTTGCAGCAACCACAACTTGGCTCCTCGACTGACCGTAGACTTGAGCATACTGCAACAAACTTTGTTGCTTGCGGCGAACGTGCTTGGCAACCGACATGATTTCGCTGTGTTGATCGCCACTCAGCAGCTCGAGGGCAAGGTACGTTGGAGCTTCCCGCAGAAAGGCCAACGCTGTTGTCACGCCGGCGTCAAGGCCTGGGAGCGCCACCATGAGACAATGTCTCAGCTGCTCGTCGTACGGAAGAGCAAGGCGGTTGGCATTGGGACCTGTGAGGCGGGATGGCGCTATGCTCTGTGGAGTATCGAACGTCAAAGGGGCGTCACAGGTGGACAGTGGTGCAACAACGCACATGTGCGAGGTGGTCAAGTTGGTCGTGCACCGCGCCGAGCAACGGCTGCAACTCCTCCCGATCGACAGCTACAGAAGTACGCTCGATACGGCTTCCTGCCACACTCCACATACAAAGACCAAGAAAAACAGCTGCTGCGAGCCATGGACGAGGCACCATCAGTGACGTGGGCAAGGGCATGTGACACCCGTCACGCTGCGATCATGTCCGTGGCGAAGCAAATGCCCGAGGATGTTCACACGGGTTCGTGACGACACCGGCGATGTGACACCGGCCGCGGCGTCGAGGCCGGAGAGAGTGAACGTGACCTGTTCATCGTGCGGCAGTGTGACATCGAACACGTAGCCTTCACCATCACCCGACACCGCCACGTATTGGTCTTGGAAGATGGACAGCGCGCGGCCAAACTAGACTTGGGAACACCACCCGTGTGCGGTTTGCGGAGCAAGGAATGAGATTGAAAGAACGCAATGTGTTGTTTCAGGATTACACGACGACAAACGCTGCAATGAAGAAAACAACACGCGAAGCTTCGATGCGATTATAGGCGCAGCAAACTGCATAATCAAACTGTCGAAGCGTCACGGCAGCGAGCTGGTCTATGCCTGAAGCAGAGACGCTACGCTACCAACGATTGCGACGGGGAGCTCACGCGAAGATGCCGGCAACCTCCTCCAGAACATCCTGGGGGAACTGACGAGCGGGGTGGGCAGCGGGCACGCCCTGGGCAGACATGAGGGCGTTGGCCAACTCGGTGAACTTGGGGGTACCGATACCGGTGGCTGGGTCCCAGCCCTTGACAGCGTCGTAACCCTGGGAGCAGCAGATGCCCTCAGTGCACTTGTTGTTGCCGGTGGTGATGTCGTTGAAGGGAGAGTTGTTGCTCATGGCCAGGTTGAACAGAGCGGGGGTGACCCAGCCAACTGGGTTCTTGCCAGCGGACATCAGGCGGTCGTTGATCAGAGCGATCATGCCGGCGTAGGCGGGGGTGGCGCAAGAGGTACCGTCGACGCGCTCGAACTGGCCGCCAGACACGATGTAGTAGTTGTGGCCCAGAGCAGACACATCAGGGATACCACGGTTGTTCTCCTCGTACTGCTGCTGGCCGGTCTTGATGCGGCTGGGGGTGTACCAGGCCTTCCAGGCGGCGTCCATGTAGCTCTCGCGCTTGAACAGGGTGGAGAAACCACCACCGGAGGTGATCAGAGCAGCGGGGGAGTTGCCGATGGAGCAAGTAGTCTCGCCCTTGGACTGCTGGCCGTCGATCCACTGGGTGGCACCAACGGAGGTAACGTAAGGGATGGACGCGGGCCAGGATGGGTCGAAGCCGCACGCGGACGGGTTGCTGTTGGCACCACGGCCAGCGACACCAGAGTCACCAGAGGCGACGAACAGGGAGATACCACGGACGCCCATCTTCTGGACCTCGGTGTTGATGCGGTCGAGCGTGGAGGAGGAAGTACCGGCGATGTTGCTCTCACCCAGGCCGTAGGACATGGAGTGGACCAGAGGGGCGACGGGGTCGGAGGCGACAGCAGCAGTGTACTTGGCGATGATAGTGGGGAAGGGGTCGAACAGACCGCCGCCCTGGTACCAGAAGGTCAGAGGAACGTTCAAGCCAGTGGCGCCGATGTACTGGACATCAAGCTGGGCCTCGATACCGGGGGAGCTGGCCTGGTTGCCGCCAGTCACGTTAGCAACGGGCTTCACGGGGATGTTGTACTTCTGCTGGAAGGTCTGCAGGTCGGAGGGGGTGTAGTACTGGTTCTGGGTCTCGAACACGGCCATGGAAGACTTGGTGCTGGAGGAGGCCCAAGGCTTCTGGATGTTGTAGTAGCTGGCCAGAGAAGTGGGGGTCACCAGCTCGTCAGTGTCGCTGACCTCACCAGTGGCCTTGTGCACACCGTAGGCGGCCTCCATAGCGGCGGGCTTGGGGAAGTCGTCCAGGTTCAGGATGAAGTCGAGGTGCTCACGCACGTCAGACGGGATCTTGGCGTCGATGGCACGAGCGATCAGGTACTCGCCGCTCTTGAAGACCAGGAACTTGGTGCTGAACAGGTTGTTCAGAACGTGGGCGGGGGCATCGACCTCGATGAACTCGCCGGTGGTGCCAACCTTCATCATGTCGGGGGTCACGCCGCCGGCGTTCAACCAGGTCATGACGGCGTCGGTGGACTCGGGCTTGGCGACGAGGGCAGTCAGCTCCTCGTGGGACAGGTACTTGGCGTACATGGGGTGGGTGATGTCAGACACCTGGGAGTGCAGGCGCTTCAGCAAGTCAAGGTTCTGCTGGGCGACACCGATGAAGATGTTCAGGTTGCTGTTGGGGGACACGGCACCCTCGGAGCACCAGTCACCACGGCACACATCGGTGCCACGGAGCTGGACAGCGCCGGCGCAGCCGAGCACGGCAGCCACCATAACGGCAGCGATCACAACAGAGGTCTTCATGTTGTCCGACACAAAGCTGTTGGGGCTTTGCAGGGAAAATTGGATTGCGACCTGCAGAGGTAGATCGTTGGTTTTGTCACAAGCTTGCGGCATGGCCCCGCGCATTTTATTCACATAAAATACGTCTTGGCATTCATGTGTGGTTCATTACACAATGAAATGTTGGCCGCATAGCCGCTTGCTTCTTCAACTGTCGACTTGTCAGTACAAGCGCACGTGGCGTGGTCAACTCTCCGCGACATCCATCTACGCTAACCCGTTCTTACAGCTTCTGGGCCACCACTGTCTAAGTGTTTGCTAGTTGGTGTGCGTCTGTTCACACCCACACAGTAGGCATGGCCGCCGATGAAGAACTCGATTCCGAGTTCACGGACGCTCTTGCACTCAATGCGCGTCTGAAAGAACTGTTGGCGGGTGGGATGGAGGACCCCGCTACGGCGGAGGAGGTGATGAGACTTGCTCAACTACTGCAGGCACGTGATGCGCAGGACATGGAGCGTGTGGACTCACACGCTGCGGGGCCAGAGTACGACGGTGATATCGGCGAACACACTGATGAGTTCCAACACGCTCGGATGCGTGCTTCACGTGATCGCTCTGGCCCTCGGGCATCGCGCTCTCGCTCAGGACATCGTAGTAGCAGCAAGACGAGCGGTGCGGCCACCGGAAAGCGCAACTTCACCTTCAATGAGGACAGCCTCAACAAGATCGGCAGGTCCAACCTGCGCTTGATGCAGAACCTCACTAGCATCAACCAAGGACGCGGGGTCATGCGTACCAGGGAACGAAGGGTCAAGATTCGCTCATCTGCCGCGATCAATCGGGCTCGTCGCGGGCGCGCAATCATGAATGACAATGCTGCATTCTTGAAGCGGCTGCAAAACGTCAAGGCCTCCTCCTCGCTTTCTCGGACCAACATGCGAAAGGACGCAGCGAAGCAAAAGAAATTGTCGCGCCAGATGCGGACTGTTGGCGCGAAGCCCAAGCCTAAGCCCAAACCCAAGCGCCGAACGCGCCGGCGCAAGGCCACAGCGTCTGACTTGGACGCAAGAGCCTCTGGGGCTGGCTTTCAGTTCTAGCACCTGCACAGTTGTGTGCAGCTAGCTGCCTGTGGCATGTGTTTCGTATCAGCTACGCACCACAGAAGTGCTAAATTGTGTCTATTGCTCGTCGTGTAGCTGCTTTCAGCTACGGAACAAGGTAACATACACGTTCTCGTTACATAGCTCATGCCCCCCCCCCGTTTCTTGGGACTTCCATCATTTCTTCTCCTCGGAAGTGCGGGCACGCTTGACACCGGTGGACCCAAAGCCGCCAGCGCCGCTGTTTCAACACCGGAGTCAGATCAAGGAGAACACTGCAAGAGCAACGACCAAGCACATACCGTGACGAGTCTGGCAACTCATCCACCACAGTAACATCAGGTGTGGAACACTTCTCCAGGATCAACTGAGCAATACGATCACCACGTTTTACTGTGGGCAGGCGAGCACACCACGTGAGTCGGCGGGTCTGGTGGCAAGAAGGCGCAGCGACCGCCGTACCCACGAAATCGGTGTCCGAGAAGTTAAACAAAATCACGCCAACATTTCCTCTATAGTCTGCGTCTGTTGACAGGTGCAGAGGGAACCCAGTCACGGCAAAGACATCAGATGGAAGCAACCCATCATGACTTACCGATGACACCAGCGCCAACATCAATCGACTTCTTGTACGCAAGGCCAGATCGAGGCGCTGTCCATTGAGACCAAGTGCTTGTTAGACCTGTTCACAAGTTGCAGCAACCACACACACCGCGACGGAGCCCGTACCAATCCTGCCATAGTGGCCAGGTGGGATGGCGATGGCCAAGTCAGTCTTGAGGAGTGTTTGTCCACGAGCAGGCACCACTCCATCATATGCACTGCATGGCAAGCGCCAAACATGGTCGCAACACGTTGTATCATACCGTTAGCGTGAAGGGCTCCCCAACGCGGCCAAACACAATATCACAACACATGAAAAAGCCAACCTTGACAAGTCGTATCCAGCGGCCAACGCTGAGCCCCTCACCGGAGCAACTGCGTGCTCAGTCATGAGCTTGACCAGGAACTTCGCTTCTCCGACAGCTGCCATTGTGCTTGGTGTCCTAAGGACCCGGGATCAGGGTGAACGTGGTGTGTGTGCGTCAAGTGATGCGCGTTCTTGACAAGGGGTTTGGCGCGAAACAACAAGGCTGTGTTGGAGTGACTTGGCAATTGTTAAGATCATCTAAAGCTGTTGTGTGTTTGTCCGTGGCGGTCACTTGCTCGCGTCACAACAGTGCGACACGTATCTGTGCACTCGTCGTTTGGCAGCCACTCTGGACCCTTTCCCACAATGAAGACGGCCACTCTTGCTGTTGTTGCCCTGGTTGCGTTGCTTTCGAGCC
>Ga0213833_1001621_pt1 | contig 15787 bp, 6 predicted proteins | sample SWATP21_FD_160575 | JGI IMG/M metagenome (GOLD analysis project Ga0213833, IMG submission 160575) | Coastal seawater microbial communities from Marineland, Florida, United States - SWA TP2 #1 | ecosystem: Environmental > Aquatic > Marine > Coastal | place: USA: Florida | collected 2016-08-14
GCAACACGCAGCACGCAGCACGCAGCACGCAGCACGCAGCACGCAGCACGCAGCACGCAGCACGCAGCACACTCAGCCAACACGACACTCTCCATGACGCACCGCATGATCTCCTCATCGTCACTGTACGCGTCCATGATTTCCTCGATCAACTCACGGCCGCGCTTCTCGATCACAATGGCGGCATGCTCCTGGTTGGCCATGGCAATGTTGTCGATGGTCTGGATCGACCGCACCATCAACGCCTTGTGCTCAGGGTGGTCACAAATGGCGTCCATGACGACTTGGATGCCATCGTACTGCACAATCACCTTCAGGTTCGCTTCCACGAACGCGAGGTGGCCCAACAGGCGGAAGGCGTGGGTGAGGAAGTCGGGGTTGCCGTTGTACTTCTTGATGGCGCCCATGATGATGTGGGTGCCCAACTCGGCAATGCTGGCGGACAGGCTGTCGTCGCTGGCCAGGCGCGTGAGCGTGCGCATCGCCTCTTGCACGTACTCGCGGTTCTTGACGTTGTCCTCGAGCAGCGACAGCAGCGTCGACACGCCGTCGATGTTGGTGATGGCTTCCCGGGCCGCGGAGTTGGACGCGAGGTTGGTGAGCGCCGTCTGCGCGGACATGAGGATGTCGTCGTTGCTGCTGTGGGCGTCCATGGTGGACAGCAGCACGGGGATGCAGTCGCTGGAGGCAATGGCCTCCACGCACTGCGGCGAGTAGGTGAGGGTCGTGAACAGCGGGATGGCGTGCTCCATGAGGTCCACGTCCCAGTCGTGCCCCTGCATGATGGACGCCAGCAGGTCCACCACGCCCTGCTCCGTGGCCATCATCTCGGTGGTGGGGATGTCGTTCGCGACGTTGCTCAGCGCGTCCATGCCCGCCTTCAGCACCGCGGAGTTGTAGTCCAGCCGCTGCATCACCTCGATGATGGCGGCGGTGCCGCCGTGGCGGAAGATGATGGCCGCCACGCTCTCCTCGTCGTCCTCCTCCTCCTCCTCCAGGCTCGCAAAGTTGCCGATGACCTCCAGCGCCAGCTGCAGCGCCTCCTCGTCCTCGGCGTTGGCCTTCATGCCCGCCACGATCACCTCGGTGGCGCCCTCCTCCACCACGAACCGGATGTTCTCGTCGCAGTAGCACAGGTTGCCCAGCGCGCGCAGCGCCATCTTGAACAGGTTGGGGTCGGAGGGGTACGTCCGGATGATGTTGGTGATTTCGTCACCGCACGTCTGCCCGATGGCCAGCTTGTTCTCGTGGTGGCCGTACATGAGGTTGGACAGCGTGCACATGGCGTTCTCCAGCAGGCGCGGCACCTCTGGGTGGGCCTGCAGCGCCGCTTCCACCGCCTCCACGCCGCCGGTGGACATGATGAGGCTGATGTTGGAGCTGGAGTTGAACGCCAGGTTGGCCAAGATGGACAGCGCCTTGGACACGACGTCCTCCTTGTCCGTGTGCGCCAGGATGCCGACCTTGATGACCACATCCACGCCGCCGTCCGCCGCGATGCGCTCCTTGATCTGGTCGTTGCGGGAGATCTTCTCCAGCAGCACCAGCAGCATGCGCAGCAGCTCCACCTGCTGCGGGTTGGCGCGAATGGCGTCGATGACGGCCTTGATGCCGCCCTGGTCCGCGATGATGTCGCAGTTGTCCTCGTTGTTGCTCAGCACGTTCAGCGTCTGCGCCGCGGAGGTGGCGATGGACAGGTCGCCGGTGTTGTTCTGCAGCGCCGTCACCACGTGCGCCAGCGCCTCCTCGTCCACGTCCAACACGTTCTCGGCCTCCTGCTTCTGCGCCATGTCCGCCATGGCCTTCATGGTCTTCTGCAGCGCCACCACCTGCGCCGGCGCCTCCCACGTGGTCTCGTTGGTGGTGCGGTTCACGTAGTACGTGCGCCCCGAGTCGTCGCGCACCGCCTGCACCTGCGCCGCCTCCACGATCACCGCCTGCGCCGCGTCCAGGCGCTCCAGCATCAGCTTCGCCGGCTCGTCGGAGTAGATGGTGGACATGACCTCCACCACCGCGTTGCCGAGGCGCATGATCTCTGCGTCCTCCGGGAACATCTCCATCGCCGCCTGCACGGTGCGCAGGCCGTCGCGGTCCAGCTTGGACGCCTCCGCGCCGTTGGTGACCACCACGCTGGCCAGCACGCCCAGCGCCGCCTGCGTCAGCTCCGCGTCCTCCAGGTGGATCTTGATCGTCTCCACCACCCGCTCCACGTTCTTCTTGTCCGCCGCCACCGCCCGCGCCACCTCGCCGCTGGTCGATGCCGTGGCGGCCCGCGCCATGATGTCCACCAGCCGCAGCGCCGGCTCCGGCTCCTCGATGTCCATCTCCAGCATGGTCATGAGCTGCGACACGCCGCCCGACGCCGCCAGTGCGTCGGCGCTCTCGGCGTCCAGCTTCATGTCCGCCAGCAGCGTGAGGGTGTTCTCCACGGTCTTGGTGGCGCGCTGCGCCACCCGCGACTCCGCGTTGGACTTGGACGCCTGCGCCTGCGCCAGGGCGCCGGCCATGGACTTGAGCAGGCCGCCGACGCGCTTGGGGGTGGCCTCGATGGCCTTGACCGCCTCGCCCGCGCCCGCGCCCGCGCCCTCACCCGGGGTGTTGCGCACCAGCAGCACCCGCACCATCTCGGCCTGCGACTCCAGCGACCCCTCCTCCGAGTCCAGCGCCTCCCACAGCGCCACCTCGCCGCCCTCCGCGGAGACGATGGCCTCGACGCAAGACGCGAGCATGTGCGCGTCCTGGGCGTTGGCCTGGATGACGGACGCCAGGGCGTCGGCGCCCTCGGCGCCCTCCGCCACCAGGTCCTGCACCGCCTCCTCCGCCACCGTCGTGATCTTCTCCAGCGTGTTGGCGACGACGGACTGGAGCTCCTCGTCGGCGGGCGCGGCGCGCGCGGCCTCCGTGATGATGGCCATGCAGCCCTGCTGCGACATGACCTTGATCACCTCCGACCCCTTGGCCATGTTGCCCAGGCAGTGGATGGCGGACTGCCGGATGTCGGGGCTGTCCTCGTTCAGCTGCATCACGTCCATCACCATCTCCACCGCCCCCGACAGCTCCACCGCCTCCAGCACGTCCATGCTCGCCAGGCGCCCGATGGACTGCACGCCCGCCGCCAGGAACGCCTGCGGCGCCTCCTCGCACTCCACCAGCTTGGCCAGGGAGTCCGACAGCACGGACATCATCTGCGGCGCGTTGGCGCGGTCCACGGTGCCCTCCACCATCATCAGGTTGCTGAGCTTCTGCAGCGCCGCGCCCAGCTCCGCCGCGGCCTCCTCGGACACGTCCTCCACGGCGTCCAGGCCGGTGACGATGGCCTGCACCTCCGCCAGCGCCGCGCGCGCGGCCTCGGCGCCCATGCCCAACGTGGCCATGGCCTGCGCGCCCGCCGTCAGCAGCTCCGTGTTGGTGCCGTTCCGGTTCATGGCCTCCACGATCAGCTGGTCCGCGTTCTGCGACGCCAGCGCCCCCTTGGCCGCCTCGCTGGCCTTGGACGCCGACGTCATGAGCTCCAGCGTCGCCGCCATGACCACGGGGTCCGCGATGTACGCCTGCTTGGCGCGGACGGCGCGCAGCACGCGCCGCAGGCCGCCCTCCGACGCCAGCTTCTCCACCACCGCGGGCTGGCGGGACAGGCCGACGACGAACTCCACCGCCGTGCCCAACGTGGCCTTGTCCTCCTTGTCGATGCAGCACTTGGTCAGCACGCCCTTCACCAGGTCCACCACGCCCGTCTCCATCAGCGACGCGCACACGTCCGGCGAGGACGACAGCGCCGTCAGCAGCCGCAGCGCCGACTGCATCACCTCCGAGTCGCCGTCGTCGATGTTGTCGTCGATCCAGTCCTGCGCCAGTCGCGGCACCGCCGTCGCCGCCAACGCCGCCGCCACGTCCTTGTGCTTGGCCACGTCCGCCAGCGCGGACATGCAGTTCCGCGCAATGTCGGGGTTGCGCATGGACGTCTTCAGCACGTCGATGATGTTGGTCAGCACGCCGGTGTCGAGCATGGTGCGCGCGTTCTCGGGGTGCTTGGCCAGGCTCTGCAGCGCCTCCACGCTCTCCATGACCGCCGCCCCGGACGTGATGCCCTCCTTCAACATGGCCACGAAGCCCAGCGACGGGTCAATCGTGGTGCCCTTGGCCAGGTTGCTCAGCGCCTGGATGGCCACCGGCAGCAGCTGCTTCTTCACCCCCTCGTCGTCCTGCGCCAGCACCTGCGTCAGGATCTGCGCCAGGCACCCCACGCCACCCTCGCCCTGGATCACGTCGGCGTTGGAGCCCACCAACGCCATGTGGCCCACGCGCGACACCACGGGCCGCAGCTCCTCCAACGTGGGCAGCGTGCCGCCCTCGATGGTGGCGGTCACCTCCTTCAGGCGGTGCGCCGCCGTGATGACGTCGTCCCGCGTCAGCAGCCGCGCCAGCACGCGGCTGGACGCCTGCGCGACGCGCGCCGAGTCGGACAGCGCGTCCGCGGCGTCAATCACGGCCTCCACGCCGCCCTGGTTCACCAGCACCTCCGCGCCCTCCGCCGTGAGCGCCACGCGCTGCAGCAGGCGCAGCATGCTCTCCATGGGCTTGTGGAAGTTGGGGGTGTTGATGTTGGCCTGCACGGTGTTGATCACCTGGCGTGTGCCGCCCTGCTTGGCCACCGCCACCGCGCCCTCGTCCGTGTGCGCCAGCTGCAGCAGCGTGTCGACGGCGTCCTGGCACACCTGGAGGTCCGTCTGGTTGGCACGCATGGCCGTGACGCACGCCTGGATGCCGCCCTCGTTGACAATGATCTTGGCGCACGCCGGGATCTGCGCGTACGACTCCAAGAAGTGCACGCCGGCCCGCACGTTGTCCGTCAGCTTCGGGTGCGCCTTGATGGTGGTGATGACCGCCTTCACGGCGCCGGTTTGCCCCAGCATCTCCCGCAGCTCGTCGTCCTGCGACACCGAGTCCGACACCTCCATCAGCGTGCGGGAGCATGCGCGCAGGATGGCCTCCTGCTGCGGGCACTTCTTCGCCTGCGCCACGCGCTCCAGCGCAGCCACCACGCCCGCCACGCCGCGCGACTTGACCAGCACGGCCGCGTTGGACGGCACGATGGAGAAGGCGCCGGCCTTGCCGACCGCCCGGATGAGGGCCTCGGCGTTGGTGTCGTTCTTCTTGGCCATCAGGGCGGTGAGCGCGGCCTTGATCTCGCCCGCCACCTTGGCCACGCTCTCCTCCTTCACCACCACCCGCACCACGTCCTGTGCCGCGCCGCGCACGGACGGGTCCTTGCCGAAAGCCGCGATGGCGGACAGCACCGTGTCCACCAGGCCGCCGCCGGCCATGGCTTCACGGTGGCGGTCCACCAGGGCGATGGAGGACGCGAGGTACATGGAGCACGTGGCCAGCAGCTTGGTGCCCTTGGCGGCGGCGGCCTCCAGGTTGGCGCGGAGGACGTCCAACACACCGTTCGCGGCCATGACGTCCACGTTGGCGACGCAGGTGGCCATGTAAATCAGGCCGCGGGTGCCTTGCAGCTGGATGTCCGCGTTGTCGGGGTACTTCTTCATGGCCGTGATCAACGCGGGGATGGAGCCGCCCTCCACCAACGGGGCCATGTCGAACTCGATGGCGCCGAGGTGCTCGATGAACTTCAGCGACTCCGCCGCGGCCTCCTCGAACTCGGGGTGTTCCACCAGCGTCCGCAGGATGGACTGCACACCCCCGGCCTTCACAATCAACTGCACGTCCTCGTCACGGGTGGCGAGCTTCAACAGCGTGGGGGTACACGACGAAATGATGGCGGCGTTGTCCTTGTAGTCGTTGATCGTTCGCACCAAGGTGTCAATCGCGCCGGCCTCCACCACAGCCTTCACGTTCTCGGGCACGGACGCGATACGCGCAAGGGCGCGCGACGACGCCTCAATGGTCTTTTGTGACGGTGAGGCGAAGGTTGCGACCAGGGAGCCGACACCACCACACTTAACGATCTTCTCGGCGTTGTCCTCCTCCAACGCCAGGTTCGCGAGGAGCTGCGCCAGGAACTCCCGCTCCAGCTGGTCATCCGTGCTCTCCATCTGCGCGATGAGCTCGCGCACGTTGCCGGCGGCCAGCTTGGTCAAGGCACGGCCACCAATCTTGCACTCCAGCTCCTTCTCCTTGTGCTGGTTCAGCGCCGCGCACAGCAGCTTGATGCCGTCCAGCTTGCGCACGGCCTCCGCGTTCTCCGGGTTACGGCACAGGCGCTCGATCATGCGGAAGCACGGCGTCAAGTGCTCCGTGTCCTCGCCGTGGTCAATGGACAGCGACTTGAGCAGGACTTTGCCGCCACCGGCCTCCATGAGCGTGGCTGGGCCGCCGCTGATGCGCACCATCCGTTCCATGGTGCGCGACACAATGCCCATGATGTGGGGGTGGTCCTTGGCGGCGGCCAGCAGCTTGGTGAGGTTCTTCATGCCACCGGCGGCGACCAGTGCTTCAGGGTTGTGCTGCGCCACCACTTCCAGCAGCGCCATGGTTTCTTGCACGCCCTCCTTGCCGTCGGGGTTGTCTGTGACGGAGTCAACCATCGACAGCATGGCACCCGACTCCACGAGCTTGCCAGCATACTGTGGGTTGGTTGCCAGCGAAGACAGACACGCCGTCGACGCTGCCAGCACGTCAGGGTCACCACGGTGCTTCTTCAACACGGCGGTGATGGCTTCCAAGGCCCCACTCTCGAACGCCTCCTTCATGTAGTCCTCCCATCCGACCGTGGGCGGGGTAATAACCTGCTTCAGCGGCAACACCAAGCGCCCCACCCTCTGTTAACTCCCCTGGCACTATCCATGCCAAGACACCGGCCCCTAACTGACCTTGCAAAGGCATTTCACGGAGTACGAAGCAAGCTGCCGGAAGTTCTTGTGCTGCGTAATACTCTTCACGAGGCCAGGCACGGGCGACGTGGTGTTGTGCTTGCTCTTTCCCTTACGCTTGGAACGCTTCTTAGGCATGGTAACAACTCTGCAGCACCGCCACCACCAGCACGCCACCCGCACGCCGCCAGCATGATGCGTCAAGTGACACCACGCGACAGCCAGCAACGGCAGACACTGCCGCACGCGCTCCACCTCTTCAACGCTACTCACCAGAAGCGGACCACACCAACGCAGCAAAAACACGCGGCGAGCAACCTTCTTACAACTCGGAATGCACAACTTCGCACGTGCCACCTGGCCAGCCGTGGGGGCTCTCGATGCAGCGAGCGCGACGAACTGGTGGGGCAGTTGGATATGGGCGTGCAGGAATCCACAGCTGAGCTCAGCCGAGCTGGGACCTTGGCGGCAAAAAAAGATTGGTTGTTGTGCAAAAATGGACCCCGACATTCCGCGAGCGCGTGTGTGTGTCACATCTCCTGTGCTCAAAAGTGCCTTCTTGTTTGGGAGCTCGTAGCACCCAATGTAGTTCGACTGCAGCACATCATGTCGGTTCGTTGGGAAGTGCATGTTATGATTGAGTGGCCCTGCTGCTTGGTGCTTCCCGCAAGGTCCACAGCTCCGCTCACACACATGGCACCTGTTGTTTGTGTTTTCAAAACGGAGCAGGACAGCTCTTTCTCTGCAGTCGTTGGATACTCCAAGTTCTTCGATGTGGTGACTGCATCATGGAGACGCGATGTGCTTGATCATCCAGGTAACGTGTGTGTCGCCTTGGCCTCCTCGTCAAGCTCATAGTTTGCCACAGATGTCACGTTGCCTGTCGGAGTCCGGCTGCCCAGCTTGCGTGCGGGCTATGAGGGTATGTTCACCGCACGTGTTGCCTGCCTGCCTGTAGACGGCATGGCCATGACGGGACACATTTGTGTTTGGCGCCCACTTGCCTTGGACTTGTGTTGCACAGAGGAGGATCGCGAACTTGCTGGGAAGAAAGGGCCAGAAACATGGCAGGACAAGGGGCTGGATTACTTCATGCGCAAAGCCGCCCAAGTCCAGGCCATCAGCGCCTCAGACATCACGTGCGCCCGCATGTGCTGCCAACACTCAATGCCAATTGCTTATGTTGCTGTTGCTTGTTCTGTGGATGGCAGTTTCCCTGGCCATGAAGACGACGAGGAAGACAGCAAGGACTCGGCTGAGTGACTGCTTCGAAAGCACCGACACGTTTTGTAAGAAAACGAAAACTATTCTTGTTCCATCAACACAACCACCAAGGATCTCGTTGAAACAACGTCTTTGTTTTATCCCACGCCACCCACACGAGCTAAGCAGGTGAACGAACACAAACCCGGAAAAACATACTACCGGTCGCCACACGCAAAGCAAACGGCGCCCAAATCAGCGAGCGCACGCTGCAAAAAGACACGACGTGACGTCACCACTTTACGCGGTGGCATCAATCTTGGCGTCCTCCTCGATGCGGGCTGCAGCGGGAGCAGTCTTGTGTGCGACAACGGCGCCAGCGCCGGCGGCGCCGGCACCGGCGGTGACAGCAGAGGCAGTGGTCAATCGGTTCTCCAAAGTCATGTAGTTCTCTGGGGACAGACCGATGCAGGCGCGCATGACGTTGATGATCGCCTCGCGCTGCTTGAACAAAGCGTTGACAACGGGGGTGCCAGCGGGAACCATGGGGGCCTTCAGCATGTAGCTGAGCAGGGACAGGACAGAGTGGAACTTGCGCTCCTCACCAGCAGCGGCCGCGGCGACGGGGGTGATGGAGATGCGCTCGAACAGCTCAGTGAGCAAGGCAAGATCGATGATCAAGGGAGCCGCCAGGAGGGAGTCCTCGCAGGTGTTGTGCAGGGAGATGGTGTTCAGGCCACCCATGAAGATCTCAGAGGTGTACTCGTCCAGAGCACGCTTGCTATCCTTGACAGCGGGCACGTACTTGATCACCACCACGTGGTCGGGGTGCTCGTCAGCCTTGTACAGAAGGCGGTTGGAGGCCACCATGTCATCGACGACGTTGCTCTTCGAGATCTCCTTGGAGCGGAACTGCTGTGGGGCGGACAGGTTGCGGCCGTCGTTGTTGCCCAAGTGGTTGTACGACACGATGCTCACCGGCTTGATGCCAGCGGACACCAGGAAGTCAACCAACACGGACTTCATCTTGGTCTGGCCAGACTTGAAGTCATCACCGCCGACAAACACGCCGTGGCGGGAAGCAAGGTCCACGACACCGGGGATGATGGTGTTCTGTGGGCTGCCGTTGATGAAGGAGGAACCCTCCAGGATGGACGCGACGGCGAACATGACCGACGGGGAGATCTCGGAGTGGCCGGACTCGATGGCGGCCATGACGTTGTCGGCGGTGTCGTGCACACCAGCCGTCACCTCGCAGAAGCGCTCCGTGTTGGCGCTCCACAGCACAATGACCTTGTCCAGACCGTTGCTGGCCTTGAACTCGCGGATGTTGCGGCGCAGCTCAGCGACCTGCTCAGTCTTGGTGCCAGTCAGAACGTTGTTGGCGCGCTCGGCCTGGTTGGCGGCGATGAAGTCCGGCACGTAGACGGATGGAAGGGGAACCATGTCCTTCATGTGAGAGTACAGCTTGCGCTGCAGATCGACATGGAACACCTCGGCGCGGGTCATAGCGTCGCCCAAGTTCATCTGCGGGGTGCAAAGCAAAGCACAATGACGAGTGTGAGGGACGAGGGCAAAATCGACACTTGTGCCACTACACAGCGCTTTCAACTTCAACGCACGTTGTTGATGTCCCAACCGCCGATCACGAGGTCGTTCGGGTTCACCATAGGCAGGATCGAGTTGAACGGGACGTACACGTCAGCACCGCCCGCGGCGCCCACGTTGATGGTGGAAGCCTGGGTGATGGAGCCGAAGTAGTTTGGGTTCTGCACACCAGCCTTGGTGTTCCAAGAGATGCCCTCACGGTTGGCAATGATACCACCGGTCACAGTGCTTCCGTTGTTGCCGCCCCAGCTGGTGAAAACGTACAAAATACACACGGTCACACACGCCACTGCGCTCGAACAACCCACAAGCGGAGCACGAACCCGACGATCATGATGCCCGTGCGAGGCACCGCGCGAGAGGTCTTGAACTGGTACTTCGAGACCTTAGGCGTGGCAACCAGGCGGGGGGCGCCGTCCTTGCTCTCCTCAAACTTGACATCCGTAGTGCGGTACTCGTACGTGGACACGATGCTCTCCTCGGTGTAGGTGACGTTGGGAGAGGCGATCTCGATCGGACCAGAGTACGAGTGGGCGGAAGAGGCCATGACTGCGACAGAAAACGTTTGTGCAAAGAGGGATCAGGCACAAGGAGCAACGTAAGTGGAAGTAGTTCGTGTGGAAACCAACGATACTTGGCAAATGCACGGCGGTGGGGTGCATGGGCGTCATCTATGACACAATCCAGAATGCTCTCCAAAAAGGCGGAACGCTCTATGTGCGGCACGTGGATATGACACCCAAAACAAACACCAAACCGGGTGCCACTTGGGGAGAGTGTGGCAGAAAGCATGTTCAGTGTGACTCACCTACGAAGCGAAGCGACGGAGGGGGGATCGGACGGTGACGAAGGCGGGGGTTTGGCAAAGGTGGAAACGGTTGGCACAAACGCGCGTGTCCGGCAGCTTGCCGCGCCAGTGGTTCAACTCGCAAAACATCACGTCAACTTCCACAGTGTTGCGCGCACAAATGTCATGTGAACTTAGCATGGTTGCCACGATAACGTGGTTCAAGGTTTCGGCAAAGCCAGCCATCCGCAGAGGTGCTGTGCGCGACTGACTGAGAGTTGTCGACACACAACTTTGACAGGTAGCTGGACGACCTTCGGGTGAGTGGGCGCTGGTTGTTCGCCTTCCATGTCATGCATTACTTGCATATGGATGGCCGGGAAACGGTGGTGGGCCCTCTTCTGCTGTGTGGGCTGCGCCCTCATCGTGTGTGTGTGCGCGTGTGTGCGTGTGTGTGTGCCATCGCTCAGTCACCATGGTGAAGCACAACAATGTCGTCCCCAACGTGCACTTCCGCAAGCAGTGGCAGCGCCGTGTGCGGGTGAACTTCAACCAGGTGCGTTGTTAGGCGTCGCTGTGCTCTTGTCGTAGCCTTGGTGCCGCAGCGGTGCGGTGTGCGCCGTGTGTGTGGTGCGAGTGCTGTGCCGCCTGCACTCCCTTCCCACCCACCCCCAGTTCATTCCCTCACCACAAGTCGCGTCCCCACCGTTACACAGGCCAAGCAAAAGAAGGCCCGCCGTGCCGCGCGCGCCGCCAAGGCCGCCGCTGTCGCTCCTCGCCCCGTGGACCGCCTGCGCCCTGTGGTCCGCTGCCAGACCGCCCGCTACAACCGCCGTGTGCGCGCTGGCCGTGGCTTCACCCTTCAGGAGTTGAAGCTCGCTGGCATCAACGCCAAGCTTGCCAAGACTGTCGGCATCTCTGTTGACTACCGCCGTCAGAACCGCTCTGTGGGTCCTATGATGGCCAACGTGGACCGCTTGAAGCAGTACAAGGCACAGCTTGTCGTCTTCCCCCGTGGCAGGTACGATCGCAGAGCCTTTCTTGTGCGTGTTTTTGTCAGCATTGCTTTGTTTCTCACCATGAGCTGTGTTTCCTGCAGCAACAAGAAGCCGCGTGGTGGCGACTCTGCTGTGGAGCTCACCAGCGCCGCTGCCCAGAACACCGTTGCCGAGCTGTTCCCCGTCGTTCAGCCCAACCAGGAGGTCGAGACCGCCAACCTGGAGGAGGCCCGTGCTGCTGTACGTTGCCACACCGTGTTCTTGTTGTGTTGTGTTGTGCATTCCCTTGCTGATGTATCGCGCCTTTGTTTGTCCTGCTGCAGACCAAGGCTTTCCGTCGCCTGCGCCAGGAGCGCTTGAACGCGCGCATGATCGGCATCCGCGCGCGCAACGCTCGCATTGCTGCCGAGAAGGCCGCGATCGCCGCTGCGAAGAAGAAGAAGAAGGGCAAGTAATAACTACCTTCGTAGTTGTGTGTCAGAGTTGGCCTAGGGTTGCGCGGTGGATGCGACTGGACCGAGTGTTGGTCTTCTTGCATCGTTGTCGTTCACCAACAACAACACCGTGCATCTTTGCTTCAGTTGGATATTTTCACACACACGCACGTGTGTCGTCGATGCAACCAACCGTTTCAGCGCGTCTTCGCATTGCAGTTCAGGAACTTCAGCAAACAAGGGGGGTGAGTCACACAAGCACGCACACCAACTGAATGCAGCCACAAACCTTGATTGTGTGAACACCACATCACAGCGATGTGCTAGCAAACATGGAGCTCACGACATGGAACGAAACCATTATCCATACCAAACCAGCCAACAGACTCCGTGGTCGGTGGACTCCGTGGTCATTGGGACTCGTTTGGTCCATGGACTCTGTCCTGTCAATAAACTCTGTTGTCAACGGACGACACGGTCAACGGACTTCGCGGTCAACGAGTCCGAACTTCGGACGTATCAGCTCCCAAGGTTTGGTGTTGCATTAATGTGGCCCTGACTGCCTCTGCTACACATGCATGTCGCAGGCGATGATCCTTGAATCATTCCCCAGCGTCCACACGCGTGATGTTCAGACGCTTTGCTCCCACCCCGCGCAGAAGGGTGCACCAATCAATCGGCCCGCCCGACCACAGGTGCCACACGTGACTGAGCCGCACCGCTGGCTTCTTGAGGATTTCGTTTGGGGGCCCGTACGAACACCACCGGCCGGGCGCTGTGCACTGGACGCGACGTACAATACGGTGTTCCGGCACCGTCACACGAAATTCAAGCTGGGTTCAGTTCATCGAAAAGTTTGTTGTCGTCGGAAAGTGTCGCGCAGTCACCCACCAATGTGAACGCATCATCCACAAGCAAGCGGGCAAGCCCGCAGTGCATGTACGCACGAGTACCAGCGGGTATGGAATCAATCAATCAAAACCCAATCAATCAACACATGGAAACGTGCTTTGTTTGGCCTGGTGTGTGTATCGTCTGCGAGGGGCAGGAGACCATGCCAGCACGCCCATGACAAAGCCGAACTGTGAAACAACCTCTCAATTGAGAGCCTGTAGCCCGTAACGCCATGTGACGGGTTGGACTGCGTCCATCGCATCGGCACCGTTCTGCAGCGCATGGGTGCGATGAGCAGAACGTTCGCGCACAAATCGTTGCGCGATCAGCATGGCGTCAGTCTTGCCCAAGACGATGGAAGCCAGTACGACTGGAAGTCTGACGGCGGTGGATTGAACATTGACACCTTTTGGGTGGTTGTTATCGTGATTTGTGCCATCCTCATATGTTTAGTATGCCTGTGGTCGTGGTGTTCACGCACAAGCTGTGTCCGTGGGCTTCGTGACACGGAAAGCGGCCGCCGAGTTCGTGACTCTTCCGGACGAAGCCTGCGCAAGCTCCGAGAATGTGAGTACAGCATGGGTATGAATCCAACCAAACACGACTTTGGTGCCGCCCGTCACTTTGGTGTGGCCTGCCCGGCTGTTGTGTCCGCACACAGATAGCGCCCGCAGTGTTTTGAAGCCGCTCATTCCTCGAGACTGGACCGTGATCGCGGAGGACCCACCGTTCATGAGGGAAGTGGACCCCGAGGAAGACGACGACAGCGACGACGCCGACAACCGGTACCGCGTCCACGAGCCCTCCACCTGGCACCCCTTCCTCAGAGTCCTGCTTCACAAAGGCGTGGTGGCGCAAGTCGTGGATCAGTTCCGCAGCGAACGTGGGCACCGTCGGCCCCAACCCGTGGTGATCCAGTCAAACAAGCCGCTGGGACCACCGCACATCGTTGACATGGAGGAGACGGTGTACTTTGAGGTCACTTTCACCCAGCTGGCGGAGCACACGCGTGTGTCGGTGGGGTGGGCCACCAATCGCTTTCCTCATGACAAGCACGTGGGCACGTTTGGTGTCTCCCTGGGGTTTGCCGTGAACTCTGGCAAGGTGTCCTTTTGTGGGGAAGCGCCCCAGCCATTTCTCAAAGCGGTGGGTCGTGATGCAAAGCGGTGTGCTGTTGTCGGGCTTGTGCGGGGCTCAGACTCTGAGCATGGGGGCTGTGTGCAGACTCTTCGCTCGGGTGACACACTCGGCTGTGGCTTGGAGAGGATATCCTCTTTCGAAGCAATGACGCATGGTGTGTGACGTGCGGTGTGTTGCGCGCGCGCGCGCGTGTGTGTGTGTGTGCGTGTGTGTCGTGGCATACCATGGACGGACACCGGGGCAAACAAGAGTGACGTTCCGTTTGCTTGGTACCTCTTCATTGTGGATTGGAATCGAATCGACAACGTGTGGGGGCAACCGTGTTCAGGCATCACCAACGACATCAAGAGCGTTGCCTTCTTCTTCACGATCAACGGGGAGCGGATAGGTCGTCCATCAGCAGGCCTGTTCCACATGAGACATTCTGACACCATGGCTGTGCACCAGCTTGTGGAACGCTCTGCTGGCTTCAGTGCAGGTGTGTGACATGTGTTGTGCTGTGACACTGCTGTCGGCTCTCAAGGACTTTTTCGCTTCGCTTCGTAAATGTGGTGTGCTGCGGCACTGCTGCCCCTCTCCGCTCACGTGGGTTGCGTGCTGCAGGTACCAAGAGTGTGCATGACCGCATGGTGTTGGTTCATGGCGGGGCGTACGCCACTGTGTCAGCTGATGGCCCCTGCGCGTTGAAGTTCAACATGCTTGGGCCTTTCATGCACGTCCCAGCACCTGCGGAGGAGGTGGAGAGTAAGCACTTGGCATCCTTGCTTGGGAAAGACCCCAAGGCCGGTGTGGATGGCTCCAGTGCTGACATGGGGAGCCTGCTCGAGGAGTGCGTCGTGTACTGCAGTGCCTTGGCCCTTTTTTTGTGCAGCAGCTGACAGGAGTCACGAGACGCTGCGTGTGCTTGTGTGTGTGCGTGTGTGTGGTGACACTGCTGTAACGGCGTGTGTATTGTGGCGACAGATACGAGCTTCGTTTTGGGCAGTCCAAGCAGGCCAAAGAGCACCGCAAGCAGCTTGCAAAAGAAATGAAGCGCAAAGAGCGTGAAGCGAGAATGGCCCACAGAAAAGCCGTCGGCGCCTCTGCGCGTTGGAGCAAGAAGCACAAGCGCATGGTTGCAACCGGGGGCGCGGCACACAACACAAGCGACCACGACAATGATGACGACGATGGTACTGACGGGGAGGAGGAGGAGGAGGAGGAGGAAGACGACGAGGACGACGACGACGACGGGTTGGCAGTGAACACAGATGACGAAGAAGACAAGCGATCGCGGGCGGAGGGTGCTGCGCCACAACGTGCAGCCGGCACAAGCAGCGCGCCGCCGCATGACCCCAGCGATGACAGCGGCGAAGACGATGGCACCCCCCACACGGCCCCCGATCCGGCCCCATCGAGTCATCAGACGCCGTCTTCTACTGCAGCGCCTCCCCGTGACCACCCCGCCACTGCAGTTGGGGGTGCACCTTCCGCACCCCGGGCACCCGTCGGTGCGCCCCGTGCGGGTGCACGGGGATCCGCTGCCGGGCGTGTTGTGGCACCGTGGGAACTGGCGCGGTTTGACGACAGCAGCAGCAGCAGCGAGGACGATGGCGACGGTGAGGAGGAGGGCAAGGGAAGGGAGGCGGCGCTGCCCGACCGCAGGGCGACAAACGACGAGCGTGCGGGGGCAGGACGAGGCCCATCGGTGCGGCCGCCGGTGGCACGGAGACGCCCACTTGGAGCAGCAGCCCAAGGTGCACGCCATGGCGGCGTGGAGTGGCGGTGCCCCGCGTGTGGCGCGCGACACACGGACAACCTTGCGGCGCCGTGTGCGAGCTGTGGCGACACCTCGTCCCCGGTGGAGCGCGCGGGGGGCGTCGGTCCGAGCCGACCGTCGGTGTTGCAGAG